>JAEEGJ010002762.1_pt1 | contig 79555 bp, 64 predicted proteins | sample 8958761 | NCBI WGS metagenome assembly JAEEGJ01 (sample SAMN16246546, study PRJNA631951) | gut metagenome | biome: gut microbiome; feature: rumen; material: RS-attached | host: Bos | place: Iran: Karaj | collected 2018-10 | reverse complement strand
GCCCTGGTAGCGGGACTCGCACCAGGAGGTCTCGTCCAGCTGGACCGACTTCCCGCCGTATTCGAGCCAGAAGCGGAAATTCCAGCTCTCGGTCCGGTCATAGGCCACGAACAGGGGCCGGTCGCTGGTCTCGAGGCGGTAGCGGGTATGGGTGCCGTACAGGGGGCGGTTGAAACGCCCGTCGCCGTTGAAGCAGACGAGGTCGCGCCCGTCGGGATAATAGCGCATCACGCGCGGAGCCGCTTTCGGTGCGGCGGCGGCGGCACAGAGGGCGAGGCCCATCAGCGCCGCGGCGAGAAATAATCGGGTTAATTTCATAAAATGTAAAAATAGGAATAAATCCCGTGATTTCCAAATTCATAGCAGCCCTTTGTCGAGCAGATTCCGCCAGCGCTCCACGGCGTCGGCGCCCATCCCGCTGGCCGGATCCGCGCACCAGGCCCGGAAGGCCTGCGGCGTGGCGTGCGGATGGGCGCGCCACCAGTTCCGGATCGCTTCGTCGCTGCGTTCCGCGTTGCCGCGTGCGCGGCACACATCGCAGCTGCCGCAGTCCGCGCTCTCTTCCTGTCCGAAATAGCGCAGCAGCTGCCGGGAGCGGCAGGTCTCCGTGTCGGAGGCATAGGCGGCCATCGCCGCAGCGCGATCCCGCGCATTGCCCAGCAGGAAATTGTATTTCTCGCGCTGGAGGTTGACATTGCCCTCCATCAGCCGGTTGTGGTGCAGGAAGATGACGCTGCAGCGCTCCCCGGGGACATATTTGATCACGTGCTCCAGGCTGGTGCGGTAGAGCAGCTGGCGGAGCTGCGGCACCCCCAGGCCGAGGGCCGCGGCGACCTCTTCCTCGCGGATGGGCACCAGGCCGGAGAAGATCCCGGTATAGCGGCGCATCAGCACTTCCAGCAGGGCGACCATCCCGCTCTCGGGCAAGTCGATGTCGTAGAGGAGGTTGCGGTCGGCGAGGATCTTTACCTGGGTGGCGATCTCCACGTCCTCCGCGAAGGTCAGGTGGTCGGACTGTTCGAGGTATTTGATGGCATAATGTACGGAGGCGGAGTTGAGCTTGAAGTGACGGGCGAATTCGGCGAGGTCGATGCGCAGTTGCCGTCCGGCGCCGTTCTCGTAGGGAATTCCGAAAAAGATGTGGAGTTTCTGGTAAATGTCTTCGATATAGCTCAGCGGCGGGAAATTGAGTTCGACCAGCTCGCCCAGCCGGCGCAGGTCGGTCGCGTTCCACAGGAGGGCGGCGTAGGCGCGCAGGCCGTCGCGCCCGGCGCGTCCGGCCTCCTGGAAATAGGATTCCAGGCTTTCGGGCAGGCCCAGGTGCACCACGAAGCGCACGTCCGGCTTGTCGATGCCCATCCCGAAGGCGTTGGTGCAGACCATCACCCGGATTGCTCCGCGCTTCCAGGCCTCCTGGCGCTCGGAGCGGGTGGAGGTGGCGAGTCCGGCGTGGTAGTACGAAGCCGACACCCCGCCCGCCTGCAGGAAGGCGGCCACCTCCTCGCAGCGCCGGCGGTGCCGCATATACACGATACCGGAGCCATCCACCCCGCGGCAGATGTCCAGCAACTGGCCGCTTTTGTCCTCGCAGCGGCGCACGATGTAGGAGAGGTTGGGCCGCTCGAAGCCGCTCTTGAGCATCAGCGGGGCACGGAATCGGAGCTTCTCCATCACATCTTCCGCCACGCGCGGGGTGGCCGTGGCCGTGAGGGCGATCACCGGGGCGTCGATGATGTCGCGCAACTCATTGATGGTCAGGTAGTCCGGCCGGAAGTCATAGCCCCATTGCGAGATACAGTGCGCCTCGTCCACCACGATGTAGTTGATCGGGAGGATGTCCAGGTAGGAGCGGAACAAGGCGGTCTTGAGCCGCTCGGGGGAGACATACAGGAACTTAAAATCGCCATAGGCGGCGTTGTTGAGCGCCAGGTCCACCTCGCGCCGGGTCATACCCGCGTGGATGGCCAGGGCCCGGATGCCCCGGTCCGAGAGGTTCTGGACCTGGTCCTTCATCAGGGCGATCAGGGGCGTGATCACGAGGGCGATGCCGTCCCGCATCAGCGCGGGCACCTGGAAACAGACGGACTTGCCGCCGCCCGTGGGCAGGATGGCCAGTACGTCCCGGCCCTCCGCAGCGGCGGAGATGATCTCCTCCTGCATCGGCCGGAAGGACGTGTAGCCCCAATACTGCTGCAAAACCTCCAGTGCATCCATACTTTGCAAAAATACGGAATTAATATGAAATAAATATGCAAGAAAATGCACGATAAATGCAAGAAATCTTGCGCGGGCGCGCTGGCGCATACCGGCGAAATGATTAAATTTGAGGTATGAAAGTTTTCCGTTTTTTCCTGATTTCCGCATCCCTGCTGATCGCCGCCCTCAGGGCGGGCGCGCAGGACCCGAATTTCCACATTTACCTCTGCTTCGGGCAGTCCAACATGGAGGGCAACGCCCGCATCCAGCCCCAGGACCTCGAGGGCATCTCCGACCGCTTCCGGATGATGGCGGCGGTGGATTTCCCCCAGATGGGCCGCAAGATGGGGGAATGGTACACCGCCACGCCGCCCCTCTGCCGGCCCGGCAACGGCCTCACCCCCGCCGACTACTTCGGCCGCACCCTCGTGGAGAATCTCCCGGAGAATGTGCGCGTGGGCATCATCCACGTGGCCATCGGCGGCTGCCACATCGAGACCTTCCTGCCCGACAGCATCGACAACTATGTCAAGAACCGCGCTCCCCAATGGATGAAGGGAATGCTCGCCGCCTATGACAACGATCCCTACGGCCGGCTGATCACCCTGGCGAAGAAGGCCCAGAAAGACGGCGTGATCAAGGGTATCCTCGTCCACCAGGGGGAGTCCAACACCGGCCAGCGCGACTGGCCGCAGCAGCTCAAGCGGGTCTATGACAATATCCTGCACGACCTTGACCTGCAGGGCGAGGTGGTCCCGCTGCTCGTGGGCGAAGTGGTCAACGCCGACCGCGGCGGGATCTGCGCCTCGATGAACGAGATCATCGACCGCGTTCCGCAGACCATCCCGCAGGCCCACGTGATCAGTTCGAGCGGCTGCTCGGTCAACTTCGACCTGCTCCACTTCGACGCCGCGGGCTACCGCGAACTGGGCCGCCGCTACGCCGCCACGATGCTCCGTTTGCTCGGCTATCCCGCCCCCGAAGGACCCCGGGGCTGGAACGCCGCCCAGGAGTCCCACATCGTCCACCCCGACGGCCGCGTGACCTTTAATTACCAGGCTCCTGGTGCCCGGGAGGTGTCCCTGTCCGGGCAGTTCCAGGACCGCGACGTCCCGATGACGCGCAATGCCGAGGGCATCTGGAGCGTCACCGTCAAGCCGCCCAAGGCGGACATCTACCCCTACAATTTCATCGTGGACGGGGTCCGTACGCAGGATCCCAACAACATGCAGCTTTTCCCGAACGAGCAGTTCAAGGCAAGCCTGCTGGAGATGCCCGACAAGGATGCGCTCTACACCCTGAACGACGTGCCCCACGGCCGTATCCAGTATCTCAATTACAAATCCTCCGTGCTCGGACTGGACCGCCCGCTGGTGGTCTACACCCCGCCGGGATATGAGAAAGGCAACAAGAAATACCCGGTCTTCTACCTGGTCAGCGGTACCACCGACACCGAGGAGACCTGGTTCAAGGTGGGCAAGGTCAACCTGATCCTGGACAACCTCATCGCCCGCGGCGAAGCCGTGCCGATGATCGTCGTGATGCCCTACGGCTATATGATGAACGGCACCCCGAGCCCCACCTCGATGGCGGCGGTGGAGATGTATGAGACTTTCTCCAAGGAGCTGACACAGTGTGTAATGCCCTTCGTCGAGGCGAATTTCCGCACCATTCCCAAGCGCGAGAGCCGCGCCATCGCGGGCTTCTCCCGCGGCGGCGGGCAGTCGATTTTCACGGCCTACAGCCACCCCGACAAGTTCGCCTGGCTGGGCTCCTACAGCGCCTACCTGACCCCGGAGATGCTGGATACCTGCTTCCCGGAGGTCGCCCGGACCGTCGCGGGGATGAAGCTGATGTGGTTCGGCGTGGGCACTTCCGACTTCCTCTACCGGAATGTCCTGGACCACCAGGCCTACTTCGATGCGCGCGGCATCCCGTATGAGAAGATGTTCACCGAGGGCGGCCACACCTGGATGAACGCCCGGACCTACCTCGCCGAGACCCTTCGCAAATTCTTCAAATAGACTTTGACAAATCATTTTTCCACTATGAAAAAGATACTGATCCTTCTTTCCTGCCTGCTCGGCGCAGCCGGCCTGCAGGCCCAGCCCGCCGGCGGCTTCGGCGGCTTCCAGATGCCGAAGATCGACGTGCACTGCTCGCAGAAATTCGCGGACATCGACTATGCCGGCGACGACCAGGTCTATCACAAGATGGACATATACCTGCCCCGGATGCAGAAAGAGACCTACCCGGTGGTCGTCCATATCTACGGAAGCGCCTGGTATTCCAATAATTCCAAGGGAATGGCCGACCTGGGCACCATCGTGAACGCCCTGCTCGACGCGGGCTACGCCGTGGCGACCCCCAACCACCGCTCCTCGATGGACGCCAAGTTCCCCGCCCAGATCCACGACATCAAGGGTGCGATCCGCTTCCTGCGGGCCCACGCGGCCGAATACCGGCTCGATCCCTCGTTCGTCGCCACGTCCGGCTTCTCCTCCGGCGGACACCTTTCCTCGCTGGCCGCGACCAGCGGCGGAGTGGCCGAGCTCGAGGGCGAGGTCGGCGGCAACCTCTCGTTCAGCAGCCGCGTCAATGCGGCCTGCGACTGGTCGGGCCCCGTGGACCTCAATTATATGAGCTGCGGCGCCGCCGAGGATACCTGGAACCACGCCCCCGAGGAGGCCGTGATGGGCTTCTCGTACAAAGGCAACGAAGAGCGTTTCAAGGCCCTCAACGCCACCACCTATATCGATCCCGCCGATCCGCCCGTGGTCATCTTCCACGGCACGGTGGACAATGTCGTGCCCTGCTGCCAGGGCTCGCACTTCTATGAACTGCTCGACAAGGCCGGCGTGCGCACCGAGCTCTATCTGGTAGAGGGCGGCGGCCACGGCATGAACATGTATGCCGAGAAGAACCTCCGCGCGATGACCAACTTCCTGGACAAGGCCCGTGTCGAGAAAGGCGGCGGCACCTTCGTGACAGGCACCAACCCGGTGATCACCAACATCTTCTCCGCCGATCCGACGGCCCGTGTCTTCGAGGACAAGATCTATCTCTATCCCTCCCACGACATCCCCACGGTCAACTGGAACGGGGACCAGCCCTGGTTCTGCATGTCCGACTATCATGTCTTCTCCTCCGAGGACCTCACCCACTGGACCGACCACGGCATCATCGTGGACCAGAAGGACGTGCCCTGGGGCAATCCCACGGCCAACTCGATGTGGGCCCCGGAATGCGTCCAGAAGAACGGCAAATACTATTTCTATTTCCCCAATGCCCCCAAGTCCGGCCGCGGCTTCGCGGTCGGCGCGGCGGTCTCGGACAAACCTTACGGTCCTTTCGAGATCCAGCCGACCCAGCTCCAGGGCGTGATGGGTATCGACCCCACGGTGCTCGTGGACGATGACGGCGCCGCCTACATCATCTGGTCCGGCATGGGCTTCTCCGGTGCCCGTCTCAAGGACAACATGCTCGAACTCGACGGCGCGCCCGTCCGGCTGGACGGCGCCTTCCCGGCGGGCCAGAAGGAAGGCCCCTTCATCTTCAAGCGCGCGGGCAAGTACTACCTGACCTATCCCTGGGTGCGCGAACGCGGGGGCACCGAGTGCCTGGCTTACGGAATGAGCGACAACCCGTTGGGACCCTACGAGTACAAGGGCATCATCATGAAGGAGTCCCCGACCGGCTGCTGGACCAACCACCATTCCATCGTGGAGTACAAGGGCGAGTGGTATCTGTTCTACCACCACAACGACTTCTCCCCGACCTTCGACAAGAACCGCTCCGTGCGCGTGGACCGCATCGGCTTCAACCCCGACGGGACCATCATCGAGGTCATCCCGACCTGGCGCGGCGTGGGCTACCTCAAGGCATCGGACGAGCTGAACATCGACCGCTACAGCGAGATCGAGGGCGCCACCGTGGACTACCTGGACGAATTCAACCTCTTCGCCGGCTGGAAGACCCTGTTCGCCAAGCCCGGCGACAAGGTCCGCTTCAATGAAGTCGATTTCGGCAAGAAGGCCCCCAGGAAAGTCCTCCTCCGCGTCAAGGCCCCTGCGGGCGCCGTGCTGCGCATCTCCGTCAGCGGGGCGAAGCGCGAGATGGACGTCACGCTCCCTGCCAACGGCGAATGGGCCGTGGCGGAAACTCCCTTCAAGCCCAAGGCCCGGGGTATGCAGGATGTGACCGTGTCGCTGCTCTCCGGCTCCGCCGAGGTCGATTGGATCTCCTTCCGTTAGCCTCCGTGCCGGCCGGCACGAGAGGGGAGACCCGTCAAACCGGAAGAAAAACCAATTAACCCGACATGAACCGTATCCGAAAACTGCTTCTGGGAGGCGCGCTGGCCCTGGCCGCGAGCCTCTCGCTGCGCGCGCAGGGAGCCGTGCAGCCGATCTATCTCAACACCGCCTACTCCTTCGAGGAGCGGGCCGCCGACCTGGTCTCGCGCCTGACCCTCGAGGAGAAACAGAGCCTGCTGGGCAACAACATGGCCGCCATCCCGCGCCTGGGCGTCAAGAACTACAACATCTGGAGCGAGGCTCTGCACGGGGTGCTCACCGGAGCCAACCCGGCCGCCGGCCTGCTCGGGCCGACCTCCTTCCCCAACAGTGTGGCCCTGGGCTCCACCTGGGATCCCGCGCTGACGGAGCGGATGGCCTCGGCCATCGCCGACGAGGCCCGCGCCATCTACCAGACCGGCACCAAGGGCCTGACCTTCTGGTCGCCCGTGGTGGAGCCGGTGCGCGATCCCCGCTGGGGGCGCACCGGCGAGTCCTATGGCGAGGACCCCTTCCTCGCGGCCGAGATGGCGCGCGGCTTCGTGCGCGGCCTGATGGGCAGCGATCCCAAGTACCTCAAGGCCGTTCCGACGGCCAAGCATTACTTCGCCAACAACAGCGAGTTCGACCGCCACGTCAGCAGCTCCAACATGGACAGCCGCGACATGCGCGAGTTCTATCTCTATCCCTACAAGCGCCTGATTGAAGATGAGCACCTGCCTTCGATCATGTCGTCCTACAATGCCGTCAACCACGTCCCGACCTCGGCCAGCGCCTTCTACCTCGACACCCTGGCCCGCCGGACCTGGGGCATGAAGGGCTATGTCACGGGCGACTGCGCCGCCATCGAGGATATCTGGAACGGCCATTATTACGTTGAGACCCGCGAACAGGCCACGGCCGCGGGCCTGCGGGCCGGCGTGGATTCCGATTGCGGCAGCATCTACCAGCGTTTCGCGATCAGCGCCTACGAGCAGGGCATCCTGCCGATGGCGGATATCGACCGGGCCCTCGTGCATATGTTCACCGTCCGGATGCGGACGGGCGAATTCGATCCCGAGCCGATGGTCCCGTACACGAAATTCGAACCCGCCCGCGTGAGTTCCGCGGCCAACCGCGCACTCGCCGCGGAACTGGCCGTGCGTACGGCGGTCCTGCTGAAGAACGAGGGGGACGCCCTGCCGCTCGACCCCGGTTCCCTGAAGCGCATCGCGCTGATCGGTCCGCAGGCCGACGACGTGGAGCTGGGCCCGTACTCCGGCCGGCCGGAGCAGGATGCGATGATCTCCCCGTATGCCGGCATCCGAAGCTGGCTCTCGCAGAAGGGCTATGACGTGGATGTGCGGCTGGCGGCCGGGGGTGATATCAAGAGCAAAAGCAACCTGCTCTACATCGCCTATTTCGAGGTGGAGAAGACCGGCGGTGCCTCGACCCGCTACGACGCCACTAAGTACAACGCCTGCTCCGAAGGCATCACGGTGGGTTCCGGTATGGGAGAGGAAGAGCAGGTCCGGACCATCGACGACGGCGCCTGGACCGCCTATGACAATGTCGATCTCACCAACATCGAGAACATCACCGTCGGGCTCAACATTCCCACCGAAGGCGGCATCGTGGAGATCCGCGTGGGTGGCCCGGACGGCAACCTGATCGGCCGCATCGAGGCCACGAAGGCTTCCGGCGCCCGCGTGGGCGGCGTCTATGGCGCCAGCATGCCGATGAAGATTCCGGCCCTGAAACTCGGTTACAACGGTCCGCAGACCGTCTATCTGGTCTACAAGGCCCCGCAGGACGCCCCGATCGACGAGGCGACCCTGCAGGCCGCCCGCGAGGCGGACGTGGCCGTGGTGTTCGTCGGCACCGACGAGAACACCGCCACCGAGGAGGCCGACCGCCTGACCCTGCTGCTGCCGGGCAACCAGCTCGCCCTCATCCAGGCCGTCGCGGCGGTCAACCCCCGCACGATCGTGGTGATGCAGACCCTGGGCTGCGTGGAGGTAGAGGACTTCCGCCACCTGGACAGCGTGAAGGGCATCCTCTGGACGGGCTACAACGGCCAGGCCCAGGGCGAGGCCATCCCGCGCCTGCTCTTCGGCGAGGTCTCCCCGGGCGGCAAGCTCAACGCCACCTGGTTCAAGAGCGTGAAAGACCTGCCGGCCATCACCGACTACAACCTGCGCCGCAGCGCCGGGGCGGGGGGCAGGACCTTGTGGTATTTCGACCGCGAGGTTTCCTATCCTTTCGGTTACGGCTTGAGTTATACGAATTTCGAATACAGCAATTTCCGCATCAGCAGCGCGCAGATCACCCCCAACGACGTGGTGACCGTGAGCGTGGATGTGACCAATACGGGCGCCTTCGCCGGCGACGAGGTGGTGCAGGTCTATGTGGCCACCCCGGACAGCCCGGCGGGCCTGGAGCGTCCGATCAAGCGGCTCAAGGGCTTCCGCCGCGTGACCATTCCCCGCGGGCAGACCCGGACGGTGCGCATCGAGATCCCCTGCGCCGACCTCTGGTTCTGGGATATGCAGGCCGACCGGATGACCTACGATCCGGGCCGCTATGTCTTCGAGATCGGCTCCTCCTCGCAGGATATCCGCGGCCGGGTGAGCGCCCGGATGTCCGGCGCCCTGGAGCGCCGCCTCAAGACGGTCTGGGCCTCCTGCGATGCCACGGTTCTCCGCATCGGAGAGTCCGCACAGGCCTCTTTCTCCGCCTGCATGAACGACGACAGTTTCTATGAGCATCCCCGGGCCGTCTGGACGAGCAACAACCCGTCCGTGGCCGCGGTGGATCCCGACGGGCGGGTGCGCGCCCTTTCGATGGGCGTCGCCACCGTGACCTGCTCCGTGACCATCGACGGCCGGACGCTGGAGGACAGCTTCGCCGTCAAGGTGATGCCGGACCTTTCGCTTGCGGGCCTGACGGTCGGCGGGAAGGCCGTCGATCCCGGGAATTCCGCCCAGATCAGCTATCTGCTCAAGGGCGGGAAGGCCCCGGAAGTCAAGGCGCGGGCCTCCAGCCCGGCCATCGACGTGGACGTGCGGCAGGCCCCGTCCGTGCCCGGTACGGCCGTCGTGACCCTGCTCGACAACGAGACGGGCGACAGCCGCGCGCTGACGGTGAATTTCGGCACCCGGGGCGTCTCCGACAGTTTCAAGAAGTCCGCGCTCGCTCCGGCCTGGAGCTGGGTGCGGGAGGATCCCGCCGCCTGGACGCTCGCGGGCGCGGAAGGCCTCGTGCTGACCGCGGGCAAGGGAGATATTACCCAGGGCAGCAATTCCGCCTCCAATATCCTGCTCCAGAGCGCCAACAGCGACTGGACCGCGGATACGCGGATGCACTGCTTCTCCGCCCCGGCTGCTCCTGCGCAGAATGCCGGCCTGGTGGCTTACGAGTCGGATGACAACTTCGTCAAGTTCGTCTATTCGGCTACGTTCAACTTCCGCCGGCCGGCCGCCGGCCCGTCCGCAGGCCAGCTGCAATTGCTGGTTGAGGAGAACGGCCGCCAGCGTTCGCTCGCGAGTCTGGGCCTCGACGGGATCGTGGGGGAGGACCAGGTCCTCTTCCTGCGCCTGGACAAGCAGGGCGATAGCTACACCGCCTTCTACTCCCTGGACGGCCGGAAATACGAGCAGATGGGCACGGCGACGGCCGTGCTGAAGGATGTCCGGGTGGGGGTGATCGCCTGTGAGGGCGAGGCGGCCGCGATGATGCGCGGCGTCGCCCGCGGCGGGGCCCAGCAGCCCGCCGCCGCTCCGCTCAAGGTCTCCTTCTCGGACTTCAAGCTCGTGAACCGCGGCCGGAAATGATCCGATTCTTCCGCACCCTGACCCTGCTGCTGCTCGCGGCCTGCCTGACGGCCCGCGGACAGGAGCTGCGCACGGGCATCCCGACCGACGGCGGGGGTTATCTCGCGGCGGGGGATCGCCTGTGCCGGCTGGATGCGGAGGGCGCCGTCTTGCAGAACCTGCCCCTGGCCCGCCCCCTGCGGGCCCTGGCCTCGCTGGACGGGCGGCTCTATGCCCTGGACGCCGCGGGCCGGCAGTTGCTGGAACTGAATGAATCCGGGGTGATTGTCGCCGCGCAGGCGCTGGGTACCAAGGGGCGCCTTCGGGCCCTCGGCGAGGGAGACGAGACTCTCTGGGCCGTCACGGACGCGGGGGAGATCCTCCGCTCCGAGGACGGACGGAGATGGTCCCTGCAGGACTTCAACGCCGAGTACGCCGGCTACTATCCCCGGATGGACTTCCGGGCGGTGGCCGCGGGGGGCGGCGCCGTGATGGTGGCCGGACTGGACGAGGCCGGCCGGCTGGCCGTCTTCTCCTCCAGCCGCGGATCCGTGTGGAGCGCCCGGCCCCTGGAATACGGCGGCGGACAGGTGGCGGATTTTGAACCCGTTTCGCTTGGCTACGATCCGCTCCGCGATGCTTTCTGCCTGGCGGGCGGTGGCGGAACACTCTTCACGATGCCCGGCTGCACCCATTGCAACCGCCTGGACCGCTATCCCGCGGACGTGCTGTACGCCCGCATACCGAACGGCTTCTCCGCCCTGCTGCTGGGCAGCGGAGGCCTGCGGAAAACCGAATGACCATCCATGAAAAACACAGAAACCATAAACTTTATGAAACGTATTTATCTCTTATTCTGCTTGTTGTTGCTGAGCCTGGGCGCCACGGCCCAGCGCCCGTCGCCGACGGTCGTCGCGCGGAGCGCCTTCCCGTCGGTCGACCAGGACGGCCGCGTGACCGTCCGCATCAAGGCCCCCGATGCCGTGGGCCTGTCCGTCTCGCTGGGCAAGGATTATCCGATGACCCGCGATGCGGAGGGTGTCTGGAGCGCCACGACCGATCCCCAGGTCGAAGGATTCCATTATTATTCCCTCAAGACCGGCGGCCTGTCTTTCGCGGACCCCGCTACCCGGGCCTTCTTCGGGACCGGACGCTGGAGCAGCGCCGTGGAGGTGCCCGAAAACCCCGCCGCAGCGGCCTTCTACACCCCGCGCCGGGATGTGGCGCAGGGCGCCGTCCGCTCCCTGAGTTTCTATTCGCGCATCTGCGGGGAATTCCGCCGGATGTATGTCTACACCCCGGCCGGATATGAGCAGAATCCCGGGACGCGCTATCCGGTGCTGTATCTGCAGCACGGCGGCGGCGAGGACGAGACCGGCTGGATCTACCAGGGCTTCGCCGACGTGATCCTGGACAACCTGGTCGCCGAGGGTAAGGCCGTCCCGATGATCATCGTGATGAACAGCGGTGTGGCCCATCCCGCGGACGACCCGGCCGAGGATGCCTTCGACCAGATGATGACCGAGGAGGTTATCCCGCTGGTGGACAGCCGTTTCCGTACGATCGCCGACCGTGACCACCGTGCCGTGGCCGGCCTGAGCTGGGGGGCCAAGCAGGCCTACGACCTGGGGCTGGGCCACCGCGATCTCTTCTCCGCGGTGGGCGGTTTCAGCGGCATCATCGTGATCGGCGCGTTCGACGTGCGCAATCCCGGTTTCCGCGATCCGGAGAAATTCGCCGCGGCCTACGACGGCGTCTTCCGGGATCCGGCCCGTTTCAATGCCGACTACCACCTCCTGTTCATCAGCACCGGCGAGGCGGAGGGGAACCTGCTCCTCCAGATGTCCGACCTGCTGCGCGAGCGGGGGATCGACAATGTCTATTATAGCTCTCCCAAGACCGCCCACGAGTGGCTGAGCTGGCGGAGGAGCCTGTATGAATTCGCCCAAAAACTCTTCCGATGGTAAGCCCTATGAAAAATCTTCTGACCCTCTCTTTGTGTATGCTGCTCGCCGCGGCCTGCGGCGGCCCCAAGCCCGCCCCCATCACCGAACCGGTCAGCGCTTCCTCCAACGTGCCCGGACGGGAGTATCCCAAGATCTGGCCCGACCTGTCGGCCGAATTCCAGGTCGAAGCCACCGAAGCCCAGGCCGTGTCCGTGGACATCGGCGGCACCGTCTATCCGCTCGCCAAGGACGAGCAGGGCCGCTGGTGCGGCCGGACCGAGCCCCTGGAGCCCGGCTTCCATTATTATTTCCTCGTAGTGGACGGCGTGCGCCTCTCCGACCCTTCCAGCACCCTCTATTTCGGTTGCGGGGTGATGGCCAGCGCCATCGAGATCCCCGAAGTCGGGGTGGATTTCTACCTCCAGCGGGATGTCCCGCGCGGCGAGGTGCGCCTGCAGCGCTACTTCTCGCCGAGCCTGGACGCCTGGCGGACCTGCTATGTCTATGTGCCCGCCGAGTATGAGCAGAAACCCGAGAAGCGCTATCCGGTGCTGTATCTGCAGCACGGCGGCGGCGAGGACGAGACCGGCTGGGTCCGGCAGGGCCGCGCGGACGTGATCCTGGACAACCTGCTCGCCGAGAAGAAGGCCGTCCCGATGCTGATCGTGATGGACTACGGCCAGGCGGGCGACTTCTCGCAAATCCTGATCAATGAGCTCATTCCGGTGATCGACAGCCACTACCGGACCCTTGCTGACCCCGCCCACCGGGCGATGGCCGGCCTGTCCTTCGGCGGTGGCCAGTCCTGGTCCATCGGGCTCAAGCACCCGGAGGTCTTCTCCTCCGTGGGCATCTTCTCTTCCGGCATGTTCGGCGGGGTGAGCTACGCCCCTTTCGACCTGGAGAAAGAACTGCCCGAACTCGGGGCGGATCCGGCGGCGTTCAATGCCGCGCATCCTGTTTTCTACATCTCCTGCGGCGAGGGCGATCCGCGTATCGAGTTCACCCGTGCCGCGGCGGCGGCCCTCGAAGAGAAAGGCGCCAAAGTGCGCTTCCAGGCCTGGCCGGGCGGCCACGAATGGCAGCCCTGGCGCAAGTCCCTGCACGCATTCTGCCAGTTGATATTCAAATAATGATAAAACGATGAAAAGACTTTTCCTCTCTCTGGCCGCGGCGCTCTGCCTGCTCGCTTGCGGTCCGCAAGAACCCGGCCGGGTCAAGGTGACCGGCGGAACCATCCAGGGCACGGTCCTGGAAGATATGACGGTATATAAAGGTATCCCCTTCGCGGCCCCGCCCGTGGGCGAGCTCCGCTGGAAGGCGCCCCAGAGCGTGGTGGCCTGGGACGGTGTGCGGGAATGCACGGACTTCGCTCCGGACCCGATGCAGGGAAACGGCGAGGGCAACAGCGAGGATTGCCTCTACCTCAATGTCTGGAGCCCGGCGACGAGTCCGAAATCGAAACTCCCCGTGATGGTGTGGATCTACGGCGGGGGCTTCGCCGGCGGCGGCTGCTCTTCCTATGACGGCGCCGCGCTGGCGCGGAAGGGCGTGGTCGTGGTGAGTGTGAATTATCGCGTGGGACGCCTGGGCTTCCTGTCGCTGCCCGAGCTCTCCGCGGAGAATCCGCACGGGGTGAGCGGCAACTACGGCTTGCTGGACCAGATCGCGGGTCTGCAGTGGGTGCAGGACAACATCGCCCGCTTCGGTGGGGATCCCGCGAAGGTCACCATTTTCGGTGAATCCGCCGGCGGCATCTCCGTCAGCATGCTCTGCGCCTCGCCCCTGGCGAAGGGCCTGTTCCGCGGGGCCATCTCCCAGAGCGGCGGCTCCTTCGGCCCGACCAACCCCTGGTCCTATCCCGGTGAGAATATGGAGACGCTCGCGTTCACCCAGGAGGCCAACGCCGCGTCGATGAAGGCGGCCTTCGGCGAGAACTATACCCTGGAGCAACTCCGGGCGGCCGATGCGAAGGAATTCCTCCGCGGGGGCATGAGCGCCTCCGGCGGCTGGCCCATCGTGGACGGCTATGTGATCCCGGACGACCAGTACAAGCTCTATGAGGCCGGGCAGTACAACGACGTGGACGTGCTGATCGGCTACAATTCCGACGAGGGCCTGAGTTTCGGCTTCGCCCGCGGCGGCGGGAGCCACGAAGAATCGGTCCGCACCCGCTACGAGGACTGGGCCGACCGGCTGCTCGCGGCCTACCCGCTGGAGGCGGACGGCTCGGTGGGCAAGACCGCCCGAGATCTCACGCGGGACGCCGCATTCGGCTGGCAGACCTGGGCCTGGGCCCGTCTGCAGGAGCGTACCGGCAAGGGCCGCGTGTGGCTCTATTACTTCGACCAGCATCCGGAGTATCCCGCCGGCTCGCCCCGTTACGGCCAGGGTTCCCCGCACGGACAGGACGTGGCCTATGTGTTCGGTAACCCGCGCGAGGCCCAGCCCACGGACAAGGCGCTTTCCGGTTGGATGATGGACTACTGGACCAATTTTGCCAAGACCGGCGACCCCAACGGGGAAGGCCTGCCCGAGTGGCCGCGTTTCACCAACGCCGAGCCCCGGACCATGGTGCTGACCGGCGACGGTTGCCACGCCGCCCCCGTGCCTTCGGAAGCGGCCCTGAATGTGCTGGAAGGCTACTTCGCCTGGCGCCGCAGCCAGGAGTAGGCTTTTTGGCGGAAAAAGCGTACATTTGTCAAAACCACAATACAATTAACCATGAGAAAAACCGTTATGTTATCCATCGCGGCCCTGCTTCTGGCAGGCGCCGCAGGTGCCCAGACCCTGACCCTCCGCCTCTCGGAGGCTGACAAGAACGTCAGCCCGATGCTCTACGGCCTGATGACCGAGGAGATCAATTATGCCTACGAAGGCGGCCTGTACGCCCAGTTGGTGCGTGATCCGCACGTCAAGGAGATTGAGCAGCCGGCCCGCGGCCAGCGCGGCCCCACCCGGCCGCGCTACTGGGAAGTCTCCGACCCGGATGGGGCCGTGATGACCCTCCGGCAGAATGAGGCCCCGGTCGATTACCAGAACAATTCGCTGCGCATCGAAGCCAAGCGGGCGGGGGTGGCCCTGCTCAACCGCGGCTTCTGGGGAATGGCGATGCAGCCCGCCACGGCCTACAAAGGCTCGCTCTTTGCCAAAGGCCCCGGCTCGCTGACCGTCTCGCTGGTCTCCGGCGACGGAGCGACCATCTATGCCTCCCAGCGGGTCTCCGGCCTCGGGGCGGATTGGCGCAAATTCGAGTTCAACCTCTACACCGGCGCCGTCCTCAAACCTACCAAGGACGCGATGCTGCGGATCGCCTTCGATGCCCCGGGCACCTACCAGGTCACCCGCGTGCTGCTCTTCCCGCCGTCTTACAAAGGCCACGGTCTGCGGACCGACCTGATGGAGCTGATGGCCGGGATGAAGCCTGCGTTCCTCCGTTTCCCGGGAGGTAACTACCTGGAAGGCAATACCTTCCACGAGCGCTTCGACTGGAAGCGGACCATCGGTGATGTGAACCTCCGCCCGGGCCATCAGAGCCCGTGGGGCTATTGGTCCACCGACGGACTGGGCCTGCTGGAATTCCTGACCTGGATCGAGGACCTGGGCGGCGAGCCCATCCTCGGCGTTTTCGCCGGCTACACCCTCAACCGCGACTATGTGGAGGGCGAGTACCTCGAGCCCTTTATCCAGGACGCCCTCGACGAGATCGAGTACGTAATCGGCGGTCCCGAGACCAAGTGGGGCGCCCAGCGCGTGCGCGACGGCCATCCCAGCCCGTTCCCGCTGCACTACGTGGAGATCGGCAACGAAGACTTCTTCGACCGTTCCGGCTCCTACCAGCGCCGCTACATGCAGTTCTACAAGGCCATCAAGGCGAAGTATCCCCAGCTCGAGATCATCGCCAGCACCAGCGAGGAGCAGTTCTACAGCGGCGGGGTGATGCCCCGCAGCGAGCTGAAACTCGACATCGTGGATGAGCACTACTACCGCAACACCCTCGGGATGTACCGCGCCGCCTTCCAGTACGACACCTACGACCGCAGCGGCCCCAAGGTCTTCTGCGGAGAATGGGCCTCGCGCGAGGGCGAGCCGACCACCAACCTCAACGCCGCCCTGGGCGACGCCGCGTGGATGGCCTGCATGGAGCGCAACTCCGACCACGTGATCGCCTCCTGCTACGCTCCGCTCTTCGTCAATGTCAACGAGGGCGGCATGCAATGGAAGAGCGACCTGCTGGGCTACGACGCCATCAGCGCCTACGGTTCTCCTTCCTACTATGCCCAGTGCATGTTCGCCCAATACCTGGGCGACAAGATCCTTCCGGTCACCGCTACCGGCATCCCGACCTTCACGGCCCAGGATGCGCAGGGCGGGGAACTGCCCCAGATCTACTACAGCGCCACGATGGACAGCGCGAGCGGCAAGATTTTCCTCAAGCTGGTCAACGCGGTGGGCAGCGAGCAGACGGTCAAGCTTGCATTCGACGGCAAGCGCCGGGTGCGCGATCTCAAGAAGATCGAACTCGCCGGCTCCGATCCGCTGGCGACCAACAGCATCGACGACCCGCAGGCCGTGGTGCCCGTGGAGTCGGTGGTGCGCCTCAAGAAGGGGGCCGTGACCCTCGCTCCCTATTCCGTCACCGTATTTGAATTCTGATTCCTATGCGTTTTCTCTGCAAGATGCTCCTCGCGGGCCTGCTCGCCGCCCTGGCGGCGGCCTGCTCGCCCCGTACGACGCTCTGTGTCAACCCGCTGACCTACACCGATATACCCGACAATGACGTAATCCGGGTTGGGGATGATTATTATATGGTCAGCACCACGATGTATTTCTGCCCGGGCGCGCCGGTGATGCACTCGCGCGACCTGGTGCACTGGCGCATCGTGGACTATATTTATGATTACCTGGAGGACGATGACGTCTATAATCTCCGCAACGGGGCCAACGCCTACGGCAAGGGCCAGTGGGCCACCACGCTCCGCTACGAGAACGGCCGTTTCTGGGCCCTGTTCATCGCCAACGACCAGCGCAAAACCTACATCTACTCGACCCCGGAGATCGGGCAGAAATGGACGCGGCAGGTGATCGACCGGCCCTTCCACGACGCCTCGCTGCTCTTCGAGGACGGCCGGGTCTATGTGGTCTGGGGCAACGGGGACATCCGCATCACGGAGCTCGAGAGCGATCTGTCCGGGGTCAAGCCGGGCGGGGTGGACCAGCTCCTTTTCTCCAGCCCGCGCGAAGGCTACAGCCTGCGGGCGGAAGGCGCCCACATCTACCACATCGGAGATTGGTACTACGTCCTTGTGATCGACTGGCCCGCCGGCGGAGTGCGCACCGAGACCTGCTGGCGCAGCAGTACCCTGCTGGGCGAATATGAGCCCAGGACCATTCTGCAGGGCCGTTTCGACGGCCGCCAGGACGGCGTGGCGCAGGGCGCCATCGTGCAGACCGGGCGGGGCGACTGGTACGCCGTGATGTTCCAGGACCACGGGGCCGTGGGCCGCATCCCGACCCTGCAGCCCGTTACCTGGGCGGACGGCTGGCCCATCCTGGGAGCGGAGGGCGTGCCCGTCAAGGAGTTCGCGGTCAAACTGGCTCCCGACGGAGAAGACTATGTCTGGGCTTCGGACGAATTCGACTCCGACCAGCTCCAGCTCGTCTGGCAGTGGAACCACAAACCGCTGGACGGCTGCTGGTCGCTCAGCGAGCGTCCCGGCTGGCTGCGCCTCACCACGGGCCAGCTCGCCACCGGCCTCCCCGATGCGCGCAACACCCTGACCCAGCGCACCTTCGGCCCGCAGTGCACCAGCGAAGTCCTGCTGGACGGCTCCGGCCTGAAAGTCGGCGATTTCGCGGGCCTGAGCGCCTTCCAGAGCTGCCGCGCCGACATCGGCCTGCGCCGCACCGAAGACGGGCTTGAACTCTATGCCATTCAGGAAACCCCGCAGCGCGGACCCGGGCGGACCACCACCCGCGTGACCCGCGAACTGCTCTGCGAGAAGGCCATCAAGGAGACGGTCCGGCTGCAGATCCGCTACGACTTCGACAAGGACCAGGCCTGGCTGGGTTATTGCTGGGGCGAGGTAGGACCGGCTTTAGGCGACTCCGGCGGGATGATGCTCGGCTGGGTCGAACTCCCTGAGCCCCTGCAGATGCGCTACACCCTGGACTATTTCACCGGCTACCGCAGCGCCTTGTATTGCTACGCCACGCAGGAACTGGGCGGCCACGCCGACTTCGACTGGTTCCGCCAGAAATGACACCACCCACGATTGATCATATGAAAAAAATCTTACTCACCCTATTGGCCGGCTTCTCCGCCCTGTCCGCGATGGCGCAGGAGGGGGCCGTGTCCGTGCAGTTCTACACGCCTTCCGTCGTCCGCATCGTCAAGGGCGGAGCGGCTCCGGAGCACAGTTTCGCCGTGACGGCCGCCCCGCAGGCGGTGCGCGTCAAGACCGTTGCCACGAAGGCCGGCACGACTTATACCAGCTCCGCGCTCAAGGTCAGCGTGGGCCGCGACGGCTCGGTTCAGTTTTATTCCCCGAAGGGCAAACTCCTGCTCAAGGAGGGCGCCTGGGGCCTCGAGACCCGTGCCGAGGGCTTCGACAAGGGCGCGAAAATCGTGCGCCAGACCTTTCTGCCGGAGGCGGACGAGCCGTTCTACGGGCTCGGCATCCTGCAGGACGGCAACCTCTCGCTGCGGGGCAAGACGCGCCGGATGATCCAGGGCAATACCGAGGACTTCGTCCCCATCGTGCAGTCCGTCAAGGGCTACGGCATTTTTTGGGACAATCCTTCCCCGACGGTTTTCCGCGATGACGCGGACGGTATGCTGTTCGAGTCCGAGGTGGGGGAGGTCGTGGACTACTACTTCATCTGGGGTGGGAATGCCGACGGCGTCATCGCGGGCATCCGCGCTCTCACGGGCCACGTCCCGATGGTCCCGCTGTGGAGCTACGGTTTCATACAGAGCCGGGAACGCTACAAGAGCAGCCGCGAGCTGCTGGAGGTGCTGCGGGGCTACCGTTCGCGCGGCGTCCCCATCGACTGCGTCATCCAGGATTGGCAGTACTGGGGCAATAATTATCAGTGGAACGCGATGGAGTTCCTCAATGACGACTTCCGCGACGCCCAGGCGATGATCGACGAGGTGCACGAGCGGAATGCCCGCCTGATGATTTCCATCTGGGCCTCTTTCGGCCCGATGACCAAGCCTTTCCGCGAACTGGACGAGAAGGGCCTGCTCTTCGACTTCGCCACCTGGCCCCAGTCGGGCCTTCCCGATTGGCCGCCCCGCATGGACTATCCTTCGGGCGTGAAGCCCTACAACCCTTATTCGCAGGAGGCCCGCGACATCTATTGGAAGCACCTGATGCGCCTCGAGCAGATGGGCATCGACGCTTGGTGGATGGACTCCACCGAGCCGGACCACAACGACTTCAAGGAGAGCGACCTGGATGTGGAAACGGGCATGGGCTCCTTCCGCCGGGTCCGGAACGCTTTCCCGATCGTGTCGGTCGAGGGCGTGGCGGACAATCAGAAGAAGGTATCCCCCCGCCGCGTGATGATCCTCACGCGCTCGGCTTATGCCGGCCAGCAGCGCACGGGCGCCAATACCTGGAGCGGGGACGTGAACTCCTCCTGGAGCGTGCTCCGCGCCCAGATCCCTGCCGGCCTGGGCTTCGCCCTGACGGGCAATCCCAACTTCAATACCGACTGCGGCGGCTTCTTCCCGGGGGGCTACAACCGCCGGGGCGCCCCCGCCACCTGTTCGACGAACCCCTTGTTCCAGGAACTCTATGTGCGCTGGCTGCAGTACGGGGCCTTCAGCCCGATGATGCGCAGCCACGGGGAGACCTCCCGCCGCGAAATCTGGGAGTTCGGGAATCCGGGAGAGCCGGTCTATGACGCCATCGCCTCGACCATCCGCCTGCGCTACTCGCTACTTCCGTACATCTACGGCGTCGCCCACGAGGTGAGCGCCTCCGACGGCACCTTCCAGCGGGCGCTGGTGATGGATTTCCCCGCCGACAAGGCGGTCTGGGAGCGCGGGGACGAGTTCCTCTTCGGACGTTCGCTGCTGGTCGCCCCCGTCCTGCACGCCCAGTACACCCCGGAGCGCACGACCTTCGACACCACGCCGGTGGACTTCAGCCCCGAACGCAGCACGGAAGTCTATCTCCCGCAGGGCTGCGACTGGTATGACTTCTGGACGGGCGAGCGTCTGAAGGGCGGCCAGACGATCACGCGCCCGACGCACCTCGACACCGTGCCGCTCTACGCCCGCGCCGGCGCCATCATTCCCATCGGCCCGGACGTGCAATACACTTCCGAAAAGCCCTGGGACAACCTGGAAATCCGCGTCTTCCCGGGTGCGGACGGCCGCTTCGTTCTGTATGAGGATGAGGGCGATACCTATGCCTATGAGCAGGGCGCCTGCTCCGAGATCGAATTCAGCCTCCGGGGCGGCACGCTTACGATCGCCGCACGCCGGGGATCGTTCCCGGGGATGCTCGCCGTCCGCCGTTTCCGTGTGGTCACCCCCGACGGGAAGGTGCGGGAAGTCGCTTATGACGGCGCTGCGCAGAAGGTCCGTTTGTGATGAATCCCGCCCTGCCGATACAAATATTTGATGGATTCGGGAGAAAATGCTATCTTTACACGATATGAAAACTCTAAAACTTATTCTGCTGGCGCTTTGCGCCGTGCTGGCCGCTTCCTGTTACAAGGAACAGGGTGACCGTTTCTTCAAATTGACCAATAAATCCGGAATGGAAGTGACCGTCACCAACTACGGCGGCCGCATCACCTCCATCGTCGTTCCGGGCCGCGACGGCATCGCCCGCGACGTGGTACTGGGTTTCGATAAGGTCGAGGATTACTATCCCGAGAACAACCAGTCCGACTTCGGCGCCGCGATCGGCCGTTATGCCAACCGCATCAACCAGGGCCGCTTTACCCTGGACGGCGTGACCTATGACCTGCCGAAGAACAATTTCGGCCACTGCCTGCACGGCGGTCCGACCGGCTGGCAGTACCAGCCCTACAAGGTCGTGGAGGCAGACGCCCGCCATATCAAACTGCGGATGGACTCCCCGGACGGAGACAATAACTTCCCGGGCGCCGTCACCGCCTTCGTCACCTACACCCTGACCGACGACAACCGGATCGATATCGCCTATGAGGCCGTTTCCACGGCCCCGACGATCATCAATATGACCAACCATTCCTATTTCAACCTCGCCGGCAATCCTGCGGAGCACAGCATCTGCGACGATGTCCTGTACATCAACGCCTCGCAGTACACCCCGGTGGATTCCACCTATATGACCACCGGCGAGATCCTGCCCGTGGCCGGTACCCCGATGGACTTCACCACGCCCCACAAGATCGGCGACCACATCACCGAGATCGACTTCGTGCAGCTCAAGAACGGCAACGGTTATGACCACAACTGGGTCTTGGATACCGGCGGCAGCCTCGACGTAGTGGCCGCGGAGGTCTATTGCGAGGAGACCGGCATCGACCTCAAGGTCTATACCGACGAGCCCGGCATTCAGGTCTACACCGGCAACTTCCTCGACGGCACGGTGACCGGCAAATACGGAATGGTGTACAACCAGCGCACCGGCATCTGCCTGGAGACCCAGCACTATCCCGACAGCCCCAACAAGCCCGAGTGGCCCTCGGTCGTGCTGCGTCCCGGCGAGACCTACCACAGCCACTGCATCTTCGCTTTCAGCGTGAAATAATCCTAAAACTACGTGTATATGCTTAGATTCCTGCCTTTACAGGCTGCGGACCTGAACCGCATCTCCCTCGCGTCCTGGGACTGGATCGTCATCGGTCTGTTCTTCCTCGCGATGGTCTGGATCTGCTGGGATGTCTCCCGCAAGAAGAAAGAGACTTCCGGCGATTATTTCCTGAGCGGCCGCACGGCGACCTGGATCGCCATCGGCGCTTCCATCTTCGCATCCAACATCGGCTCCGAACACCTCATCGGCCTCGCGGGCACCGGCGCCTCCGCCGGCATGGCCCAGGCCCACTGGGAGATCCAGGGCTGGATGATCCTCATCCTCGGATGGGTCTTCGTGCCGTTCTACGAGCGCAGTATGGTCTATACGATGCCCGAGTTCCTCGAGAAGCGTTACAACAAGGAGAGCCGCGGCATCCTGACCTGGCTGTCCCTGGCCAGCTACGTGCTCACCAAGGTCTCCGTGACCGTCCTGGCAGGCGGCCTCGCGCTGAACACCCTGCTGGGCATCAACTTCTGGGTGGCCGCCCTGGCCCTGGTGATCATCACCGCCATCTACACCGTCATCGGCGGTATGGAGTCGGTGCTCAAGACCTCGGTCCTGCAGACGCCCATCCTGCTGCTCGGCTCGCTGGTCATCCTCTGGCTCGGCCTCCGCGAACTGGGCGGCTGGAACGCGATGATGGATATCTGCCGCGCCCAGCCGGTCAACGACCTCGGCGATAACATGACCGACCTGATGCGCAGCGGCCAGGACAAGGAGTTCCCGTGGTACGGCGCCCTCTTCGGCTCCGCCATCATCGGCTTCTGGTACTGGTGCACCGACCAGTTCATCGTCCAGCGCGTGCTCTCCGGCAAGAACCAGAAGGAGTCCCGCCGGGGTACCATCTTCGGCGCCTACCTCAAGCTCCTCCCGGTGTTCCTGTTCCTCATCCCGGGCATGATCGCTTTCGCGCTCACCAAGCACCCTGAATCCGCCATCGGACAGACCCTCGCCGCCGCCCTCGGCGTGCAGGCCGACGGGACCGTCGCCAACCCGGACATCGCCTTCCCGATGCTGGTCAACACCCTGCTGCCGGTCGGCCTCAAGGGCGTGGTGATCTGCGGTATCCTCGCTGCCCTGATGAGCTCCCTGGCCTCACTGTACAACTCCTCCGCCATGCTCTACACCATCGATATCTACAAGCGCAAGCACCCGGATACCGAGGAGAAGAAACTCGTGCTCATCGGCCGTATCGCCACCGTCGTGGTGGTCGTGCTGGGCGTGCTGTGGATCTTCGTCATCCAGCGCATGGGCAAGAGCCTGTACAACTACATCCAGAGCGTGCAGAGCCTGCTGGCCCCGGCCATCGCCGCGGTGTTCCTGCTCGGCGTCTGCTGGAAGAAGACCTCGCCCAAGGCCGGTATGTGGACCCTCATCGTGGGTCTGGTGCTCGGCTTCACGCGCTTGATCACGATGATCATCAACCCCGAGTCGCACAACATCTTCACTTTCATCTTCAACGAGCTGAACGTCTATGCGTTCTGCGTCTGGATGTTCCTCTTCTGCGTGGTGCTGGCCATCGTGGTGACCCTGCTCACCCCGAAGCCGGACGAAGAGCAGGTCCGGGGTCTGTGCTTCGGCACGGCCACGCCCGAGCAGAAAGCCGCCACCCGCGCCTCCTGGGGTACCTGGGACATCATCCATACCTGCATCATCCTGGCCTTCACGGTCGCATTCTACATTTATTTCTGGTAGTCTATGCTTGAATCATTGAAAGAGAAAGTCTGCCAGGCCAACCTCGACCTCGTGCGCCACGGCCTCGTGCTCTTCACCTGGGGCAATGTGAGCGCCATCGACCGGGAGAGCGGCCTGGTGGTCATCAAGCCCTCGGGCGTCAGTTATGACACGATGAAGCCCGAGGACATGGTCGTCGTGGACCTGGACGGCAAGGTCGTGGAGGGCAGCTTCAAGCCCTCTTCCGACACGCCCACCCACCTGGTCCTGTACAAAGCATTCCCCGCAATCGGCGGCGTGGTGCACACGCATTCCACCTTCGCCACCGCCTGGGCCCAGGCCGGCCGGGACATCCCCAACATCGGCACTACCCACTCCGATTACTTCTTCGAGAACATCCCCTGCACGCGCGACATGAAGCGCAAGGAGGTCTTCGGTGAATATGAGACGGAGACCGGCAACGTGATCGTGGAGCGCTTCACCGTCAGCAAGATCGACCCCGCCGGCACGCCCGCCGTCCTGGTCAAGAACCACGGCCCCTTCGTCTGGGGAACGGATGCGGACAACGCCGTCCACAACGCAGTCGTGCTGGAGGAGGTCGCGAAGATGGCCTTCCTGTCCGTGGGCATCAACCTGTCGCTGAAGACCCTCGGCTACGGGGAACTAATCCCGCAGGCGCCCACGATGAACCTGAACCTCATCCGCAAGCACTACAGCCGCAAGCACGGCCCCAATGCCTACTATGGACAGGAGACCCCGGAAAAGCCGGAGAAACCGGCGAAGAAAGAGCGCAAAGCGAAAAGAGAGCGCGTGAAGAAAGAGCGCGTGAAGAAAGTACGCGTGAAAAAGACCAAAGAATAACATTAAAACCATACCGCTATGGCATTTGAAAATTGTGAATTATGGTGGGTGACCGGTGCCCAGCTCCTTTATGGAGGTGACGCCGTGGTCGCCGTGGACGGACACTCCAAAGAGATGGTCGAAGGCCTCAACGCCTCCGGCAACATCCCCGTCAAGATCGTCTATAAGGGCACGGCCAACAGCAGCCGCGAAGTCGAGGACGTGATGAAGGCTGCGAACAACGATCCCAAGTGCGTGGGCATCATCACCTGGATGCACACTTTCTCTCCGGCCAAGATGTGGATCAAGGGTCTCCAGGCCCTGGAGAAACCGCTTCTCCATTTCCACACCCAGTATAACGCCGAGATCCCCTGGGACAAGATCGACATGGACTTCATGAACCTCAACCAGAGCGCCCACGGCGACATCGAGTTCGGCCACATCTGCACCCGGATGCGCGTGCCGCGCAAGGTCGTCGTCGGCTACTGGAAGAGCCCCGAGGCCCAGCAGAAGATCGCCGTATGGGCCCGCGTGGCCGCCGGTGTGGCCGACGCCAAGAATGTCCGCTGCCTGATGTTCGGCATGAACATGAACAACGTCGCCGTGACCGACGGTGACCGCGTGGAGTTCGAGCAGCGCCTCGGCTATCACGTGGACTACTACCCGGTCTCCTCGCTGATGGAGTACTACAAGAAGGTGACCGACGCCGAGACCGACGCCCTCGTGGAAGAGTATAAAAAGCTCTATACCATCAAGATCGACGAGTCCGGCGAGGAAGTGTACTGGGAGAAGGTCCGCAACTCCGCCAAGGCGGAGATCGCCCTGCGCCGCGTCCTCGCGGACGAGGGTGCCACGGCTTTCACCACCAACTTCGACGACCTGGGCGACGCCGACATCGACGCCCCGGACTTCTGCGGCTTCGACCAGATCCCGGGCCTGGCCTCCCAGCGCCTGATGGAAGAAGGCTACGGCTTCGGTGCCGAGGGCGACTGGAAGACCGCCTGCCTGGTCCGCACCCTCTGGGTGATGAGCCAGGGCCTGCCGACCGGCTGCTCCTTCCTGGAGGACTACACCCTCAATTTCGCGGGTGACCGTTCCTCCTGCCTGCAGAGCCACATGCTGGAGATCTGCCCGATGATTGCGAGCGACCGTCCCAAACTCGAGGTGCATTTCCTCGGCATCGGCATCCGCAAGCAGCAGACCGCCCGCCTGGTCTTCACCTCCAAGACCGGCCCCGGCATCAAGGCCACCGTGGTGGACCTCGGGAACCGTTTCCGCCTGATTGCGCAGGACGTGGAGTGCATCGAGCCCAAGCCGATGCCCAAGCTCCCCGTCGCCTCGGCCCTCTGGGTCCCGCAGCCGACCTTCGAGGTAGGCGCAGGCGCCTGGATCCTCGCCGGCGGCACGCACCACTCCGCTTTCAGCTACGACATCACCGCCGATTACTGGGATGATTTCGCCGAGATGACCGGCATCGAGTTCGTCCACATCCACAAGGGGACCACCATCCCCGCGTTCAAGAAAGAACTCCGGATGAACGAGGTCTACTATATGCTGAACAAGGCGCTCAAGTAGTATGGACGCGAGGAAAACCATCGAATCCGGACAGGCCGTCCTCGGCATCGAGTTCGGCTCCACCCGCATCAAGGCGGTGCTGGTGGACGAGGACAACGTCCCCATCGCCCAGGGTAGCCACGAATGGGAAAACCAGCTCGTGAACGGCCTGTGGACCTACAGCAAGGAGGTGATCTGGTTCGGCTTGCAGAACTGCTATGCCGACCTGCGCGCCGACGTGCGCAAGCGCTACGACGTGGAGATCGAGCACCTCGCCTCCATCGGCATCAGCGCGATGATGCACGGCTATATGCCCTTCAACAAGGAAGGACACCTGCTGGTCCCGTTCCGCACCTGGCGCAACACCAACACCGGTCCCGCGGCCGCAGCCCTGTCGGAACTCTTCGTCTACAACATCCCGCTCCGCTGGAGCATCTCCCACCTCTACCAGGCCATCCTGAATAAGGAGACGCACGTGCACGACATCGGCTACCTGACCACCCTCGCCGGCTACATCCACTGGAAACTCTCCGGAGAGAAGGTGCTTGGCGTGGGCGATGCTTCCGGAATGCTGCCCGTGGATCCCGAGACCGGCACTTATCGCGCCGACATGGTGGAGAAGTTCGAATCTCTCGTGGCTCCGGAGCGTTTCCGTTGGAAGTTGCACAACATCCTGCCCAAGGTCCTGAAGGCCGGCGAGAATGCCGGTTTCCTCAGCGAGACCGGCGCCAAGCGCCTGGACATCTCGGGCCACCTGCAGCCCGGTGTCCCGATGTGTCCGCCGGAAGGCGACGCCGGGACCGGGATGGTGGCGACGAATGCCGTCAAGCCCCGTACGGGCAATGTCTCGGCCGGCACTTCCTCCTTCTCGATGATCGTCCTGGAGAAAGAACTGTCCAAGCCCAACGAGATGATCGACATCGTCACCACGCCCGACGGGAACCTCGTCGCGATGGTGCATTGCAACAACTGCACGTCCGAATTGAACGCCTGGGTGAAGATGATCCGGGAGTACCAGCAGTTGCTGGGCCCGGTCGACGACAAGCACGACATCTATCGCAAACTGTACACCCACGCCTTGGAGGGGGACCCCGACTGCGGCGGCCTGGTGGCTTTCAACTACGTCTCCGGCGAACCGGTCACCGGTTTCGCGGAGGGACGTCCGCTGTTCGTCCGGAGCGCTTCCGACAACTTCACGCTCGCGAATTTCATGCGCGCGCAGCTCTACGGCTCGCTCGTGGTGCTGAAGATCGGCAACGATGTGCTGTTCCGCGAGGAGAACGTGCAGGTGGACCGCATCACCGGCCACGGCGGCCTGTTCAAGACGCCCGTGGTGGGACAGCGTATCCTGGCCGCCGCGCTGAATTCGCCGATTTCCGTGATGGAGACGGCGGGTGAGGGCGGCGCCTGGGGCATCGCCCTGCTGGCCTCCTACCTCGTGAACAACGGCGGGAAGATGAGCCTTCCGGACTACCTGGACAAGATCGTCTTCGCCGGCAACACGGGGACCGAGATCGCACCCGTCCCGGAGGATGTCGCCGGATTCGAGGCTTACCTCGAGAACTACAAGGCGGCATTCCCCATCGAGGAAGCGGCCGTGCGCTGCAAGAAATAGTTTGCGATGGAGCTGATCTGGGACCCGCTCCGCAAACGAGAAGTCGCTGCCACACCCGAGGAACGGGTGCGGCAGTGGTTTATCCGGGAACTCCGGGACACGTTCGGCGTCCCGGAGCACCTGATGCGCAGCGAGGTCTCTTTCCGATTCGGCGCCAAGCCGTACCGGGCCGACATCCTGGTCTATGACCGGAACGCCGCGCCGCTGCTCGTGGTGGAGTGCAAGCGTCCCGAAGTGGCGCTCTCTCCCGCCGTGCTGGAGCAGGCGATGCGCTACAATTCCGTGCTGAGCGTGCGCTTCCTCGCCGTGACAAATGGAAAAATGACGTATCTTTACAGGCTGGAAGGGGAGCGTTTCGTGCCCTGCGAGCGTTTCCCCGGCTATGAAGAAATGGTATGTCCACGATAACCGATCAGTTCCTCTCACGACCCATCTTCCGGATCGTCAGCGAGATAGCAGCCGAGAAGGGCGTCCGCGCCTTCGTGATCGGCGGCTATGTGCGCGACTGTTTCCTGGGCCGTCCCACCGACGATATCGACATCGTCGTGGAGGGGAGCGGCATCGATTTCGCCCGGGCGGTGGGGGAGCGGACCGGCCAGTTCGTCTCCTATTTCAAGAATTTCGGGACGGCGATGCTCCATTACCGCGGCGACGAGGTGGAGTTCGTGGGTGCGCGCCGCGAGTCCTACCGCCGCGAGTCGCGCAAGCCGATCGTGGAGAACGGCACCCTCGAGGATGACCAGAAGCGCCGGGATTTCACCATCAACGCGATGGCGTTCTCCCTGAACCGGGAGGATTTCGGGGCGCTGGTGGATCCTTTCGGGGGCATCCGGGATCTGGACGCCGGCATCATCCGCACGCCGCTTGATCCGGATACGACCTATTCCGACGATCCGCTCCGGATGTTGCGCGCCGTGCGTTTCGCCACCAAGCTCTCCACGTCCGAACGGAGTTTCCGCATCGTGCCCGAGTCGATGGATTCGATGCGCCGTCTCGCCGGGCGGCTGGAGATTCTTTCGTGTGAGCGTATCGCCGAGGAGCTGAACAAGATGCTCGCTTCGGGCCGTCCCGCGATGGCGTTCCGCTTGATGGACGAGGCGGGGTTGCTGGCTTATGTGTTGCCGGAGTTGCTGGCGCTCAAGGGGGTCGAGACGGTGGATGGCCGCGGCCACAAAGACAACTTCGCCCACTCCCTCGCAGTCCTCACGAATGTAGCAGAAGTTTCGGATAAACTCTATCTTCGGTGGGCGGCGTTGCTGCATGATATTGGCAAACCCGCCAGCAAGCGCTATGATGCGACGCTGGGCTGGACTTTCCACGGACACGAGGTGATCGGGGCCCGGATGGTCCCGAAGATTTTCGACCGGCTGCGGCTGCCGCTGGATGAGATGAAATATGTCCAGAAGCTCGTGCGGCTGCATCTGCGGCCCATCGCGCTGGTGGACGAGGAGGTCACGGATTCCGCGGTGCGCCGGCTGCTTTTCGATGCTGGGGACGATATCGACGATCTGATGCTGCTCTGCAATGCCGACATCACCTCCAAGAATGAGGCGAAGGTGGCGCGGATCCGGGGGAATTTCGAGTTGGTGCGGCGGAAGTTGGTGGAGGTGGAGGCGAAGGATGCGATCCGCAATTTCAAGAATCCGATCGACGGGGAGTATGTGATGGCGGTGTATGGGATTCCGCCTTGCCGGGAGATCGGGGTGATCAAGGAGATGGTGAAGGAGGCGATCCTGGATGGGGTGATCGGCAATAATTTCGCCGAGGCCGACGCCTTCATGCGTCTTCACGCGCCCGAGCTGGGCCTGCACGAAGTCTAATCGCCACTCCCATGATCGATCGCTACATTGAATATCTTTCGGGCGTCCGGCGTTATTCTCCGCGTACTTGCGAGATCTATCGCAGCGTCCTCGAAGAATACCTTTGTTTCTGCTCAGATAGTGTGGAGCCCAGCAAGGCCTCTGCCCGGCAGAACTTCGCGCTCCGCGCTCATCCCTCCCAACCTGACGGTTGGGCCCCTCCCGTTCACGAGACCACGGGCGGCCACGGTTCTGCCGGGCAGAGCCTTGCTGAGGCTCCGTCTGGTGCTGAACCGACGGACGTTTCCGGGGGCAGTTATCCGTGGAGCGAGGTGTTGTCGGTTCAGGATGTGCGGCGGTATGAGGTGTATTTGATGGATGAGCGGAAGGAGAGTGCGCGGACGGTGAATCTTCATCTGAGCGTGCTGAGCGGCTTCTGCAAGTTCCTGATCAAGCAGGGCGCCCTGGAGAGCAATCCGGTGCGCCTCGTCTCGCGCCCCAAACAGGAGAAACGCCTGCCGGCCTTCTATCGCGAGGATGCCATGCAGGCTTATTTCGAGCAGACCAAAGGCGTGCTCGAATACGGCCGCTACGAAGATCAGCTCCGCCGCATGATCCTCGGCCTGCTCTACGGCACCGGCCTCCGCCGCTCCGAACTCATCGGCCTCAACCGGAACTCCGTCGACTGGTCCCGCCACACCTTGCGCGTCCTGGGAAAGGGCGACAAAATTCGCGAAATTCCGCTCCTCCCTTCACTTTGTGACGAAATTTTGTTATATTTACAATCGGTTGACTCTTTGAAATACGCGGACAAGACCCCGGAAGCCCCGCTGCTCCAGACCCCCAAAGGCGGACGTCTCTACCCGGTCTACGTGGACCGGGCGGTCAAGGAGGCCCTCGGCGGCGTCTCCGGCATCAGCGGCAGGAAGTCCCCGCACGTCCTGCGCCACACGCTGGCGACGGAACTGCTGGACGGGGGAGCGGACCTCAATTCCATCAAGGAAATGCTGGGCCACAGCTCCCTGGCGGCAACCCAGGTCTACACGCACAATTCCATCGAGCGGCTGCAAAATGTGTATAACTCCGCCCATCCAAGGGCAAAAAACGACGGTAACCATGGAGATTAAACTCAAGGCCCTGAAGTTCGAAGCCGGCGAGCAGCTCGCCGCCTTCGTCGAAAAGAAAGCCTCCCGCCTGGCCCGCTTCTGCGAAGGCCTGACCGAGGAGGTCGAGGTGGCGCTCGAAGACCATCTCAAACAAGGCAAGCTGGCTAAGATCCAGATTCACGTTCCGGGTGAAGAGCTCATCATCGAGCGCGAAGCCGACACCTTCGAGAATGCGGTCACGGAGGCCGTGGACGCAATGAAGGAAAAGCTAACCCGCGTCAAGGAAAAGAAATTCGAGAATTAAACCTTCCCATCCAGGGCCGCCCTCCGGGGCGGCCTTTTACCATTTCGATAGGTACCTTGTTTAACTTCGATACTAATTTGTTCGATATGGTTGTTCCTTTTGACGGCATCCCTGGGTTGGTTGCTCATGAACTTAAGCACGGATATCAATTTGAGATAGGAGAGTTTAGTAGTGGACTCACTTATGGGGCAGGTTATCTTTATGATATAGAAGATGAATATGAGGCTTTCCACAGACAAGCTCATTTTAACGGGGGTTACTTTTCAAGGGAGGCTATTAAAGGCATTGAAGCGTATGATTCTTTGCCTGAAAGAAATCCTTTCAGCAAACAATCAATTATGGCACAAGGCCCCGAAAAGATAGCAAAACAATATAAGATGGCATTTCGAATAAATGGAAAAACCTATAGATATTGACTATATGAAAAAAGTATTTCTCAACTTATTGTTGATTATTGTATCCATATCTTTATATGGACAGGGACATCTCTTTCGGCGATCGTCTATCTATTATACATGGAAAGAATTCGGACCTTTTCACGAAGAGAGAATGCTTGTCTTACATAATAACAGTGAACAAACTTATACTGCGGTTTATTGTTACCAAGGAACAACTATGTCTATTGGTGGTTTATGGAAAGAACAGGGGGACACACTTGTGCTTTCCCCAAGAGGATATCTATTTCATCATGCTTCTTCCGAAAAATGGGATATTGTACCCTATGATGATTCTAAAAGTGATCTTGATCTTAAGCCACTCTATCTCATAAAACAAAAAACAGGAGAACTCAAACAACTTCCTTGGAAAGATGAAGATAGTATAGCATACGAGCTTCATAGACTCTGGGATGGCTTAAAACCAGTAATAGGTACCAGATTTATCGATGACCTTGACTTGTACGGAAAGTAATGAAACAATCGTGGTCGACGCCGGGACGGTCCTGGAGACCGATGACTACTATCCGTTCGGCGGACCGCTTCCGACCACTGCCGACCGGGACCTCGACGACCCTCCTGCCCAAGAAGTACCAGAGGTAGGAAAGGAACCCCACGCCTCCTTCAACTGTAAGCGTCCCCTTTTAGGGAAGGCTACAGGTGAATCATTGTCAATGCCAGGGATTCACGGCCTTTTTGTCTACAGATTCAGGAGTTTGGCAGTGAGTTCGACGAGGAGTTCTCCGTCGGAGACGAGGGTGGTGCCGTCGCCGCCTTTGCCGAGATAGTCGTACTCGCAGAGCAGCGAGATGGCGGCCATGGCCTTCTTGACGGGATAGTTGCGCACCGCCGCATCATATTCCTTGTAGAAATAGGGATTGACCCCCGCGAGGGCCCTGGCCTTGTCCTCCGGGGAAGGGTAGCCCCCGCCGGCGAGCAGGGCGCCGTATTTGAGGATGCGATTGTAATAGGTATAGAGCGCGCTCACGGCCATGGGCATGGCGAAACGGGCCGCATTCCCCAGGTGGGCGGCGATCTTGAGGGCCTTGGTGGCGTTCTTGTAGGAGAGCTCCCGGGTGAGCTCGAAAATGCTGAACTGCCGCGAGATGCCGACATTGCGCTCGATGTCCTGCACAGTCACGCGCGTGGCCCCTTCCGGCAGGGCCTTGGTCAACTTGTCCGTCTCCACGACGATCGTCGTGAGCTCGACCCCGGCGGATTCCGCGAGCAGCGCCGCCGCCGGCGGATCGATCTGCAGGCCGCGCGAGGCGAAATAGGACCGGATCCACTCGGGGACCTGGTAGTCCCGCAGGGCGGGGGAATCCACGATGGTGCCGATCTTCTGGACGGCCTTGTAGAAGCCTTTGCGCTTGTCGGCCGAGGCCTTGTGCATCAGGATCACGAGCACGGTGCTGTCCAGGGGTTCGTGGCAATAGGACGCCAGGTCCTCGATGCCCTTCATCTGCTGGGCCTCCTTGACCACGACCAGCTGGCGCTCCGCCATCATCGGGAAGCGCCGCGCAGCCGTGACCACCTGCGCGGCCGTGACCTCGCCGCCGTAGCAGACGGTCTCGTTGAAATCTTTTTCCTCTTCGGGAATGCAGTGCTGCAGGATTTCGTCAAAGACCATCTCGGGGTAGTACGGCTCGTCGCCCATCAGCAAATAGACGGGGCTGAAGCGGCCCGCACGCACTTCAGAGATGATTTTCGCACATTGTGCATCAATATTGACAGAACTCTTGGCCATCGCAGCACAAATTTACGCAAAAAACTTCGTACATTTGTAATTATGCAATTACAATTCTGTACAGATATGAAGAAATTGATCACCCTTCTGGCAAGCGCCTGCCTGCTCGCCACGGCATCCCTCTTCGCGCAGGATGCCACCGTCCGCGTACACGACGCCGCCACCGGCGTCACCATTCCGGCCGAAATCTACGGCCAGTTCTCCGAGCACCTCGGACGCTGCATCTACGGCGGCCTCTGGGTGGGCAAGGATTCCTCCGTGCCCAATGTGGAAGGCTACCGCAAGGACGTCTTCGATGCGCTGAAGGCGCTCAAGGTCCCCGTGATGCGCTGGCCGGGCGGCTGCTTCGCCGACGACTACCACTGGATGGACGGCATCGGCCCGCAGGAGAAGCGCGGCTATATGACCAACAACTCCTGGGGCGGCACCCTCGAGGACAACAGTTTCGGCACCCACGAGTTCCTCAACCTCTGCGAATTGCTCGGCATCCAGCCCTACATCAGCGGCAACGTGGGCAGCGGCAGCGTCGAGGAGATGGCCAAGTGGGTCGAGTATATGACCTCCGACGCCAAGACCCCGATGGCCGACCTGCGCCGCGCCAACGGCCGGGAGGAGCCCTGGAAGGTCAAGTATTTCGGCATCGGCAACGAGGCCTGGGGCTGCGGCGGCAACATGACGCCGGAGTACTACAGCGACCTCTTCCGCCGTTACGGCACCTACCTGCGCAACTTCGCGGGCAACCGCCTCTACAAGATCGCGAGCGGCGCCTCTGACTACGACTACAACTGGACCCGCGTGCTGATGAAGAACCTCGTGGGCAAGGGGATGAACGGCATCTCCCTGCACTACTATACCGTTACGGGCTGGAACGGCAGCAAGGGTTCCGCCACCAAGTTCACGGACAAGGACTACTACTGGTTCCTTGCCAAGACCATCGAGGTCGAGGACGTGCTCAAGAAGCACATCGAGATTATGGACGAACTCGACCCGAGCGGCCGCGTGGCGCTGCTGCTCGACGAGTGGGGCACCTGGTACGACGTGGAGCCGGGCACCAACCCGGGCCACCTGTATCAGCAGAACACGATGCGCGATGCCATCGTGGCCGCCCTCAACTTCGACATCTTCCACAAGTACACCCGCCGCCTGAAGATGGCCAACATCGCCCAGGTGGTCAACGTGCTCCAGTCGATGATCCTGACCAACGAGACTCAGATGGTCCTCACCCCGACCTACCACGTCTTCGAGATGTACAACGTCCACCAGAACGCCGAGTTCGTGGACTCCGAGGTGATGACCGCCCACATCAAGACCGACCGCAAACTGTCCGTGCCTGAGGTGGACGCCACCGTGTCCCGCAAGGACGGGCAGATGAACATCTGCCTGGTCAACACCGACCTCAAGGCCTCCAAGAAGGTCCTGGTCACTTTCGACGGCGCCGGCATCAAGAGCATCGGCTCCGCCCGCGTGCTGAACTCCAAGGACGTGCACGACTACAATGATTTCGACAAGCCCGACGTGGTCAAGCCGGCCGCCTTCAAGGACTACAAGATCACCAAGGCCGGTCTGGAAGTGACCCTGCCGCCGTGCTCGGTCGTCGTAATGGCTGCCAAATAAATCGAATATGGCTATCATCGAATGTAAGAGCGTTTGCAAGAATTTCGGGCAGAAAGTGGCCCTGGACCACGTCAGCCTCGAGATTCCGGAGGGCCGGATCTTCGGATTGCTGGGCCCCAATGGGGCCGGCAAGACGACATTGATCCGCATTATCAACCGCATCACCATCCCCACAGGCGGGGAAGTCTGGTTCAAGGGCCGCCCCATCACCCAGGACGACGTCGCCCGGATCGGCTATATGCCCGAAGAGCGCGGCCTGTACCGCAAGATGAAGGTCGGCGACCAGGCGATGTACCTGGCCCGGCTCAAGGGAATGACTTCCGCCGAGGCCACGCGGGAACTCAAATCCTGGTTCGTCCGCTTCGGTATCCAGGATTGGTGGGACAAGAAGGTTGAGGAGCTCTCCAAGGGCATGGCCCAGAAACTCCAGTTCATCACCACCGTGGTCCACAAGCCCTCGCTGATGATCCTCGACGAACCTTTCTCCGGCTTCGATCCGGTCAACGCCGAGCTCATCCGCCAGGAAATCCTTCGCCTGAAGGACGGGGGGGCCACGATCATCCTGTCCACGCACAACATGGAGTCCGTGGAGGAACTCTGCGACGACATCGCCCTCATCAACAAGGCCCGCCTGGTGATCACCGGCGGGGTGAATGAGATCCGCCGCCAGTATGGCAACAACAATGTCGAACTCGTCTGGACCGACGCCTCGGGCCGCCACACGGAGGTCCTCCCGCGCGAAACCGACGGCGCCTCGACCCTGCGGACCTTCCTGGAGAAGGACGGCGTGCAGATCAATTCCTACAAGGAGCTGATGCCGCGTATGAACGACATTTTCATCAAACTCGTAACGGAAGGGGAGGAATAGGCTATGAATTGGAAAACGACAGGCATCGTCATCAGCCGCGAATACCTCAACAAGGTCAAGAAGAAGAGTTTCATCTGGACCACGCTCCTCGTCCCCATCCTGGTGGCCGGCCTGACCATCGGCATCATGGTGGCGATGATGAACACCAAGGAGAAGACCAAGACCATCGCCGTGGTGGATGAGTCGGGCATCGTGCTGCCCTACCTGACCGACACGGAGACCATCCATTACCAGCCGCTCAGCGGCATTCCGCTGGACAGCGTCAAGACCAACCTCGCCTCCTACGGTTTCGACGGCGTGCTCGCCGTCGGGCCCCTGGATTCCCTCGAGAAGACGGTCCCCGCGGACCTCTATTCGCCCAAACCCTTCGGAATGGATCTGGTGGACAACATCAACGGCCGGATCAACCGGGCCGTGGAGGACTACCGCATCGCTTCCTACAACATCGAGGGCCTGGACCAGATCCTCAAGGATGTCAAGGCCAATGTCCGCCTGCGCTCCTTCACCGTTTCCGACAGTGGCGAGGAGAAGATCTCCGAGGCCGGCGTGTATTCCATCCTCTCGATGATCCTGGGCATCTTCCTGTTTATGTTCATCACGCTCTTCGGCGGCATGGTGATGTCCTCGGTGATCGAGGAGAAGTCCAGCCGCGTGGTGGAGGTGCTCGTCTCTTCGGTCAAGGCGACCGAGCTGATGTTCGGCAAGATCATCGGCATCGCCCTGGTGGCCCTGACGCAGTTCCTGCTCTGGATCGTGCTGTCCGTGGCGATCATCAGCGTGGCCGGCGCCCTGATCGGCTTCGACTCGCTGATGGGCTCGAACCCCACCGAGATGGTGAGCACGATGGGCGGCATGGATGCCGAACAGATCGAGGCCATGACCGCGCAGTTATCGAACGACAGCGAACTGGGCACGGTCGTGAGCACGCTCGCCAGCGTCCCCTGGCTCCAGCTCATCGGCCTCTTCCTGGTGTACTTTGTTTTCGGCTACCTGCTGTATGCTTCGATGTTCGCCGCCATCGGCTCCGCCGTGGAGAACGAGGGTGACACGCAGCAGCTCCAGCTGCCGCTGACCATCCCGCTGCTGCTGGCCTACATGATCGCGCTTTACGCTTTCAAGGCGCCCGACAGCTCGATCGCATTCTGGGGTTCCATCATCCCGTTCACTTCGCCGATCGTGATGATCTCCCGCCTGCCTTTCGGTGTTCCGACCTGGGAGATCCTCCTGTCCATCGCCCTGCTCATCGCCACCTTCGTGCTGATGGCCTGGGTGTCGGCCAAGATTTATAAGGTCGGAATTCTGATGTTCGGCAAGAAATCCACCTGGAAAGACCTCTGGAAATGGATAAAGCAAGACTGATCATCTTGGTGGCGTGCGCGCTGCTCGCCGCCTCCTGCCAGTACCGGTACTCCTGGGAGCACTACAAGATGGACGGCCACCGGACGGGGGTCGGCGTCCCCACGGCCGATAACGTCGTCCAGGCCCTCGGCACCGTGGATGACAGCCTCTACCACGCGCCCAACGGCACGACCTACCCGAAGGGGAGCGCCACCTATGCCGCCGCCGCGGAGATGATCGCGGTGCAGCCGCAGATGGCCCGGCTCAAGGAGGTGATCGCCGTCTCGGCGCGCGAGATGTCGGCCAACGCGCCGGAAAGCGAACTTTCCAACTGGCTGATCGACCACCTGATGGAAGAGACCGCCCGCAAGACCAAACGCAAGGTGGACGTGGGGATCTCCAATTTCGGCGGCATCCGCGTGGACCTGCCCGAAGGGGATGTCCTGATGGATGACCTGGTGTCGATGTTCCCGTTCCGCAACTACCTCTGTTATGTGGCTCTTAAGGGCGCCGATCTGCAGAACTTGTTCGAGCAGTTCGCCGCATCGCGCGTGCAGGTGCTCGGCGGGGTGAAGTTCGTAGTCACGGACCACAAGATCGACACCCTGCTGGTGGGCGGCAAGCCCATCGATCCCGAGAAGACCTACGGCGTGGCGACGATCGACTTCTTGCTGGACGGCGGCGATGGCCTGTCCGTAGCCCGCAATGCCAAGGAACTCATCATCACCGACGAACTGATCATCGATGCGATGCTTCCTTATGCCCGCAGCTATGCCGCCACCGGCAAGAAGATCGATTATTCCAAAGACGGCCGCGTGGTCATCAGGCGGGCCTTGAAACAGAAGGAGGACGAGCAATGAGCAAGCGTATTCTGATTCTCCTCGCAGCTGCCCTGATGGTCTGCTGCGCCTGCCAGCCCCGGCTGGTCATTCTCCACACCAACGACACCCATTCCCATTTTGAGCCCGTCCGTGGCGGAGCCGAAGCGGGCCTGGGCGGCGTGATCGAGCGGGCCGCATTCGTGGATTCCATCCGCACCGTCTACGGCCGGGACAAGGTCCTGCTCCTGCACGCCGGCGATTTCGGGCAGGGGACTTCGTATTTCACCGAGTTGAAAGGCCGCCTGGAGCCGGCGATGATCGACGCCCTGGGCTACGATTGCGTCGCGCTCGGCAACCACGAGTTCGACAACGGTATCGAGGACCTCACCGAGCGCCTGAAAATGATCAAGAACGGGACGAAGTTCGTCTGCGCCAACGTGGACCTGTCTCCCTTCGAGCTGGGCGAATATGTCAAGCCTTACGCCATCCTGGAGCGCGCGCACCGCAAGATCGGGGTCATCGGGCTCGAGGCCGACCTGTCCACCAATGTCAGCCGGACAATCTCTTCGCGTATGCAGCAGCTCGACGCCGTGGAGCAGACCAACCGCTGGGCGGACTATCTGCACGATGTCGAGAAATGCGACATGATCATCCTCCTGTCCCACATGGGTTATGACGAGGACCAGAAGCTGGTCCCGCAGAGCCGCTGGCTGGACGTGGTGATCGGCGGACACACCCACACCTTCGTAGAGGACCTGCTCTATGTGAAGGATTCCCGCGGCAAGCAGGTGCCCATCATCACCGACGGCTGCTGGGGCCTCGAAATGGGCCAGATCACCGTCCGTTGAGCCGCAGGCGGCGGATGTTGAAAATACGGGTGTCGGAGCGGAAGTAGCGGATGTCGAAACAAGCATAATCGTCGTGGCGGAGGCTTCCCCGCCGGTGCCCTGTGATGAAGGCCGGATCGAATCCGGCCTTTTCCAATTCTGCCAGATCGGCGGAGGTGCGCTTGTCTTTGAGCAGGGCGTCCAGGATCTGGTAGTTGCGGGAAAGGGCGGACAGGGTGGCCAGGCGGTAGCTGCGCCGCTCCTGGACCACCCGGTTGTGGTACCGGTTCTTGCAGGAGATGCTGCAGAACTGTTTGTCTTTGCGGCCCCAGAAGCTCTTGCCGCATTCCGGGCAGATGCCGCCTTCTTCGTTAGGCGTGTGGTTGCTCATCGTTTGAAGTTTTCCAAATATGCTTTCTTTGGGCGGAACGTCCAAGGCTTTGCAACAAAGAGCCGTGCATTTTTGCGGAATCTTTGTCTTGCCGATGATTCTTTGCAGCCGCCGATCTTTCGGCACTGATAAAATTGTGCTTTCCGTGCGCTGACGAATCCGCCGCCGGAGGGAAAGAAAAATCAAAATCGCAAAGATTCGTATAAATCTGGCCGCTGCGCCTGTCCGGTCCTTCCCGGATCCGCAGATGCGTTGTTCCTTTGTGCCGGGATGCGGACCGCGCGGCCGCTTTCCCGCGACCAAATCTTAAAAGAAAGACTTTATGGAACAACTCAACAAAATCGAATTGCGTGGGGTCGTCGGCAGCGTCCGGCTCCAGACCTACGAAGACAGCCGGATGGCCCGGATCAACCTGGCGACCAATTATGCCTACAAGGACCGAGAGGGGACCGCCGTCATCGACACGACCTGGCACAATGTCGTGGCCTGGGAAGGCCGCAATATCCAGGGCCTGGAGCGGATCAACAAAGGGACCAAACTCTATGTCTGCGGCCGGCTCCGCTACCAGAAATACACCGGCGTGGACGGCGTGGACCGGATTGCGACCGACGTGCTGGCCAACCGACTCGCCATCATCGAAGACCCGGAACCGATGCAGTATGAAATGTAAGTCCTGCAGCGGTACAGGCCGGGACGGGGCCGGCAACCGCCTCACTCCTGTGGCCCCGTCCCGACCTTTTTTCCGGATCCCGGCACTGTCCCTGCTGCTCTTCCTGCTGTGCGCCGCGCAACTCTCCGCCCAGGCGCTCCGACCCCTGGGAGAAGTCCCGGACCTGCACGACCGCGCCCGTCTCGCACTCGGACAGAATGTCGCCGATTATCTGATGCTGGGCACGCTCAATGCCGACCTCCAATACTCCGTGCACCGCAGCTGGACCCTCCAGGCAGGGGCGCGCTACAATGGCTGGACCTTCCGGCATCGCCGCGAGGATCAGTTCCAGGCCCGCCAGCAGACCTACTGCCTGGGGGCGCGCTGGTGGCCTTGGTACACCTATTCCGGCTGGTGGGCCGGCGCCCGTCTCCAATACCAGGAATACAACCGCGGCGGCATCCTTTCTCCGGAGACCGAGGAAGGGGATGCTTACGGGATGTCGCTCGGCGGCGGCTACGCCTTCCACCTCAATCATTGGCTCAATGTCGATTTCGGTCTCTACGGCTGGGGCGGGATGACCCGCTATGTCCGCTATGCCTGCCCTTATTGCGGCCGGCGCACCGACAGCGGCAGCCGTCCCTTCGTGCTGCCGGACGAGGTCCGCATCGCCCTCCAATTCATCTTCTGACCATGAACAGGCCCTTTCCCTTTCCGGCCGTCCTCCTGGCGGCCGCGCTTGTAGGCCTGCTGTTGCCCTCCGGCTGCGGCACCGCCCGCAAGGCCCGGGTAGTCCGGGAGCAGGAGATGACCGCTTCCCTGCAGCTGCCCCGCCAGGCCGATTACCTGCCCGAGTGGCGCGGCGTGGCGGCTCCCGTGCGGGATACCCTGCGCGTGACGGACCTGGACGGCAAGGAGATGATCCTGATGAAGGCCGTCCGGGACGAGGCTTCGGGAGAGATGGTCGCCACGGAGACGCTCGATGCTGCGATGGTCACCGCGCGCTTCCGCAACATCGCCGAGCGCCGGGGCCGGATCGACCTGGAGTTCCAGGTGGTCGTGCCGCCTGAAATGCAGGACAGCCGCTGGCAGCTCCGTTTCCATCCCGATATGTTCGTGCTGGGGGACAGCCTCCGGCTCGAGGACGTGGTCATCACCGGAAGGGATTACCGCAGGGCCCAGCTGCGCGGCTACCAGCAGTACGAACGCTTCCTCGCACGCATCATCGACGACACCCTCGCCTTCGTGGACCGGCGCAACCTCGAGATCTTCATCGAGCGCAACATCCCCCAGGTCTATGCCCTCAGGAGCGACACCACCTTTGTCTCCGACGAACTCTTCGAATCCTATTTCGGGGTTTCCGAGCAGGAGGCCATCGACCACTATACCAACAAGTTCCGCCTGCGGCGCAATGAGTGGCGCAAGGCCAACCGCGCGCGGATGTTCGCCCGCTATGTCAAGGTGCCGATCGTCTCCGACGGCATCCGGCTCGACACCGTGATCCGCTCCGACAACGGCACCTTCATCTACAACTACATCCAGACCCTGAACACCCGTCCCCGGCTGCGCAAGGTGGATCTGGTCCTCTCCGGGGAGATCTACGAGCAGGAGCGGCGCATCTACCGCGTCCCGCCCTCCGATACCCTCACCTTCTATATTTCTTCCGTCTCGGCTTTCGTGGATGGGACAGAACGCTACAAGACCACGGTCATCTCCCGCAATGTCGAGACCAATACCGCCTGCAACATCGACTTCCACACCGGACGCGCCGACATCGACGAGCGCCTGGGCGGGAACGCGCGCGAAATCGCCTTCATCAAGGAGAACCTCCGCAACCTGCTGCTCAACGAAACCTACGATCTGGACAGTGTGACCATCGCCGCCTCCGCTTCGCCCGAAGGCTCGCTCGCCGCCAACAACGCCCTGACCCTGCGGCGCTCACGCTCCGCATCGGACTACTTCCAGCGTTATATCGCCTTCGTGCGCGACTCCGTGCAGCGCTCGGACGGCGCCTTCATCACCGTCGGCGACGACCTGCGGGAGGGGACCGTCCGCGGCTCCGGCCGCGCCCGCCGCGAGATTCCGTTCCTGTCCCGTCCGGGCGGGGAGGACTGGGCCTCTCTGGACCGGCTCGTGGCGCAGGACAGCCTGATGAGCGCGGAACAGAAGGCGCGCTACGACGCCCTGGGGCTCATCGCCGACCTCGACGAACGGGAACGCACCATGCGCGCCGAGCCCTGGTACCGCCACGTGCTCCAGACACACTATCCGCGTCTGCGGACCGTCCGCTTCACCTTCGCGCTGACGCGCCGCGGGATGGTCAAAGACACCATCCACACCACCGAACTCGACACCGTCTATATGAAGGGTGTCCAGGCCATCCGCGACCACGACTACCAGGCCGCCCTGGCCTTCCTCGCACCCTACCGCGACTACAACACCGCCGTGGCCTACGTAGCCCTGGACCGCAATGCCTCCGCAATGGAGATCCTCGATCCGATGCCGCGCAGCGCCACCGTCAACTATATGCTCGCCATCCTGTACGCCCGCCAGGGCGATGATCAGCGGGCCGTTCAGTATTACTTGGACGCCTGCCGGCAGGAGCGGAGTTTCGTCAGCCGCGGCAACCTCGACCCCGAGATCGCCACCCTGATCCGCCGCTATGCGCTCAACCGGGAGCGCGAAGACGACGACTGGGGAGACCTCTCGCCTTAGCCAGTTAATTCCTATCATAAAACCAGACGACAAATGAAAAACAATTTCTCTCTTCTCCTCTGTGTTGCGGCCTGCCTGCTGGCTGCCTGCAACAAACTTCCCGCGGACCTTCCCGCGGCGGAAGGATCGCTCACCGTGGACCTCTCGGGCATCTCCGCCACCAAGGCCACGACCGGCACGAGTGCCGAGAATACCGTCGGCAACCTCTCTCTGTTCGTCTTCGACGAGAACGGGATGCTGGACCTCTCGCACAGCTGCAGCGCCGCCGAGATCCAGAACAAGAAGGCCGTGCTCCGGATCAAGACCGGCACCAAGACCGTCTATGCCGCCGCCAACCTGAACGCCTCGCTGCAGGAGCAGGCTTTCGCCGTGTGCCGGCTGAGCGACCTGGAGGCTCTGGCCTACGCCCTCTCGGACAATGCGCCCGGGGGACTGGTGATGCGGGGCTCCAAGAACTCCGTCAAGGTCACGACTTCCTCCGCCAGCACCACCGTCCCGCTCACGCGCGGCGTGGCGCGGGTCTCGCTGTCCAGCGTCAAGAATTCTCTCCCGGCTTCCTACGGGACGGTGAAGCTGGAGCGGGCCTTCCTCTGCAACGTGGTCGGCAACCAGAACCTCAAGGGCGATGCCGCACCCGAACTCAGCCTGTTTGTCAACCAGGAAGCGACCCGCGGCCACGTCAGGTCGCAGGTCATCGGCACCGGCTCGGTGGAAGCCGAGTGCCAGGACCTGACCTTCAAGACCCTGGGAGAGAGCGTGGCCTCCGGCAAATCCCAGAGCTATACCAACAAGTTCTTCTACGGCTTCCCCAATGCCCTGAAAACTCCCAATAACGGCTTCAACGCGACCTTCACCCCTACGGCCACGGTCCTGATGGTCGTCGCGACCATCAAGGGTATTCCATACTACTATCCCGTCCCGCTGAGCGGGGGCCTGGCGGCGAATACCGAATACAAGGTGGACCTGACCCTGGCGGGGCTGGGCAACACCGAGGACGATCCCTTCGCCCGGATCCAGAAGGGTGACCTGACGGTCAGCGTGAGCGTGAGCGCCTGGACCACCGGGACCGGCATCAGCGAAACCATCTGACAACCTGTTCTTGATCTGAGATATGAAAACGAATGCAATAAGATCGATGCTGGCGCTGGGCTCCGCGCTGCTGCTGTACGCCTGTACCAGGGCGGACCTTCCGTCCGGAACGGGACCCGCAGGGCCGGGGGAAGTGGAATTGACCGTCCGCCTCGATGCTCCGTCCACCAAGGTGGCGGCCCAGACCGCGGCCAACGAAAAGATGATACGCAACGTGCAGGTCTTCGTGTTCCGTGCCGGGACGAGTGCCGACGCCGGCAACCTGGAGATGGCAGCCTCGGCCGGATTCGATCACGAATTGGAAGTCTCTTCCGGCAATTACGGCGGCATCACCCTGAAGTGTACCACCGGGGAACGGGAGATCTGGGCCGTGGTCAATGACGCACGGGACCGGACTGCGGGCGAGGAAGCCGTGGTCACGAAAGCGGACCTGCTCGCGCAGACCCACGACCTGGGCGCGGCGCGCAAGGACAAACTGCTGATGGTGGGCACCAGCGGGGTCAGGACCCTGCACGAGGGCAAGGAGGATCTCCGGATCGATATCCGCCGCCTGGCGGCGTCGGTCGTGCTGGAGTCCGTAAAGAATGACTTCCTCTCGCCGGCCTGGCAGAAGAGCGGGGTCTTCCGCGTGGAGGACTGCTACCTGCTCAACGTCCCGGGGCGCATCAATTTCAGCGGGACCACGGAGCCTTCGGCGCTTCCCGCGGAAGCCTGGCTGGCCCGGGGAGCGGCGGAGAAGACCGCCTGCGCGGAAGGGATGATCTATGACGCGGTGAGCCCGAAGACGGTCGATTACGGTTCCTCCGATTCCACGCCGCACAGTTTCTATGCCTATCCAAACAACTGTGCGCCGCTCGAAGATGCCAGCTGGGCCCCGCGCGCCACCCTGCTCGTGCTGGAAGCCTCCCTGTTCAACGGTCAGGACTGGGTCAGGTACTACTATCCCGTCGTGCTCGGCAGCGGCCTCTCTTCCAACAAGCAGTATCGCGTCCGGCTGACGGTCCACCGGCCCGGGTCGACCGACCCCAACATTCCGGTACGCTTCGACGAACTGACGCCGCTCATCCAGGTCAGCGACTGGGACAGCGGAGAGGCCTACAACCCGGAAATCTAGCCGCGATGCATCACGTTTGGACAACAATCGGGAGGCGCCTGCTGTTTGCCGCCGCGGCGGCCGTCGCACTCGCGTGTTCGGTCAAGGAAGACCGCACGGAGTGTCCGGTGTATGTCACGGTGCTGACGGACCGCTTCGCACAACGGGGCATCAGCGAGGGTCTTATCTCGTTCAGCACGACGCGCCTGCTGTCCCGGGACAGCGTCAGTTTCCTGTCCCGGATCCGGGATGCTTATGTGAAGGCCTGTCCGCGGGATTTCGCCCAGGTCTCCGTGCTTGCCGGGGTAGAGGGCGGCATCCTCTCGGACGGGACGCTCCAGACGCCCCGGGGCAGCCAGGCCGATCTCATCTGGGCCTACGGGACCTCCTTTTCGGCCTGGGCGGATGAATACACCGTGGATGCCGTGCCCCACAAGCAATTCTGCCTCGTGCACTTCCTCTTCGACGGCAGTTCCACGGCCCCTGAAGACTACCCCTGGCGCTTCCGTCTCCGGGCGGAATGCTCCGGGATGGATCTCTACACGCTTGAGCCCGTCGCGGGCAGCTACAATGCCACCGTGGGGCCGAACGCCCTCGGGGAATGGTACGGTGTGCTGCCCCGCCAGCGGGCCAACAATATGCTCCTGGAAGTGTATCTGCCCGAGCCGGGGAATCCCGCACTCGGGCGGACGGACTATGTCTTCGACCTCGGAGAAGCCTTCGAACGGCAGGGCTACGACTGGACCCTGGAGGACCTCCCGGACATCGAAATCCAGGTCGGCTTCGTCTATGCCGGCCTGACGCTGACCGTACAGCCGTGGGAAGGCCCCGACGAATTTAGCCAGATTGAAATCTAAAAACCCAAGACCATGAACCGATTATCGAAAAAGATCGTATTTCTGCTGGTCGCCTGCCTGGGCCTGGCCGCCTGTGAACCCGAACCCATGGTGGTCCGTTTCGCGACCCCCGAGGAGCTGGCGCAGGCGGAAATCAGCCTCACCATCGCCCCCGACGAGGCGCTGACCAAAGGATCGCTGCTCCACGATGTGGAAAGCCGCGGCTCGGGCGCCCTGGTGCTGGTGTTCCGCTCGTCCACCGGCCAGCTGGACTCCTATCGCTTTTTCACGGAGGAGGAAATCCAGGCGCAGCGGAGCGTCCCGCTGAAATTGCGGGTACCGCTGACCACCTGCGATTTCTATATCCTGGGCAACCTGAATGCCGTGAACAAGTCGGACGGGCGGGTGACCCACCTGATGGAGGCGCTGGGCAGTGCGTTCCCGGCCGACGAAACCTCGCTGGAGGCCCTGGTCTACCGTCTGGACGGGGGAGACCTCAATGCCACCTGGCGCCGGGAGCGTTTCGCGGAAGTGGCCGCCTGCGGCCTTCCGTACGTGCACATCAGCAAGGACGTGGACACGGGCACGCAGATCAGCCAGGGGCAGGGGATTCCGGGCTCCGACGCGTGCCGGAGGCTCTTCAGCAAGGTGACCCTGCACATCGACCACGGGGCCTTCGACGGGGAAGGCGCCCACCCGGATTTCTTCGTCAATTCCTCGCTGCACCTCCGTCAGGCCAACGCCCGGCTGCAGCCTTTCTCTCCGGCGCCCCAGCACGCCGCGCAGGCGGAGGACGTGCTCTCCGAGAGCGACTATGATCCCGATATGACCGCTTCCAATGCCTCGGTGACGACTTTCAGCTTCTATGTACCGGAAAATATGCAGGGGACCCTGCTGCCCGGCAACACCGACAGCCGCCGCAAGACGCGCGACGAACTGCTGCGGCAGGGGCTCTCGGCGGTGGAGTCCTTCCTGACCTATGTGGAATTCGTCGGCTGCCTGGATCCGGCCGCGGGCGGTTATGGTGCCGACGTGACATACCGCTTCTATCTGGGCGCGGACAATTGTTCCAACTTCGACCTCGCCCGCAACCGCGAATACGAGATCGCCCTGTCTTTCCGGGTGGGGAGCCTGTTCGAACCGGACTGGAAAGTCGAACCCTCGGATTGGCAGGACGGGCGCCTCTTCTGCCTGACCGCCGATGCGGCGTTCACCGACCGCCTCCCCGAAGGCCGCAACGTGGCTGTTCGCAAGGGCCGCGACGGGGCATTCTACGTCTATATGAACCCGGCCGGGCAGCTGGGTCGGGAGAACGCCCTGGCCGGCAAGAACGCCCTGGGGGGCGGTTCTTTCACCCCGTCTTCGCTCGCGGACTGTGCCTGGCGGGCCGATTTCCTGCAATCCGGTACCCAGGATTACCAGTGGCTCTCCGACCGGGGGATCCGGGCTTCCTGGGATGCCGCGCTCGCCCGGCTGAAGTTCTCGGTGATCGATCCCGCGCGTTTCAACGCCCACCTGGGGGATGCGCGCCTGCTGAAGCTGAGCTTGCTGCCCGGGGGAGGCGATCTGAACTTCTCCCTGCGGCTCTACGAGGACATTTCCGTTACCGTGGCCGACGGCAAATCGCTTACCCGGGACTTCTATCTGGGACAGAAGCGCCACCTGTCGGTCTCCGGCTTCGCCGGTTCCACGCTCTGCTATGCTGCGGACCAGGATCCCTGCGGACGCAGCGCTTCGGGTACGGCCCATACCGCCAACCGGCAGTGGAAGACCTCCTCCAGCGAGTCCGCCTCCTTCCCGACGGCCCGTTTGGACGGCTCCGGTGCGGTCCTGCTCGACCCTGCCGCCTATCCGGAGCAGCGCCTGACGGACGGCGGCCTGGACGTCTATGCCTTCTATCCCAATCGTTTCCAGGCCTCGCACGGAGGCTGGACCTCCCGGGACGGACGGATCCTGGTTTTCTCGGAGGACCGGCTCAACGACAGTGTGGAGATTCCGATCCGCATCAGCGAACCCCGCCTGGTCTCGGAGAGCCGGGATATTTTCCTGCCCATCGACGGCGGAGAGGTGACTACGCCCCTCGGTTATTGGAACTTCGACGGGACGGCGCGCATCGGTGCGGACGCATTCGAGGCGTCCCTGTATACATCGCTGCTGGGCTTGGAACTGCGCTCCGCCTACAACACGCACACGTCCTGGATGTCCTGCCTGAGTCTGGACCCGGCCACGGGCGAAATGTCTGTGCGGGCGACCACTTCGGGCGGGCTCCGGATGGAAGAACTGTCTTATTCCACGGTCAACGGGGCTTACAGCACCAGTCTGGGCTATGTCTTGTTGCGCCCGGAGAAGCTGACGGATCTGTTCTCCGGAGGCGGGAACTTCCCCCTGCGCGTGAGCCACCTGAACATCAACTCGCTGATGAGCGGGCTGAACACCATCTTCGAGTCGACCCCCACGAACCCGACCAGCGTCATGTTCTCGAACTACTTCAACACCGGCACGCAGAGCCAGCTGGGCGAGGATGTCTCGTTCGGCGTCCGGGCCGATTTCTCCTTTTTCCACGGGGATCTGTCGCGCATCGAGTGGGAGCGGAGCGGGGATGCCACGTCCTACACCTGCCGCAAGGCTCCCTACGAGACCCTGCAGCCGGTCATCGATTTCGTCGTGGAGGAGGCGGATGAGGGATCGGGCGGCACGTTCTCATGGGTGTATAACGAGGCCCATCAGCACCAGTTCAGCTCCGGCGGAGAGCCGGTGCCCGGCGGCCTGATCATTCCCTTCGGCCAGCAGCTGATGACGGGCACGATCACCAACAAGTGGGATGGCCGGCAGTTCAAGGTCAGGAGCGGTTTCTATCTCACCTATCCCCGGATCAACAACGACCTGCTCATCGTGGCCCGGAGCGGGCAGGCGAAGGCTTCCGTCTATCTGATGCCCCTGAAAATCAGCAAGTACCTCAAGCGTCTGGGGCAGCAGGTGGATGCCGATTCGCGGCACTGGATGATGCAGCTCTTCGGCTCGTCGGACTGGATGTCCAGGGTGACCCTCTCCGACTGCTATATGAAGCGGTCGGGCACGAACGACTATTATGCCCCGGGGAACCGTACCGGGACCCCGCTTGCGGACTACGATGTGAAATACGCCTGGTATTACCTCAACGGCAATGAAAACGCCACGGTCTGGACGCAGGATATCCTGGACCGGGTAGCTTCCTCTATCCCGAGCCGCTCCATCGCCAGGATCATCCAGCTGGATCCCGCCAACTACCACTCCGACTACTTCGACGGCCTGGACGGCTTCAGCATCCCCGAAGGCAAAACCTGCATCTTCTGGACCGGCCCGGGAGCGTTCTGAACGCATCAGTAGTACTGCTCCCAGGGGATTCGGGCGGTGTTGGGGAAATTGAGGCGGATCTGGTGGACGCGGTCGTAGTACCAGAGGTTGTAGCGTTCGGAGATGTTGTCTCCTTCAGCGATGGAGAACACGAAGGCGGTGCCGTAGGCCTGGGGCCAGATCCAGGCGAAGCGCTCGCGCAGGTCCTGGGGGTTGAGGGTGTAGGCATCGTCGTGGAAGTACAGCGGGCAGATATTCAGGATGTCGTAGCGCCATTTGCCTTCAGGCACCTTCTCGATGATGAAGGGGTGGAACCAGCGGAAGTCGGGATTGAACTGCAGGTTCTCTTCGTAGAGGCCATAGGCCTTGAGCCAGATGTGCGGCGCCAGGGCTTCGTAGTAAGCGCCGTGGTCCACGAGGCCGATCTCATCCAGGGAGATATGCAGCTTGCCGGTATTGGCATTGAGGGGCACGGGCCCCGCGACCTCGAAGCAGGCGTGGCGGGATCTGTTCTCCCGGGTGTAGCCGCGGAGATCCCAGTAATATTTGGCATAGAGCAAGGGGTCTCCCGCTGCGCTGAACGAAATCTGCCCGCCGAACTGCACATCGGTGCACAGGATCTTCTCCTGCCCGTCAATGCGCACCAGGATGCCTTCCAGGGGGATTTCCCGGCGGGAAGTGGCCGTGAATCGGACTTCCCGCCGGGCAGGTCCTTCCCCGTTCCAGAGGGTGATGACGGATCTTCCTTCGGCATTCCATTTCAGGCGGTAGCGGGAGCGGTCGCCTCCGTCGGGCTCGATATCGATGCAACGGGCGGAGGAGGAGGCGTTGACCCCCTTGAAGGCGGAATCGTCGGAGCGGAGCTGCAGGATGATGGCGTTGTCGGGGGTGATGTTGAGTTGCATGGTGTCCAGCCGCTCGCGCCCGAAATAGAAGTGGGGCTCGCGCCAGATGCCTTCGAAGATATAGGCGGAGTCGCGGTGGTAGCCCCGTTCGTGGTCCAGGGCGCTGAGTTCGAACGGCGCGCCCGGGAGTTCGAGGACGGGCGGATTGTGGGTGTTGGGAGCATCGGGGCGATTCTTGTCGCAAGAGGGGAGGGCGGCGAGCAGCAGGGCCGCCGGCAGAAGGATCCGGTAGTTTTTCATCAGTTTGTGTTTTAAGGCGCCTGCACCGTGCGAAGCGCTTATGACAAAGATAGTTAAAGAAAATGAACCAAGCAAGGGGCGCGCTGAAAAAATGCCCCCAATTTGGATAAGTCATTTTTTGGGCGTATTTTTGCCATGCAATACAATTTAATTTTTTACTTATTATGAAAAAGATTATTACCATTGTTGCAGCATTCTTGATGCTCGCCGGCGTGAACGCCATGGGGCAGGCCTCCATCGGAGCTGGCTATCTTTCTTCGACGGAGACCGTCAAGTCTGGAAATTCTTCTACCCAACGTACTCCGCTGAACGGTTTCTATGTCGGTATGGGTTACACGATTCCTCTGGCAGGCAGCCTCAACTTCACCCCGGGTGTCTATTTTGGTATGGCCTCCAAGAACAATGTGGCTTCCATTTTCGGTCTCAAGATTGAAGGCAAGCAGCAGGACAGCTTCATCAATGTCCCTCTTCACCTGAGCTTTGGTGGCGAATTGGGTGGCAATATGCGCGTTTTCGTCTATGGCGGCCCCAGTGCCTCCATCGCCGTTGCCTCCAAGATTAAGTCCGGCAACACGACTTATGACCGTCTCACCGACAATGAGAGCCTGCAGCGCTTCGACGTCATGCTCGGCGGCGGTGTGGGTCTTGTGTTCAACGACATGATCCGCTTCCAGGTCGGTTATGACTTCGGTATGCTGAACCGCTACAACTCCAACAACTACACGGTCAAGCGCAACCAGCTCACCGCCGGTGTCGCGTTCCTCTTCTAATTGGAAACCGTTGTAACACTGAGGACCGGCCGCCGGAAGGTGGCCGGTCTTTTTTTTGTGCCCGCGCACATTTGAAATCCCTTGGAAATTAGTATATTTGCGGACCTGTTATGAAATTGTCCGCATCCAGCAAGAATTTCCTGATGGCGGTGTTGACCGTGCTGCTGTCGCTGGGGTATGTCAGTTCTACGATGTGCTGGCATACGCACGTAATCGGCGGGCAGGTCATCGTGCACTCCCATTTCTATTGGAAAGGCCACACTTCCGATGCTTCCGTCCCCACCGACGGCGGCCATACCCCCGGCCAGCTGCAGACCATCCAGGAGGCCAACGAACTGACGTTCACGGACGATATTCTCCCCGCTGTCGAGATCGCGCGGGTCGAGGTCCTGACCGATATTTTCTATGTCCCCGAGCTCCTGCAGGAGCAGAAGTGCGTGCTGCGCACCCGTTCGCTGCGCGCACCGCCCGTTTTGCTGTAACGACCAGAACTCCCGTCCGGGAGAAAACCGTTAGTCTTACCGCAAAACCCGACATAACCCGATGAAACAAATACTGTATGCACTGGCCATCGTGCTGCCGGTGCTCGCAGGCTGCCGTCAGAATGACGCTGCGTCGTCCGAGAAGGATTTCAATTTCTCCGGAGACGAGGTCACGGTCCGTCCTGCATCCCCCGTTGCCAATGAACTGGTGGTCGAGAGCGCCGCTCCGTCCGCCTTCGAAGATACGTTCCACACGGTCGGTACCGTCACCCCGATGGCGGGCCGCATGGCCGAAGTCGGCGTGCCTTTCGCCGGCCGCATCACCCGCGTCCGGGTGCGCCTGGGCGATCACGTCCGCGCCGGACAGCCCCTCTTCGAGATGAGTTCGCCCGACTTCTACGACGCTGTGCGCGAATACTATGAGCACCAGGTCGAGGACCGGAATGCCGCCGCCAACCTGACCCGCCGCGAGGCGATGTACCGCTCGGGCATCCTTTCCGAACGGGAGATCGAGGAGGCGCGCGCCGAGGCGCAGAACGCCCGCAACGCCTTCGAGATGTCCCGGATGGCGCTGTCGGTCTATCGCGTGGACCTGGACCACCTGCAGATGGGTGCGCCCGTCACGATCACGGCCCCGATCACGGGCCGCGTCGTCGCGTGCTCCCTCACGCAGGGGGCCTATCTCAAGGAGGATGCGGAGCCGCTGGCGACGATCGCCGAACTCTCCCGCGTGTGGGTGTCTTCCCGCGTCAAGGAGGACCAGATCGGCCGTATCGTCCCGGGCCGTACCCGGGCGCAGGTCATCCTGGACAATGATCCGGAGCATCCCGTGGAGGCCAAGATCGTCTATGTCGGGGAAATGCTGGACGAGCAGACTCGTTCGGTGGAGGTCGTGCTCGAGTGCGACAATGCATCCCGCGCCCTGCGGCCCGGGATGTTCGTCTCGGCGTCCTTCACCACGCCCGTCACCTCGGCCCTGCTGATTCCCGCGTCCGCGGTGTTCCAGGGCGAGGGAGGCAAGTATGTCTATCTCGAGCAAGAGAACCTGCACTTCGTGCGCCGGCCTGTCCGCGTAGAGAGCGCCGGGACGGAGCAGTTGCGCGTCCTGTCCGGGCTTTCCGAGGGCGAGCGTTTCATCGCCTCGGGCGGCATCTATCTGAGCGAGTAGGGCGATGAACAAGCTGATAGAATTCACCTTGAGACGCCGCTGGCTGGTGGCCGTGGCGTTTCTGGTCATCTCCGCATTCGGCATCTACAGCTGGACGCGGCTCTCGGTCGATGCCTATCCGGACATCGCCGACGTGACCGTGCAGGTGGTGACCCAGGTCCCCGGCCTGGCGGCCGAGGAGATCGAACAGCAGATCACCATCCCCCTGGAGCGGGCGCTGAACGGCATCCCTTCGCTGAATATGATGCGCAGCCGGAACGCCTTCGGCCTGTCCGTCATCATCCTGGTCTTCGACGACGGCACGGAGGACTACTGGGCCCGCCAGCGGGTGCGGGAGTGCATCGAGAGCGTGGACCTGCCTTACGACGCAGCCCCCGAGCTGAATCCGCTGACCTCCCCGACGGGGGAGATCTACCGCTATATCCTGGAGAGCGACAACCATACCCTGCGGGAACTCACCGACCTGAACCAGTGGGTGGTCATTCCCCGGCTGCAGCAGATCCCGGGCGTGGCGGCGGTCAGCAACTTCGGCGGCCTGACCACGCAGTTCCAGCTGGAAATCGATCCTGACCGCATGCTCAAATTCGGCCTTTCCCTGCCCGAGGTGGAGCAGGCCATCGAAGACAATAACGCCAACAGCGGCGGCAGTATGCTGACTTCCGGCGAACAGAGTTATGTCGTGCGCGGCGTGGGCCTGGTCGAGGACCTCGAGGACCTCGGCCGCATCGTCGTGAAATCCGTCGACGGTTCGCCGGTCTTCCTCTCCGACCTCGGCGAACTCAAATACGGCAACCTTGAGCGCAAGGGCGTAATGGGCTTCCTGGACGACGAGCATTCCATCCACGACGGCGTGGAAGGCATCGTCCAGATGCTCCGCTACCAGAACCCTTCCGCGGTCCTGGAGAAAGTCCACGCGGCCGTGGACGAACTGAACACCGACGTGCTGCCCAAGGGCGTGCGCATCCGTCCTTTCCTGGACCGAACCGAACTCGTGGGAACCACCCTCAGCACCGTCGAGCATACGCTCTTCTTCGGTATGTTGCTGGTTATCGGCATCCTGCTGATCTTCCTCGGGAGCGCGTACAGCGCCCTGATCGTGGCCGCCACCATCCCCATCTCCCTGCTGATCGCCTTCATCCTGATGCACCTCACCGGCATTCCGGCGAACCTCCTCTCGCTGGGCGCCATCGATTTCGGTATCCTGGTGGATGGAGCGATCGTGATGACGGAGACCCTGCTCAAATTGCGGGAGGACGCTCCGGATAAACCCCTGGATCCCCGCCGCACGATACGCCGGATCGCGGACGTGGCCAAGCCCATCTTCTTCTCCACGATTATCATCATCGTGGCCTACATGCCGCTCTTTACCTTCCAGCGCATCGAGAAGAAGCTCTTCACCCCGATGGCCTACACCGTGGGTTATGCCCTGCTGGGCGCCCTCTCCGTGGCCCTGATCCTGATTCCGGGTCTTGCTTATTCGCTCTACCGCAAGCCGCAGAAGGTCTACCACAACAAGGTGGTGGCCTCCCTGACGGAGAAATACAAAGGCCTCACCGCCCGCGCGATGCTCCGTCCCAAGCGGGTCTTCGCCCTCATCGGGTGTATCCTCGTGCTGGTGAGCGTGCTCGCCGTCACGGTGGGCAAGGACTTCTTGCCGGCTCTCGACGAGGGCGGCATCTGGATCCAGGTGCAGGCGCCTCCGGGCATCTCCCTGGAGAAATCCGCCTTGATGGCGGACGAGCTCCGCGACCGGATGAAGCAGTTCGACGAAGTGACCTACGTGATGACGCAGGTCGGTCGCGACGACGAGGGCACCGAAGCCTTCACCTCCTCGCACATCGAGTGCTGCATCGGCCTCAAACCGTATTCCAAGTGGAAACGGGGCCGGACCAAGGCGGACCTTGTCGAAGAGATGTCGGCCGCCCTGGCGCAGATGCCCGGCTTCCACGCGGGCTTCTCCCAGCCCATCATCGATATGGTGATGGACCAGATCGCCGGCTCGCACAGCGACCTGGCCGTCAAGGTCTTCGGTGACGACCTCACCGAGGCCCGCCGCATCGCAGAAGATGTCGTCGCCGTGGTCTCGGACATCCCGGGCGCCACCGACGTGCTCATCGACCAGGAACCGCCGCTCCCGCAGCTGAAGATCTCCGTGGATCGCGAAAGGGTGGCCCGCTATGGCCTGAACGTGGCCGATATCGCCGACCTCGTTGAGGTGGCCATCGGCGGCAAGGCCATTTCGCAGGTCTTCATCGGCAGCAAGGTCTATGATGTCATCTGCCGCTACAGCGAGACTTCCCGCGATACGCCGGAGAAGATCGCCGCCCTGACCCTGGTCGGGCCGGACGGCACCCTCGTGCCCCTCTCGGCCGTGGCCAAGGTGGAGACCGTGCTCGGCGCCAGCAGCATCGCCCGCGAGATGAACCGGCGCCACCTCATCGTGCGGCTCAACCTGCGCGGACGCGACCTGACCTCCTATCTCGAAGAGGCCCGCGCGCGCATCGCCAAGGAAATCCAGTATGACCATACCGCCTTCCAGGTCCGCTGGGACGGCCAGTTCGAGAACCAGCGGCGGGCCTACCGGCGCCTCGCCATCATCATTCCTTTCGTGCTGGCCCTGATGTTCCTGCTGCTCTTCGGCGCCTTCGGAAAGTTCCGCCAGGCGGGCCTGCTGATCTCGCTCCTGCCGCTCGCCCTGCTGGGCGGTCTGCTCGCGCTCAACGTGCGCGGCATGACGTTCAACGTATCCTCCGCCGTCGGATTCATCGCCCTGTTCGGCCTGACCATCCAGAACGGCGTGATCATGATCTCGCATATCAACAGCCTCCGGCGCGACGGCTCGCCGCTGCGCGAGGCCGTCATCGAGGGTGCGGCGCACCGGCTCCGTCCCGTGTTGATGACGGCCACGGTGGCCATCCTGGGCCTGCTGCCGGCCTCGCTTGCCACGGGCATCGGCTCCGACGTGCAGCGTCCGCTCGCGACGGTTATCGTTTACGGCCTGCTCTTCTCCACCATCATCACCCTCTACATCCTTCCGACGCTCTACTACCTGATGGAGCGCCGCTACGAGGTAAAAAAAGCCAAGTCCGATGAAGTATATCTATAGCCTGATTCTCCTGTCGCTGCTATCCCTCGGCCTGGGGGCGCAGACCTATGACTACCGGCAGTTCATGCAGGCGGTCGCCCGCGACAACGCCACCCTGCTGGCGGAGCAGTACAATGTGGAGATCGCCGCGGCGGGCCTGCAGGCCGCGCGCGTGTTCAACGATCCGGAGCTGTCCCTGGCCTATTCGGACAACGAGGACAATACCCTGATGATGGGCCGCAGCTACGAGGCGGGCCTGTCCTACAATATCTCCCTGGGCGGTGTGCGCCGGGCCCGGATCGGGGTGGCCGCCACGGAAGAGGAACTCTCCCGGGCCGCTCTGGCGGACTATTTCCGTACGCTGCGCGAGGCCGCGACCGTCTCCTGGGGCGAGGCCTGGGAGGCGCGCGAGCGCGAAAAGATCCTGCTCGATTCCTATCAGACAATGCAGCGGGTGGCAGCCGCGGACAGTCTGCGGGCGGCGCTGGGCGATCTGCGTCTCTCCGACGCGCGTACCTCGTCGATGGAAGCCATTGCCCAGAAGGGGGATTGGCTGGCCGCTCGCGCCGACTACCGCAATGCCCTGGCCGAGCTCTCGCTGCTGGCCGGCGGGCAGGCTGTGGAGGAGCTCGCCGAAGGGCCGCTCCCGCTGCTCGCGGTGCCCTATACGCTGTCGGAGCTGATGGACGTGGCGGAGGCTTCGCGCGCCGACCTCAAGGCAGCGGAACTTTCTTCCACGCTCTCCAAGAAGAATCTCGCCCTGGTGCGGGCTTCCCGGGCGATGGAGCTCGGACTCGAGCTCGGCTATTCCTACAACACCGAGGTGCGCAACGAGATCGCCCCGGCGCCCGCCTTCAACGGCCTGACTTTCGGGGTCACCATTCCGCTCAAGTTCTCCTCGCTCAACCGGGGTGAACGGGCGGCCGCCGAGGCCTCCGTGGCCCAGGCGGAGCGCTATCTGCAGGCGGCCCGGCAGATGGTCCGGACCGAGGTCCTGCAGGCTTGGAATGCCTGGGAAGCCGCCTGCGAGGTGGCGGACCATTATTCCGGGGAGATCGTGTCCGACGCCCGGGCCAACCTCGAGAGCATCGAGTTCGCCTATTCGCACGGCGACGTCTCGCTGCTGGAGCTGCTGACGGCGGTCCGCACCTACAACGACGTGGCGTTGGGGGCTGCCCAGGCGCAGGCAGAAAAGCTTGCTGCGACGGCGCATCTGCAAGCCGCCCTCGGCGTAGAATAGGTATTTCCCCGGGAAATCCCTATCTTTACGCCTTGAGATGGGAAATGCTTTCTTGAATCGTACTGAACTCCTGGTGGGCGCCGACGTGCTTGCCCGCCTGGGTCAGGTACGCGTAATCCTCTTCGGCTGCGGCGGCGTGGGCAGCTGGTGTGCCGAGGGCCTGGTGCGTTCGGGCATTCGCCATCTCACGCTCGTGGACCCCGACCGGGTCAGCGAGAGCAATGTGAACCGCCAGCTGATGGCCCTGCCCGGCACCGTCGGGCAGATCAAGGTGGAGGCCCTGCGGGAGCGCCTGCTGCAGATCGCCCCCGATGCCGGGATCATTCCGCTGCAGAAGTCCTTCAACGCCGAGACGGCCGACAGCTTCGGCCTGGAGGGCTACGACTACATCCTCGACGCCATCGATTCGCTCAAGGACAAGGGGGAGCTGATCCTGCGGGGCACGCGCACGCCGGCGGTCTTTTTCAGCGCCATGGGCGCCGCACTCAAGGTCGATCCCACACAGGTGCGCGTGGCCGAGTTCTGGAATGTCCGCGGCTGCCCGCTGGGCGCCGCCCTGCGCAAGAAGTTCAAGCAGAACCACACCTGGCCCGGCCACAAGTTCCGTTGCGTCTATGACGAGGAGGTGCTGCCCAACCGGGGGGAGGAGGCGCTGGTGGAGACGGACCTGTTCAACAAGGCGCAGATCAACGGCTCCCTGGTGCACATCACCGCCATTTTCGGGATGACGCTCGCGGGGCTGGTGATCCAGGATGTTTACCAAAAGACCCTTGCTCCCGATGGAAATGCTTGACATCCGCCCCGGTGAACAGGTCGCCCTGCTGGGTGGCAATGCTTCCGGCAAGAGCCGACTCGCCGCAGGCTGGGCGGGGCTCGCCGGCGCCCGGTATATTTCTTTCCGTGATTCTTACGGCGCCTATGGCGACCGCAATTTCTTCATGCAGCAGCGCTGGAACCTTTTTACGCTCGAGGACGATCCGCCCCCGGTGGGGGAGTTGCTGCGCAAGGAGGCGGCCGCAGTCGCCGATCCTTCGGCGGCGGCCGCGCGCCTGACGGAGCTGACCGCCCTCTTCGGGCTCGGCCCGGTGCTGGACAAGCCGCTGGTTACGCTTTCTTCCGGGGAGATGCGCAAGTACCAGCTAACCCGCGCCCTGCTCGGGGGCCCTTCGGCGCTTGTTATCGATAATCCTTATATCGGGCTGGATCCCGCCACCCGCGCGGCGCTCACGCGGCTGCTGACGGCCTTGTCGGCGTCGATGACCCTTGTGCTGGTGCTGTCGCGCGCTGCGGAGATTCCGCCTTTTGTCACGCACGTCATTCCGGTGCAGGACGGGGTGGCGGGGGAGAAGGTGCCCCGGGAGGCGTTCCTGGAGACCGTGCTGCCCCCGGCGGTGATCCGTCTGCGCGGGGTTACGATCCGTTTCGGGGAACGGGTGATCCTGGACCGGCTGGACTGGACGGTGCGGCAGGGGGAGCACTGGGCGCTGACCGGGGCCAACGGGAGCGGCAAGAGCACGCTCCTGAGCCTGATCACGGCCGACAATCCTCAGGCTTATGCTTGTGATATCGAGTTGTTCGGGCGGCAGCGGGGGAGCGGAGAGACTATCTGGGACATCAAGCGCCATATCGGCTTCGTGAGTCCGGAACTCCACCGTGCTTTCCAGGTGGACGCCCCTGCGCTGGACATCGTCACGAGCGGGCTTTTCGATACCGAGGGGCTGTTCCGCCGGCCGAGCGGGGAGCAGCGCTCGCAGGCGCTCCGCTGGATGGAGGTTTTCGGAATCGGGGAACTCGCCGCGCAACCCTTCCTGCGGCTTTCCAGCGGACAGCAGCGGCTGTGCCTGCTCGCCCGCGCCTTCGTCAAGGACCCCGCGCTCTACATCCTCGACGAGCCTTTCCACGGTCTCGACGAAGTGTGGCGGCGCCGCGTCAAGATTCTGCTTGACCGCTACTGCGCCGCTCCCGGCAAGACCCTCCTGATGGTCACCCACTGCCCGGAAGAATACCCCGCCTGCATCGACCACACCCTCGTTCTCTAATCCCCGCTAGCCGCCCAGCCAGTCGAAGTAGTCGCGGATGGCTTGGGCGATGGGGGTGTGGGGGAGACCGAGTTCGCGTTCGGCTTTGCCGGCGTCATACCATTCTTCGATCAGGAGCTGGTCGGTGTTGTGGGTGCAGAGCATCGTGTGGATGCCGAGGCGGCCCAGGGCGTCGCCGAGGCGTCCGGCGACCCGCACCAGGCCGTCGGGCAGCGGCAGGAAGCGCTGGCGATAGCCGCAGACCTGCGCCTGCAGCGCATAGAACTCTTTCAAGGTAAGCGACTCTCCCGTAAGCAGATAGCGGCCGCTCGCACCGCGCTCGAGGGCGTTGGCGATGGCCGTGGCGGCATCCCGCACGTGCAAGAAACTCTTGCCGCCCCGGGGGCCCGCCATCAGCGCCCGGCCCCGCACGGGATTCCGCCGGCAGGCGGCGAGCATCAAGGTCGCCGAAGAAGGCTTGGCATCGTAAGGCCCCAACATGAAACCCGGACAGACGATGATCACCCGCCGCCCCTCCAGCGCCGAAGCCCGCGCGAGCAGCAGCGCCTCGCCCTCTCGCTTGCTGATGGCATAGGGGGAGCGGTCGAACGGGGCGGCGAAAGGCGCAGTTTCGTCCGTCGGATGGGCCCGGGTGCCCGCGGCGATGGTGTTGGCCGTGCTGGTGTGCACGAGGGTGCGGACGTCACTCTCTTCCAGCAGCCGGCCCAGCAGCGCGGGCAGGTCCCGGTTGACCGGACAGAAATCCTCCACCCGGCTCAGCCGCATATCCGTCGTGCCCGCGCAATTGATAACGGCCTCGCACCCGTCTGCCGCCGCGAGAAGCGTGGGATAGTCCAGCAGGCTGCCACGAACGATTTCCACCTCCGCGAGCCCCTCCATCGGCAGCAACGCCGAGCCGGGCCGCAGCAGCACGCGCACACGCAGCCCCCGCTCCAGCAGGAGCCGGAGCACGTTGTGGCCGAGCAGGCCGGAGGCGCCGAGCAGCAGAATCATCGCAAAAGCAGAATCAGTCCCATAAAGATAGCAAAAAGCCCCGACAGGAGGCCCGGATAAATTTGAGGAAGAGCGAAAAACATTGTAAATTTGCGAACTTATCTAAAACACTGACCCATTATGACCCGACCCATCAGCGATACCATCCGTTACATCGGCGTGGACGACAATACCCTGGACCTCTTCGAAAGCCAGTACGAGGTTCCCGAAGGAATGTCCTATAACTCTTATCTCATCCTGGACGAGAAGATCGCCGTCCTCGACACCAGCGACGGCCGCACCGCCGACGCCTGGATGCAGAACCTCGAGGAGGCCCTTGCAGGCCGCACGCCGGACTACCTCATCGTCCACCACATGGAGCCCGACCACTCCGCCTGCGCCGCCGCCCTGATGGCGAAATACCCCTCGCTGACGCTCGTGGCCACGGCTGCAGCCCTGAAGATGCTTCCGCAATTCTTCCCGGGCGCAGACCTGACGGGCCGCACCCGCGCCGTGACCGAGGGCGACACCCTGCCGCTCGGCACCCACACCCTGCGCTTCCTGCTCGCCCCGATGGTCCACTGGCCGGAGGTAATGGTGAGCTTCGACGAGACGGAGAAAGTGCTCTTCAGCGCCGACGCCTTCGGCAAATTCGGCGCCCTCGAGCAGACCGGCGGCCTCTGGTGCACCCCCGAGACCGACTGGTCCTGCGAAGCCCGTCGCTACTACTTCAATATCTGCGGCAAATACGGCCCGCAGGTCCAGCGCCTGCTCGCCAAGGTGGCCCCGCTGGGCGTACAGACCGTTTGCCCGCTGCACGGCCCGATGCTCCGCGACACCCTCGCCGAAGCCCTGCGCCTCTACGGCATCTGGAGCAGCTACGGTGTGGAGACGCCGGGCGTGTTCGTGGCCTACGCCTCCATCCACGGAGGCACCGCCGCGGCCGCCGAGCGCTTCGCGGAAATCCTCCGCGAGAAGGGTTGCCCGAAGGTGGCGACCACCGACCTGACCCGCGACGACCTCGCGGAAGCCATCGAAGACGCCTTCCGCTACGGCACCCTCGTGGTGGCGGCTCCGTCCTACGACGCCGGCCTCTTCCCGCCGATGCACGACTTCCTCTGGCACCTGCAGATCAAGGGCTGGCAGAAGCGCCGCGCCGCCGTGATCGAGAACGGCAGCTGGGCCCCTTCCGCGGGCCGCGTGATGAGCGAAATGCTCAGCGCGATGAAGGACGTGCAGCTCGTGGGCGAGCGGGTCACCATCCGCAGCCGCCTGCGCGAGGCGGATATCCCCGCCCTCGAGGCCCTCGCCGACGCCGTCCTGGCAGGGTAGGGGACAGCAAAGCGCGCGTGCCGCGGAATGCGGACGACGCGCGCTTCGACAAAATTCTGTGCTGAATATTACTTCTGGGCACCCGGGAGGTAGGCCTGCAGCGCCTGGATGTACGCATTGAAGGCTTCCAGGCCGGACGGGGTGATGCGGCAGGTCGTGCAGGGCTTGCGCCCCTTGAATCCCTTCTCCACCGTGATGTAGTCTGCGGCTGTCAGCTTCTCGAGCTGGACGCTGAGGTTGCCGGCCGTCGCACCCGTCTGCTGGCGGAGGAAGGTGAAGTCGGCGGACTCGACCCCGGAGAGGATGGAGATCACGGCCAGACGAAGCTCCGAATGGAGGAGCGGATCGAGTTTCGGCAACATAATCCTAGCGATATTGCATTTTGACGATCACGCCGATCGCAGCCAGCAGGACGCCGCCCAGGGTGAAGAGCAGCAGCTGCGCCTCGGTGCTGCGGAGCAACATCGCCGCGGCGGCACCGCCCACGCCCAGGATGAATCCGGCCACGATGATGGGCCAGTTCTTCAGGATGGCTCCGGAGATGCACTCGGCAAAGCCCAGCAGCACCACGATGAGCAGGGTGACGTTCATCGGGACGAGGCTCACGGCGATGATGCTCAGGCAGATGGCGAAAGCCCCGAACGCCGTCCAGACGCTCCCGGACAGTTTGCCGATCTCGCTCTTCGGGATGCTTGCCTCCCGTTTCCGGAGAAGCAGGGCCAGGGGATAGCCGATGACGGGCATCGCGAACCAGAGGAAATTCCAGGCCGGATTGCCGGTCCCGTGCCAGAGGAAGTAGATCACCAGCGAGAGGGCGGTGAGAAGAATTCCCCAGAGGAGGAAGTGATTCGCGCTGCCCTGAAGGATGGCCTTGCGGCTGTTGTTCATCGTCTCAGTGATGAGCCGGAGGCTCTCCTGAGGGGTCATTTCAATGTTACTTTCCATTTTAAAATATTGTTTACAAGGGTTTTGTGTCCGGTCGCGGCTGCGCAGTCCACGCCTTTCACGGTGCAAATATAAACAAGTTTATTTTATAAACCAAACAAAAGTGGAATTTTTTTTATCTTTGTACTGCGAAAAACGATTCCGATGACATTTATGTGCGCACTGGTCTCCCTACTCAGCGTCCTGCCCTTTACGAAACCTGCTTATCAGGTAAAGGTGGAACGGGATGTGGTCTATGCCCATACGGTAGGGTATTGGACCCACGCGCCCGTGGGGGACAGGAAAGCCTTTCCTTCGCTTGTCTACCAGCTGCGGCGCACCCGTCCGCTGGACCTCGATATGGACATCTACCTGCCGGAAGGGGATACTTCCGCCGCACGCCCCCTGCTGCTGATGATGCACGGCGGGTCCTTTTTCATCGGACACAAAGAGGAAGCGGGCCAGGCCGGCTGGTGCGAATATTTCGCCTCGTTGGGTTATGTAGCGGTGTCGATCAATTACCGCCTGGGCTTCCGGCCCATGCGGGAAGATCTCGCTGCGGCGGAAATCCGTGCGCTGGAGGATGCCGATGCGGCGCTGGACTACCTGCTGGGCCGCGAAGACCTGCGTATCGACCCGGATCACTTGTTTGCGGCGGGCACGAGCGCCGGCGCCATCACGGCCCTGCGCCTGGCCTTCCGCCCCGGAGACCATCCCCGCATCCGCGCCGTGGGCAATTTCTGGGGCTCCGTACACGACCTGAAGGTCCTGGAGCAGGGGAGCGCCGCCATCCTCTCCTTCCAGTCGCCCGACGACCCGGTGATGCCCTACGGAGAGGGCTATCCTTTCCGCACCGCCGAACGCGGCAACTGGGTGCCCTCGCATTGGTTCTCCGAACCGATGTACGGCACCGGGGCTATCTATGAGCGGGCGAAAGAACTGGGCCTGCGCGTCGAGCACCATCCCTGCCCGGAACCCCGCCATCGCCTGCACATCGCCGACGACGGCACCTTCACGGAACGTTTCTACGAGATCCGCGACCGGATGGCGAGTTTCTTCGCCGCAGAATTCTGAGTGATTATTCCTTGCTGCCGCCGAGCCACTCGCAGGAGCCCGTCTCGCCGGCGATCCAGACCACGTCCCCCGGCTCGAAACGGTAGTCGGGTCCCGGGTTGGTGAGGATCTCGCTGCCGTGCAGCACGCTGATCACCATACAATGGTAGTCGCGCATGCGCGCCCCGCGCAAGGTCTTGCCCGTGAGGTAGGAATTCTCTTCCAGGGTGACCGGCAGGACCTCGAAGGCCTGGTCCTGCGACGGGGCGGGGGATTCGGCGTCGGCGAGCATCGTGCGCAGGCGCCCGATCTGCTCGGTCGTACCCACGGCCAGCAACTGGTCGTACGGGAACACCGTCACGTCCCCGGACGGGATGGTGATGTTGCGCGAACCGCGCTGGATCTTGATGATATTGGCCCCGGTCTCCGCGCGGAAAGGAATCTCCTTGAGCGCCTTGCCCGCGAATGCGGAATCCGGGGAGAGGGTCAGCAGTTCCAGGTGCACGTCGTAGCCGGCCATCTTGTCGCGCACCGAGGTGGTGACCGGCCGGCGGCGCCGCTCGATCTCCTCCTTCTCGTTGAGGTTCGACAGGAAGCGCTGCTCCAGGAAGGAGTAGCGGTGCATGGTGCGCCGGACGGTCAGGATGAAGGCGACCCCGCCCAGGATGATCAGCACGATGGCCCAGCCCGCCAGGTGGAAATGGCTGGCGATTACGCTGAGTATCATGGAGATGGCCAGGAAACTGCGGGCCAGCACGAGCCCCGCGATGGGCCATTTGTTGCTGCTCTTCTCCTTGAGCAGTTTGGACGCCGAAGCATTGATGGAACCCGAACTGATGGCCAGTCCGTAGAGGAAGGGGGACATCACCAGCAGGGTCACGCCCACCACCACGAGGTTGTGCAGGAAGGGATTCCAGTCCGGAAACAGGCGCGTCGCGAGCGGCTCCAGGAACTGCTTGGAGCCGATCATGATCGCGACCAGGATCACGCTGTAGAGCACGATCCGCAGGAAATAGGCCCGGAGCAGGTTCTTCCACTCGCTCTTCTCTGCCGCGCTGGTCCGACCGCCCTGTTCGGGGGCGGCCACGCGCGCGATCCATTTGTCCGGCAGGACCCGGAGCAGCCAGGTATGTGCGGGCCCGGCGAGGCGGATCATATACGGGGTGGTGAAGGTCGTGATCACGGACACGGAGATGATCACCGGGTAGATGAAGTCGCGCATCACCCCGAGACTCACGCCCACGCCGGCGATGATGAAGCCGAACTCGCCGAGCTGGGCGAGGCTGAAGCCGGTGTGGACGGCATTCTCCAGGCCGCCGCCGGTCAGCAGGATGCCCGCTCCCGCGAAAAGGATGTGGCTGAGCATCACCAGCAGGGTGATGATCAGGATGACCCACCAGTGCTGCGCGATCACCGCCGGGGCGACCATCATACCCACGGAGATGAAGAAAACGGCCCCGAACAGGTCCTTGATCGGACCCACGAGCCGTTCGATATGTTCGCTCTCGATGGTCTCGGCGAGGATGGAACCCATCACGAAGGCGCCGAGCGCGGAGGAGAATCCGACCTCCTCGGCCAGGGCCACCATCCCGAAGCACAGGCCGATGCTGACGATCAGCAGGATCTCGTCGCTGAGATACTTGCGCGCCCGCTTCAGCACGGTCGGGATCAGGTAGATGCCCACGAGGAACCACAGGATCAGGAAGAAAGCCAGCCGGGCCAGGCCCTTGAGCATCTCGCCGCCGGCGAAACGGTTGGACACGGCCATCGTGGAGAGCAGCACCATCAGCAGGATGGCGATCAGGTCCTCGACCACGAGCGTACCGAAGACCATCCCGGCCCAGGGCTTCCCCTTGAGGGACATATCATCGTAGGACTTGAGCACCACCATCGTGGAGGACATCGACAGCAGGCCGCCCAGGAAAATACTCTCCATCGCCGTCCAGCCCAGGGCCTGTCCCGCCACGAATCCCAACACGAACACGCCCAGGAACTTGCTCCCGGCCGTCACCAGGGCGCTGCTGCCCACCTTGAGGAGCTTCTTGAAACTGAACTCCAGGCCCAGACCGAACATCAGGAAGATGATACCGATCTCGGACCACTGCTTGACGGTCTCCTCGCTCTGGATTCCCGGGAACCAGGAGATGTGCGGTCCGATCAGGAAGCCCGCGACGATATAGCCCAGGATCAGCGGCTGCTTAAGTGCCTTGGATATGATGGTGAACACGCCGGCGGACACGAGGATGATCGCCAGGTCGCGTACGAGATTGAGTTCTTCATTCATGCCGGACAAAGATAACAATTTTCCTTCATTCCGATTGTGGCACGGTTTTGGAAAATATGGAAGAACAGCATTGTAAACAATGATTAAGCAATAAACTGTACTATTACCTAAAGGAAAAGCGGCGGCCGTGACGGTCTCCGCTTTTTTCCTTTTGTGGTAGGAGGGGATGCTCTAGAACAGGTAGCCCGTGTTGATGTAGAAGGCGCCCGTGCCGTCCTGGTTGTAGAGCGGATGGGACTTGGAGTAGAAGTGGCTGATGGGGGTGCCGTATTCGAAAGCCACGATGAAATTCTCGTTCATGATGAAGCGCAGGCCCGAGCCCACCGTGATGTGCGGCGTGTCCTTGGTCTGGCCGGCGAGCAAATATGCTTGGTGGGGGCTGGGATAATTAGCAGGGATAGCTCCTTTATAGTGGGCGCTCATATCCCGTCTCCGCGTGACCATCGTACCGTCGCTGAAGACGTTGAGGCCCAGGGCGATATTCTGGTTGAACGCCTGGAAACGGACGAACCGCCAGCGCAGTTCGAGGTTCCAGGTGGCCATGTCCAGTCCCACCACGCGGTCGCGCATCATACCGCGCACCGTGCGGTAGCCGCCCATGCCGTCGCGGTCGTACCAGTCGCCCATCACCGTCATATACGGCAGCACATAGAACGGAGCGTTCTTGCCGAGTGTACCCTCGTAGTTGAGCCGGTAGGCCAGCGTAAGCACATCGTTGTCGATCAGCGGGAAATACTGCCGCAGGGTCAGGGAATAGCGGTAGAAAGGATTCTTGGTGCCGAGCCATTTCGGGGCGGCCGTCAGGTGTCCCTCGGCCCAAGTGCCGCGGGTGGGGGCGCCCTCTTTGTCGCGGGTGTCCCAGACCAGGCCGAGCCGCACGCTGCTGGAGAAGCCGCCGTTCGCTTCCTCATCGCTGATCAGGCCCCATTGCCGGTACAGTTCATAGAGCGTAGGCTGGCTGTCCGGATAGATGTTGTAGTCGGGTTTGCCCTTGTTGATGCTGGCGCGGTCGATCGCCCCGACCTTGAAGTAGCTGGCGTGGTAGCCGGCCTCCCAGTGGAGCCTGTCCGAAAGCTGGCCGATGAAGTCGGTTTTGGCAAGGATCTGTACGCGGGACATGCGGTAGTAGGGCGTATAGACATATTTGCTCGGGTCCTGGGCCTGCTTGTTGGCCTTGCCGGCGGCGATCCGCTCCTGGTCATACCAGCTCTCGTAGCCGTTGAAACCATAGAAGTCCATCGCCTTGTCGATCGCGGTCATGATGGCGCTGGACCAGCGCACGCCCGGGATCAGGGTCTTGTTGTCATAGGAGATGATGTACTGCTGCGTCCCCTTGGTGTAGAACGACACCTCGAAATACCACTTGGAGTCGTAGTTGGGGTAGGAACTGCCGTCGCCGTAGTCGTAGATGTTAAGCAGGGCGCCGTACTGGAAACCCTTGTCGGCGTCGAGCGCGACGACGGGCAGAGGACCGAGATTCAGGCCCGTCTTGATGATGTCCTGGGAGCGGCCGAGCAGGCTCAGGCCGACGAGCAACAGGGTGAGAATTGCGCGTTTCATAATCATTTTTTGAAGTCTTCAATAAGGTTGCGGTAGAAGCGGAGCAGCCGCTCGAACACGATGGCGAACGGCCAGAGGATGGGGAAGAGCATGTGGAGGACGAAGCGGACCGTGTGGGACCAGGCCTTGTCCTTCATTCCCGAGAGGATGATCGCGTGCGGTAGCCAGATCAAGATCGAGCCGGCAGCGCAAAGTGCGAACAGCGGCAGGGACAGCAGGGCGAGCAGGCAGCGCAGCGCCTTGCGGTCGTGGCGGCGCTCCGGGATGCGTCCGATCAGGGAAAGATCGGCCTCGCGCAGCAGCTGGCACAATTCGCGGTAGATTTCGCCCTCGCCCAGGCCGGCGGCTTCGCGTTTGGCGAACTCGGCGCGGATATCGATCGGCTCGCCGATGCGGACGGCCGCACGTCCCTGTGCCTCGTAGAAATCTTCATAATCCAGGCCCATCGGGACCATCCAGACGGGCTTGTCCAGCTTCTCGCAGGCGATTTTGGCGATGCGGAAGATCCCCTTCTTGACGGGCATCATCCCGCGCTCGGGCCGGTGCGTCCCTTCGGCATACAGGCAGAAAGGCGTTTCGTGGTCCAGACATTCCACGACCTCGTCGAAAATCTCGAAATTCTTGGCCACCTCGGAGAGGCCGTTGCGCTCGCGCGCAATGGGCACGATGCGCAGCCAGCGCAGTTTCTTCGCGATCTTGGGATTGGCGAAGATATCGGAGCGGGCGCCGAAAGCGACCGGTTCCTCGATGACCAGCATGACCAGCATCGGGTCCATCATCGCCGCCACGTGGTTGGGGGCGAGCAGGATGGCCCCTTCTTTGGGGAGATGCTCCAGCCCTTCCACCGAGATGCGGGAGAAGCAGGAATGCGTGATGAGTTTGGAATAGAAGTGGACGAGGTCGTAGCCCGGATATTTTTCCCAGATTTTAGCCATTGTGTTGAGCCCGGATAAGTTTGTCGTTGAGATTGAAGATGGAACTGACGGTCAGGCCGCTGACGATGTGCCAGACGCCCCACCAGGCCGTGATCACGAGGGTGCCGCCGTGGGGCGGGAATCCTTCGAACAGGCCGGTGCCCAGCAGCAGGACGAGGCCCAGGCCGCTGTTCTGGATGCCGGTCTCGATGGTGAGGGTGCGGCGGTCTTTGCGGGGAACGCGGAAAACCGTGCCCACGCTGAAACCGATGGTCAGGGCCAGGAGATTGTGCACCAGCACGATCAGGAAGATGAACTCGATGCATTTCATGAAGGCGTCGAGGTTGCCGGCGAAAGAGAGGACGACCATCGCAATGAAGAAGAGGATGCTCAGCCACTGGAGGGGCTTCTTCAGGAAAAGCGCCACTTTCGGCAGGAAGTGTGAGGTCAGCACGCCGAGGATCAGCGGAACGCCCAGCAGGATGAAGATGGTCTTGAGTACGTCCATCAGCGGGATGACCAGCTGCGGGACCTCGCCGGCCACGTTGGCATAATGGAGGTAGAGGTTGCCGTAGAGCCAGAAGTTGAACGGGGTCATCAGGATGGCCAGGGAGGTACTGATGGCGGTCAGGCTGACGGAGAGCTCGATATTGCCCTTGGAGAGGGAACTCATGAAATTCGAGATATTGCCGCCGGGGCAGGAGGCGACGAGGATCATGCCGAGCGCCATGGTCCAGGAGATGGAGGTACCGAAGGCGAGCGTCAGCAGGAAGGTGAAGAGCGGCAGCAGGATCAGCTGGCAGCAGGCTCCGAGGATCAGCGACTTAGGCTTGCGGAACACCGTGAGGAAAGTCTGGGGCTTGATGCCGAGCGCCACGCCGTACATCACGAATGCCAGGACGATGTTGATGGTATTCATCCCGCCGGCATTCAGCGTGACCTCGATGCTGTCGATCATTTGGATGGTTTCAGGTGACATAGCGACACGTTTAAAGCACTAAAGTTACAAAAAAACCCATATCTGTCCAAGCCGGCAGGGACACCACCTGTCGGCGGGGGAGAAAGGAAAAAATTTGCTTATTTCTAAAGGGCTGAAAATCAACGAGGAGAAAAATTATTAAAATTTTTTCAAAAAATATTTGCAAATTCAATTTTTCGTTGTACCTTTGCACTCGGGTTGAGTAAGTGACCGTTCTGGCCCGTCGACCTATTGGTTATTAGTTTTAGTGTTATTAATTATGTGGTTAGTATGAGTTGTTGCCGGGATGGTACCAACTCATTTCTTTTTATACCCTTCCTACAGAAAGCGTTGCAGAGCTTCCCATACCCGGTGGACCGGGAAGCCCATCACATTATAGAACGATCCCTCGATCGACGATATCCCCACATAGCCGATCCACTCCTGGATCCCGTAGGCCCCCGCCTTGTCAAAAGGCTGATAATGATCGATATAATAATCGATCTGCTGTTGGGCTAGAACTTCGAAATGCACCTGCGTGGACACGCTGAAGGTCTCCTGCCGGCTGCAATCCCGTATCGTCACCGCCGTCACCACCTCGTGCGCGCGGCCGGAGAGCAGCTGCAGCATCCGCACCGCATCCTCGCGCGAATGCGGCTTGCCCAGCACCTCGCGGCCCACGATCACCACAGTGTCCGAGGTGATCAGCACCTCGTCCTGCTCCAGCGGCCGGTGGAACCCTTGTGACTTGCCCACGCTCAGCAGCCGGGGCACCTCGTGCGCCTCCACTTCGCCTTCCAGGCGCTCCTCGAAGGTGTTGCCCGTGTCGACCGTGAACGGGATGTCCAGGCCGGCGAGCAGTTCCTGCCGTCGCGGGGAATTGCTGCAGAGAATGATGCGTTTCATCCTAATAGAGCTGGTCGTAGCGGTCCTCGTCGAACACCCACTTGCCCTGCGCCTTGAGGATCAGCTCGATCCCTTCGCGGATGCAGCCCCGCCCGCCGGGCACCTTGGTGATGTAGTCCGCCACGGCCTTGGCTTCCTCGCAGGCGTCGGCCGGCACGATGGCGAAGCCGCACTCACGCAGGACCTGCGTGTCGGGGATGTCGTCCCCGAAATATGCCACTTCGCTGGGTTTGAGACCGTGCTGCGCGCAGAACGCGCGGAAGGTGGCGAGCTTGCCGCGCACCCCCAGGAAGAGATTTTCCTCCTTGATGCCCGAATGCAGGCAGCGGCTCCGCAGGGCCTGGGTCTTGCCGCCGGAGATGACGGCCACGATGTAACCCTTGGCGGTGGCGACGCGCGTAGCGAAGGAATCTTTGGCGTTGACGATGCGGACGAGTTGCTCGGGGTCCGGGCCGATGGGGATGATGCTGCCGTCGGTCGCCACGCCGTCCAGGTCGTAGGCGATCGCCTTGATGTCCTTAAGATTTGGTGCCATTGGGAGTAGGGAAGTCTGCGAGATTGAAGGTGGCTTTCGGCTCGGGGGCGTCGATGCTGATGGGGCCGAACTGGGCCTCATAACGGCTGATATTGTCGTTCAGGGCATTGAGGAGCCGTTTGCAATGCTCCGGGGTCATCAGGATGCGGCTCTGCACCTCGGGCTTTTGCAGTCCGGGGAGCATGGAGGCGAAATCGATGACGAACTCGCTGCGGGAGTGGCTGATGATGGCCAGATTGGAATAGGTGCCTTTGGCGACCTCCGGCTTCAGCTCGATGTTGAGAGGATTCTTGGTATTGTTATCCATGGTCAGGTGGTTGGTGAATTGCAAATTTACACATACTTTTTGGGATTTCGCAGCATTTCCCGCGCGCTCGTGCGTAAAAAACACAGAGGACGATCCGAACGGACCGTCCTCCTTTCAGATCCATGGCTCTCCCGTGGATCAGTAATTCTGCGCGAGTACCTGGAAATAGCTCTGCGGATGGTCGCAGACCGGGCAGACCTCGGGGGCCTGTTTGCCGATCACGATGTGGCCGCAGTTGGCGCACTGCCAGATCACGTCGCCGTCTTTGGAGAAGACTTGCTTGTCCTCGATGTTCTGCAGGAGCTTGCGATAGCGCTCCTCGTGGTGCTTCTCGATCGCACCGACCATCTCGAACTTCCGGGCAATCTCCTCGAAACCCTCCTCGCGCGCTTCCCGCGCCATACGGGCGTACATGTCGGTCCACTCGAAATTTTCGCCCGCGGCGGCATCCGCCAGGTTGGCGGCCGTGTCGGCCACCTTGCCGCCGTGGAGGTACTTGTACCACATCTTGGCGTGCTCCTTCTCATTGGCCGCCGTCTCCTCGAAGAGCGCGGCTATCTGGACATAGCCGTCCTTCTTGGCCTTGGAGGCGAAGTAGGAGTATTTATTTCGAGCCATCGATTCGCCGGCGAAGGCCTCCTGGAGGTTCTTCTCGGTCTTGGAACCGACGAAGGGAACGGGTTTCTCGACGATCTCCACGAACTTCTCCCGCGGCTGCTTGCAGCGCGGGCAGATGGCGGGAGCCTCGTCACCCTCGTGGACATAGCCACAGACGGTACACTTGAATTTCTTCATACTGGATGCAAATTGGTTTTAAGGGACCGCAATTTAAAAAAGAAATCCGAAAAAACAAAGCGCCTGCCACTCATTTTTATTATATTTGTGACACCAAATCCTATCCTGTATGAAAAGAATCCTCCTCTCTCTGCTCGTCCTGCTGCCGTTAGTTTCGTATGCGCAGGAACGCCTCGCGGTGATGTCCGACCCGGACTTCGAAGCCCCCGACTACCTCCGTGCGACCACCCTCTACGGCAAGACGCTCGTCATTTTCGGCGACAGCTATGTCGCCAACCACGTCCGTCCCATCCAGGAGACCTGGCACTACAAACTGGCCGCCAAATACAACATGGAATACCACAATTTCGGCTGGAACGGCAACGCAGTGGCCTACGACCGCACCGCCGAGAACTTCGGCCCGCCGATGTACGAGCGCTACAAGGTCATGCCCGACAACGCGGACTACGTGATCATCTGCGGCGGACACAACGACGCCACCCGGATGAACAAACTGGGCGAGGGGACCGAACTCTTCCGCGAGAAACTCAAACTCCTCTGCGAGGGACTCATCTCCAAGTTCCCTTCGGCCAAGCTCTGCTTCGTGACCCCCTGGCGGGTGCCGAGCCCGATGTTCGAAGAGATGACCGCCGTGCTCCTGGAAGTCTGCGGCACCTACAGCATCCCCGTGTTCGACGCCACCCGCTACAGCGGCATCTACGTCTGGGACCAGGACTTCCGCAAGCTCTATTTCCAGAACCCCTTCGACACCGCCCACCTCAATTCCGCCGGCCACGACCTCTTCATGCCCAAGATGGAGCACTTCCTCCTGGGACTCTGACCGGGCTCCCGAAGTCCCCGGAAAGCCGTTCTCCTGCAGCAGGAGGGCGGCTTTTTGTATGCGGGTGCGCGCAAATGCGCGTTTATATGCGAAAATTATCTATCTTTGTAGGATATGGAACTAAGCACGAAATACAATCCCTCCGAAGTAGAGGAGAAATGGTACGCGTATTGGCTGAAGAACCGCTGTTTCCATTCCGTACCCGATCATCGCGAACCTTATACGATCGTGATTCCCCCGCCCAACGTGACGGGCATCCTGCATATGGGCCACGTGCTCAACAATACCCTCAATGATGTACTGATCCGCAAGGCGCGGATGGACGGCAAGAACGCTTGCTGGATCCCCGGCACGGACCACGCCTCCATCGCCACCGAATCCAAGGTGGTGGCCCGCCTCAAGGAGCGGGGCATCTCCAAGGAGGACATCACCCGCGAGGAATTCCTCAAGTATGCCTGGGAGTGGAAAGAAGAGCACGGCGGCATCATCCTCCGGCAGCTCCGCAAACTGGGCGCTTCCTGCGACTGGGACCGCACCCGCTTCACGATGGAGCCCGAACTCTCCGAGGCCGTCCTCGCGACCTTCTGCCATTTCTACAAGAAAGGCTGGATCTACCGCGGCGTGCGGATGGTCAACTGGGACCCCGTGGCGCTGACCGCCATCAGCGACGACGAGGTGATCCACAAGGACACCAAGAGCCATTTCTACCACCTCAAGTATTATGTCTCCGACGGGCAGGGGAACCCCACCGACCAATATCTGGTGATCGCCACCACGCGTCCGGAGACCATCATGGCCGACGCCGCGATCTGCGTCAACCCCGCCGACGAACGCCACTACTGGCTGCGCGGCAAGAAGGTCCTCATCCCGCTCATCAACCGGGAGATCCCCGTGATCGAGGATGACTACGTGGAGATGGACTTCGGTACGGGCTGCCTCAAGGTCACGCCCGCCCACGACGCCCACGACTACGAGATCGGCCTGCGGCACAACCTGCCCATCCTGGACATCATCGACGACCACGGCCGGCTCAACGAGCAGGCGCAGATCCTGGTGGGGGAGGACCGCTTCGTGGCCCGCAAGAAGATCGAGAAGATGCTCGAGGAAGCCGGCAACCTGCTCAAGGTCGAGGAGTACATCTCCCCGGTCGGCTATTCCGAGCGCACCGATGCCGTGATCGAGCCCAAACTCTCCGCCCAGTGGTTCCTCAAGATGGAGGACCTGGCCGCCCGTGCCCTCGACCACGTGGAGTCCGGCCGCATCAAGTTCATCCCGGACAAATACCGCAACATCTACCGCCACTGGATGGAGAACGTCCGCGACTGGTGCATCTCGCGCCAGCTGTGGTGGGGCCAGCGCATCCCGGCCTGGTACCTGCCCGACGGCCAGGTGGTGGTCGAGGAAACGGCCGAAAAGGCCCTTGCGGCGGCGCAGAAGATCGATCCGTCGCTGACGGCGGCCGACCTGCGGCAGGATGAGGACGTGCTCGACACCTGGTTCTCCAGCTGGCTCTGGCCCATCTCCGTGTTCGACCCGCAGCTGCCCGGACACCCCGAGCACAAACCCAATGCCGACCTCGCTTACTACTATCCGACCAGCGACCTGGTCACGGCCCCGGACATCATCTTCTTCTGGGTGGCCCGCATGATCATGGCCGGCGACGAGTTCATGCACGACGTGCCCTTCCGCAATGTCTATTTCACGGGTATCGTACGCGACAAGATCGGCCGCAAGATGTCCAAGACCCTGGGCAACAGCCCCAACCCCCTGGACCTCATCGCCAAATACGGCGCCGACGCCGTCCGCCTCGGCATGCTCCTGTGCGCCTCCGCGGGCAATGACATCCTCTACGACGAATCCCAGGTGGAGCAGGGCCGCAATTTCTGCGGCAAGATCTGGAACGCCTGGCGTCTGGTCAGCAGCTGGAAGGTGGATGCGTCCGCCGCCCAGCCCGAGGCCGCGCGCGTGGCTGTCAAGTGGTTCGATAACCTGCTGTCCCGCACCATCGAGACCGTGGAGGACCACTACCGCAAGTTCCGCATCAACGACGCCCTGATGGCCATCTACAAGCTCTTCTGGGACGACTACTGCAGTTGGTTCCTGGAGCTCGTGAAGCCCGAATACGGCAAGGCCGTGGACAGCCGCAGCTACGAGGCCGCCGTGACTTTCTTCGAGAAACTCATCAAGCTCATCCACCCGGTGATGCCCTTCATCACCGAGGAGCTCTGGCAGGCCATGGAGCCGCGCCGCGAGGGGGAGACCATCATGTTCCAGCACACCCCCGCGGCGGGTCCCTGGGATGCGGCCTTCCTCGCCCGTTTCGACCAGGCCCGCGAGGCCATCATTTCCGTCCGTGCGGTGCGCGCCCAGAAGCAGATCGCCCCGAAGGAGGTGCTCAACCTGTTCATCGACGGCGAGTTCAGTCCCGAACTGCTGCCCGTACTCCGCAAGTCCGCCAACCTCGGCACCATCGAGCCGGGGGCTGCGGAAGGCGCTTCCGTATCTTTCCTGGTGGGCACCACCAAGATGAGCATCCCGATGGCCGGATTCGTCAATGCCGACGAAGAGCGCGCCAAACTCCAGGCCGAACTGGACCACCAGCGCAAGTTCCTCGCCGGGGTCCGCGCCAAGCTCTCCAACGAGAAATTCGTCTCCCACGCCCCCGAGGCCGTCATCGCGAACGAGCGCAAGAAGGAGTCCGACTGCCTGTCGCGCATCGAGGCCCTGGAGGCATCATTGATAGCACTGGATTAACTCATTAAAACCGTTTTATTATGTTTGTTTTACCCCTCGGCGTCATCGGCCCCTGGCAGGTCGTCATCATCGCCCTCGTCATTGTGCTGCTCTTCGGCGGCAAGAAGATTCCTGAGTTGATGAAAGGCATCGGAAAAGGTGTCAAGAGCTTCAAGGAGGGTATGAATGAGATCGAAGACCAGATCAACCAGGCCGACGAGACCCTCAAGAAAGATCCGAAAGACAACGCCCCCAAACAGGACTAGCAGGTGGCCGGATCCGGGACAGAGAAAGAGATGTCCTTCTGGGACCATCTCGAAGAGTTGAGAGGAACGCTGTTCCGCTCGATTCTGGCCGTGTGCCTGTTCTCCGTGCTCGGCTTCATCTTCAAGCGCCCGCTCTTCCACGTTGTGCTGCTGCCCACGTCCACGGACTTCTTCATCTACCGCCTGCTGGGCTGGACCTTCAACATCGAACTGATCAACGTGGAGGTGTCCGCGCAGTTCTTCGTCCACCTCCGGGCGGCCTGCGGCGCAGGCCTCATCCTCGCGTTCCCCTTCATCATCTGGGAGCTGTGGCGCTTCATCGCCCCGGCCCTCTACGCCAAGGAGCGCAAGGCCGTGCGGGTGGCCTTCCTGATGGCTTCGGGACTGTTCTACCTGGGCGTGGCGGTGGGCTATTTCCTGGTCCTGCCCGCCTGCGTGCAGTTCTTCCTGAACTATTCCGTCAGCCCGGAGGTCACCAACTCGATCACCATCGGCTCCTATATGTCGATGTTCACCTCCACGGTGCTGATGATCGGCGTGGCCTTCGAGTTCCCGACCGTGATCTGGCTCCTCTCCAAGATGGGCATCCTCACGCGGGAGCAGCTCCGCAAGGGCCGCCGCTATGCGGTGGTGATCGTGCTGACCATCGCCGCCATCGTGACCCCCGCGGACCCGCTCTCGATGATGATCGTGGCCACGCCCCTGTACTTGCTCTATGAAATCGCAATCCTGCTATGCTCGAAGTCTGCAGAGAACCCCGAAGAGAGCGGATCGGATGCCTGAACTGGCCCGATGCGTTCCCGTACCGGCCGGATGTGAGTTTTGAGATCTCGCATTCGGACACGGCGCTGCAACTGCTTTTCCGGGTGCGGGAGGATGCCGTGCGGGCCGTCTGCGCCGCGGACGGGGAGCACGCCTGGGAGGATTCCTGCGTGGAGTTCTTCTTCGCGCCGGGCGCGGAAGGGGAGTACTACAACCTGGAGTGCACCTGCACGGGCAAATTGCTACTCTGCCGCGGGACGGGACGCGCCGGGCGGCAGCCGCTGCCGGAGGCGCTGTTGCGCGGCATTTCGCGCCGCCCTTCGCTGGGCGGGACGCCGTTCGGACTCCGCGAGGAGCCGACCGCGTGGGGACTCGCCCTGGACATCCCGGCCGCGACCTTCGGGCTGGAGCGTTTCACGGGGCTGCAGGCGCGGGGCAACTTCTACAAATGCGGCGACAAACTGCCCGTGCCCCACTACCTGAGCTGGGCGCCGGTCCGCACCCCGCGGCCCGACTTCCACCGCCCCGAATACTTTGACAATATTGTATTTGTATGACCTTTATAAGTTGCAGGACAGGCAGTGCCACGGGCAAAACCGTAGCCGCCCTCGGCTTCGTGAGCGGGAGGGGCCCGCTGCGAAGCAGTGGGAGGGATGAGCGAAGCGAAGTTTTGCCGTGGCAGCTGCCTGTCCGCAACTAAAGAGAAGATACCAAATGATTTCGATTGAGGATGTGACGGTTGCGTATGGAGGTTTTGTCCTGCTGGACAAGATCGGCTTCCATATCAGCGAATCCGACAAGATCGGCCTCGTGGGCAAGAACGGGGCCGGCAAATCCACGATCCTCAAACTGATCTGCGGCGAACAAAACCCCACTTCCGGCCGCATCGACCGCCCCCGCGAACTCTCCATCGGCTACCTCCCGCAGATCATGGAACACCACCGCGGCCGCACCGTCCTCGAAGAAGCCATGACCGCCTTCGAGAGCACGGCGAAAATCGAACAGGAAATCGCCGACATCACCCGCTCCCTGGAGACCCGCACCGACTACGAATCCGACGCCTACGCCGCCCTCATCGAACACCTCGCCAGCCTCAACGACCGCCTCGAAATGAGCCACAACGAGCCCCCCGAGGTCCAGGCACGCCGCACCCTGCTGGGCCTGGGCTTCCTGGACGACGAACTGGGCCGGCTCACCGAGACCTTCTCCCAGGGCTGGAACATGCGCATCGAACTGGCCAAGATCCTCCTCCGCCAGCCCGACGTCATGCTCCTCGACGAGCCCACCAACCACCTCGACATCGAATCCATCGAATGGCTCGAGGAATACCTCAAGAGCCGGCGCTGCTCGCTGCTCCTCGTCAGCCACGACCGCCGCTTCCTCGACACGGTCACCAACCGCACCGTCGAGGTGATGCTCGGCCGCATCCACGACTACAAAGTCCCGTACAGCAAATACTTGGAGCTCCGTGCCGAGCGCATCCAGCAGCAGGTGGCCGCCTGGGAAAACCAGCAGCGGATGATCCAGAAGACCGAGGAATTCATCCAGGCCTTCCGCTACAAACCTACCAAATCCAACCAGGTCCAATCCCGCATCAAGGCCCTGGAGAAACTGGACCGCATCGAGATCGACGAGACCGACAACGCGCGGCTCACCGTCAAATTCCCGCCCGCCCCGCGCTCCGGCGACGTGGTCTTCAAAGGCACGGCCCTGACGGTCGGCTACCCGCAGAAAGTGGTCTTCCGCGACGCGGAAATCGAAATCAAGCGCGGCGAGAAAGTGGCCCTGATCGGCCGAAACGGCGAGGGCAAGACCACCCTGATGCGCGTCATCGCCGGGGAACTGACCCCCTTCAGCGGCGAAGCCCGGCTGGGCCACAACGTCCGCCTCGGCTACTACGCCCAGAACCAGGAGGAAATCCTGGACAAGAACGAGACCGTCTTCTCCACCCTGGACCGCATCGCGGTGGGGGACATCCGCACCCGCCTGCGCGACCTGCTGGCGCAGTTCCTCTTCCGCGGCGAAGACATCGACAAGCGCGTGGCCGTGCTCTCCGGCGGGGAGCGCGCCCGCCTGGGAATGGCCAAATTGATGCTCCAGAGCTACAACCTGCTGGCCCTGGACGAGCCCACCAACCACATGGACATCAAGTCCAAAGACATCCTCAAACAGGCCCTCAAGGCCTACGACGGCACCCTGGTGGTGGTCTCCCACGACCGCGACTTCCTGGACGGCCTGGTGGACAAGATGTACGAATTCCGCGACGGCCGGGTGAAAGAGCACCTCGGAACGGTGTCCGAGTTCCTGGCCAAGCGCAAGATCGAGACCCTGCAGGAACTCGAACGCAAATTCGCCCCCGTGGCGCCCGCGCAGCAGGCGCCCGCCCGGGAGCAGCAGAAGAAAGCCGCCTTCGAAGAGCGCAGGCAGCTCTCGAAGGAGGATCGCAAGAAGAAGAACCGCATCAGCTGGCTCGAGTCCGAAATCGCGAAACTCGAGAAGCGGATGGCGGAAATAGAGACCGTCCTGGCGGCGCCCTCCGAGGGCGACGCCATCCTGGACCTGACCCGCGAATACCTCGAATGCAAGCGTGACCTGGACGCCAAGACCGAGGAGTGGGGGAGTTTAATTGAATAGTTTTTGAAGTTATGAATACATTGTTTAAAAGAGTTTTAGCCGTTGCTATCGGAATCCTTGCTTTAGGAGTGTCCGCCGCTTATTCGCAGTCTGTCAAGGACATCGAGCGGGAGTCTCTCTCTCCCTTCTCGGGCATCAAACTGGGCGGGGATTTCGTTCTCGACCTGCGCTACGGCGCGCAGTACCAGGCCAAGGTGAGCACCGAAGAACTGCTCGCGGAATACATCCAGTTCGACGTGTCGGGCAGCGTGCTGACCGTCTCGATGGATGAACGCAAGGTCCCGGCCGAGGTCAAGCGACTGTTCCGCGGCAAAAACAACGCCGCCACCTTCAGGCTCATCGTCACGATGCCCCAGGCCCTGCGGAGCCTCTCGCTGGAGGACAAGGCCGTGCTCGCCACCGTCAGCGAACTCGTGGTCAGCCCCGACGGGCTGGACATTTCCCTGAAGGATAACGCCCGCATCGCGTCCTTCAACATCACCGCGGACCGCGTGAACGTCAAGATGGAGCGCAAGGCCGAGGCCGTCCTCGAGGTGACCGCCGACAGCCTCGCCGTGGATATGGCGGGCAGTTCCTCGCTCGAGCTGACCCAGCACGTCAGCAAGGTGGGCTATACGCTCTCCTACAATGCCAACCTGGTGTCCGGCGGCGAGACCGAGACCCTGGCCCTGAGCGCGAAAGGCACTTCGAAGGCCATCCTCAACGGCCGCGCACCCGTCGTATCCTACAAGGTCACCAACGCCTCCAATGTCAATTCCGTCAACCTCTCCACCGAGGAGGCGCGCGTGGAGATGAGCGGGCTCTGCTCCCTCACCGAGGCGGCCACCCAGGACCTCTACATCAACATCGGCGCCGGCGCCAACCTCATCTTCCGCAACGAACCGGTCATCCACATCGAGAGCGTCAAGAACGCCTCCGTCACCCCTTACGACAAGCGGAAATGATCGTCCTGGACGCCCATTGCGACGCTCCGTCGCAAATGGTCCGGCTCCGGGATTTCGGGCAGGACAACGCCTTCGCGCAGGTGGACTTCCCCAAGATGGCCCGCGGGGGCGTAGATGCCTCATTCTTCGCGGCTTACGTGCCCGCTTCGCTCGCGGGACAGGCCGCTACCGACTATGCCCGGCGCCTGCTGGACGAGACCCTGCGCCAGGTGGCCGCCTGCCCGGACCGCGTGGCGCTGGCCCGCTGCTCGG
>JAEEGJ010002761.1_pt1 | contig 79559 bp, 74 predicted proteins | sample 8958761 | NCBI WGS metagenome assembly JAEEGJ01 (sample SAMN16246546, study PRJNA631951) | gut metagenome | biome: gut microbiome; feature: rumen; material: RS-attached | host: Bos | place: Iran: Karaj | collected 2018-10 | reverse complement strand
CGGCTTTCTTCTGGGATGCTTCGGCGTCGGCCTCGGCTTCCTTGCGGATCTTGTCGGCCTGGGCTTTCGCTTCGGCGATGATGGCGTCGGCCTGGGCTTTCGCTTCGGCGACGAGCCGTGCGCGTTCGGTTTCGGCCTTTTCCAGACCTTCGGCCTGAATCTTGTTCAAAAGTCCCTGAAGTTCTTCGGACATGTGCGGGTTCTCCTGTGTTTTGGAATGTATTTGAATTGACGTTGAAAACTGGTCTGTACGCCGGGTTTTCAGCGGAATTCAAGCCCGCACGGCCCGGCGTATCCGGATTACTTTTTCCAGAATTCCCACCACTTCCTGGCGGGGGCCGGGGCGGCGGACACGCCGGACGAGATCGTGCGGCGGTGTCCCGAGGATGCGCTGTTCTGCGCGAGTTCCTTCTGAATGGCGTTCTGGTCGACATGGACGCCGGAGGCAGCCTGCTGGTTCTGGACGGCGGCGAGCTTCTCGTTGTTTTCTTCCGCGCCGGATTTGAAGCGTGCGAGCTTCACGGTGTTCGTGGAGGGACGGGAAACGGGTTTCGGAGCGCCTTTGAGCGGGATGTGAACGGAGGCGGTTTCACCGGACGCGGCTTCCTCCTTGGCGCGCATGGCGCGGGCTTTGAGTTCACGCCCCGCGGGACCCGGCGGGGGCTCCATGGCGAATTTCGCTCCGCAGCCGGGGCACTGTGCTTTTTTCTCGAGAAGAAGGATCGGAACGTTGAAGGTGTCGCCGCAACGGGGGCATGCGACCTGGAAGGTATCTTCGTCAGGCATAGTAAATAATCTCCGGATTTAAGACGCTAATCAAATAAATAATATACTGCATAAAAGCGTATTTGACAAGTAAAAACGGCGAAAAAGCAGAAAAAAAAGAAAAAAACGGCAAACGCTGTTGGAATTCTTTAGAAAGTGTGATATTTTATAAGAATATTTGTCTTTTCGCATGTTTTACGATCTGTTGTCCCCTGCAACCAGGAGTTTGACTGTTTATGAATGTCTTTACACGCAAATCTTGTGTTAAAATCTTTCTTTCCGTGATCGCGGCCGCGACCGTGTTCTGTCCGCATGTTCCTGCCTTGTCCGCGCAGGACGAGAAACAGGATGCCGCGCGGAACGAAACGTCCGCGCCGACTTCGGTCACGCTGAAACGCCCGGACCGGAAGATGGGGCTGATCGCGTCGCTGGTGGTACAGCTTCTGGCGAAGGAACACTACACGAGACGCCAGATGGACGCCGCGTTCTCCGGCGAGGTCTTCGATGAATACCTCCGCGTCATGGACCCGACGCGCATTTTCTTCCTTCAGGAAGATATCGATATGTTCGCGAAATCCAAGGACGACCTGGCGCGCAAGGCCGCCGCGGGCGACGTGCAGATTGCGTTCGACATCTTCAACGCTCGTTCGCTCCGTCTTGCCGAATACCGCGATTTCGCGCGGGATTTCCTTTCGAAGCCGATCAAGTACGATCCGGACGAGACATACCACATCGACCGCGAGGATGCCCCGTGGCCGAAGAACGTCGAGGAACAGCACACGATCTGGGCGAAACGCATCAAAAACGAGCTGATCGTGGCGCGCATGAGCGACAAGGCCGCCGAGGAAGAGGCGAAGGAAGCCGAGGCGGAAAAGGAAAAGACAAAAGAATCCGAGGCGAAAGACGGCGAGGCAAAGGCTGAGAAAGAGGAAGAAGCGCCCGCACCCGCCGCGCCTCTGCTTTCTCCTGAAAAACGCGTCCAGAAGCGCGTCGACCAGCTCCTTACCACGGTCGAGGGCATGGATCCGATCGACGTGCTGGAAGGTTACTTGACCTCGTTCGCGAACGTCTGCGACCCGCATTCCACGTACATGTCGCCCGCCACCGGCGAGGACTTCGATATTCACATCTCCCTCAATCTCTCCGGCATCGGCGCCGTGCTGTCCTCCGAGGACGGCTACACGAAGGTCGTCGAGGTTGTGCCGAACGGCCCGGCGGACAAGGAGGGCACGCTCCGCGAGAACGACCGGATCATCGCCGTGACGCAGGAGGGCGGCGAACCCGTCGATGTGATGGATATGCCGCTGTCGAAAGTCGTCACGCTGATCCGCGGCAAGGAAGGTTCGCGCGTTACCCTCACTATTCTTCCCGCGCGTAAAGGCGCGCAGGCCGCGCCCGAGAAGGTCACGATCACGCGCGGCAACGTCCCGATGAACGAATCCCATGCGCAGAGCCGCATCATCGAGGCGAAAACCGAGGACGGCCAGACCAAGAAGATCGGCGTGATCGATCTGCCGTCGTTCTACATCGACTTCGCGGCCGTCCGCCGCGGCGACGAGGATTACAACAGCTCCGGGCACGACGTGCTCAAAATCCTGAACGAGTTCGCCGACCAGAAGATCGACGGTCTGATCGTCGACCTGCGCGCAAACGGCGGCGGCAGCCTCACCGAGGCCGTCGACCTCTCCGGCTTCTTCATCCCGGATGGCCCGATTGTCCAGGTGAAGGACAAGGCGTCCACTTCGGTCCTGCGCGACAACGACCGAGGCCAGATCGCCTACAGCGGCCCGATGCTCGTGCTCGTGAACCGTTACAGCGCGTCCGCTACGGAGATATTCTCCGCCGCGCTGAAGGATTATCACCGCGCCGTCGTGGTCGGCGATCCGCACACGCACGGCAAAGGCTCCGTGCAGGTCGTGACCGATCTCAACAACTACATGCTCTACATCGCGTCCGAGCGGTTCGACGCCGGACAGCTCAAGCTCACGAACGCGAAATTCTACCGCATCAACGGCGAGTCCACGCAGATCAAGGGCGTCGAGGCCGATATTCCGCTGCCCGGATTCTCCGAGACCGAGGAGACCGGCGAACGCGCGTTGCGTCACGCGCTCCCGTACGACACGATCCGTCCCGCGCGTTATTCCGTGTACGACGGCAAATATGCCGTGACGCCGGGACTGATCTCCGAGCTCAAGGCGAAGTCGGAAGCCCGCGTCGCCGAAGACCCGATCTTCAAGGCTCTGATGGCCGACGTCGCTCTCTACGAGGAGATCAGGAAAAACAAGGACGTCGCGCTCGATTTCGACAAGCGCTGGGCGGAATATGAACGTGAAAAGGCCATCCAGAAGGAACAGGACAAAATCTACAAGGCCGACCGCAATTCGTCTTCGTCCAGGAAGAACAAGAAAGACGACGGACCGGATCCTTACCTCGACGAATCCGTCAACATCATGCTCGACATGATCCAGGCGTTTGACAAGTGAGCTTAAACGAGCTCGAATTCAGCTCAACCGGCCGGGCGGCGCGAAGACGTTGTGCCCGGCCTTCTTTTTGCACAGAATGGTATCGGAAATGAACGGAAACAAAGTTCAAAATGAGGATGATGAGGCAGAATGAGGCTGATTCGCAAAACTTTTTATGATTTTTTTCTTGTTCATTATGAAGGAGAAACAACTTTTTTTCAAAAAAGTGTCAAAAAAGGGCTTGCTTTTTTTGAAAACATGGGGTATAATATAACCAGTTTTTGAAGCATACCGGGATTCATCCCGCCGGTTCGGCCAGTACGATCGGAATCGGAAAGGATATCACGTTTTTGCTTTTCGTCCCCAAACGACACCAAAAACAAAACAAAAAACCTACATAAGGAATTACAACTATGGCAGACAAAAAAGAAATCTTCGCAGACGGCATCGGTCAGATCCACTTCGCCGGCAACATGGTCCGTTTTGACTTCGTCACCCTTCAGCCCGCCGGTGAAGGCGAAGCCCCGACCCCCGTCGCGAACGTCCGCGTGATCATGCCTCCGCAGGGCTTCCTCGGCGCCATGAACTCCATGCAGCAGCTCATCGACAAGATGGTCGAAGCTGGCGTTCTCCAGAAGAACGAAAACAAGTAATTCGATCCAAAGGCAAAGGTCAATCCTGTGAACTCGGAACTCAAATTCAGAATTTCTGATTGCGCACGAGAGTACGCATTCTCCTTCCGCGGCATCATCCCGCAGAGGGAAGGCGGCTTCATGTGCGGACTTCCGGGTTCGCAGCATTCCCTCGGAACCTGTTTCGGTTTCCCGGTCAGACTGGAGGCGGGGACGCTCGCCTTCTCTCTGCCGATGCCGGAATATTCCTTTGGTTTTATTCATTCGGTCGGCGCCAGCCTGCGTGCGGGCGCCTACCGGCTCATCAATGCGGCAACCGATTTCTACTGCACGGTGTCGAACCTCGTCAAAACGGGGACGAAGCGGGTGAAACATCAGTGCGTCCGGGTGATGAAAGACATCCCGAAAGCGTTTGCGCACGTGAGCCGAACAGTATTAGGATGGCGACTATGACTCAGAGACACGAAGTTGAAAACAACTGACTCAGTTCTGCAAAGTTGGATGGCTCCGATTCAGAACTGAGTTTTTTTGTGCCTGCGTGAAGGAGGGTGGAACCGAATGTCAACCGGGCCGGGAGGAAAAGAAAGTGAAGAGAGAGAAGAAGGGGAAGAGGGAGAAAACGGGACCGGGATTATTCGCCGCAGTCCACGACGTTGAAAGTCTTCCCGTGACGGCGGTACTTGCGCAGACGGTTTTCGAGTTCGGGAAGGGGGAACGGGCATTCCGGGAAGCAGCCGTGGTACGTGCGCAGAAACTCCAGGCTTTCTGCGGTCGGGAGCTGAAGATCAAGCAGCGGCGTATAGAGATCGAACAGGATGACGCGCGGCATCTGGAATCTGAACCGGATGCGGCACCGCGCGACATCGATGAAAAAGATTTTCATGGTTTCCGGCGAGTTCCCGCTGTACAGGATGTTGCGCGGATGAAGCGCCTTGTGAAAAAAGCCCCGCTTGTGCATCTTTGCGATTTCCGGCGCGAGGAGCGCGCAGAACCGACGGCGCATGGCTGCGTCCTGCCGGAGTTTGCCGCCGGGCATGAAATCGCGGCCGTCGCGGGTATCCTCAATAAACTTCGTCACAATGAACGATTCCACGAGTTTCCAGCCGTATTTGCGCGTTTCTCCGAACGCCAGCACCTGGCCCGCCGGGATGCCGAGGCGTTCAATCGCCTGATAGTTGCGCCATTCGCGGGCGGGGTGCGACAGGTTGATGATATACCGGTGCGGGACCTTTCCCTTGCAGAGTTTCCAGGCCACAGCGCCTCCGCCGAATTCGTCCGGCAGTTGAATCTTCCAGACCAGTTTGCCGCTGTGATTGGTCAGCAGATTTGTTTCGCCGCGGAGCTCCGGATGCTGTTTCAGATACGCGAGAGCCTGTTCGAATCCAGGCTTGCACCAGTTGGCGGGATAGAGGAAACGAAGTGGCTGACGCCACGGAGAAAGCGGATCGGAAAAAAAGTTCATGCGGGTGGGGAATTTGAAGTAGAACGGATGAGAAGTAACATAAATAAAATAGTCCATTTTCTGCTTTTTGCAAATAAAAAGCTGAATAAAACAGAAAAACATCGTGTTTCCTTGTATGGATGAGCATGAAAAAGCCTTCTTCGTGCGATGTGTTTTCAGGACGGTTTAACGATATCAGTGGTAGATTCGGATGCTGCCGGACGAAACAAGATGCGGGCGGACGGAAACGACAAAAACGGTGATTGAGAGGCTGGACAATCGCATACAGGATGCAAGAGTTTGTTTCGTGTATCTAAAACGAACTTAAGAAATTGATACTACAATAGATTATAAAAGAACGGAAGGGGGCTTTTTAATATTGCTTTGAAGCTGAATATTTTTATTTTTAACTTTTTTTTGGCACTGGGCTTTTTTTTTTCGCCTTTGCGGTGTATATTAATAGTCCATGCACCCGCGTATTCAATTTGAACTTTATCCATAAGGACACCCCCAGCATGACGCCCATTGCCCGCCGCACCTTCTGCATGTTCCTCGCCCTGGCCGCAATCTCCGGCACCTCGATCCTCGCCGACGAGCCGATCTCCGGCTTCGACTCCACCGAAGTCGTGGAGAGGACGCCGGAGTCCATCGAAGAAGGAAAAAAGAACGTCGTGTCCGTGGCGCAGCAGCTCCGCGAGATGTTCCAGCCGATCCGCAAGCAATCCCGTCAGGTGGAGGAAGAGCCCCCGTACCTGAAGATCATTCCCTCGACGAACGACACGAGCATCCTGATCTACCGCTGCCGCTATGTGACGGCCTCGAAGCTGCGGAACAGCGTGGACGCGATGATCTCCGACACGGGCTACGTGGAATACGCCGTGGAGGAAAACCTGCTGACGATCCGCGACGCGGCGGAGAACGTGGAGGCGATCGCGAAGACGCTCCCGCTGATCGACGTGGCGACGCCGCAGGTGCTGATCGAGGCGAAGATCGTGGAAGTCCTGCTTTCCGACAACACCCAGCGCAACCTGTCGTTCATGTTCAACAGTCCGACCACGATCTCCATGATCGACGGCCTGGACCAGCGGTACGACGGCGACACGATGAGCTACGGCGGCATCCAGACCTCGCCGCAGGGCGGCAATACTTCGGACGGAGCCACGGCCAACTGGACGTTCGCCGCCGGACACAACAATTTCAACATCGCGCTCCAGTGGCTTCTGACGGCGCTGGACGCCAAGGTCTTGTCCTCGCCCGTGATCGTGGTCGGCCGCAATGAGGAAGCCGAGATCTCGAACGGCCAGGACGTGCCGATCCAGTCGCAGACCATCACCAACGGCAGCATCAGCACCAGCACCACGTTCAAACGCGTCGGCGTGACGCTGACCGTGGAGCCGCTCATGATCAACAACGACAACGTGACGCTCCGCGTGGAGCCGGAAGTCTCCAACATCCAGAGCTACCAGACGATCGCGAACGGCAACGGATATTACCAGGTGCCCGTCATCTCCATCCGCAGCATCTCCTCCTATCTCCGCCTCGCCGACGGCCAGATCGTCATCATGGGCGGCCTCTACACCAACCGCAATTCCATCCAGCAGGAACGCATCCCGTTCCTGAGCGACATCCCGTACCTCGGCGAGCTCTTCACCTCGAAATACACCGACAAGGAAATCCTTCAGCTGCTCTTCTTCCTCCGCGTCCGCATCCTGAGCCCGAACGACATGGCCGACGGCGTGCTCTTCGATCCGGAAGAAATGATCCGCACGACCAACGAATTCGGCGAAGTCATGCGCAACTCCAAGGAACTCCCGACCCTCGAAACGACGATCGAGAAAGTGAACGACGAATTCATCCAGAACCCGCTCGTGTCCTGGAAGACGCTGTTCGGGTCCGATGATGACGAGGAAAAGGAGGATGCCGACAAGGAATCCGCCGAAAAATCAGCCGAAGGTGAGGCGACGGAATCCAATACGGAATCCGCCGACGAAACCTCCGCGCCCGCCGCGGTTCCCGCAACCTCCCAGCCCGGAGAATAAGCCATGAAGAAGCCCGCGAAAGTATTCATCTTCGTGCTCCTGCCGGCGCTGTTGCTGGCGGGGGGGCTGTACTACGGCGTCCGCGTGTACAAACAGAAGACCGTGTCCGCCGACCGCGCCGTGAGCAAGGACCCCGACCGTACCTACCGCGTCGTGAAGGGCGACATGACCCTCGGCCTGCGTCTCAACGGCACGATCGTGGCGAACAAGAAGCACAAGCTCGGCCTTGAGGCCAACTTCCCCACGCAGATTCTGACCGTGGTGGACGAGAACACCTCCGTGAAGGAAGGCGACGTCCTGATCGAATTCGAGGACAGCGACCTGATCGAACGCATCGAGGAAGTGCGCACGACCCTCTCCAATACCGAGGAGGAGCTCGTGATCGCCATCGAAAACGAGAAGATCCAGGAACGCAAAAACGAGGTCACGCTCCGCGAGGCGGAGGACCGCGTGCGCCAGGCCGAATCCGACCAGCGGAAGTATCTGCGCCTCACGCGTACGCAGAAGCGCGACAGCAACGACCTGGCGATCGCGAACGCCGAGGCCAATCTTGCCACCGCGAAGAAAAACTATTCGGACAAGAAGTACGACATCGCGCATTCGGGCGTGACGGACGAAGCCGCCCGCAAATCGAACGAAAACGAATTGAAGAATCTCCAGAGCAAGATCGAATCGAGCGAGAATTCCCTGAACCAGGCGGAGATCGACTCAAAGAGCTTCAAGCACTACGACGATCCGATCAAGCTCATGTCCCTGAACAACTCCCTGGAGCAGGCACGCCTCAACCTCGAACAGGCGCGCATCTCCACCTCGTCCTCCCTGATCCAGGCGAAGAAGCGCGTCGACAACCTTCGCGCGAACTCGCGCCGTCAGGCCGCCACGCTCGAACGCTACGAGTCCTACCTGCCCATGATGAAGCGCCTGGCTCCGACGGACGGCATCGTGATCTACGGCGACCCGGACCGCCGCTGGGGCGGAGAAGACATCAAACCGGGCCTTGAGGTCCGCAAAGGCGAAGTCCTGCTCACGATCCCGGAAATGACGAACCTGATGGTGAACTTCGACCTGCCGGAGGCGTTCCGCTCGAAAGTGCAGATCGGCAACCAGGCGATCATCACGCCGGAAGCCATCACCACGCTCAAGATCAAGGGGCAGATCACCGAGATCGCCACGCTCCCGGTCAACCAGATGTACTGGGACGAGACCTCACCGAAAATTTATCCCTCGCGCATTGCGCTTGAGGTGCAGGATCCGCAGCTGGTGAACGGCATGTCCGTGATCGTCGAAATCGTCTCCAGTGTCCTGCACGACGTGATCTCCGTGCCGATGGAAGCAGTCTTCGAGAACGACAAAGGATTCTTTGTCTTCGTCAACAAGAACGGCAATCCGGAGGAAGTCCCGGTCACGATCGGCGACTCCAACGACACCGCGGTCTGCATCACCGACGGACTGAAAGACGGCGACGTGGTGTACCTGTACCGTCCGTACCAGAAGAAGCAGTCCGACCAGTAAGCCCGGCGGGTCCGTATGAACGACGATGTGGTAGTGCAGCTGCGGGACATCCGCAAGACGTACAATCCCGGCGGTCTGGCCGTGCATGTGCTGAAGGGGATTTCCTTCTCGATCCAGCGCGGGCAGTTCGTCGGCATCGTGGGCACGTCCGGCAGCGGCAAATCGACGATGCTGAACATCCTCGGGATGCTCGACGTGCCGACGTCCGGCGATTATTTCCTGGAGAAAGTGAACGTGGCGACGCTGTCGGACAGCGACCAGGCCACGGTCCGCAATATCAGGATCGGGTTCATTTTCCAGAGTTTCAACCTGTTCCCGTACCTGACCATCGAACAGAACATCGAGGTCCCGATGATCTACAAGCGCGTTTCTCCGCGCATCCGCCGGGCGCGCGCCCTGGAGCTTGCCAAGGTCGTAGGACTGGGACACCGTCTCGGGCACCGTCCCACGCAGCTTTCCGGCGGCGAATGCCAGCGCGTGGCCGTGGCGCGTTCGCTCTGCAACGACCCGGCGTTCCTGCTCGCCGACGAGCCGACCGGCAACCTCGACGAGAAGACCGGCAACGAGATCATGGCGCTGTTCCACCGGATCAACAAGGAGCAGAACGTGACGATCATCATGGTCACGCACAACCCGATGTTCGAGCCGCATTACGACAAGGTCATCAGGCTCCGCGACGGACGCATCGTGCAGACGAAGCCGACCGACTCCGTGGACGAGCTGACCGGCCCGCTCTCCGGGTTCGGCGAGCTTCCGCAGGACAGGATGGCGGCAGACGCGAAGGCGACCCTGACGACCACGGCGGAACAGGAGGGCGCGTCCAGATGATGCGGTTCACCGACATCGTGTCGCTGTCCTTCCTGAACCTGCGGCTGCACAAGACGCGTTCGCTGCTGACCTCGCTCGGCGTGATCTTCGGCGTCGGGAGCGTGATCTCCATGATGGCAATCTCGAAGGGCGCGGAACGGTCCGCGCTGTCGCAGATCGAATCCATGGGCATCGACAAGATCATCATCTACACCAAAAAGCCGCATTTCGACACGTCCGGGGGGAACTCCTCCGGGCGCGGCGCCGCCACCAGCTCCGTGGAGGACTACGGCCTCGATGTCCGCGACTACCAGTTCATCCGCACAATGGAGAACGTGCATCATATCACGACCATACGGAACACGCGCCAGCCGATCACGAAGGGCGAGACGCGCCTGGACCTGAAACTCTGCGGCGTCTCCCTCGGATTCATGAAGGATACCTCCTGCCATCTTACGTCCGGGCGCTGGTTCAACGAGATTGACTTCCGTTCCCCCTCGACCATCTGCGTGATCGGTCAGAACGTGAAGCACAGGCTTTTCCCGCTGGGTGCGACGGACGTGGTCGGATCGAATATCCGCACCCCGTACGCGTCCTACCGCATCGTCGGCATCATCTCCAACGACAACGGCACCAGCCTGCCGGAAGTCGGCAGCCCGAACGACCTGATCCTGATCCCGTCCAACACCGACCTCTCCATCTACGGCAACTATGCGAGCGAAAGCCAGGGCCGCAACCGCAACAAGGCGATCCTGGTCGACTACGACGTGATGCTGGTGAACGTCGCCAACCTCGAATACATCGACAATACGTCCAAGCGCCTCCAGAACTATCTGGAAAAGGCGCATTCGAAGAGCAAGGACTGGGACATGATCGTCCCGCTGGACCTGCTCAAACAGCGCGAGCGCACCCAGAAGATCTTCACCATCGTCATGGGCGCCATCGCCAGCATCTCCCTGCTCGTGGGCGGCATCGGCATCATGAACATCATGCTCGCGAGCGTATCCGAACGCAAGAAGGAGATCGGCACGCGCCGCGCGCTCGGCGCGCAGAAGTTCGACATCCTGTTCCAGTTCCTGATCGAGACCGTGATCCTGACCACGCTCGGCGGCTGCGTCGGCATCGGGCTGGGCCTCGGCCTCTCCGAGATCGTGAAGCGCTACGCGGAAATGCCGACGGAAGCCTCCATGACGAACATCCTCGGCTCGCTGCTGATCTCGTCGTTCGTCGGCGTGGTCTTCGGTACGTATCCCGCCTGGCGCGCGGCGCAGCAGAATCCGATCGACGTGCTGCGGTCCGAGTAATACCGGACAATAAGCCGCGAAAAGTCGGTCCCGACCGGAAAAATCCTGAGTTTTTTCGGGAAAAACGCTGGTAAAATCAGCGATTTGGAGTATCTTTTAAATGCAGAAAACGCTTGATGGCTGTCCGCATCATGCCGGGTTATTTTCTTTGAGCTTGCGGATGGCATGGGTGCTGTGAACCGGAAACGCCTGGAGGCCGAGTTGAATCTTCTGAAATTCTCAAAAATGAGCGGGGCGGGCAACGATTTTGTGGTCGTTGACTGTTCCGAGTCCGCCTATGTCTTTACGGCGGACGCCATCCGGAAGATTTGCGACCGCCGCCGCGGCATCGGCGCGGACGGCCTGATCCTGCTCTCCAAATCGCGCGTTCCCGGCTGCAATCAGGTCGTCATGGAGTTCTTCAACTGCGACGGATCCAAGGCGGAACTGTGCGGAAACGGTCTCCGCTGCGCCGGGCTCTTCGCCTACGAACACAGCCTCACGCGCGAACCGTCCATCACGTTCGCGACGGGCGGCGGCGAGCTTGCCGCCGAGGTCATCGGAACCGACCTGGTCCGCATCGAACTGCCCGTGACCGAGGATTTCGAGGCGCACGAGCATACCGCCGGATATACGGTCTTCAAGGGCGCGGTCGGCGTGCCGCACGCCGTGGTCCGCATGGACGGCCTGGAACGCGCGGACATCCTGCGTCCCGGCCGCGATCTTCGCTATCACGCGGCGTTCGCGCCCGCGGGCGTCAACGTCGATTTTCTGGAGTTCGGACACGATTTCTCCGAACCGGTGCTGATCCGCACCTACGAACGCGGCGTCGAGGACGAAACGCTGGCGTGCGGGACCGGGATCGCGTCGTCCGCGCGCGTGCTTGCGAAGTTCTTCCACGCGCCCGCCGACCTCACATTCCGCACGCGATCCGGCGACCTCGTCAAGACGCATCTCCCCGACGGTAATTCCGCGCGGATCATCCTGACAGGCCCCGCGGTCGAGGTATACCGGGGGACCGCCTCCGCAGACAGATTCGAACTGGCGTCCGTCACGGCCGCCGACAGCCCATATTCCAAGGAAAAGGATTCCCAATCATGAAAATTCAAGGTCTTTACACAGCGCTTGTGACTCCGTTCCGCAACGGAGCGGTGGATTACGATAGACTGACGAAGCTGGTCGAAATGCAGATCAGCTATGGCGTCGACGGGATTTCCCCGGTCGGCACCACCGGCGAGTCGCCCACGCTGAGTTTCGAGGAGCACGAACGCGTGATCGCGACCGTGGTCCAGCTCGTGAACGGACGTTGCAAGGTGCTTGCCGGAAGCGGCGCGAACTCGACCGCGGAGGCGCTGCACCTGACCCGCCACGCGAAGTCCGACGGCGCGGATTTCTCGCTTCAGGTCGCCCCGTACTACAACAAGCCCACGCAGGAAGGACTGTACCGCCACTTTGCCACCATCGCGGATTCCTGCGATATTCCGATCGTGATCTATAACGTGCCCGGACGGTCCGGCGTCTCCGTCTCCGCCGAGACCATCGCGCGCCTCGCGAAAAACCATAACGTGGCGGGCGTGAAGGAGGCAAGCGGCTCCGTCGACCGCGTGTCCGAGATTCTCGACCTCTGCGATATCCCGGTCCTCAGCGGCGACGACGCGCTCACCGTGCCCATGATGTCCGTCGGCGCGGTCGGCGTGGTCAGCGTGGCGTCGAACATCATCCCGAAGGAGATGAAGCAGCTCGTCGACCTCTGCAACGCCGGCGCGTTCGATCAGGCGCGCGCGATGCACCGCAAACTCTACAAGTTCTTCAAGGCGATGTTCGTGGAGACCAATCCGATCCCGGTCAAGGCCGGCATGGCGATCCGCGGCCTGCTCGACGAGGAATACCGTCTGCCGCTCTGCCCGCCCTCGGACAAGAATCGCGAATTCCTGCGCCAGATCCTCGCCGACGTCCCGGTCGACTGAAGAAGATCAGGCTGCCGGACCATGCATTTGCAGAACACAGTCGACAAAACGCTTCTTCGGCGGCACTTTTATGTCGCACTGCCGGTCGCCTGCCTGCTGATGCTCGTGCTTGACGGGTATCGTCTGTTCACCTGTTTTGTCCTTGTCGATTCCCTGCTCCTCGCGATCCGGATCCTTGTGCCGAAGAAAGGTTCCTTTCTCGACACGCTTCTTCCTTTTGCCGCGTTGTTCCTGGCGTATTTCCTCGCAGAGCTCACGCGATAGCGCAAAACACGACATAACGAAACAAACGCCTCGGTCTCCTTGTTGGAAGCCGGGGCTTTTCAATGTGCTCAAGCGAAGCTGAGCGCACACACAGAGTGTGTCGAGTAGTGCTCTGCTACGCTAGAGCACTGTGCCGTCGCGAAGCACGGCACTATATCAGTGGAGGACTAGTCCTCCACGGTCATGAGGATGCGGGTCAGGTTGCTGATCTTCGCGGGGTAGAACCCGATCTTCAGTCCGCCGTCCGGGGTGGCGGAAAGGTCGTGGACGGCCTCGAACGCCAGTTTCAGCTTCTCGTCTTCAATGTCGTCCGCCGTGATGTTCTCCTTGACGAAGCCGCTGTTCGAGACCGGCAGATATCCTGCGCGCATCTTCAGAGAGGAGATAGTCAGTTTGCCGTCGGCAATGACGGGCGAGGCCTTGGCGCGGACGTTGACGCCCTTCACGACGGGCAGGGGGACGGATGCGGCGGCCCTGATCGCGGAATTCTCCCAGCCGAGGGAACACTCGATGCCGTCGTCCTTCAGTTCGCGGTTGAGGCGGTATGCGGCGACGTGGAGCAGGGCGTTAACATTCTCCGCCGGGATCGTGACGACAGCGACCTCCGGGATGTTGCCGTCCTCGTCCACCACGGCGTCGGAGATCATGTCGACGATCTCGGACGCCAGCAGGGCGTCGGCTTCGGCCTCTTCGACCGTGTACGGGAAACCCTGTGGCGCGGAGAAAACGAGCGCGGCGAGGACGAGAATGAGGATAATGATCGCCGCGAAAACGGCGAGGATGATCTTGAGCGCTTTTTTCAGTTTCATTTTACGGCGGCTCCTATGATGTTGATGGTCATGTCCGCGGCGTCGAGCAGGGCCTGTTCCATGAGGTAATAGGCACGGACTCTGTCGAGCGTGTCTTTCGGGAGTTTGATTTCAACTTTAGCTTTGCTGCCCGAGGCGGTCGCGGTGTAACTGCTGTTCAGTTCCTTGAAGAGTTTTTTATCGAGGGAGAAGAGCGAAACGAGCGTGATTTGGAGGAAGCTCTTTACGCGCCGTACCGCCAGCTGCGCCTCCTTCTCGCCCTTGCATTCCATGTTCAGCACAAGCGAGGCCGCGCCGGGTTCGTACTCGGAGATGATGAAATCGCCGGAGTTCACCAGCGCTGACAGTCCGGTCGGGTCGTCAGCCGCCGCAAGCGGGAAGCTCCGCAGGATGCCGACCGCGACCGCTTCCGCCGGAGCGTTCTGGAGCATCGCGAATTCCGAGGCGGGGAGCGTTTTGTTTGAGAAGAAGGCACGGTCGAGCGGATTCTTTTTCCGGCCGAACGCGACCGTTTTGGGCGTGAGGTACAGGATCTCTCCAGCGTCCCTCAGTTCCTGCCTGTTCGTTTTGCGGTTCCTGTGCGGTTCTTTCAGCGTGATCAATTGGCTGCTGCCTTTTTTTTCGGATACCGCGTGGGTCTTTTTGCCGATGTCGTTGAAAAGCTCGTCCGGCGTCTTGTCCGTGCCGACGAGCATCGCGTAGCTGTCGCCCATCCGGGGCGCGTAAACGATGACCGGATCTGGGAGCGTTCCGGCTTTGTTCCACGGGACGGCTTTCAGATCGTTGCGGATCGCGAGGACGTCGCCGGATTCCGCCACGGCTTTGAACGTCGAGGACGAGTAGAGTTTGCCGAGATTAAGGTTCATGACGAGCGCGGCGCCGTCGGGAATCTGCGAATAGCGTTCGTCCTGTGCGAACAGGATTGCCCCGGCGCAGAACGCGAGCACTGCCGCCGCGAGCTTCGGGATGCTTCTTTGTTTTTTCATAATGATTCCTCCTGTTTGACTCAGAGCAGAATATATTTGAGGATGAAAAGAAGGGAGAAGACGATGAGGATGGCGTTCACGCGGTCGCGGCGTCCGCAGACGAGGTTGACGCCCGTCCACGCGATGAAGCCGAAGCAGATGCCGTCGGCGATGTTGTAGGCGAACGGCATGACGATGATCGCCAGCAGGCACGGGAAGGCTTCCGTAAGGTCGTTGAAGTCGATCTGCGAGATATGTCCGATCATCAGGAATCCGACCAGGATCAGCGCGGGGGCCGTGGCGAACGCCGGAATGGCGGTGAAGACGGGCGCGAGCAGGATCGAGACGAGGAAGAGCGCGGCGGTCACATACGAGGCCAGGCCGGTCCTGCCGCCCTCGGAAACGCCCGTGGCGGATTCGACGTAGGACGTCGTGGTGGTCGCGCCGAGCAGCGCGCCCGCGGTCGTCGCGACGGCGTCGGCGAGCAGTGCCTGTTTCAGGCGCGGCATTTTGCCGTCCTTGTCCAGCATGTGCGCGGTGGACGCCACGCCGGTCAGCGTGCCGAGCGTGTTGAACAGGTCGTCGAAGAGCAGCGTGAACATCACGACGAGGAAGTTTCCGGAGAGAAGGAGTTTCCATCCGGTCAGATGCGAGCCCTTCAGAGACCATTTGTCCGCGTCCAGGCACTGTCCGAAGAGCGTGCCGAATTCGCGGAACGCGCCTCCGATGGTGCTGAAGTTCAGCGACGGATAGAGCGAGTACATCTTCGCCTCGGGATTGACCTGATAGATGCCCGCGGCCTGGCAGAGCATGCCGAGCGCCCATGTGAACAGGATTCCGATGAGGATCGCGCCTTTCACCCGTTTGTGGAACAGCACGACCGTCGCGAAGAGGCCGATGAGCGCCAGAAGCGCGCAGATGCCGTTCGTGGCCCATGCGCTGCGGAACGATACGAGTGTGGTCAGGCAGGAGCCGTCCACGACAAGTTTCGCCCCCTGAAACCCGATGAACACGATGAAGAACCCGATGCCCACGCCGATCGCGGTCTTGAGGGGCAGGGGGATGGCGTTGAAAAGCTTTTCCCGGAGCGGAACGACCGTGCAGATCAGAAAGATGATGCCCTCGAGGAACACCGCCATCATCCCGAACTGCCACGAGATCCCCATGCCCATGACGACCGAAAACGCGAAAAACGGAACGATGCCGACGCCCGGCGCCAGCGCGAACGGATATTTCGCCAGCCATCCCATCAGGAACGTGCCGAGGAACGACGCGAGCGCGGCGGCGATGACCGCTCCGCCCGCCGGGATCCCGATCTCGCTCATGACGCTCGGATAGACGGCGAGGATGTAGACCATGGAGAGGAATGTGGTGAGTCCGGCGACGATTTCGGTTCTGACGGTCGTGCCGTTTTCGGCGAGATGGAAATGGAACATCGGTCCGCGTATCCTTTCGGGGAGGGGGCTTGGGGATGGTTTTCGCAGGATAAATATCAGCGATAATATACCGCGGATTTTTCAATTGTCAAGCGGGCTGTTTTCCTATGGGAAATATGGTGCGGAAACAGGAAAGCGGATTTGAAAAACTACGCGCACGCATGTATATTTATATTCTTACTTTTCATCCGCCCGATTGAATCAACCCAGGAGAATTCTGCTATGCGCTGCCCCCGTTGCGGCTGCCAGGAAGACCGCGTGATCGACTCCCGCGCCTCGAAAGACGGCGCGGCCGTGCGCCGTCGCCGTGAATGCACGGCATGCGGACACCGGTTCACCACGCACGAGGAGATCATTCAGGCGGAACTGAAGGTCGTGAAGCGCGACAATTCGCGGGAGGATTTCGACCCGAACAAGATTCGCGCCGGGATCGAGAAGGCGTGCTGGAAACGCGACGTGAAACCCGAGACGATCGACATGGTCGTGTCGCAGGTGACGAGCTCTCTTGAGGCGGATTACGAACGCGAGGTGCCGTCCAGCGAGGTCGGCAACCGCACGATGGAGGCGCTGCGCCAGGTCGACAAGGTCGCGTATGTGCGGTTCGCCTCCGTGTACCGCGATTTCAAGGATATCGACGAGTTCATCGACGAGATCCGGAGCATGGGACGCAACCGCGCGAAGAACGCTGCGCCCCGCGGCGGAAAGAGCATCTGAGAGAAAGTCCGCCATGCGTTTTTCGTTTCTTTCGTGGCTTCACGGCCGTTTTCTCCGCATCGTCAACCCGTTCCAGAAGACGCTCGGCGAGCAGAACTACATCATCCTGCTGAGCGTACTGGTCGGCCTGCTGTCCGGCGTGGCCGGGGCGCTGATGAAGATCGTGGAACACCTCGTGCAGTCGCTGGTGGCGTCCATCCCGACAGAGGCGACATGGGCGGTCTGGGTGCTGCCCGCCACGCCCGCGCTCGGCGTGTTCTTCTGCGTCTTCGTGGCGCAGGTGATCATGCGCGGCAAGTACGAACGCGGCCTCGCCGGGGTCATCATGAGCGTGAAGAACCGTACCGGCGCCGTGCCGCTCCATAAGACATTCTCGCACATCATCACCAGCGGCGTCAGCGTCGGATTCGGCGTGTCCGCCGGACTGGAAGCCCCCGTGGCGCAGACCGGCGCGGCGATCGGCAGCAACGTCGCGCGAAGCCTGCTGCTGAACCACGAAAACCGCATCCTTCTGCTGGCGTGCGGCGGCGCGGCGGGCATCTCCGCCATGTTCAACGCGCCCGTCGCCGGAGCGTTTTTCGCCATGGAGATACTGCTCCCGAAGACCGCGAGCGCGATCCCGGCGATCATCCCGCTGATCCTGTCGTCCGCGACCGCGCTGCTGGTGTCGCAGCAGCTTCATCCCCCGCGTCCGTACATCGACCTGCTGCAGTGGAACATCCGCGCGGTGCCGTACTACGTGATCCTCGGCGCGGCGGCGGGGCTCGTCTCCGTCTTCGTGATCAAGATGTACACGCGCATTTCGAAGCAGTACGGACACGTGAAGAATCCGTGGGTGAAGGGCCTGATCGGCAGCGCGATCCTATACCTCGCGATCCTGATGTTCCCGGCACTGCGTGGCGACGGCTACCACTTCATCCGGCACCTGCTGACCGAACCCGAGGCGCTGTATTCCGGCAGTCCGCTCGCGGCGGTCTTCTCGAACCCGTGGGTGTTCCTGCTGCTGACGTTCCTGCTGGTGTTTCTGAAAGCGCTGACCTCGATTTCGAGCCTGGAGAGCGGCGCGGACGGCGGCATCTTCGCGCCGTCGATGTTCATCGGCGCGTTCCTCGGCTATTCCATCTCGAAGCTCATCCACATGACAGGGCTTGCCTGGGGCGGGTACATCAGCGATGCGAATTTCCTTGCCATCGGCATGGGCGGCGTGCTGGCGGGCGTGATGCACGCGCCGCTCACCGGCATCTTCCTGATCGCCGAGCTGACGGGCGGCTACATGCTCTTCATCCCGCTGATGATCGTGTCCGCGCTCTCCACGTTCGTCTGCCGCAAGCTCTGCACGCACAACGTCTACAAGACGATGATCCTGTTCCACGGCGGCGACCCGGACGGCACGCGCGATGCCGACGCGCTCACGCGGGCGATCCCGGACGAGCTGATCGAAAAAGATTATCTGTCGCTGTCCGAATCCGACTCCATGCGGAGCGTGCTGAACTCGGTCATGAAGACGCACCAGAACGTGTTCCCCGTGCTCGACCGCGACGGTCGCCTCGCGGGCATCGTCACGCTCGACGACATCCGGCATTACCTGCTGGAAACGTCGCTCTACGACGTCGCGCTGGTCTTCGACATCATGCGCACGCCCGAAGCCATGCTGAAGCCGGGCGACACGCTCGGACGCGCGATCGACCTCTTCGAGAAGCACCGGGAGACGGAGGTCCCCGTGGTGCGCGACGGCGTGTACGTCGGGTTCGTCGCCAAGGACCGCGTGCTGGACCGCTACCGCTACCTGATCGAAAACCGCCGCGAACTGTTTTGAACGGAGTTTAAAAGGACGAATTTGCCATGATCGAACTTTCCGCACAGGCGATCTTCCTTCAGGATTCGCACGGATGCGCCGTGCCGTTCGACCCGGACGACCTCGCCGCCCGGATCCGGTCCGTCCTGCCGGAGAACGGCGCGGAGTCCGACGCGCTCGCCCGCGACGCCGTCAGCGCCGTGGAATACGCCCTGCGCCACGCCGGAAAGCCGAAAAACGGTCCGCTGTACGTGAAGGCGTCCGCGGTCGACGCCATGATCGCGAATATCCTCCAGTCGGTCGGCCTGAACGATGCCGCCGCAGCCTACGGGCGTACGAAGCGGATTGACGACGAGTCGGAGCATTTTCAGGACGCACGGATCGCTTCCTTGCTGAACGAACGTCTTCCCCTGAGCGGAGAACGCCTCGCTGCGGTCGCGCGGAAAGTCTCCAATACCCTGCGCTCCATCGGCGCGGACGTCTCCTCGACCGATCTCGTCCTTGAGCTTGCGAAGCATTTCGCGGATTCGCTCGACGCAGTCGGTCCGGTGAAACTGTCGCTTCCCGAACCCGGCTGGAACGACAAGGGGTTCATCCTGCCGCCGGAAGAGTTCATCAGCCGGATCTCCGCCGCTTCCGCGCGCCTGCTGGATCCGCAATGCCGCGCGGTCAAAGTTTTACCGGTCGACCTGCGCGTGTTCCCGGCGCTTCGCGTGGAACTCCGCTTCTTCCCGCTTCTGCGTGAATCCAGACTGGAAACGCCCGTTACGGAGCTGGCCTTCGCTCCGCTTCTGGTCCCGGTCGCGGCGTGCGTGGACGAGCTTTGCATCGCGGCGGACGACGCCTGCGGACGGCATGGCGGCGAATCCGTCACGCCGCTGAAACTCCTGCTGCATTTCGCCGACGCCGAGGTGTTCGCGTCCGAGGCGATGGGGTGTTCCGGCAGGAAAGCCTCCGCCGGAATCCTGAACGGCCTTGCGTCGTTCTTCACCGGCATGATTACGCGCCGTCCGGAAAAGATTACCTGCGCCTGATTTGTGTCACGCACGCGTGTCTGTTTCAAGCCCTGCAGAAAAACGCCGCAACGGTCATCCGGAGCCGATGAGGGTGTTTACTGGTCATCCGGCTCAAGAAGGTATACCGGCATGTCCATCCCGTCGGGGAGATCGGTCGGGATACCGAGATCGCGCAGACGCCTGTCATACGCCATGGAATCGATTTCGGCGAACATCTGCTGGAGGTTGCTGTCCTTGTCGATGCAATCCTTGCAGAGGCGGTCGCCCGTCCACGGGATGCGGAAGAGTTTGCCCGTGGCGGGCCTGACTCCGCATCTGTCACACTGTTTTCTTGTACGATTGTCTGCCATGGGTACGTCGGTTGTTTGAAAAAACTATCCATATTTACCGGATGACCGCCTTGAGCTGTTCCAGCGTGACTGGCTTCAGGAGGATGCCGGTAAAACCGGATGCTTTGAACGTCTTCTGCGTTTCGACGTCGGCTGTCACGGCGTAGACCGGCAGGTCCTTCCACCGTTCCCGGCTTCGGATTTCGCGGATCAGTCCTTCGCCGTCCATGACGGGCATCCACATGTCGGTCAGGACGAGGTCGATCCCGTCGTCCTGTTTCAGGATATCCAGGGCCTCCGCTCCGTTTTCCGCCGTGACGATGTCCGTGATGCCCAGACGGTGCAGCATTGCCTTGATCACGCTCATGTTCAGCGGCACATCGTCCACGATCAGAATGCGCGGGTCGCTTGCCGAGAGTTTCAGCGCTTCCGTATTTTGCGCGGCGGATGCGTCCTGCGATTCGGCATCAGTCTTGTCCTTTGAGGAGAACGACACGCGCGGGAGCACTACGGTGAAGGTCGAGCCTTCGCCAAGAGTGGATTGCAGGGTTAGTTTGCCACCCATGCGTTCCGCCAGCTGACAGCAGATCGACAGGCCAAGCCCGGTCCCTTTTGAGGCCTTGGCCGTTTTTGCCTGCACAAACGGTTTCAGGACGTTTTCCTGGTCTTCTGGGGCGATCCCGCATCCCGTATCGGCGACGGCGATAGTCAGACAGCCCGTTTTCGTGGCGCCGTCCGTGTTTTCCCTGAAAGTGATGTTCAGGGCGACCTTGCCGTGATCCGTGAACTTGACGGCGTTTCCGATGAGGTTGTAGAGAATCTGGCGGATCCGGTGCGGATCGAGGTACAGGAGCGGCATCGGTTCGACGTTTTCCTCCAGCGCCACATCCTTGCCGGAAACGGCGAACTCGAACGACGTCATCACGTCATAAGCCAGGCGGTTCAGGTCGGTCCGTTCCAGCGTCAGCACGACTTTGCCCGCGCCGAGCTTGGAAAGATCAAGCACGTCGTTGACCAGGTCGAGCAGGGTGCGCCCGCTCGTCGTGATGGCGTCCAGCGCATGTTTTTTCTCCGCCTGGTCGGAGATGCCGTGATTCAGAAGCTCCGAGAACCCGATGATGGCGTTGAGCGGCGTGCGGATGTCGTGGCTGACCATGGAAAAGAACAGGTCTTTCGTGTGTTCCGCCGTAATCGCGCGGTTTCTCTCCTCGCGGATCCGGATCAGGTAATAATTCGTTATCAGAAGCACGAGGATCACGAGCGCGAGCAGATTGATGGACAGGAACATCGCAAAGGGATGCCGACGCAGATAATCGCCGGGACGGATCTCTTCCTCGATCGGCGGGATCCATTTCGCGGCGAGTTTTTCCATGAAGCCGTCGGTACGCATCGCCAGCAGCGCCGCGTTGACTTCCACGTACAAACCCGGATTTCTCTGCTCGATCCCGATGCACATCTGGGCGCTTTCGATCTCCATGCGCCCCCGGATGCGTTTCCCCGCCTGTCCCAGGCTCCGGAGATACGTCTCGCCGGCGGACCGGTGAACGATGAAGCAGTCGCACTGTCTGTCAATGACCGCGCGCACGCATTCCGTTGCCGACGGGTATTCCACGCAGTTCGGTCCCAGCAGATAACGCACCATCGAATCCTGCAGTCCGAATCCTTCGATCAGGGCGATCTTTTTAGAGTAGAGCGTGCTGAACGACATGCCGGGATTCAGCCCGAACGCCACGAATTTCTCCTCGAAAGTCGGGACCGAGATATGGCAGTCTATGACCGCCATGTCCTGCCAGTCGAACCCCAGGATCAGCTCGGCTTCCCCGTCCTGCACGGCCGCGATGGCATCGCTCCATGTCGTCAGCTTCAGGTCGAGGTTGCATTCGATCCTGTTTGCCAGTTCCGCGATCAGCTCGATATTGTAGCCGCGCGGTTCCGGGTCGCCCGGAAGACGGTAGGAAAACGGCATGTAGTCGGCATCGGTGACGACGCGGATCGTTTTCTCAAAGCTGTTTTTCGGGCGGACGGTCACTTCCGGTTCCTTCCATTCCCTTGTTTTCGCATAGTACACCGGCAGAACGACCGACATCGCGCCCATAATGATGACGATGAAGAGGACAATGGACCAGAAAAACAGAGTCCTGGATTGAGACAAATGTTTAATCAGCGCGTTCATTTGTGATCAGTCCAATCGTTTTCGGGTTGCGTTGCCTGATAGAAAAAAAAGTCCCGGAACGAAGCCGCGATGCTTCATTCCGGGGTGATGCGAGGTGAGATGATTTGCGGTCTCTGTTTGAGAAAACAGACCGAGTGAGCGTCAGGCGAAAGCGGTCTGTACTTTTGTGCTGTGCTGTGCTGTGCTGTGCTGTGCTGTGCTGTGCTGTGCTGTGCTGTGCTGTGCTGTGCTGTGCTGTGCTGTGCTGTGCTGTGCTGTGCTGTGCTGTGCTGTGCTGTGCAAGGAGACACTAGCAGTGAAATGAAGCCGGAAAAAGAGTCGAATCCGATCTGTCTGTTGTCAAAAATGGAATAGAAATACATCACAAAAAACGGTTGCGGCAGTTGGGAAAGATGTTTGAAAAATAATATAATTCCCAACGTTGAAATATACAAATGTGAATCTTCAAAAAGTACGAAAAAAGAACGCTATTTCTGCCGGGCGGAAGCGTCCGCATGAATCAGAAGAAATGCTTGAGCAGGGGAAATTTGGCGAAGGGGGTTTTCCCAGGCGGATTCGAGCTTGCGTTCGATGGCGTCGAAATCCACGTCGCCGGTCGATTCGAGTGTCTCCCTGGGCTCCGCGCGGAATGTTTTACCTGAGTTTCAGCGTGGCGAGTCCTGCCATCGCGGCGAGGATCGCGAGGATCCAGAATCCCATGACGATCTTGTTGTCGGGGATGCCTTTCATCTCGAAGTGATGATGGATCGGGGCGCGAAGGAAGATGCGTTTGCCGTGCCTGAGCTTGTAGCTCGTGCGCTGAAGCCAGACCGAGAGCGTTTCGATGACGAAAACCAGCCCGATGATCGGGACCAGGAGCTGCTGGGCCAGCATGATGGCGATCATCGCCAGCGCGCCGCCCAGGGCGAGGCTTCCGGTGTCGCCCATGTAGATGGACGCCGGAGCCGTATTGTGCCAGAGGAATCCGAGGCAGGCGCCCGCGATGGCGCAGGCGAAAACGCCGATTTCGCCCGCCTGCGGCACATACGGGATGCCGAGGTACGCGGCAAACTCGAAATGTCCGTTCAGGTACGCCACGACGGCGAACGCGAGCGCCGCGATGAACATGCATCCGGCCGCAAGTCCGTCCTTGCCGTCGGTCAGGTTGACGCCGTTGCTGGCCCCCGCCACCACGAGATAATTGAATCCGAGCATGAAGAGCAGGCATCCCGGCATGCACCAGAGCGGCAGATGGAACAGCGGATGATACCGGAACGGCACGATGACCGAGATGGATTCCAGTTCGGGATAGAACTGGAACGGCTGGCGGGAGAAGGGGAAAAAGACCTGCATCGTGACCGCCCCGTGCGTCTTGTAGAGCAGATACAGCGCGATCACCGTTACGATGGCCTGCACGATCATCTTGGTGCGTTCCCGGACGCCGTCGCGTTCCGAGCGCAGGTATTTTGTCTTGATGATGTCGTCGACCATTCCCAGAATTCCGAGGGCGACGGTCGAGAGGACGAAGATGATGAGCGCCCGTTCCGTGATCTTGCTCCAGAGCATGGTGGCGATCACGATGGCGGAAATCATGAAGATTCCGCCCATCAGCGGCGTTTTGGGTTTTTCCGGCTGGTCGTCCATACGGGGCGACATCTGCACGCAGTGCACCCGGAAATACGGGAGAAAGACCGGGATCGAGAGCAGGACGATCAGAAAGGCGGTGATGAAAGCGCCTCCCGCCCGGAACGTGATATAGTTGAAGAGACGGAGCGGACCCCAGTCGGTTGACAGCGAGCTTAAATAATAATACATTTCCTGCTTTCCTTGTGTTTACCGGGCGGATTCGAGCTTGCGTTCGATGACGTCGAAGTCCACGTCGCCGTCGAGGCTCAGGGCCTTTTCCCAGTATTCGCGGGCGGCGGCCTTGTCGCCGAGCGCGTTGAAGATGTCGCCGGCGTGGTCCGTGATGGTGGCGTCGACGTCGTCGCCGAGGAGTTCGATGGCGCGCAGGATCTCCTTTTTCGCCTCTTCGCAGCGTTTCAGTTTGAAGAGGATCCACGCGTAGCTGTCGGCGATCGCGCCGTTCTCCGGGTCGAGCTCGACGGCCTTCAGAAGGTACCGGAGGGCATCGTTGAGCTTGTAGTCGTGGTCGGCGAAGATGTAGCCGAGTGAGTTGTAGATTTCGGCCTCCGGGACGTCTTCGGACGGCGGCGCGGGGGGACGGCTGGTGAGGAGCGGCGCGAGCATCTGTTCGACGTACTGCATGTTGTTCGCCTTGTCGGCGATGTTCGCGCTGATGAGGCGGAACCGGCGGCCTTCGAGCAGGGCGGGGGTGATGCGCGCGGCGTTGCGGATGCGTTCGAGCGCCTTGTCGTAGTTGCGGAGGCGCATGTAGCAGTCGGTTTCGACGAGGAGGCGTTCCGTGTCGAGCGGGGCCTTCTGGAGGAGTTCGAGCGCCTTTTTGTAGTTGCCCTTGTTGAATTCGAGCTGGCCGAGCTTCGTGTTGACGAGGTCCGGCGACTCCAGGAACGTGCCGAGGATGCGGTAGGTGCGCTCGGCGTCGTCGTAGAGCTTCGCCTCGGTCTGAAGTTCGGCGCAGACGGCGAACATGCTCGGGGTAGGAGATTTCACGACGGCGAAAATGCGGTCCCAGGCGCGTGCGCCGAGGAGCGGATCGCCCTCTTCGTCGGCGAGGACCGCGACCGTGAACAGCGCTTCGGTGTCGCCGGGTGCTTCCGCCAGGCGCGCGAGCGCGGCGGCCATGACCTGCGACTTGTAGCCGAGGTCGCAGAGGACGCGGAACGGCTGGGGGAAAACGGGGTCTTCGACCTCTTTCTTGCGGTCAAGCAGGCAGGTCAGCGAGGTCCGGGCGAGACGGTACATCTCGTCGCGGAGCGCCCACGCGGTCCGGTTGAACGGGACGAGCACGGAGGTCGCGAGCGGGGATTTCGCGTCGGAGACGTCCATGTCTCCGGCGCAGGACATGATCAGCGCGGACTGTACCGGAGGGGAGGCGTCGAAGACGCGCATGGAGGCGAGTTCGGCGCGGAGGGCGCGGAGCTTGTCCTGATATTGCTGAACCTCGTCGGCGAGCGCGGGATCCTCGCGGCGCTTCTTGTCGAGCGCCTTGTCCGAGTAGACGAGGACGAGCTTGGACGCGATGTTTTCATTGTACTCGAGGCGGCGTTCGGAATGCGGTTCCGGATCCTTGCGGACGACCTCGAAGGCGCGCTCGAAATACCTGACGGCGTCGTCGATGCGTTTTTCCTGCACGAGGATTTCGCCGCAGGTGAGGCTGAGCTCGCGCGAATCGGGATTGTCGTCGGCGAGTTTCAGCAGGCGCGGCAGGACTTTGTCGTGGAACGCTGGCTGGACGACGGCCTGGACGAGCGGGGAGAAGAACGCCTCGTTGTCGGGGTGTTTCGCCGCCATCTCGAAGAACTTGTCGATGTCCGCGTCCGTGAACTGGTTCAGGAGGAGGGAATTGTCGAAGATCCTCGCAAGATCGGCCAGCGTGTCGGCTTCTTCCTGCGCCGCGTGCGAGGGCAGCAGCTCATCGAAGAAGAGAGTGGTGTTCGGCAGCCAGTCGGATTCCATGTCGCCCTGCGCGAAAAGCGCGGGCGCGGCGGCAAATGTCAGCGCCGCCGTGAGGATGCGGAGTCTGGATGTATGGAAAGGATTCATGCCGAAAACCTTTTGCTAAGGCGAAACTGGATATTTGAAAATAAGAAACGCGCCGGAAGTGCCGGAGGGGCACCGCGGGGCGCGTTCCATTCGTCCCGGACGTCCGCCGGGGAAACAAGCGGGTTGGCCGCTTATTTGTTTTTATGCCGCATGGCCTTCAGCAGTTTTTTGCGTTTGTGCTGAGCGATTTTGCGGCGGCGTTTTTTTCTCAGATTGCCCATGGTTGAAGATTCCTGGTTAAAAGTATGCTGGTGTGAAAAAAATATTGCTTAAAATATAGCACCAAATCCGGAAATGACAAGCGGAAAACGCTTTTTTCGCCAAAAAAAACACGTTTTTGACGCAAAACGACGGTCCGGCGGCGTCAGAATCCTCCGCGGGAAATGGCCCACATGTACATCTTGGTATCCACGCCGCAGCCCTCGGCCTCCGCCTTGCGGATGAAGTCCGCGAGTTCGTCCTGCCCGACGAGGAATGTTTCGATGTACTCGGATTCGTCGAAGTGTGTGGCGAGATCCTTCTGCGCATCCAGGTCGACGGTCATCCGCACGAGATGCACGAACTCGGAGGAGAGTCCGGGCGAGGTGAAGACCCGCGGCGAACAATAGTCGACCGTGCCGACGTAGCCGGTCTCCTCCTTCAGTTCGCGGATTGCCGTTTCCACCGGGTCTTCGCCGGGGTTGATGAGCCCGGCGGGGAACTCGTAGACGAGACGTCCGGTGGGGGGCCGGAACTGCCGGATGACGATGAGCTTGTCGCCGGGTTTCGTGACGGGGATCATCATGACTGCGCCCTGGGAACGGACGCGGGAGGCGCATTCCCAGGTGCGCGTTTTGCCGTCGTGCCCGAGATATGTGACTTTCTGGAGGGAGATCCAGCCGCCGGAAGCGATGGTTTCGCGATTGAGTATCTTCATTTCCATGGCGCGTCAGCCTTCCTGTCCGGGCGTCGCAACGGGCGCGATTGCGCCGAACTTGCAGACGGATTCGCAGAGGCGGCAGCCGGAACACAGCTGCGGGTCGATGGAGGGCTTGCCGTTCGCCGTGACCACGATGGCCGGGCAGCCGCATTTGAGGCACGCCTTGCAGTTTTTGCATTTGGCGGCATCGATGGCGCGGACGGGGCCGAGACGGCGGCGTATCTGGAGCGGGCAGGGGGCCTTCGAGATGATGAGGGACGGCTCGTCCGCGGCGATCTCCTCCGCGAGAACCTTGTGCAGGCGTTCCTGATCGAACGGATCGCAGACCGTGACGCGTTTCATGCCGCAGGCGCGTGCGATGGCTTCGATGGATGCGGCGGGCGCGGGCGCGCCGGAGATGGTGCGTCCGGTGCCGGGGTGGTCCTGATGCCCGGTCATGGCGGTGCTGGAGTTGTCGACGACGATGAGCGTGGATGTGCCCATGTTGTAGACGACGTCGAGCAGGCCGGTGATGCCGGAGTGGAAGAACGTGGAGTCGCCGAGCACGCCGACGACTTTCTTCTTTTCGCCGGCCTTGTCGAGACCGTGCGCGAGCGTGAAACCGCCGCCCATGCAGATCAGCACGTCGGTGCGTTCCAGCGGCGGGAAGACCGCGAGGCTGTAGCAGCCGATGTCGCCCGTCACGATCACGTCGAACCTGGTCAGCGCGTAGAAGAGCGCGCGGTGGGGACAGCCGGGGCAGAAAACGGGAGGCCGCATCGGGAGGCCGTCGGCCTGCGGGAAGGGTTTCGGAAGTTCATTGTTTGTGCCGCGGAGTTTTTCGCGGATTTCGAAGATGCGGTCCGGCGTGAGCTCGCCGCAGCGCGGCACGACGTCGGACTTGCCGGAACACGCGATGCCGAGCGAACGGACGTGTTCCTCAAGGATCGGATCGCCCTCCTCGATGACAACGATGCGTTTGACGGAGGCGGCGAACTCGCGGATCATGGAGTCGGGGAAGGGCCAGGGCCAGCCGAGCTTCAGGACGGGGGCTTCCGGCATGAGCTCGCGGCAGTACAGCGCGGTGATGCCGCACGTGATGATGCCGAGGTCGTTGCCCGTGCCGGGGATCACATGGTTCAGCGAGGCGTGCGACGAAGCGTCGACGGCCTGCGCGTCCATGCGTTCCTCGACCTTCACACGGAGCTTGCGGCCCCAGAGCGGGAGCGGCACGAACCGGGACGGTTCCTTTTTGAACTCGGTCACGTTGCGCGGTCGCGCCTCGCCGCATTCGACCAGCGCGCGGGAATGCCCGACGCAGGTGGTGGTGCGGAGGATGACCGGGCAGCCGTACTTTTCGGAGAGCTCGAACGCCTCCAGCATGAATGCGCGGGCGTCGACGGCGTCGGCGGGGTCGAGAATGGGAACTTTCGCCAAACGGGCGTAGTGGCGCGTGTCCTGCTCCGTCTGGGAGGAATGCTGGCCGGGGTCGTCCGCCACGACGACTACGAGTCCGCCGCGGACGCCGACGTAGGAGAGCGTCATCAGCGGATCGGCGGCGACGTTCAGGCCGACGAGCTTCATGGTGACGATGCAGCGGGCCCCGGCGATGGATGCTCCGGCGGCCGCCTCGAGGGCGACTTTCTCGTTCGGGCTCCACTCGCAGTAGACGCCGTCGTATTTGACGAGGTTTTCGAGGATTTCGGTGGACGGGGTGCCGGGGTAGCCGAACGCCGCCGTCACGCCGCCTTCCCACGCGCCGCGGGCGATGGCCTCGTTTCCGGTGAGGAGCAGACGCATGGGGGATTACCTCCGGGCCGCGGCCATGGCGCGCTTGAAGGACGGAAGCGAATCGGTGATGGTGCGTTCCGGCACGCAGAAGGCGAGACGGATGAAGCCCGCCATGCCGAATCCGACGCCGGGGACGGCGAGGATGCGTTCGCCCTGGAGGATGCGCACGAACTCGACGTCGTCCGCAATCGGCGTCTTCGGGAAGAAATAGAACGCTCCGGGCGGCAGATAGAACTCGAATCCGGCCTCGCGCAGGACGTCCGTCATCATGTCGCGACGGCGTCCGTAGAGGACGGGATCGACCTCGCAGTCGATGCAGCGGTTCAGGACGCGCTGGCCGATCGCGGGGGCGTTCACGAATCCGAGGATGCGGTTCGTCATGGTGACGGCCGCGATGAACTCCTTCACGCCGTGGAAGTTCGGGGCGGCGGCCACGTAGCCGACGCGTTCGCCCGCGAGCGAGAGGTTCTTGGAGAAGGAGCCGACCACGATGGAATCGTCGTAGAGCGAGAAGAGCGACGGTATCTCCGTGTGCTCGAAGTTGAGGAAACGGTACGGTTCGTCGGAGATCAGCAGGATCGGACGGCCGTTCTTTTCGGACTGTTCGCGGAGCAGGTCGGCGAGCGCGGCGAGCTCCTGACGGTTGTAGATGCGGCCGGTCGGGTTGTTCGGGGAGTTGATGATGACGGCGCGCGTCTTCTCGCTCAGCGCGGCGCGGAAACCCTCGATGTCGAGCGAGAAATCCTCCGGGTGCGACGGGACGGGGCGGAGCTTGCCGCCGAAGTTCGAGACGTAGAAGCCGTATTCGACGAAGTACGGGGCCGGGCAGAGGACTTCGCAGCCGGGTTCCAGCGTGGCGCGGAACACGGCGTTCAGGCCGCCCGCCGCGCCGCAGGTCACGACGACGTGCGAGGCGTCGATCCCGGCGGACTGTTCCTGCGAAACCTTGCGCGCGAGCGCGGCGCGGGTGTCCGGGAATCCGGCGTTCGGCATATAGCCGATGGAGTAGGGCTGGTCGGCGGTCTGCGCGAAGTCGAGGAGCGCGGCCTTCACTTCGGGCGGCGGAGGCATGTCGGGGTTGCCGAGGCTGAAATCGTAGACCTGGTCGTCGCCGTATTTCTTCTTGAGTTCGATTCCCGCCTCGAACATCCTGCGGATCCAGGAGGAATGTTCCATGTAGCCGCGGATTTCGGGTGAAACGACGCTGTTCATCATTTGCCTCCTTCGTTCCTGTTCTCTTCGCCGACGGTCTCATGGAAGATGCGCTTGGCCTTGCCTTCGGTGCGCGGGAGTTCGCCGGGCTTGTAGATGTCGCCTTCGGGGGAGAACCCGAGGTCTTCCTTGAGCTGTTTTTCGACCATGTATCCGGTCACGCCGGGCTCGGCCTCGACGTTCACGCGCAGGCTCTTGATGCCGTGGTCGTCGCGGATGATGATCTGGTAGTTCGGGAGCACGCCCGGGATCTTCAGCAGAGACTGTTCCACCTGGTTCGGGAAGAAGTTCACGCCGGAGATGATGAGCATGTCGTCGAGGCGTCCGCTGATCGTGTCGAGGCGCAGGTGGGTGCGTCCGCAGACGCATTTTTCGCGGGTCAGGATGCGGCCGCGGTCGCCGGTGCGGAAGCGGATCACGGGGAGCGCCTCGCGGGTGAGGGACGTGATCGTGATTTCGCCGAACTCTCCGTCCGGGACGGGTTCGCCGGTGTCGTGGTCGACGACTTCGACGATGTACTGGTCTTCCCACATGTGGATGCCTTCGTGGGCGGGGCAGTCCATGCCGCTGCCGATGCCGCCGGTCTCGGTCATGCCGTAGATGTCGAACGCGTCGATGCCGAGTCCGTCGCGGATGCGCTTCTTCATGCCGGGGGAGAAGGATTCCGCGCCGAAGATGCCGATCTTGAGGTCGGGCAGGGACTGGTTGGTCTCGGCGAGGATCTCCATGATGCGGATGGAATAGGACACGACGGCGACCATCACGCGGGTCTGGAAGTCGCGCGCGAGCTTGATCTGTCGGACGGTGTTGCCCGCGCCGGTCGGGACCACGAAGAGCCCGGCCTCGCGTGCGCCGTGGTAGCAGCCGAAACCGCCGTTGAAGAGGCCGAATCCGGGCGTGATCTGGCAGGTGTCGCCGGGATTCGCGCCCGCCATGACGTAGCAGCGGCCCATGCAGGTCGCCCACTGCTTGAGGTCGGCGAGCGTGTAGGGCATCACGACCGGAGTGCCGGTGGAGCCGCTGGACATGTGCATCTCGGCGAGCTTGTTGCGCGGGACGCAGGACATTCCGAGCGGGTACTGTTCGCGGAAATCCTTCTTGGAGCAGAAGGGGAGTTTGTGCAGGTCGGCGAGGCCGCGGAAATTCGCGGGATCGACGCCGGCGGCTTTGTAACGTGCCGCGGACCAGGGGGAGTTCTTCGCCGTGTGGGCGATGATTTCCTTCAGACGTTTGTTCTGGAGTTCGGTGATCTGGGCGCGGGAGAGCGTCTCGGCCTCTTCGTTCAAATATCGGAACATAGCATTCTTCCTTTCTGGAATGCGGTTAGATTTGCTTCTTCAAACCCTTTTTTGACGCGGGCGAGCAGCCCCGTGCGCCAGTGGTCTTCGGAGATTTCGGGGAGACCTTTGGAAAGCGCGCCGGTGAGGATGGTGTTCGCGAGGCGGGCGTTGCCCAGCTCCAGCGCGAGCGCGGCGCAGTCCAGGTAGACGAGGCGCGGGAAGACTTCATGGAGGCGTTCCTCCACGTCGGCGGGGTAGGCGCAGGCGCCGTTGGTCACGGTCACCGGGATCACGCTTGATTTCGCGACGACGGCGAGACCGCCGGACTTCAGCCAGTGGGCGTAGCGGACGGCTTCGATGTGCTCCATGGCGGCGATCACGTCGATGCTGCCGGAGACGGCGAGCGGGGCGAACGAGCCTTCGCCGTAGCGGACCTGGGCGGTCACGCTGCCGCCGCGCTGCGCCATGCCGTGGATCTCGTTGGTCGTGACATTGAATCCGGCGGCTTCGGCGGCGGACGCGATGATGCCCGCCGCGAACAGGATGCCCTGTCCGCCCACGCCGGTCAGTAAGATGCTTTTGATCATGTTCGATGGTGCTCCGTCTGGTGCGGCGGCTTCCTTACTTGAGGAGAGCGGAAATCGCGCGCAAACCTTTCTTCAAATACAAAAACCTAATATAGCATAGTTCTTTTTAAAAATCAAGCTGATCACGTGCGTGAAGATAAAAAAACACCGGGACGGTATGGTTTCGTCCCGGCGGGAAATGAGGGCAGGCGGAGATCAGTATTTTTCGATGCCGCAGTATTTCGCGAAGGCTTCGGCCTCGTCCTTGGTCAGCATGATGACCGCGCCGTGCTTGGCTCCGGTGAAGTTCGTGGTCTTCATGACGCCCTGGTTGAAGCGGCCGAGGTTCGTGAACTCGCGGAAGTCCGTGGTCTCGCTGAACGCCATTTCGTTCGGGAAGCTGTAGTTGTCGAACATGAGCACGTACTTGTCGGTGCCGATGCGGCGCCACACGTTCGGGGCCTCCACCGCGCCGCCGGTCTTCGCGCAGTTCTCGTCGTTCACGTACTTGTAGCCGTAGAGCAGATGGTCGGACTCGGCGTGCTTGATGCCGCTGTCGTAGTCGAAGAGGTGGTACTTGCCGTTCCCGTAGGAGAGGTCGCCGTCGATGTAGGAGTGGTCGCCCAGATCCGGGTCGAACCCGAGGAGTTTCGGCACGGTGACGAGCCGGGTGAAATCCTTGTCCGTGTAGGAATAGTAGAGCTGCTTCACTTCGCCGCCCTTCAGCCCGAGCGTGAAATAGACGAATATCTTGCCCTCCTCCGGGTCGTAGGCGGTTTCAGGGGCCCAGGCCTGGCTGATGTCGCCGAGCTCGGGGAAGGCGGCCGCGACGTCGAAATGGGTGCTGGTCCAGTTGATGAGGTCCTTCGACTTCATGAGGACGAGGCTGCGGTTGTTGCCCCAGCCGTATTTCTGGCCGTCGCGCTGCCACTGGGTGGAGCGCAGCCCCTGTCGCTGGGCGTGGATGTGCAGGTCGGTCGCCGCCATGTAGAATCCGTCCGGTCCGCGGAAGATATGCGGATCGCGGATGCCCTTCTGTTCGGCGAGGTCGATGCCGAGGAGCACAGGCTTGTTCCCGTTCACATCGGTGAACGTGTAGCCGTCGCTGCTGAGCGCGAAGAAGATGTCGTGGTACTGTTCGCGGAACGAAACCATCAGGTATGCGCCGAAATTGTCCTCCGTGACCTCCGGAAGGCTGTCGGAGGAGTCGGAGGAACAGCAGACGCAGGACGTGGCGGATGCGGAGAGGAATATGGCCGCGGCTGCGACGGCGAGCGAGGCGAGGACACGGCGGAGAAGACGACCGGTTGGTTTCATGGGGGGTGGATCCTTTATGGTAAATGGTTCGTTTGAGTTCGGATCGGAGTTTTGGACGGATGAGTCAGAGGCGGAAAAGTCCGTACTGGATGATGCAGCGGAGCGCGGAGACGCCGTCCTTCCAGTTGATCTTCTTGCCTTCCTCGTAGCTTCGGGGAGCGTAGGAGACGGGGACCTGCCAGGCGCGCGGGTGCAGACGGGCGATCTTGAGCGTGAATTCCGGCTCGAAACCGAACCGGTTCTCGTTCAGTCTGATCTTCTGCAGGAGCTCGCGGCGGACCATCTTGTAACAGCATTCCATGTCGGAGAGCGCGAGGTTGGAGAACATGTTGCAGAATCGGGTGAGGAATTCGTTGATCTTCGAGTGCCAGTAGAGCATGACCTGCTGCGCTCCGGTACGCAGGATGGACGTGCGCGCACCGAACACGACGTCGGCCTTGCCGTCGAGGATGGGCTGAAGCACGGATGGAAGTTCCTCCGGGCTGTACTCGAAATCGGCGTCCTGGACCGTTACGACGTCGCCGGTGGCCATGGAGAATCCTGTATGGAGCGCGGCCCCCTTGCCGCCGTTGACGTCATGGCGTTTGAGCTTGAATCCGCGCGCTTCCCACGCCTGAAGGCGTTCCCAGGTTTTGTCCGTGGAGTGGTCGTCGACTGCGATGTATTCCAGTTCGACGCCATCCTGAAAGCGGACGGCGCAGACCCGTTCGAGGATCGCGTCGATATATCGTTCCTCGTTGTAGACGGGGATCACGATCGAAAGTTTGATGTTGTCCGGCATTGTGTTTCCAAAGATATAGTCCGTCCGCCTGCGTGTTTCGCGGGCGGCGCGGGATGTCGTTTTCTGTTTTTTCAATAAATAAGATATGCCGGAATTGCGTTTTTTCAAGTCCGGGAGACTTTTTTTTGAAAATCCGCTTGCATTTCTCCTGTTTCAGAGTTAAATTTTTAGATGAATTTTCTTCCATGACAAGTAATCCGATTATTCGAAAGGATTCCCGACATGAAATATCTTTTTCTTTCCGTCATCCTGCTTGGCTTCTTTTGCTCCTGCGCTCATGATCCGGAGCCGCAGCCGTTGTATACGAGCCGGTTCTATACGGAAAAGGACGCGTATGTCCCGAACGGCTGGCGCTGCCGCGAGGATGGTTTCTTTGCGAGACCGAATTCGTTTGAAGTGAAGCCGTATCAGGGGCTGGATGAGAGCAGCGACAAGTATGACGAACGCGCCAATCTTTTCACGGTCAATACGCTCGAAAAGCCCGCCCTGTATTTCTACAGCGGCTTTTATGAGGTGGAGGACGATTCCATCATCGACGTTGTGGCGGACGCGGCCGGAAAAGGCTCGTTCTCGCTCGGAGTGGAGTTCTTCGATGCCGACCGGTTTTTTATCGGAGAACGTCATCAGGGATTCAATCTCCTGCCTGCCAGCGGCGACAAGCCGTTCAAGAACTACCGTTACCGCATGTATTTCCTGGCCAACGAGAACGGAAAGGCTCGGTACGTCCGCCTCATGTTCATCACCGATCCGTTCTCCTCGCTGACGCTTCGTGATATTTCGCTTGACATCAATGCCTACGAGATCAACAAGATGGACAGCACGTACATCAAGTTCAAGGAACAGGAAGCGAAGCAGAACCGGAAGAAATGAAACGGTGTTCTGTTTGAAAGTGATTTCGGCGGAGTCTTCGGACTCCGCCGTTTTTGTGTCTTCGGACGAATCCCCGAGTCTGTCAGAGTATCGCTTTCGCGAGGGATTCCGCACAGCGGGCGAGTTCGGATTGCGTATGGGAAGACATGACGGTCAGACGCAGACGCGCCGATCCCTCCGGCACGCTCGGATACCGGATCGCCGAGACGAAAATGTCATCGTCGCGCATGGAATCCGCCGCGGCGAGCGCACGTGCGCTGTTCCCGACGATGATCGGAATGATTGCTGATCCTGTCTGCGCCGGGATGCCGAGCCTGTGAAGCTGTTCCAGAAAGAACGCGACGTTGCTCTGAAGCCGTGCGACGCGTTCGGGTTCCGTCCGGATGATCCTGAGCGCGGCGAGAGCTGCTGCGGCCGATGCCGGGGCGGGGGCGGTCGAAAAGATGTACGAACGCGCTTTGTTCCGTAAATAGTCGGTCATTTCGCGGGATGTGCAGACGAACCCGCCTTCGGAACCGATCGCCTTGCTGAGCGTGCCCATGAGGATATCCGGGCGCAGATTGAGCCCCGGGAACAGGGAAAGTACGCCATGTCCTCCGGGACCGACGATACCTGTGGCGTGCGCTTCATCGATCATGGAGAAAAGCTGGTATCGGCGGGCTATGCCGAGGAATTCAGGGAGATTTACGATATCCCCGTCCATGCTGAACACCGCGTCGGAGACGACGAGCCCGGAGCAGGGCGTATTGGAAGCGATCTTCCGTTCCAGGTCGTGCATATCGTTGTGCCGGTAGACGACGATTCGCGCGCCGCTGAGGCGGCAGCCGTCGATGATACTGGCGTGGTTCAATTCGTCGCTGAAGATCACATCGGAGCGGGAACACAGCGCCGGGATCACGCCGGAGTTCGCGGCGAACCCCGTGGCGAACGTGAGCGCGTCTTCCGTGCTTTTGAATTCGGCGAGGGCGCGCTCGAGTTCCTTGTGAATCGTCTGCGTACCGGTCGTGAGGCGTGAGCCGCCCGTTCCGGTCCCGAACTGCTTTACTGCGTCGAGCGCAGCCTCCTTCACGCGCGGATCGTTCGCGAGGTCGAGATAATCGTTGGACGCGAACATCAGCGTGTCGCGTCCGTGAAGGGTCACGTGAGCGGAAGCGGGTGATTCAAAGACCTCTTCCGTTCTGTGGAGTTTGCGTTCGTGAAGCGACTGAAGCGCGATGCGGATGCGTTTCTGCGGATTAGAAATCTGGACCGGCGTGTCTATCCTTCCCCCGTCCTGCGGCTTCGGCGGGATACCGTGCACGAGGACGGGCTGTTGTTCCAGAAATTCGATCGTGCGGACGGTGTCTTCACGCTTGCCCCGATACAGGAAAATGCGTCCGCCGAACGGTGAACCGGCTTTTTTCAATGGTGCGATCCGTACATAGCCGAGCGTTTTCGACGCGATGTAACCGGTCACATAGTCGGGATCGTCGGAAATGCAGAGTTCGGCAACGAGTCCCGGCGCGTTTGCGACTTTTGCCGCCAGTACCATCGCTTCGGCGTAATGATTTTTGCATGGCGAACAATGTGTGCCCGAATCGGATTCCGCCGCATCCATCATCGTCGCGCGAACACCGCGTTCCAGGTCGGGTTCGAGGTGTTCGAGTGTGTCTGCGTCCAGCAGGACCGCCCCGCGCATGCCGTGCGTTTTCCGCAGGAGTCCGACGATCTCCGGCGAGCGGGCAACGCCGAGCGATTCGAGCATGCCGCGCATTAATTCCAGTCCGGATTCCGGCGAGTCGGCGGTAAGCGATCGCACGGGCAGGGCGTCCAGGTGAAGAATGGAATCCGCACTGAGGCGTTCGAGCTTGAGGTTGACGAAATCCGGCTCGCCGTTGGCGTGGTGCATGGCGCGTTCGAGCAGCGAATGCAGATGCGCCGGGACACCGGATTCCGGGAGTATCTTTTCCGCGCCGGAGATATGCCGTCCGCCGCATGAAGCGCGCATTTTGAGGGAGAAAAGGTCAGACGGCATTTGCAAGGCACCTCATGGCGGACGCGATACGGTCCAGCGCGGTGTTGTCCGTGACGAACGGCGGCATGGTGTAGACGAAGCGGTCGTACGGACGCAGCCAGACGCCTGTTTCCAGCACGATCCGCTGTGTTGTTTTGGGGGAGGGGATTCGGTCGACCTCCAGCACGCCGACAGCCCCGAGGACGCGGACGTCCCGGACGTTCGGACAGTCGCGGCAGGGGGCGAGGGCCGCTTTCAGATGCCTTTCGATTCGGGCGACTTCGGATTCCCAGTCGTAAGAATCAAGCACGTCGAGCGAAGCGCACGCGGCGGCGCAGGCGAGCGGATTCGCCATGAAGGTCGGACCGTGAAGAAATGTTTGAATCGGGGCGGCGACCCGGTCGGACGCGGCTGCGATAGCGAGCGAGACCGTCCCGGCGGTCAGAGCTTTGCCGATGGTCATGATATCGGGCGTGACGCCCGCGTATTCCGAGGCGAACAGCCTGCCCGTGCGCCCGAATCCCGTGGCGATCTCGTCGAAGATCAGCAGAATGCCGCGTGCCGTGCATGCCGCGCGGAGTTTGCGGAGATATTCCGGATGATAGAACCACATCGCGTTCGCGCCCTGAAAAATGGGTTCGACGATGACTGCGGCGAGTTCGTCTTCATGCTCGTCCAGCATCGTTTCCATTGAGGCGAAATCCGCGTCGTCCCAGTCGCCGCCGAACCGGCACGAGGGGCGTTCGGCGAAGAATTGTTGAGGGAGAATCCCGTGGAAGATGCGGTGCATGCCGCCGGGGTCGCTGACCGCCATCGCGCCCACGGTGTCGCCATGGTAGCCGCCCTTCAGCGCGGCGATCCGGGAACGTTCCGGGTATCCGGTCGCGGCCTGATACTGGATCGCCATTTTCAGGGCGCATTCGACCGCGATGGAACCTGAATCAGCGTAGAAGTAATGATTGAGACCGCGCGGCATGAGCGCGTTGAGGCGTTCGGCGAGCTCCATGGCGGGACGATGCGTGAAGCCTGCGAACATCACATGCGGAAGATCCTGTGCCTGACGCCGGATCGCCTCCACGACTTCGGGACGGCTGTGTCCGTGCGCCGCGCACCACCACGAGGAAATACTGTCGATGAGACGTGTCCCGTCGTCGAGTGTGATATACGCGCCGTCCGAGGCGGACGCGCCCAGCACGGGCGGCGGCGCGACGGCGGATGCGTACGGATGCCAGAGATTTGCACGGTCAACGGTGTAATCCATGCAGCGCCTCCCGGAAAATGGGGAAGAAGTCCGGCTGAGCGGCATCGTCGGACGCGGCGGCGTCCCTTTTGCCAAGGCGGACGAGCTCGGGCGGATATCCGGACTGACGCATGGCGGATGCGATCATGCGAGGCGTATCTTCATCGATGACCGGATCGGCTTCGGCGCAGTAATTGTAAACGACTCCGGCGAGGTCCATGTCACGATGCTTCAGCGCCTCAATCGAGAGGAGTGCGTGGTTCAGAGCGCCGAGCTTGCCGGAACACACCAGAATGACCGGCCAGAGCTCTGCGGCGGCAAAGTCGATTGTCAGGTATGTTTCCGTGAGCGGTACGGCAAGTCCGCCCGCGCCTTCGACCAGCGTGACGTCGTACTTTGCGGAAACCTGCCGGACGCAGTCGGAGATGCGGTCCGTGTCGACGGCGCGGTGTTCGAGCTTGGCCGCCAGATGCGGCGAGGCGGGAAATTCGAAAATCTGCGGCGCGGTCAGCCCGGCGGCATCTTCCGGGAGCGGCGGGATGCCCATGATCGTACGGTGCATGTCGAGGTCCTCGGAGAAGCCGCGGCATCCGGTCTGGACCAGCTTGACCGTGGCGACTGAGAGGTGTTTGCCGAGCAGCCAGCGCGCCATGACCCCGGTCACGATGGTCTTGCCGACGCCGGTATCAATGCCGGAAACGAAGTAGATATAGTGTGACATGTCACTCTTCTCCGCCGAAGCCGCCGAGCGAGGCGGCGAACGCCCGGTCCTGTGTGATCTCGCGTCCGCGCGTGGTCAGATAGCCGCCCGTCATGAGGCTGTTCAGCCCGGAGAGCATCAGAAGCCCCTGGAAATCCTTCATGACCGTTTCGCGTCCGGCGCAGAATTTGAGTTCCTTCGTCGGGTTGACGAGGCGGAAGATCGCGAACGTCTTCGCCGCGTCGGCGGGCGTCACGGGCGCATTGTGTTCGAGCGGAGTGCCGGGAATCGGCAGGAGGATGTTCAGCGGCGTGCCCTCCACGTCCAGCTCACGGACCGCGAACGCCATGTCCACGCGGTCGGCCCAGGTCTCGCCAAGCCCGAGGATGCCGCCCGTGCAGTTCGTGATGCCGTACTTCTTCATCAGGCGGATCGTGTCGAGTTTCTGTTCGATCGTGTGCGTGGTGGCGATGAGGTCGGCATAACGCGCCGGACTGGTCTGCAGGTTCATGTTGTAGCGCCATACATGGTGTTCCGCGAGGAGCTTCACGCATTCCTCGGAGAGGATGCCGAGCGAGACGCAGAGGCGCATGTCCGGGTAGTTCGCGTGCAGAAGGTCGAGCGTGTCGAGGATGATCTGGAAATCCCGGTCCGGCTTGTCCCAGCCGCGTCCGCTGGTCACGTAGCCGAACGTGCGGACGCCTTCGGCATAGACTTTTCCGGCGGCTTCCAGCACGGCTTCCGGCGCGAGGATCGGATAGGTGTCGATGCCGGTGTGATGCGCGGCGCTCTGGGCGCAGAACCGGCAGTTTTCGCGGCATTTGCCGGACTTCGCGTTGATGATGGAACAACTGTGGACGGCGGGCGCGAATTTCAGCCGGACTTTGTTCGCGAGGGAGACGAGGTCGAGCAGGTCGGCGCCGCGGATCGTTTCGGCGATGGCGAGCGCGTCGGCGCGGGAAATTGGCTGTCCGTCCAGGACGGAATACGCCTTGCGGATGAGCGGGTGGATGAGGCTGTCGGGATTCATGTGCGGCTCCTGAGATAGGGTAGGGGAATGTTGACAGGAAAGATATAATATAGCCCGCGCGGACCAAAACTGAAAATAATTAGTCGGCATGGATTGATAAAGAAAAGTTATCGGTGTATAGTATATGCGGCAAGTGATTTCATAAAACTCTATTTTGAGGTGAAACATGATCGAACGAAGCCTGAAACTTTTCCGCACGGCCGCCGCCGTGTGCAATTTCACGGAAGTAGCCGCGATGAGCGGGATGACCCAGCCGAACGTCACGAAGCAGATCGCGAATCTGGAACGGCGTCTCGGCGTGCAGCTTTTCCAGCGCACGGGACGCAGCGTGCGGCTGACGCCCGCGGGCGAGGTCCTGCGCGACGAATGCGAACACCTGTTCGACGTGGAGGCGGACATCCTGCGGAAACTGCGGAGCGCGAACGAACGGAGCCGGTCGTATTTCGTCGGCGGGACGGCGACCGCCGGGAGTTTCCTGCTGATCGGCATGAACGCCGTGTACCAGAAGGCGCATCCGAACCGCGCGCTTCACTTGAAAATCGAACGTCCGGAGGAGCTTCGCCGGATGCTCGCGGCGGGCGAACTCGCGCTGGCGCTGACCGACGCGCCGTACGACCGCGCCTATTTCCTGTCCGAGCCGTACTGCATGGACCGCCTGACCCCGGTTTTCGCGCCGGGCTACCTCAAACGCAGGACGTTTTCGCTGGGCGACTACATCCGCGGAGGCGGGACGTTCGTCCTCGACGAATCGGGTTCGGGCGGACGCGCGGAGCTGGAACGTTTCGTGCGTGAACACGGCCTGCCGGAACTCGACCCGGCGAAGATCACGGAGGTGTGTTCGCTCGACGCCGTGAAGATCCTCGTGCAGGCGGGCGGCGGCATCTCGGTGCTGTCGGAACTCGCCGTGGAAAACGAAGTCAAGGCGGGAGTGCTCCGGTCAGGGGTGTTCAGCGAGGGTGAGATTCTGCGACGTGTGGACTTCATCTATACAGCGGACGGCGACCAGCGCTTTATCCACGAGTTCATCAGCTTCAGCCGGAAACATATCGGGCGTTCGCTGATCCGCGTGCCGCGCTGACCGATTTCTCCGGTTTTTCCCCGCACGGGGTTGAAAAAAGGATAAAACGGTGGTATTGTTTACCGAAGAACAGAGAAGGAGAACCCGAACTATGACGATCGACCCCGAAGATTATCTGGAGCCGCGATGCCCGCTGGAGGAACCATGCGGATGCAAACATGAACACGTGCACGGCAGCGGACCCGGCGCGGAATACACGCACGGAAACGGCTGCGAGTGCGGCCACGGTCACGACCACGAGGATGACTGCTGCTGCGACCACGACCACGGCGCGACGCCGCACCGGAATCCGCAACGGCGCATCCCGATGCAGGAAGTCATTCAGGAATGCGACCGGCTGTTCAATTCGGAAAAGATGGCCGAGCTCGGCGAACACCTCCGCAAGTGGCGCGAGGAGGCGCGGCGCATCGGCGACCGCGAGGCCGAACTCGGCATCCTGAGCGAGCTCATGGGGCATTACCGGATGCAGGGCGACCGCGAACGCGGCCTGATGGCAGTGCGCGACGGATTCGCGCTGCTGGGTCAGATCGGGATCGCGGGCAGCGTCACCGCCGGGACCATCCTCATCAACGGCGCGACCGCGCTGCAGGCGTTCGGCGACGTCGACGGCGCGCTGAACTACTACAAGGAGGCGTTCCGGTGCTACGGGGCGCACCTCGACCCGAACGACTGGCGGTTCGCCGGACTGCTCAACAACATGGCGGCGGCGTACGCGGCGAAACACGACGTGAAATACGCCGAGGCGTATTACCGCAAGGCGCTGGACGTGCTTAAGGCGTGCGGGAACCTGATGGACGCGGCGGTCACGCACGTGAACCTGGCGCAGATGTACGCGGCGGAGAATCGGGACGACCCGCGGGTCGCGTCCGAAATCGAGCTCGCCGTGGCGTGTTTCGACGACCCGGCGGCGGTGCGCGACGGCTACTACGCCCACACCTGCCGCAAATGCGCCTCGGCGTTCGGTCCGCTCGGATTCCCGGAGGTCGAGGAGGAACTCAACTGGCGCGCGGATGAGTATTATGCGGGGCATTGACGCGGCGCGGCGGTGGTACGAAGCGGCGGGCGCGCCGATGCTGGAAAGCGAGTTCGGCGATGTCGTCTCGCGGATCGCCGTCGGACGCGCCGGGCACGGCTCGGAGTGTTTCGGCTACGACGACTCGGTGTCGCGCGACCACGATTATTTTACCGGGTTCCAGCTCTGGATCACGGAGGCGGACGAACGCGAATTCGGGTTCCGGCTGGAGCGCGCGTACGCCCGGCTGCGGAAGGAATTCCCGCCGGACGAGGGCGCGGACACGGGCAGCAGCGAGCTCGGCGATGCCGAGGACGGCGTTGTCGCGATCGGGGATTTCTACCGGCGGCATCTGGGATTCCCCGGCGCGCCGCAGGACTGGCGGCAATGGCTCTACACCCCGGACCATGCGTTCGCCGAAGCGACGAACGGCGCGGTGTTCCGCGACGACCTCGGCGCGTTTTCGGGCATCCGCGAAGCGATCCTGAACGGCATGCCGGAGGACGTGCGCCGGAAAAAGATCGCCGCGTGCGCCGTCTTCATGGCGCAGAGCGGGCAGTACAACTACATGCGGTGTCTGCGGCACGGCGAACACGGGGCGGCGGCGCTCGCGCTGGACGAGTTCGTGCGGAACGCCGCGCGGATGGTGTTCCTGCTGAACCGCCGGTTCGCGCCGTACTACAAATGGGTGTTCCGCGCGATGCGGGACCTGCCGAAGCTCGGCGATCTTTCCGGAAAACTGACCGAGTTGCTGACCGCGCGCGAATCCGGCGAGGCGACCATGGAACGGATCGAGGCGGTCTGCGCGGTCGTCGCGTCCGAACTCCGCGCGCAGGGATTGAGCGACTGCGGGGACGTTTATCTGGAGCCGCACGCGTTCGCGGTGCAGTCCGGCATCGTCGACCGCGAGATCCGCGCGTTGCACATCATGGAAGGCTGAAGGGTATCTCTATTAATTGGTTTTCGGCTGCTTTTCGCATCTGGGCAAATTCCAATTGGTAAGATTCTCGGTGGTTACCTTCAGGTAGCCACGCTCAAATCTTCCTGCATTGTCTTGTTTTGCCCATCTGCTGAAAATCCATCCGACCGAATCAATAGAGATACCCTGAACGCACGAAAAACGCCAAAATGTTTCCTGTCCGGTTTGCAAAAAAACGGGTTCGGATGTATCTTTATTAGGATAGATAACAGCTGGATGTCCTTTTTTTCTTCGGGCATCATCAGAGGATCAAGCATGAGTGAGCTTTCATTCCAAGTGTTCTGCATTGAGTTTTACGGCAGGCATATTCAGAAAACCGGCCCGGAAGTCTACAATCTCTTCCGGGAAAGCGGGTTGCTGGATATGCTGAAAACCGACTATGAGGACCTTCACGGCATGGGGCAGGAGGCGCTGATGCAGTTTTTCGACGAATACCTCGCGAAGGAGCTGAAACGATGAAGCTGTATCATGGCGGACTGCAGGCAGTGGAATCTCCCCGGATCATCAGGAGTGAACTCGGACGCGATTTCGGATTCGCGTTTTACACGACGGACATCCGGGAACAGGCGGAACGCTGGGCTCTGCGGCGGAAACGTACTGCCTTTCATAACGGCGACCTTTCTGCCCGCGCCGTGGTTTCCGTGTTCCGGTTCGACGAAAACCTCGCCCGTGCTCATTTGCGTTTCCGCGATTTCCCTGAGGTCTCCATGGATTGGCTCGACCTGGTCGTGGCCTGCCGGTCCAATGTCGGTTTCAAGCATGGTTTCGACATCGTCACCGGAAAGATCGCCAACGAAAACGTCGGCGAGACCATCGCCTACGTGCTCGCCGGGGTCATGCGGAAGGAAGACGCCCTCGAACGGCTGAAATTCCAGAAGATCAACCGGCAGCTTGCTTTTTGCACGGAAAAAGCTTTGCCGTATCTGGTCTTTGAATCCGCCTATGATGTGGAGGGAAAACAATCATGATCGAACATAATCTGGTCCGGGCGACGGTCACGCCGCAAATCGTGACGATCCTCAGCCATTACTACAAAACCGATGCCGACGAGGTATTGCGCCGCTTTTATGAATCCAAAACGGCGGAGAACTACGCCGACGAGGAGACCGGGCTTTATGCGCAGTCCGCGCTGTATGTCGCCGGGATGTTCATCATGGAACAGGACGGCCGGATCGACGAAAGCAGGTTCTGAACCCAACTCCATCCCGTAAGTTCGCCCGGCGCCGGTTCCGCCGGGAAACGTTTTTGAACGAAAAGCCGTCCATGTCAGTCAAAGAAGTCACGAAAAACGCTCTCTTCACGGGATGCCTCTGTGCCGCCGGGGCCGAGATCCTGCACGGCATGAGCTATGCGTTCACCAAGCAGTCGACGAATACGGCGGGCGTCTTTTTCATCCTCGGCTGGCGGTTTCTGATCGCCGCCATAGTCATGACCCTCTGCATCGCCGCCGGGCTCATCAAGGTGCGTTTCCGGGGCAAGCCGCTGATGCCGCTCCTCCGCGTGATCCTGCTCTGCCCGTGCGTGTATTTCCTGGGCGAGACGCTCGGCATCAGCCGGACCACGTCCACGGAGTGCGGCATCTTCGTCGCCAGCATCCCGGTCGTCTCCGTGATCCTGTCCGCCGTGCTCCTGAAAAACCGCCCGTCGCGGCTCCAGGTCGCCGGGATCGTGACCACGCTCGCCGGCATGGTGATCTGCGTGACCGCCGTGGGCATGACGGCAAGCCTGTCCGTGCCCGGTTATCTCTTCATGACGCTCGGCGTGATCTCCTATTCGCTGTACCTCGTCTGCGTGGACAAGGCGTCCGTCTACACGAGCGCGGAGCTGGCGTACGCCATGCAGATTTCCGGCGCGGCACTGTTCACGGCGCTGGCGCTGATCGAAGCCGTCCACGACGGGAACGTCGGCACGCTCGTCGCCCTGCCGTTCCAAAATCGTGGTTTCCTGATCGCCGTGCTCTACCTCGGGATCGGATGCTCCGTCTTCGCCTTCTGGCTTTCGAACGCCGCCATCGAGAAGCTCGGCGTGAACCGCGCGGCGTCGTTCATCGGCGTGGCGACGCTGGTGTCCGTCCTGACCGGCACGCTGATGCTCCGCGAACCGCTCACGCTCCTTCAGACCGTCGGCGCGGTCCTGATCGTCCTCGGCGTCTACATGGTCAACGCCGTCCGCACGCGCTGAAGAAAGTCAGGTCATGACGACTTGTCACGGGTTGGAAATGCAAATTGCTCATAAAAAAGAATAAACATCTTTTTGGGACTTGAAAAATGAAAGACATGTGCTATCGTAATCGTGATACTATCTTTCACGTTACCCCGGAGAACCTGAAATGAACAAGGAAAGACTGCTCGAATGCGTGGCGGACGACCGGGTGAAACCGATTACGGACGAACAGATCGCCGAGGTCGAACAAAGACTGCATCTGCGGTTCCCTGCCGACTTCAAACGCTTCATCAAAAAATGGAACAACGCGGAGATCGGAAGTTTTTATTGCATGCGTCTTGCGGACATTGCCGATCTGTCGTATCTCGATGATCCGGATTATGAGCCGGTGGCGGAACAGTGGGCAAAGGATTTCGGCGGATCTATCCCCGATTCCTGGGACGATTTCCCCGACGTCGCCCTTGACGCGGTCGACCTGTTCGATTTCGCTGACGACGGCGGCGAGAGCGTGTTCTACCTGATGATCGACAGGAAGGACCCGGAGCATTACTGGATCCTCGAGGTGGCCGAGGGGGACCTTGTCTCCTGCGATAACAGCGTTTCGGCATTTCTTGACTGGATGCTCGCTCCCGATGACGACAAATACTTTCACTTGGATTACAGGACGACGAAACAAAAGCTCGCCGACCGTCTCTACGGCGGGAACCCGTACGAGCCGTCCCGGTTCATGGTGGGCAGCCTGGACGATGTCCCCGGCAGCGATGCGCCCGCGAAAGACAGGATCGAAGGGAAATCCTTCTCGCTCATCCTGCCGACCGGCGAGCTCGTTTCCATGAGATATATCCCGGCGGACGCGGACGGGGGACGGTCGTTCTGGAACAGCTATTACCCGGTTTCCTGCGACCAGTTTCTGCCGCAGAACCGCCTCGACGACTCTGTCACGGACGGAAACTCCCCGGCCGAGGTGTCCGCGGAGGACGCGGAACAGTTCTGCTCCATCCTGAACGATTATTTCGCGAAGAGCCTGCCGCACGGGTACGCTTTCGCGCTGCCGTCGGACGCCGAATATCAGCGGGCACTGAAGCACGCGGAATGGTATGTGGAGAAGCCGAAAACCGGTGTGTTCGGCTCGTTCCTGAAACTATTTATCCGCCCGAATCCCGGCCAGGAACACCTGACGGAAGTCCTGAAACGCAATACAACGACCGATTCCGGTGAATCGAAGAAACTGCCGTTCTATCTCGTCCTGACCTCGAAATCGTCCTGAAACGAATGTCTGTCAATACCTCGTGGCAAGGGTGCTATGATCGAGTTTATCATAAATCTCTACGAGTTCGTTTGCCGATGAATTCTTTATACCGTCATCGCGCTTTTGGTCATTTATCTCTTTCTGCACCGTCTCACGCGGTGTTTCGGCACGAGGAATATCATCGACGAATACGTGTGCATGGTCGCGGAATGGATTCGGGACGCATTCCGAGATTGATGGGGGGCGGATTCGCGATGAAAGAGGAAAACGCATGAAAGGTTATCAGTACATCACGTTACGGGAGCGGCCCGAATTGAAGCGGGCGGCGGCCGCATGGTTCCACCTCAAATGGGGGGTGCCGGAGGACGCGTATCTGGCGTGTATGGACGCGTATCTGAACGGCGAAACCGAATACGGCTGGTATCTGTGCCTGGACGGAGACCGGATCGTCGGCGGGCTGGGCGTGATCGAAAACGATTTCCACGAACGGAAAGACCTGTCGCCGAACGTGTGCGCCGTCTACACCGAGGCGGACTGCCGCGGGCAGGGGATCGCGGGCTCGCTCCTGAACCTGGCCGTGGACGATATGAGGTCGAGGGGGATCGCGCCGCTGTATCTCGTGACCGATCATGCCGGGTTCTACGAGCGGTACGGCTGGGAATTCCTGTGCATGGTCCGCTGCGAAGACAAGCCGGAAACGTCGCGGATGTACGTCCACCGCTGAGTTCCGTTCAGCAAATCGGAGAAAAATGTCAAGAGTTTATTTTATCAACTCTTGACATCTCCGTTTCCGATGTTATATTATCTCTTGCGGAGAAACAATTATGACCGAACCGGAAAAGAAACTTGTCTTTGTGTCGTTCTGCATCGAGGAGTACAAAACGCTTCACGGAATGGACGGGCGTTCCGTCGCCGAGCTGTTCGAACGATACGGCGTGACGGACTACCTGCTGGAGCATTACGACGTTCTGCATTCCTTCAGCCGGGAGTCGATCCTGCGCGACATCGTCGGGTTTCTGGATGCCAGGAGAGCGAAAGCATGAAGCTGTATCACGGCGGACTGGCCGAGATCAAAACGCCCCGGATCATCGTCAGCGACCATGTCGGCGATTTCGGCGCGGGTTTTTATACGACCACGAGCATTCGGCAGGCGCGGCGTTTCGTGAAGACGAAGTGCGACCGCGAACGGAAGACGGGCGGCATCGTCTCCGTCTACGAGGTCCCCGACGATTTCCTGCAAACCGCGGGACTTCGGATCCGCGTTTTCCGGAAAGCCGACGCGGAATGGGCGCGTTTCGTGGAGGCGAACCGCCGCAACCCGGACTATGAACACGATTTCGACCTGGTTTTCGGCCCCGTCGCCAACGATCAGGTGTATGCCAGTTTCGCGCTTTACGAAAGCGACCTCATCGACTTTGCCGAGCTGATCAGCCGTCTGAAAACCCGCAAGCTGACCGATCAGGCGCTGTTCCACACGGAGAGGGCGCTTTCCCTTTTGCGGTACGCGGGAAGTGAGGTGGTGCCATGCCAGCTCAAATAACGCAGAACAATGTCCGGCTGCTGATCCCCGGCAAGGCGGCGGGAGTCGCCATGCTGATCGCGGAAAAACGCGCCGTGCCGCCGAAAACGGCGCTCCTGGAGTTTTACCGTTCGAAAACGTACCGCGAGCTGGAACGCGAATCGAGCAAATACTGGCATTACAGCCCGGAACAGCTCTTTGCCGCAGGCGGACTTTCGCGGCGTGCGGCGGGTATAAAACGCGGTCCGGGACGAAGCGCCCTTCTGCCGTTTCGGGACATGATCCTGACCCTCTGGCGGGACCGGAACAGCGCGCGTGCCATCGCGGAACACCTGGCGGAACACGGCGTCAGGACCACGCCTCAGAACGTGTGGAAGTTCATCCAACGGCACGACGCGAACCGCTGAGTTTCCGTTTTCTGCACGCACAAAATAACGTGTTTTTTCCGTTCGCGGCTTGTTTTCCGTGCGTGCGGGATTATATTAGAGAATGCGGTCGGATGTTCGAGTTTTTTGTATGTTCGTCCATCCGCCGGAATTCTCCTGTTTTTCAAATAAAATAACCATATTCAACCCTTGCAGAACATCATGGCAAAACAATCGAAACCTGCTTCATCCGCCACGTCGAAACCCGTGTCCGAACTCGACTCCGTCGCGAAATATGAGGCGAAACTCGCATCCCCCGAGAAGCCGGGCGTGCGCCTGCCGCGCCTCGGATGCTTCTGGATTTTCGGCATCTTCCTGTTTTTCTCCGCGGCGCTCGCGACGGGGTACTATCACTCCCTGGGCGAGGTGCCGACGTCGTTCGAAATCCCGGAGGGGGCCGTCACGGTCACCGACCCGGAGGGCGTGCTGCTGGAGGAAGACCAGACGAAGCTCGAATCGCTCGCGGGCGAAATCGCGAAGTCTGCCGACTGCAGCGTGGCGCTGATGTTCTTCGACGAACGCTTCGCCGGGCCGAAGGACGTCTTCGAGCAGATCGCGGCGGACTGGGCGCCGGGGAAGGGCGTGCTGCTGGTGCAGGACGTCCGCGGCACGTCGGTCCGGTTCGGCCTGATCGGCGACGGCTGGCGCGTGGCGGACTGGGATTATGACGCGGTGTATAAGGAAGCCGCCAAATACAGAGTCCATGAACGCGGCGCACGTGCGATTGCGCTGCTGGAACGCCTGAAACATTCGATTCTGACCGCGGCGAAATACCCGGAAGCGACGGCTGAAAACGCCGGTTCGCAGGCCTCTCAGCAGACCGAATCTGCTCCTGCGAAGAACCCCGCCAACATGACCGACGAGGAACTCGAAAAGCAGATGGAGGCGGAAGAGAAGGCGGCCGCCGCCGAGCTCGATTCCGAGTTTGAAGATGAGCTTGAAGACGAGGACTCCGATGAGATGTCCGTCGGATTAAGAGCATACGCCGAGAAGAACAATGAAAAAAAGAACTCCGGCATCCTGTATTCGAACATCGTGGGACGCGGCGGGGAAGGCTCCCCGATGCGGTATGCGCTCGTCTTCCTGGGAATCTGCGCTCTGGTCGCGGTGATCTCGCTCAAAAATGGCAAAAGCCAGCGCGCACGGGACCTGAAAAAAGGCCCGGAGGTGATCGCGGAGTTCAAGCGGAAACACCTGAAGAACAAGCGGCTCAGCCTGCTCGACATGAACGAGTATATCCCCCTCGGAATCCTGCACAATAAATTCCTGCGGATCGCCGCCGCCGTGCTCGGCATCCTGTTCGGGATCGGATTCGTCAGCTCGACACTGAACGAGCCGCCGGAACGCGACGTGCCGCGTCCGGCGAACAGCAGCATCCCCGCCGCGCCGCTCGACAGCTGGCGGATCGTTGACAAGGCGGAGGTGTTCGGCGAGGACGGCACGGCGAAACTTGCGGCAGCCATTAAGCACCTGGAAGCGCAGACAGGGGGCGAGATGATGGTGCTGACCGTCCCGACCATCGGGGGGACGTCCATCGAGGATTTCGGGCTCGAAACGGCGATGAAGTGGAAGATCGGCAAGGCGGGCGTGGACAACGGCGCACTGCTGGTGCTTGCGATCAACGACCATCTGTCTCGCCTGGAGATCGGCTACGGCTGGGAAGGTCCCGTGAACGATGCCCGTGCGGGCGATCTGCTCCGTCTGATCGTGCCGGAACTCCGTGAAGAGAAATACGCCGAGGCGGCGATCAAGGTCGCACAGGGCATTGAGTTCTACGTGACGGGCGTCCGTCCGGAGAGCGTGACCGTCGACCAGCAGGCCGCGCCGAAGACGGCTTATGCGCCTCAGATCAAAGAATTCCCGAACATCGCTTATGTACAGCCTGCCCATGACCCGCGCATTCTGGACCCCTCGGATTCCCTATGGGGCGCGGTTGGTGTCTTCGGATGCCTGATCGCCATCCTGCTTGCCTACTGGGGACGTATCGTCGGTACGTCCGCGCCGCATCTGGTTATCTACGACCCGTCCGCGGTCCGCTACACCTCCAGTTCCGGCGGCGGTTCGTACAGCTCGTCGTCCGGTTCGTCCTCCAGCTCGTATTCCAGCTCAAGTTCCAGTTCGTCGGGCGGAGGCGGCGGATCGTTCGGAGGCGGCGGCGCGTCCGGCAGATGGTAATTGTTTGAAAACAAGCACGCCGACGCCGTTTTCCGACGGCGTTCGAAGAAAATAGAAAACGTCCGCCCATCTCTCTCCCGGGATGCGGCGGACGTTTCGTGTGTGCCGTTTTTTTTGAAAAAAAGAGCGTTTCGCGGTTGCTTTTTTGCTCGGGACAGGGTATGTTATGGCAAGGGCAGGGGACCGTATTGCCCGAACATCAACCGGAATGAGGGAATATGACTATGAAACGTTTTCTGATCACGGGGATCATCTCGTCGGTCGCTGCGGCGCTGACCGGATGCGGGAGCACGTCGGACATCCCGGCGGTGCAAAACTTCGAGCCGGAACGCTACATGGGCACGTGGTACGAGATCGCACGCCTGCCGCAGTATTTCGAGCGCGATTTGAACGAAGTGACTGCGCAGTATACGCTGAACTCCGACGGCACGGTCAAGGTCGTAAACAGCGGCATGAAGAACGGCGAGCCGACGTCCATCACGGGGAAGGCCAAGCTCAAATACCCGGACGCGAAGCCGCAGACCGGCGAACTCCGCGTGTCGTTCTTCTGGCCGTTCTACTCCGACTACCGCGTGATCGAGCTTGCGCCGGACTACAGCTATGCACTCGTGACCGCCGGGAGCCGGGATTACCTGTGGGTGCTTGCACGCAAGCCGACCATGGACAAGGCTCAGCTTGACGGCATCCTGAGCCGCGCGAAAGCGCTCGGATTCGAGCTGGATGAACTGGAATACCCGACTCCGGTCAAACCGTAAAAGACGATTCGTTTTACCTTCCGATACCATTCAATCAACCACGAAAGGAATCCCCCCGAAATGACGAAACAGGAACTCATCGAAACCGCAAAAGCCATGATCGCGGCGCCGTCGTGCTGCCAGGACCTCAAGACCGTCGCGCAGGCGTGGATCGACGCCGTCGGGACCGCCGGAGAAAAGGCCGCCGCGGATGCGCTGCTGGCGGAACTGAAGGAAGACGTCTGCACGATCGACCAGGTGATCCCGTTCTTCGAGTCGCCGCGCGCCGTGCAGTATTTCGGTGAAGCGAAGGCGAAAGAACTCGCCGCACTGGCGCACAAAGTGAAGGCGGACGGCGGGAAATGGTGTTTCTGCGCCGCCTGCGCCGCCGGCGCGAAACTTCTCGAAAACGCCGACGCGTTCTAATCCTCCTTCCCATTTAATCAACAATCAGTCCTCCGCAGTCACAGACGACTACGGAGGACTTTTGGTTTTTACCCCGTGCTTGAGCGGAGCCAAGCACTACCGTAGTTGAGGACTTGTCCTCCATGCCCGAGCGGAGCCGGGCACTGTATCGGCACGGCTTGCCGTGTTACTTGCAGTATTTCTCGAGGTAGGGACGGATGGCGTCGGCCCAGATCTGATAGCCCTTGGCGGTCGGATGCAGGAAGTCGGCCATGATGTCGCGTTCGAGGACGCCGGTCGGGGTCAGGAACTTCGGGCCGAGGTCTTCATAGAAGACGGTCCTGTTGTCCGCGAAGCCCTTGATGATCTCGTTCGTGGCGGCGATCTTCGGGCGGTTCTGGTCGTTGGGGGTGTTGCCCGCGGGGAAGATGCCGAGGAGCAGGATCTTCGCGTTCGGGGCTTTTTCCTGGATCGCCTTGACGCAGAGGCGGATGCCTTCGGCGGTGGCGATCGGGCCGCCCTGATTCCAGCCGAAGTTGTTGACGCCGATCAGGAGCATGACGAGCCGCGGGTCGATCTTGGAGAAGATGTCTGTCTTCTCAATCACGTACAAGCAGTTCTGCGTACGGTCGCCGGCGAATCCGAGGTCCAGCGGGTGATACTGCGCGAACTCGGCGTCCATGACGCTCTTTCCGGCCTGTTCCCAGAAATGCGTGATGGAGTCGCCGACCATGACGAACTTGATGTCCTTGCCTTCGCGTTCGGCCTGCTGGGTCTTTTCCTGGATGCGCTGGACGTAGTTCCGGCTGAGTTCGGGCGTGGTCACGCGGGTGTAGCCGAAATCCTGTTCCGCGCCGGGCACGGGGGCGTTCAGCGTGGAGACGACTTCGGGTTCGGATGCACACGCCGCAAGGAGCAGCGCGGCGGCAGCGGCTGCGAAAAATGAAATGATGTGTTTCATAAGGTAGACTCTCTATGAAAATATGACCTATAGGTCATATAAGTCCTATTCTTTGTGTGATGTTGAGATGATCGCGGGTAGATTACTTAATGTTGTGCTGGTCGGCGAACGCCTTGATGGATTCACCCCAGATCTTGTAGCCCGGCTCCGCGGGGTGGAGACGGTCGAAGTTCATGACGCCCTGAATGAGGTTGCCCTGTTCGTCGGTGAACTTCGGGGTGAGGTCTTCGTAGAAGACGGTCTTGTTGTCTGCGAAATCCTTGATGATCTCGTTGGTGGCGGCGCACTTGTCGCCGAGGCCGTCGCCGCGCGGGAAAATGCCGTAGAGCAGGATCTTGGCGTTCGGGGCCTTTTCCTTGAGTGCGAGGACGCACAGCCGGATGGCTTCGGCGGTCGCGGCGGGCTCGGACTCATGCATGCCGAAGTTGTTCGTGCCGATCATGAGCGTGACGAGCTGCGGGTCGATGAGCTCGAAGATGCCCGTGTTCTTGATCACGTGGAGGATGTTCTCGGTGCGGTCGCCGGAGAATCCGAGGTTCAGCGGATGATACACGGCGAGTTCGCTCCAGCTGTTCTCGCTGGGCTGGGCGTTCTGTCCGTTCTGGCCGCCGCCGAAACCGCCGCCACCGAAGCCGCCCCCGAATCCGCCAAAGCCTCCGAATCCGCCAAAGCCACCAAAACCGCCGAATCCGCCGCCTTCCCAGAAGTGCGTGATGGAGTCGCCGACGAGGACGAGTTTGATGTCCTTGCCTTCTTTTTCGGCCTGCTGTTTCTTCTCCGCGATGCGCTGGACGAAGTTTTGGCTGAGCGCAGGCGTGGTGACCTTCTGATAGCCGGGATCCTGATCCGCGCCGGGCACTGGCTCGTTGAGCTTGGAGTTGTCAGTGGATGCACAAGCGGCGAGGACGGCGAGCACGGCCGCCGCGACGAACGAGGAAAGAATACGTTTCATGTTGATTCGATTCCTGTTGGTTGTTTGTTTGAAAGGTTGAAGATGATATGGTGCTGTAAACTAATTCTTCCGTAAATATAGCGCGCAAGATGCGAAAATCAATCCCGTCCGGCGTTTTTTTCCGCGTTTGTTCGTGAATATCTAAATCAGTTTTGATCCGGCGTGATTTGAGGCAAAAAAAACAGGCGGCGTCGGTTTTGCCGATGCCGCCCGTAGAGGGGATGTAGTTGAAAAGGCTGTTATTTGATCGCGTCGGCGAGCAAGCGCACGAAGTCGCCGGCTTCCTTCACGCCGGAGGCGAGGGCTTTCACGAAGCCGGAACCGGAGATCACTCCATCCGCGTATTTGGCTGCCTCTGCGGCGGTCTCCGCGTCCGCGATGCCGAATCCGGATGCCACGGGGAGCGAGGTCAGACTCTTCACCTGTTCCATGAGCCGCGGATAATCGGCGGGGAGTCCGTGACGCGCCCCGGTCACGCCCGCGACGTTGATGTAGTACACGAATCCGGTCATGCCGTCCACGATCTCACGGATGCGTTCGGGCGGGGTCAACGGCGATACGAGCGGGATCATGTGCAGACCGTTTGCACGGCAGGGGCCGAGCAGTTCCGCGCGTTCTTCGAGCGGCAAATCGACCGGGAGGATGCCGTCGACGCCGATGCGCGCGAGCTCGGCGCAGAGCGCGTCGTATCCGTAGTGCAGCATCGGGTTCATGTAGCTGAAGAGGATGATGCCGACGCGCGGATAGTTCGCGCGGATGCGGCCCGCGAGCGCGAGCACGTCATTGATGCTGTAGCCGCGTTCGGCGGTCTGCTGGGACGCGGCGGCGATGACCGGGCCATCCGCCATCGGGTCGGAGAACGGCACGCCGAGTTCGATGATGTCCGCGCCGTTTTCGATGGCGGCGGCGATTCCCTCTTCGCTGCGGACGGGGTCGGGGTATCCGGCGGTCGTGAAGACGACGAGCGGCTTTTTCGATGCGAAAATATCAGAGATTCTGTCCATGATTCACCTTGTACGATTTGATGTTGTCCATGTCCTTGTCGCCGCGTCCGGAGAGGTTCACGACGATGATGCCGTCCGGGCCGAGCGCGGGCGCGTCCTTCACCGCCTGCGCCACGGCGTGCGAGCTTTCGAGTGCGGGGATGATGCCTTCCAGGCGGCAGAGCAAATCGAACGCCGCCACGGCCTCCTCGTCGGTCACGACCGTGTAGGTCGCGCGCTTTGTGTCCGCGAGGAAGCAGTGTTCCGGTCCGACGCCGGAATAGTCCAGCCCGGCGGAGACGGAATGCGTGTCCAGCATCTGGCCGTTTGCGTCCTGGAGGAAATACGCCTTCATGCCGTGCAGGATGCCCACGCGGCCGCCGTTGATGCTCGCCGCATGCATGCCGGATTCGATGCCGAGTCCGCCCGCCTCCGCGCCGACCAGCCGCACGCCGGGATCGTCAAGGAATCCGGCGAACATGCCGATGGCGTTGCTGCCGCCGCCGACGCAGGCGACGACTTCATCGGGGAGGCGTCCGAGGCGGTCGAGGCACTGGCGGCGCGTCTCCTTCCCGATGACGGACTGGAAATCCTTCACGATCATGGGGTAGGGGTAAGGGCCGGCTGCCGTGCCGATCAGGTAGAACGTCTCTTTGCTGGTGGCGGTCCACTCGCGGAGGGCGGCGTTCATGGCGTCTTTGAGCGTGCGCGAGCCTTCCTTGATGGAGCGCACCTTCGCGCCGAGGGCGTGCATGCGGTCCACGTTCGGGGCCTGGCGCGCCACGTCGACCTCGCCCATGAAGACCTCGCACTCCATGCCGAAGAGGGCGGCGACGGTGGCGGTGGCGACTCCGTGCATCCCGGCTCCGGTCTCCGCGATCAGGCGTTTCTTGCCCATGCGGCGGGCGAGCAGGGCCTGCCCGATGGTGTTGTTCACCTTGTGCGCGCCGGTGTGGTTCAGGTCCTCGCGCTTGAGGTAGATGCGCGCGCCGCCGCAGTGTTCCGTGAGGCGTTTCGCGAAGTAGAGCGGGGATTCGCGCCCCACGTAGTTCGCGAGCAGGTCGTCGAGCTCCGCCTGAAACGCGGGGTCCTGTTTGGCGTCGAAATAGGCTTTCTCCAGTTCGCGGAGCGCCCCGGTCAGGGTCTCGGCGACGTACTGGCCGCCGTAGATGCCGTAATGGGTGTTCATATATGGATCCTTTCAACAAGTGTTTGGATAAGTTGACTGTCTTTGATTCCCGGCGCGGACTCCACGCCGCTGGAAACGTCGATCCCGGCGGGCCGCACCTGCGCGACCGCCTCGCGGACGTTCTCCGGCGTAATGCCGCCGGCGAGCATGACCGGGCGTTTGCGGGCGAGCTTTTCCGCAAGGTCCCAGCGGCAGGGACGCCCCGTGCCTCCGCCCGAATCCGCCACGACCATCGCGCAGGGGAACGCCTCCGCTTCGGTCAGAACGGCTTCCGAGTTCAGGTTGAACGCCTTCCAGACCTCCGATCCAGTCACGCTTTTAGCGTACTCCGGCGTTTCGTGGCCGTGGAACTGAATGACGTCCGGGCGGAACTCCGCGATCAGGGCGTTGAGCTCGTCGAGCGGCATATCGCGCACCACGAAGACCTTTTTGCACGGTGCTGCGGACATCAGTTCCGCGATGCGTCCGCGCGGGACGAACCGGGGCGTGCCGGGTACGAGGACCATGCCCGCGTAATCCGCGCCCGCCCGGGCCGCTGCGGCCATATCTTCCGGCCGTGTGATGCCGCACAGCTTCAGGATCATGCCAGCAGCTCCTTCAGTTTTGCGCCGGGTTCGGCGGCGCGCATCAGCGTTTCGCCGATCAGGAATCCCGACGCGCCCGCGTCATGCAGCATGAGGATGTCTTCATGCGTGCGGACGGCGCTCTCAGCGATGACGGGTTTTCCGCATTCTTTGAGCTTGGCGATCAGTCCGGCGGACGCTTCCAGCGAGGTGGAGAACGTCTTCAGGTCGCGGGCGTTCACACCGCACAGATCGGCGGTCGCGGCGAGTTCGAGTTCGTCCTCCGTGTGGGCCTCCCCGAGCACGTCAAGTCCGAGCTCGTGCGCGGAATCCAGGAGAAGTTTGAACATGTCCGCGTCCAGCATCGCCACGATCAGCAGCACCGCCGATGCGCCGTTTGCTTTCGCCTCGACGATCTGGTACGGGTCGAAGATGAAGTCCTTCCGCAGGAGCGGGAGCGAAACGGTCGCCGCGGCCATTCTCAGGTTCTCAAGCCCGCCCTTGAAATAGAACGGTTCGGTCAGCACGGACAGCGCCGCCGCTCCGGCATCTTCGAGCTGTTTCGCCAGCACGGGCACGTCCAGATCCTCGCGGATCATGCCCTTCGACGGCGACGCCTTTTTGAGCTCGGCGATCACATGGATGCCCGGCCCCCGGAACGCTTCGGCGAACTTCGGACGCGCCGGTGCATCGGCAGCCAGCGCGGCGAGCTCGGGCAACGGCAGATCGTGTTTGCGTTCCGCCAGCGCGGGCCGGTTGCGCTCCACGATTTCCTGTAAGATGTTGTTCACGCTTTCAGCCTTTCGAGTTTTTCCATGGCCGCGCCGGAGTCGATGGACTGCGCCGCGAGCGGGATGCACGCTTTGACGGAGTCGCCGAGCCCGGCGGCGCAGCAGATGGCGGCGGCGTTCAGCAGCACGGCGCCGCGTTTGGCGGTGTGGTCGCGTCCGCTCAGGATATCGAGCAGGATGCGTGCGTTTTCGGTCTTGTCGCCGCCCGCGAGCGAACCGGTGCGGAGCGCGGGATCGGTCAGGAGTTCCGCCGGGTCGAGCGTGATCTCGCGGATGCCGTCGCCGGAGAGCACGGCGGCCTGCGTGACGGCCAGACTGGAAATCTCGTCGAGGCCGTCCGCGCTGTGGACCACCAGACCGCTCTTCACGCCCAGATTCCGCAGGACCTCCGCGAAAGGCCTCACGAGGCGTTCGTGGTACACGCCCACGACCATGTGCTCGGCGCGCGCCGGATTCGACAGCGGGCCGACCAGATTGAAGATCGTGCGGATGCCGAGGTCGCGGCGGAGCGGCGCGACTTTCGCCATCACGGGGTGCAGGTTGCGGGCGAAGAGGAACGCGATGCCGTTGTCCCGCACCGAAGCCGCCAGTTTCGCGGGCTCTTCGTTCAGCTTGACGCCGAGCTCTTCCAGCACGTCCGCCGCGCCGCACTTGCCGGAGACGGCCCGGTTGCCGTGCTTCGCCATGCGGACCCCTGCCCCGGCCGCGACCAGCGCCGCAGCCGTGGAAATATTGAACGACTTGCCGCCGTCGCCGCCTGTGCCCACGATGTCGGAGCATTCGCCGGCGTTCACCGCGATCATGCGGTCGCGCAGGAAATCCGCGGCTCCGGTCATTTCCTGCACGGTCTCGCCGCGCATGGACATCGCCGCGAGCAGGCCCGCCACGGCCGCGTTGTTTTCGCCCTCGGCGATGGCGTTGACCACGGCCGCGCTCTCGGTTTCGGTCAGCGAGCCTCCGCCGACCACTTTCTTCAACGCATCGTTCAGCATGTGACGCCCGCCTCTCTTAAAAAGTTGTTGATCTGTTTCAGTCCGAATTCGCTCATGATGGATTCCGGGTGGTACTGGATGCCCTCGACGACCTCGCCGCCTTCGGGCCGAATCCGCACGCCCATGATCTCGCCGTCGTCGGTCTTCGCAGTGACGGCCATGCTCTCCGGGATGCTCGACGCAAGCAGCGCAAGCGAGTGGTAGCGGACCGCGAGGAATCCCTGCGGAAGCCCCTCGAAAAGCCCCTGTCCGTCGTGGCGGATCGCCGAGGTCTTGCCGTGCATGATGGTCTTCGCGTGGACCACCTGCGCGCCGAAATGCGCGCCGATCGCCTGATGGCCCAGGCAGACGCCCAGCATAGGGATCTTCCCCGCGGCCGCGGCGATCAGGTCAATCATGCACCCGGCGTTCTCCGGACGTCCCGGACCGGGCGAAAGCAAGATCGCCTGCGGGTTCATCGCGAGCACGTCGGCGGGCGTGACCTCGCGGTTGCGTTTTACGACGATATGCTGTCCGGTCTTCGCGAGCATGTGGACCAGATTGTACGTGAACGAGTCGTAATTGTCAAGCATGAAGATCATGATTTGAGCCCTTTCTCCGCGAATTCCACGGCTTTCACCAGCGCGCGCGCCTTGTTGAGGGTTTCCTGATACTCCATCTCCGGCACGGAATCCGCCACGATGCCGCATCCGGCCTGAACCTTGATGCGCCCGTCGCGCACTTCGATCGTGCGGATCGTGATCGCGAGGTCCATGTTGCCGTCGGCGCTGAAGTAGCCGACCGCGCCGCCGTAGAACCCGCGCGGACCGGGCTCGAACTCGTGGATGAGCTCCATGGCACGGATCTTCGGGGCTCCGGTGAGCGTTCCGGCGGGGAATGCCGACGCGACCAGGTCGAACGCGTCGCAGTCGTCGCGGAGCTGGCCTTCCACGCTGCTCACCAGGTGCATCACGTGCGAGAAGCGTTCCACGTGCATGAAGTCGGCCACCAGCACGCTGCCGGGCTTCGCGGTGCGGCCGATGTCGTTGCGGCCTAGGTCGACCAGCATCAGGTGTTCGGCGCGTTCCTTTTCGTCAGCCAGGAGCGACTTCTCCAGCGCCGCGTCCTTCTCGGCGGTGACGCCGCGCGGACGCGTCCCGGCGATGGGGCGCACCGTCGAAACGCCGTTTTCGAGGCGCACGAGCGTTTCCGGCGAGGAACCGATCAGGAGCTGTGCGCCGAGCTTCAGGTAGAACATGTAGGGCGAGGGATTGATGAGGCGCAGCGCGCGGTAGATGCTGAACGGCGGGATGTCCGATTCCGCGGAGAACGCCTGCGACGGCACGACCTGGATCACTTCGCCGTCCACGATGCAGCGTTTCGCCTTCTTCACCATCTCCAGGAACGCCTCGTGCGTCATTTCCGGCTTCAGCTCCACGTGCGCGTCGGACACGTATTCGGTGCGGGCGGGTCGGCGCTGGCAGATCTTCCTGATGATCTCGGCGATGCGGTGGTTCGCGCTTTCAAATGCTTCTTCAAGGTTGGAGAAATGCGCCGGCTCGACGTTCACCACCACCTTGATCGTGTGACGCTTGTTGTCGAACGCGATGATCTCGTTCGTGAGCATGAATGCGCAGACCGGGCCGTCGAAGCCGCCCTTCGGCGCGGGAAGCTCCTCGAAGAGGCATGCCGCCTCATAGCTCAGACAGCCAATCGCGCCGCCCGGCAGCGGAGGAAGTTCCGGGTCATGCGCGACTTTTTTGCCGCCGATGATGCCGCGGAGCGCGTTCAGCGGGTTGCCCTCGAACGACAGCGCGCGGCGTTCGCCGTGCATTTCCAGGTAGGGCACGCCGTCCTCGACCGTGAAGAGCCCGTACGGGTTCACGCCCAGGAACGAATACCGTCCGAGGTTTTCGCCGCCCTCCACGCTTTCCAGCAGCGCGATGTAGTCGTCCTGCACGAAGCGTTCCAGCACGGACACCGGCGTATCCATGTCGCCCGGGATCTCGCGGCAGACAGGCACGACTTCGCCCTGCTGCGCCAGCGCCCGGAATTCGTCCAACGTTGTTTCTTTCATGTTTTCTCCTGTTGTGTGTTTGTTTTGAATTTTGTGATTGCTATGTAATATAGTTTGTTTCGGAAAAGAAAAACCGCATCCCGGTAGCCAGGTCCGGATGCGGTCTTGAAAGAAAAAGGCGGGTCAATCTTCCGATCGATCCGCCATGAGGTCAATTTTGTTTCTAAGATGCAAACAATCCAGCTCTGGCGGAATCAACGCCAGCGCCACCAGCTCGAAAAGAAGGATTTGTTTGCGTAAGTTTTCATAATGCTATTAATCTACACCCTGTTTCCGCAAAAGTCAACCGTATTTCTCAACATTTTTCGATTTTTATGAGATTTGAGGTCAAAAATGATGTTTTATGAAATTATTTGCCATCGGGAACCGGGGCCGGGTATTCCAGTTCGCCGAGGTCGAAGCCCCATGCTTTCGCGCGGTCCAGGATGCCGTGGAGCTGGTCCTTCGGCATCGTAGGTTTGCGCGACAGCACCCAGAAGTAATCGCGGCTTCCGGCGGTCACGACGGCATAGCTGTAGTCGGGCGCAAGCTCGATGATGCGGTAGTCGGCGTAGAACGGCCAGAAGAACGTCACGCGGAGTTCGCCGACGAGCGGTTTCGCGTCCGGGTCTTTGAGGTGGGCTTTGCCCGTTGCGGACGTCGCCTCGCCGTTGCGTTTTCCGCTGTTCAGGACCTTGACCGTCCCGTCGTCCTTGAGCGTGTACTGAGCCGTCACTTCGTCCAAGTCGCGTTCGAAATACTGCGGCAGACGCGCGATCTCGTACCATGTTCCCATGTAGCGTTCCGGCTCGAAGTCCTTCACCGCCGCGATGTCCGACGTGGTCTCGCACCCGATCAGCGCCGCCGCGACCGACGACACGATCCCGCTGATGAAAAAGCGTTTCATGGTCTTCCCCTCCCTCGTTTTCAATTCATTCCGGCAGAACACTCCCTGCCCTTTTCCATAACATACCCCGTCCCGACGGAAAATGCAATCCGATTCCCCTGCTTTTTTTGAAAAATCAGAAAGCCCCGCGTGTGTCGTGCAGTCCCGTGCTTCGCGACGGCACGGAGGCAGGAAAAAGCCCCGCACAGGATATGTTCCCATGCGGGGCGGAAGCAAAGCCTCCACTGCGGGAGTGCCCGGCTACGCTCGGGCACAGAGCAATGTCGAAACTTCGATCAGTCTTACTTCTGGTCGAGGTTGTCGAAAGCGTTGCCGAAGATCGTGCTCATATCGCCGAGGGCTTCGCCCGGCTTGAGGGCGGCGGTGACTTCGTCGCCGGCGGCCTTGATGGCTTCCTCGGTGATCGCGCCTTCCTCAAGGGCCTTGATGCTGAGGCCGATGCGGCGTTCGTCCTTGTCGATCTTGATCACGACAGCTTCGATCTCGTCGCCGAGATTGAGTTTGTCTTTGACCTTTTCGACATGGTCGCGGGAGATCTGGGAGATGTGAACAAGACCGTCGATCTTGTTGGAGAGCTCGATGAAGGCGCCGAACGCGGTGACCTTCGTCACTTTGCCCTTCACGACATCGCCGATCTTGTAGCTCTGCTCGATGTTGGCCCACGGATCGTTCTCGGTCTGCTTCAGGCCGAGGGAGATGCGCTGCTGGGTCGGATCGATGTCGAGGATGACGGCTTCGACTTCTTCGCCGACCTTCAGGACTTCGTTCGGATGGTTGATCTTGCGGGTCCAGGACATGTCGGAGACGTGGATCATGCCGTCGATGTCGTTTTCGATCTCGACGAACGCGCCGTAGGTGGTCATATTGCGGACCTTGCCCTTGATGTGGCTTCCGGGAGGATACTTCTCGGCGAGGACTTCCCACGGATTGCGGGTCTTCTGGCGGAGGCCGAGGGAGATCTTCTTGTCGGCCTTGTTGACCTCAAGAATGACGGCTTCGACTTCTTCGCCGGCGCTGACGACGTCGCTGGCCTTCGTGATGCGCTTGGTCCAGGACATTTCGGAGACGTGGATGAGGCCTTCGACGCCCTGTTCGATCTCGACGAACGCGCCGTAGGGCATGATGTTGACCACATGGCCCTTGACGGTGGAGCCGACCGGATACTTGGTCTCCACTTCGTCCCAGGGGTTCGCGGACTTCTGCTTGAGGCCGAGGGAGACGCGCTCCTTGGCGAAGTCGATGTCGAGGACCATGACCTCGATCTCCTGGCCGACTTCCAGCATTTCCTTCGGGTTCGTGATGCGGCCCCAGGACATATCGGTGATATGGAGGAGTCCGTCCACGCCGCCGAGGTCGATGAACGCGCCGAAATCGGTGATGTTCTTGACTTTGCCGGTGCGGAGTTCGCCGACCTTCATTTCCTTCAGGAACTGAGCGCGCATATCCTTGCGGGATTCTTCGAGCAGTTCGCGGCGGGAAACGACGATGTTGTGGCGTTCCTGGTTGATCTTGAGGATCTTGAAATCGTATTCCTGGTCGATGAGGTCGTCCAGGTTCTTGACGGGGCCGATATCGATCTGGGAGCCGGGGAGGAATGCTTCCACGCCGTCGAGGTCGATGAGGATGCCGCCTTTGACTTTCTTCTTCATCTTGCCGCGGATCACGCTGCCTTCGCCGAAGTCGGAGGTGATCTTCTTCCAGGTCTGGATGAAGGCCGCCTTCTGGAGGCTGATCCCGGGCTGGTTCTGTTCGTTCTCGAGCTCTTCGAGATAGACGTCGATCTGATCGTTCAGGTTGACTTCTTCCCAGTTCTTGAACTCGGTGTAGGGGATGAACCCTTCGGCCTTCAGACCGATGTCGACCAGCGCGCCGTCCTGGCGCTTCTCGACGATCGTGCCGGTGACGATCGAGTCGACCTTGAAATCGGTTTTGGTCTGTCCGCTCAGCAGATCTTCCATCGTCAGCTTGTCGTCGATGATGACGTAGCTCTTCTGCACGGGTGCATCCTGTTTCTTTTCTTCGCTCATAGTGGTTTGGTTTCCTGGTTTGGTTGTTGGTTTATTGGTTTCCAATCCGCCCAAAAGCCCATTCGCTTTTCGGGTTGTAAGCATATAATATACCCCCGGGCTGGATGTTTTTCAAGCCGCTTTTCTTAAAAGCATTAAAAAAAGACACCCATACGCATGTATATGCGAGAGACCGGACGGTCTTTCCGATGCTCTTTTTCCGCAAATATCGCATTGTTTTCTTGACTTTTCCGTCCGAACGTGATACATTTTTCAAAGCATTTTCATTCAGACTTTTTTCAGGACACAGGAGTTCCCATGAAAGATAAAAACCTGCTCAGTCTTATCGTGATAGACATCCTTCTCGCCCTCGGTGTAATCTGGGGGCTTGCGATGGGCTACAAACTGCTCGGTTACGGTCTGCTGGTCTATTTTATCATCAACACACTCGCACTCGTGCTGAAGCTGACCGGAAACAGGAAAGACAGCGATAGCAACGACGGTGGCGACGGCGGCGAGGACAACGAAAAGAAATAACCGCTCCTTTTTCAACGATCAATCTTTCTCTTTTTGAAAGACTTTCCCCATGCCTGACAACAAACGCGAATCGCTCGGTTCCCGCCTCGGATTCATCCTTCTCACCGCCGGATGCGCCATCGGCCTCGGCAACATCTGGCGTTTCCCCTACGTCACCGGCAAATACGGCGGCGCGTGCTTCGTGGCGTTCTACATCTTTTTCCTCGTCGCGATGGGCCTGCCGCTGATGGTCATGGAGCTGGCGATCGGACGCGCGAGCAAACGCACGCTCTACGGCGCGGCGAAGGTGCTGACGCATTCCCGTCCGGAATCCTGGCAGATACCGGCCGGGGTCTTCTGCGCCGGATGCGCCGTCCTGATGATCTTCTACACGACCGTGACCGGCTGGATGCTCTGCTACACGTTCGACTATCTCTTCAGCGGACTGCCCGCGCTGGACACCGAGGGCATCGGGAAGCATTTCGGCGCGGTCGTCGCCAGCCCGTGGAAAAACGTTTTCTTCATGTGCATCACGGTCGCCGCCGGGTCCGCCGTCTGCGGCGCGGGGCTGAAAAACGGCGTGGAACGCGTCACTAAAATACTCATGGGCGGTCTGTTCGTCCTGCTCCTGATCCTTTGCTGTCGGGCGCTCTTCCTGCCGGGCGCGAAGGAAGGACTGAAGTTCTACCTCCTGCCGAACATGGAGGCGGTCCGCGAAACGGGGCTTTCCGAGGTCGTGGTCGCCGCGATGGGACAGGCGTTCTTCACGCTCAGCCTGGGCGTCGGCAGCATCACGATCTTCGGCAGTTACATCGGGCACGAACATTCGCTGATGAAGGAGTCCCTTATCATCATCTCGCTGGACACCGCGGTCGCCGTACTCGCGGGCGTCGTGACCTTCCCCGCGTGCAAGTCCTACGGCATCGACGTCACGTCCGGCCCCGGCCTCGTCTTCGTTTCTCTTCCCGATGTGTTCAACCACATGGCCTGGCCGAGGCTCTGGGGCGCGTTCTTCTTCCTCTTCATGAGCGCGGCGGCGTTCACCACGGTCGTCGCCGTCTTCGAGAATCTCATCGCGCTCATGATCGACGAACTGCATTATTCCCGCCGGAAAGCCGCGATTGTGAACATGGCCGTCATCTTCATTTTCTCACTGCCCTGCGCCCTCGGGTTCAATCTCCTGAGCGGCATCCATCCGCTCGGCGGCGAGTCCACGATCCTCGACCTGGAGGACTACATCGTGAGCGACATCCTGCTCCCGCTCGGATCGTTCTTCATCGTCATCTTCTGCGGCGCATCCGCCGCCTGGGGGTGGAGAAACTTCTTCGCGGAGGCGAACACGGGCAAAGGGATGAAGCTCCCGCTCTGGTCGCGCTGGTATCTCTTCACGGTGATCCCGTTCCTGATCTTCGCGCTCATCGTGATCGGCACGGTCAAACGCTGGTGGCCGGATTGATCTCAGAGCGAGCTCGGGATCGATACACAGCCCCCTGCCCCGAAGTTACAAAAAAAGACCTCGCCACGAAGCCTTCCGCGACTTCCGGCGAGGTCAAATTTTTTAAGAGAAAAGATCAGGGTTTCTTCTTCAGCAGGACCGAACGCACGACGCCGTTCGGATCGCTCACGAGAAACACGGCGGTCCAGATCACGAGCGCGATCGTGATCACGGCAAGGCCGAGCAGGGAATCGTTCAGCACGTCGGCGAACTCAGGCTCGAAGACCTTCGCGCCCTCCTCCGCGTACTCGAACACCAGGTCGACCAGCCACATGATGGCCGCGCCCCAGAAGAGCCAGCACAGCACGCTGATCTTCATGTCGCGCATCGTTTTGGATGCGTACCAGACAGCCGTGCTGACGACGGCCGCGATCGCAGTCAGGATCAGACACATGTCAGGCCTCCGCTTCCACCGTTTTTCCACGCCTTACAATGACGGAGCTTACGATCAGCATCCCGATCCAGACGGCAAAGATGAGCGCCGTCATGGTCCCGCCGACCGTAATGATCTCCTGCAGGACCTCGGCGCCGTTGCCGTCGCGGACTCCGGTCAGGAACGGGAACTGGAAGATGATCTCGCCGTGCCAGATGTGTTCGAACGCCAGCAGGGCGCATCCGCCGAAGGAAAGTTTTTCGAGCCAGCCGAGTTTGGTAGCCCAGCTGATGGTTTCCGGATCGCCGGCGTCCTTGCCCTTCACGGCATGGCGGACGACTCCGGCCGCGATCGCGGCTGCGAGGGGAGCACTGAAACAAGCCATTTTGACCTCCTGAAGTAAAATGGGGGTACGTTTCCTCGTTCGGGAAACAGATCACCTCTTCATGAGGTGCTGGGAATCAGAAATATTGCAAATCCGGACCGGAACGCTTCTGCGTCCCTCCCGGCGGCTTCTGCCGCCCCGGTTTATCATAACATCACTATACTATATCACGGCTTACGGAAAAATCAAGCGATGATTTTCCGCAATTCGTCGATCGCCTGCTGGATCAGATGTCCCAGCGTGTAATCCGACACGCCGACAATCACGTTTTCACAGTGTTTGAACGGAATCAGGATCCGTTTCGCGTTCGACTGTGCCACTGCGTTCGCCATCGCAGGAGAAATCTCTCCGCCCAGCGAATCCGCCACCACGATCCCGAGCGGCCCGACGATGACATCGGCTTTCCGGGCGGCCACAAGCACGGCGTTCTCGCCGGTCGCGGCGGAGTCCGCGCCGCCCTTCAGCATGGCAGATGTAGCGATTGTATTCGTGCCGACCGCCATGAGCTGGACGGCAGGAAATGTCTCTTTGATCTGGGCCGCGAGCTGACGGCCCACGCCGCCGCCCTGCCCGTCCACAATAAGCACTTTCATAGTTTCTCCTGATATTGCCTGTCTTGAAAACAGCGAATTCCCACGTTTTCCGGAGTCCTAATAAAATAACGGTTGGTCCCGTGTTTTTCAAGCGTTTTATAGCTTCTTCGGCTTTTTTGCGGACTTTTTTCCGTTTCGCGCTAAGAAAACGGCATACTCAGGCATCCAATTATTGAACACAAAAAAACAGAAACACTTTTCTTCCCGTTTGAAAGGAACCGAACCATGAGCAAGACATCTCTCTTTTCCGTCATCTTCACCGCCGTCATGCTTTGCGGCATCATCTCCATGCTCGCGAAACTGTCAGCAGCCGTCGAAACCGCCGCCGCGGCGTTCCCGTCCGTCATCTGAAAACAGCCTTTTTGAGCACTTTTTCAACTTTTTTCGATGTTTTTTTTGTTTTTTTTCAAAAATGCGCTAAGATAACACTGCACTGCACCGTCTAATTATGCAGAAATGTTCCAGTTATCAACCATATTTTCATACTTTGGAAGGACTCCGAAATGAATAAGACCACGATTCTCGCAGCGGCCTCCGCGGCCGCACTCCTCAGCACCATCCCAGCGTTCGCGCAGGGTAACGGTTTCGTCACGCTCGACCTGAACTGGACCGAGACCGCCGCTCCCGCGGAAGAAGAAAACGACGGCGACGCCATGAAACAGATGCTCGAACGCGACCGGGCCCGCGCACAGTGGATTCAGGAACGCACCAAAGCAAAAGCCCCGGCGATCAAGCCGGAACTCGTCAAGGACGATGCGCCGAAGGCGGACGAAGCAAAGACCGACGCCCCGAAGACCACCACGATCACTGTGCCGCTCACCAATGCCGGCAACACGCTCACGAGCGACCAGATGCGCCAGATCCTCGAACGCGACCAGGCCCGCGCACAATGGATCCAGGAACGCATGAAAACCGCGCAGGAAAAGGCCGAACAGGAAAAGAAGGATGCGCCGAAGACCGGGACGGTTCCGGGTGATGTGACCTTGCGTCCGACCACGGTCACGACGCCCGTCGCGCCCCCGGATTCCACGCGACCGGCAACAAGGACATTTACTTCGGACCAGATGCGCCAGATCCTCGAACGCGACCGTGCCCGCGCCCAGGCGATGGGCGAACGCATCCGCGCCGCCCAGGTCGAAGCCGAGGCCGAGAAGTATCTCAAGGAACACGACATTGAGTTCACACCCGGCAAAACGCTTCCGGGCTGGACGGACAACTTCACCGCCGCTGTCGGCAAGGCAAAAGCGGAGAAGAAGCCGATCCTCGCGCTCTTCACCGGCTCCGACTGGTGCGGTCCGTGCCAGAACCTCGAAAAGAACATCCTGATCCAGCCCTCGTTCAAGGATTTCGCGAAGCGGCATCTCGTGACGCTTTTCCTGGATTTCCCGCAGAAAACAGAACTCGACGACGGCGTGAAGAAGCAGAACGACGACCTCGCGAAAAAGTTTTCCGTCGAGGCATATCCGACCATTCTCGTGCTCTCCTCCGACGGCGAAAAGGAACTCTGGAAACAGGTCGGATATACCGCGCTCTTCCTCGAAAAGCTTCAGGAAGGGTTGATGGGACTCGACAAGGATTTCCCCGAAGTCGCCAAGGCGCTGAAGGACGCGAAGGAAGCCGAAGCCAAGGCGAAAGAAGAGAAAGCGAAAGCCGAGCTGGAAGAGTTCGAAAGACAGCAGAAGGAACAGGAGGACCTTGAGAAAGCCTGGGATCAGTATTCCTCCCCCGGCATCATCGATCCCGCCACGGCTAACCGGAATCCGTGGGGAACCGGACGCATCCGCCGCCAGGGCGGCAATCCCCTCGACAACCTTTCCGACGAGGAACGCGAGGCGCTCTTCCGCGAGCTCGACAAGAACGGCCCGATCCAGGGCCCGGACGTCCTCCCGAACGGCGGCCCTGCTCCGCTCCGTCCCTCCGTCAAGCGCGACTGATATTTCCGGTCAAACATTGAAGGGAAAGCCTCCGGCGCAATTCAGCGGCGGAGGTTTCTTTGCATCGGTCCGACCGCATCTGATTCTCAGCCGACCGGGAACCGGACTGTTCAGTCTTCGATGTCCGGGTAACGGTACGGCACGCCGCGGAAATTCCGGAACGTGTACACGCGCCCGTCGACTTTTTCCAGATAGTCCGGGATCAGCGGGACTTTCCCGCCGCCGCACGGCAGGTCGATGGCGAAGTGCGGCACGGCCATGCCGGAAGTCCAGCCGCGCAGTTTCTTCATGATGTCCAGCCCGGTCGAGAGCGGCGTGCGGAAATGCTCCGTACCGTAAATCAGGTCGGACTGGAAGAGGTAGTACGGCTTCACGCGAACAGCGAGCAGTTTCCGCATCAGGAGCCGTATCACCTCGGGATCGTCGTTCACGCCGCGGAGCAGCACGGTCTGACTGCCGAGCGGGATTCCGGCATCGGCGAGTTTGTTCAGCGCGGCGGCGGACCGTGGCGTAATCTCGTCCGGGTGGTTGAAATGCACATTGATGTACAGCGGATGGTACTGCCGGAGCATGGAGACGAGACGCCGGTTGATGCGTTCGGGCAGGACGCACGGCGTACGCGTGCCGATCCTGATGAAGTCGACGTGTTCGACCGCGCGGAGTCTGCTCAGGATGGATTCCAGCCGGTCCGTATCCAGCAGGAATGGGTCGCCCCCGGACACCAGCACGTCGTGAATCGCCGGATTCGAGGCGATGTACTCGATGCCGCGACTCACGTTTGCATCGTCTACACACATCGGCGTACGGAATTTGCGTTTGCGCGTGCAGAACCTGCAGTAGCAGGCGCAGCAGTTCGACACCAGCAGCAGGCAATGGTCCGGGTAACGGTGCACCACGCAAGGCGCAGGGGTCAGATTCTCCTCGCCGAGCGGATCGTCCATCAGGTCGCCGCTCTCCCGGAGTTCCAGTTCGTCCGGCACGCACTGGCGGTAGATCGGATCACCCTTCGCACGGATCAGCGAAAGATAGTAGCGCGTGATGCGGAACGGGAACACGGCGGACACCCGGCGGACGGCCTCCTCGGAGAGGTCAAACCGTTTCGCCAGTTCGGACGCGTCGGTCAGGGCGTTTTCCAGACTTTTCTGCCATTGTTCCATGCGTTTATTCAATCCCGATTGAATCGTGCGGCGGGACGGGCCGCGTTTTTATGCCCGTTCAAACAAAAGCGTCCCGTTTACATCCGAAGACGCATTGAAACCGTTTTCTGCATTTTGACCTTATAATGTAGCATTCATTGTTCAAAAATCAATCGTTTCATGAGTTTTTCCTTATTTTCCGTCTGTGATCAGCCATCGCAAATGCCCGTTTTCCCCTGATTATTTTGCTGTTTTTTCGTTTCGCAGGGTTGAAAAATACGGATATGATGCTAAAGTAGAAAAAAACAAAACAATAAAACAACCTGAAAAACGGGCGTCATGCGGCCGGAAACGAAACGGAGCATGTACTGTCTCCGTCTCAAAATGGATTTCGCTATGAACGAAAAAGCCTCTCCGAGTTCTTCGACGAAAAAGAGCGTCACCTATACCATAAAGAACCCCATCATCCCGATGGGCGGAGCTCCGACAAAAAAACGCAGCGCCGAACCTCCGCCGATCGGGCCGGAAATCGGTCCTGATCCGCGCAGTTCCATCGGCGCGCGCATTTCCATGGCCGAAGTCCCGAAGGTCAAAGACGAGAAGACTGGTATCCAGTTCGATTTTGCCTACGGATACCGCGTCAGATTCCCGGCGGGAAACAAACAGTACAAGCTGCGCGTGTACGACCTCGACAGCGGCATGCTGCTGGAAGAGCATACGCATAAAGGCGGAGAATTCATTGTCGGACAGAACAAGTATTTTGTCCGCTACCGGCTGGAAGCCCTTGTGGACGACAAACTCGTTTTCGGGCATGACTACGACTGCGAGGATCAGGAAGTCTGCATCATCATCCCCGACGGCGGACTCGGCGACAACCTCGCCTGGCTGCCCTATCTGGAGAAATTCCGTCTGCTCCGCAAAGCAAAAGTCACGGCGGTCATCGGCGAATGGATGATCCGGCTCGCACAGCCTTTCTATCCCGGTCTCAAATTCATCCCGCTGGGCACGAAGCCCTCCCTCCGGGACGCTTATGCGATCTATTTCTGCGGCATTTTCGAGGCGAACAGAAAACCGTGGCGTCCGGTCGAACACCAGCAACTGGGGATGCAGAAGACCGTGGCGCAAATACTCGGTCTTCCGCTCGAAGACCTCCACTGCCGCATTCCGCTCGGCTCGCCGCGTCCTGTCAGGGAACCTTATGTCTGCATCTCCACGATGGCAACGAACCCGACGAAATACTGGAACTACCGTTCCGACCCAAAACTGAAAGACCCGGACGGATGGAACATCCTCATCCGCTGGCTCAAGTCCTACGGCTACCGCGTTTTCGTGCTTGACCGCGACAAAGAGCTTTTCTTTACCGACAAGCACATCTACCATATCCCGACTGAAGCGGAAGACCTCACCGGCCGGATTCCGATTACGGAACGTATCCACTACATGGAACACGCCGATTTCTTCATCGGGCTCCCCAGCGGCCTCAGCTGGCTCGCCTGGAACTGCAATATCCCGGTCGTCATGATCTCCGGCTTTACGATGCCGAACTGCGAATTTCCGACCCCCTACCGCGTCACGAACTTCCTCTTCTGCCACGGCTGCTGGAACGACACGAACTTCTTCTTCGACTCCAAAGCGCCCGTCTGGTGTCCGCGCCACGTCGGCACCCCGCGCGAAATCGAATGTACCAAGGCCATCACGCCGAAAATGGTGCAGGAGACCATCATGCGGATTCCGGCTTTCCGGAAACACGTCGCCGAGATGAAGGAACAGGAGCTGCTGGACGATCTCCGGGCAAACGCCCCCGGAACCGGCACACTGAATGAGCTCCCGCTGAAAACAGAAAAAAAAAAGCTCCGGTAATCCCGCCGAAAAAGCGTGATGCCACAATCCTGCTCCCCATTTACCGGGCGAATCCGGATTATCTCAGGCTCACGCTCGACTCCGTGATCCGCGTCGCGGAGACGCAGGGCAATACCGAAGTCATCCTGTTCAACGATTGTTCGCCGGACGATTCCCAGCGCATCATCGACGAATACGCGGACCGGTATCCGTCCATCGTCCGCAAGATGAAATCCGAACACAACCTCGGCGTCGGGAACGCCCGCACCGAAATGTGCAAAAACGCCCGCGGCCGCTACATTCTCTCGTTCGACCAGGACGATATCATGCTCCCGTTCGACCTCGGCGGCGTGATCGCCATGATGGATAAGAACCCTCAATACGGCGCAAGCTATTCCAGAAAGTATCTCTTCAACAACAAGGGCCTTACCGGCGAAGTTCACGGCGGATGTCTTTCCGAATTCAACGCGTTCTTCGCGCCGAAAATTAACATCAACGCCATGGTCATACGCGCCGACGTCCTCGCCGCGCACGATTATTTCAGGCCCGTTCCGGGCTGCGCAATCAACGACGACGTCTTCCTCATGATCCGCCTCGGCGCGGACACAGAATATCACTACGATGAGGATAATCCGCGCCTGCTCTACCGGATGCACGGCAAACAGAATTCGCTCCTCTTCCATCACGAAAACCAGAATCCGTTCCGCTGGATGGCCAACTACATGACCGAACAGCAGCCCGATCTCTACAAACGCATCCTCGCAAACGATCCGCCGAAACTCACCCGGGAAAACCGACACTGGGTCCTCGGTCTTATGGGTGCGGCGGTTTTCCTCCGTCAGGAAAAAATCGGGCTCGTGCTGCCGATCGTCGACAAGGCCTGCGAGATCGCTCCGGACGATTACGGAGCATGGGAACACAAGCTCCTCATCCTCGCCATGTCGAACAAACACGATAAGTTCATGGAAACATTCCTCTCCGCGGTCGAACGGTTCAAGGGGCAGTCCCCGTCGAAAGAACTCTCGCTGATCTTTGCAATGTCCAAGTACTACAGTGCCCTCCGCAAACCGCTTCCGAAAAACATCGTGAGCCGGTATAAAGAGCTTTTAAAACGGAACGGCGCCCCGCCGCAAATCGTACTGGACAACCTGCCGGAATAAGACCGGATGCGCCGCTTGTGCCAAGCCATATCCGAAGCCGGAACTCCATCGGAGGACTTATCCTCTATGTATTCGCCACACCATGTTTCAGTGTTGTTTCACAGCACATACAAACGCATTCCGCGCAACTTTTTTTAGCAAAGCCATCGCTTCCACTGGTGTCCTATGCGGCCGTAGCGCCCTCCGTTTCCCGCCTTTCAATCCAGGCAATCGAATCCATGCAAACGAGTCCGCCGACTGACTGAAGCGCGTCTCGCTAAAAAAACATGTCGCATACAACATAAAAAAGCATTTCAATGGATCAGGATACATTGTATTGTTTTTGTAACAAAAATACAAACCGCATCCTTTAACAAATGAGATTGGTATAAAAACATTCATACCCTCTTTTTTGCCAATTCCGCTTGCATTTGCTTTTTTTGCGATGTATAGTACCATAATAACTAATTCTTTGAGAAACTGACAGCAATGAAAGGAGTCGGCAAATGGCGGAGTTTATCTCAAGCGGAACGGTATCCGATCTTCTCGTGAACATGGACTGTTATGTTATGAGCGGCGGCGTTGTGAAACGGCCGGTCGTTTCCGGGAACGGTGTACTGAATATCTCAAACGGAGGTTCGGCCGAGTCCGCCATCGTCTCCTCGGGCAACACCTACAGGGGACTGTATGTTTTCAGCGGAGGCACAGCCGTCAATACGAGTATCCAAAAAGGCGGTACCACTTATCTTTATGCGGGCGGCAAGGCCTCCGGCGGAATCGTTTCTTCAGGTGGGGCGCTCAACATCAATGCCGACGCCTGCGCCTGGGACATCGTCGTCCAGCCGGGCGCCAATGTGACCATTTATTCCGGCGCTTCCGTGTTCGGGCTGAAGGACAACGGAGGGTATCTGTACATTCAGGACGGGGCGCAAGTAACGTTTGCACCGAACGTGATCAACGCCCTTGTCATGAACTCAACCACCTATGGCGTACGGTCCGGAACGACACTCACGAATACGACGGTCGGGGGCGAGGGCACGGTCGTCGTGTATTCCGACGGCAGGATGGAATCGACCACAGTGAACAGCTGCAACGCCGCCCAATACAAAGGAATGTATGTCTCGAACGGCGGCGTCGCGGTCAACACGAACATCAACAATGCTGGCGCGGTTTACGTCTACAGCGGCGGTTCAGCCGTCGGCGGCACGGTTTCCGCGGGCGGTTCCCTCTTCGTGAACCCACGGGGCATCGCCAGCGATTTTGTCGTCCAGCCGGGCGCGAATGTGACTGTTATGTCCGGCGCTTCCGTGTTCGGGCTGAAGGACAACGGAGGAAACGTCTATATCCAGGACGGCGCTTATGTAACGTTCGCGCCGAACGTGATCGACGCACTTGTCGTGAACTCCACCTCCTACAGCGTGCAGTCCGGCACGACACTCACGAATGCGAAGGTCGGCGCGAACGGCCAGATCCTCGTGAATTCCGGCGGCGTGGTTGATACGACCACGGTGAACAGCTGCGATATGGCGCAATACAAGGGGCTCTATGTTTTCAATGGCGGCAAGGCGATCAATACGGACATCAAATCAGGCGGGGCGCTCTATGTCTACGGGAACGGCCAGGCCTCCGGATGCACCGTTTCCTCAGGCGCGGTGTGCTACGTCGAGGCGGACGGTTTTGCCGGCGACTTCCGGGTCCAGTCCGGAGCCAGCCTCATCGTCCGTTCCGGCGGTACCGCTTACAATGTTCTGGAAGACGGCGGCATCGTCACGGTTCTGGACGGTGCGACTGTTACATTCGTCGATCGCATTGTCAGCAACACCGTCCTGACCGATGGCGCCATGACAATCCATTCCGGCACGACCATGGTGAACACCGTAATCGGACAGAATGGCAAACTGACCGTCAACGACGGCGGGCGGACGGAAAAGACCACCGTCAACGCCTGTGTGCCTGACGGAGGGCTGGTCCTCTACAACAATGCCGTGGCCATCGGGAATACCATGAACAACAGCGGCTTCACCTACATTTTCTCCGGGGGGACCGCAATCGACAACACGATCAATTCCGGCGGCAGCATGACCATCCTCAGCGGCGGCATCATGAAGAACGTCGATGTGATGGCAGGCGGCAAGCTCTACCTGTCCTCCGGTTCCATCCTTACCGGCCGTGTCCGGATTAACACAGAGACCGGGTATATTTTCATCGATGACTATGGATGCACGATTGATTTCGACATTTCCGAGATCGACCCGTCCGGCGACGTCGAGGCGAGGCTGGACGATTTTGAGCGCATTCGCGCGGAACCCAAAGGTTCTCCGTGGAAGGCGAATTACACCATCACCGTCGCCCCTGACCAGGCCTTCGGCACCTACAAGATCGCCATAGCGCGCGGCAAAGTGGAATTCCCCACAATCACAGTGAAAGACACGCTCGGACAGACGCTCGGGACTCTTTCCGAAAACGGCAAGTTCACGTACAACGGCACGGAATACCGTTTCCACCACGAAATCGTCATCGACACCGCTCACCAGCAGGGCGCCGCGACACTCTTCCTCCACATCGGCGACAACACCAACGGCAAAGGGCCGTCCCAGCCTGTCGTTTCCGCCGATATCAAGGAGCTGACAAATTCCAACGTGACCGTCACGGCGGTGTTCGACAAAAACACGTCAAAAAAACTTTACAGCTTCGATGCCGAGAACTGGATGTCCTATACCGACGGCGTTTCCGTCTCCCAAAACAGCAGAGTCTATTTCCGGGGAGAAAACAGCAAGGGCGCTTCCGCCATCGCCTGTTACACCGTCAGGAATATCGACAAGATCGCACCGACCACGCCCACGGGACTTTCCGTCTCCGTGGACCAACAGAATGTCATTCTGAGCTGGCAGCCCAGCTCAGACGATTTCTCCGGCATGAAGGATTACCTGGTGACCTGTTCTCACGACGGCATCCAATATAACGCACGCACGACAGAAACATCCTTCACGATCGAAAATGCCGATTATGCGGAGTGGCAGTGGACCGTGCAGGCCTGCGATGCGGTCGGCAATCTCTCCGCAGCTTCCGTCGGCGACAACTTCGAAGTGGTCGACCCGAATCCGCCTCCGCCCCCCTCCTATATAGCGAAGGGCGACCGCGACGGAAACGGCGTCTCCGACATCATGTTCGTCTGGACCGGGAACACATATGCTCATGGCTACTGGATGAACGGACAGGCGGCCTGGTGGAGCGCCGCCGCGCCTTATGTTGCCTCCGACTGGGACAACCTCGGAGGCTACGACATGGACGGCGACGGCTGCGCCGACGCGGTCATGTTCGGCAACGTGATCGTAAATGACGCACGCGGCGCCTACATCGGGTTCTACAGCGCCGGCGACGACGTGAATGGCTGGCGGCACATCGGCTATCTGAGCAATGCCGAAAATATCGCATGGCAGAACAAGGTCGGCAACCTGACCGGAAACGACGAAGGCAGGAACTCCATCGTCTGGTACGCGCCTGAACGCTGCCTCCTCGGTTTCTGGAAAGAAGGAACCGATGCCTGGGTCGGCCTCAGCACGGAATTCGGCGGAAGCATGTGGAATCTGGCCGGTTGCGGCGACTTCGACGGTTCCGGCAGGGAATCCGTACTGATGAGCTACAACGGCGGCGAGTTGTTCATCTCCATCGGCGAAGATTGCGTGCAGCATTATCATGGCACCTCCAACTGGTCCGGCTGGGAACTCCGCGCCATCGGCGATTTTGCCGGCGACGGCAGGGACGACATCGTGCTGTTCCACGAGGGAACCGGTTCGATGGTCATGCTTGCGGACGGCAACTCCGACGATTGGACGTCGATCGGCCAGCTTAATGCCGGTGACTGGTTTGTGGTCGGCGCAGGGGATTATAACGGCGACAGGAAGGACGACCTGCTCGTGCGCCAGCATTCCACCGGTATGCTCGGCTACTACGCCAACGGCGTCCAGGCCAACTGGAATGTCCTGGGCTACGGCGTCGACATGCAGTGGACCGTTATCGCCTGACAAATGAAGAATTCCGAATAACGCCCTGCTCACCAGAGCACAAGAAAGCCTTCCTCGGTCGCACATGACTGAGGAAGGCTGATTTTTTGTCAGAGAGCAGTTGAAAGCAGTGTTTACGCCTCCGGAATCCGGATATCCATGGAGATGTCGCAGGCTTTCACGGAATGCGTGAGCGCGCCGGAGGAAATGAAGTCCACGCCGGTCTCGGAAAGCGACGGAATACGGGCGAGCGTGACGTTTCCGCTGGCCTCAAGCCGCGCCTTGTTGCGGGCGATCCCGACCGCCTTCACGACCTTCTCGTTGTCCATGTTGTCGAGCAGGATGTACTCCGCGCCGGAGAGCAGCGCCTCGTCGAGTTCGTCGAGGGAATCCACCTCGACCTCGATTTCGAGCTGCGGATACATCTCGCGGGCGCGGCGGACGGAACGCAGGATGCCGCCCTTCCCTTCCATCCCGGCGAGTTCGCGATGGTTGTCCTTGATCATGATGCGGTCGTACAGGCCGATGCGGTGATTGAACGCCCCGCCGATTGCCACGGCGTATTTTTCCAGGTTGCGCCAGCCGGGCGTGGTCTTGCGCGTGTCAAGGATTTTCGCACGGTTCCCCGCGAGCTCCTGATATTTGTGGGACGCCGTCGCGACGCCGCACAGACGCTGAAGGAAATTCAGCGCGGTGCGTTCCCCGGTCAGAAGCACGCGCGCCGGACCGGAAATCTCCGCCATGACTGTTCCGCGGGGACAGGCCTCGCCTTCCTTCACCATCGCCGTGAACACGACGTCCGGGTCAAGCGTATGGAACAGGCGTTCCGCGACGGGCAGTCCGGCGCAGATGAGGTCTTCTTTCGCGATCAGCACGGCGGTGGTCTTCAGGTCGGCGGGGATGACCGAATTCGTAGTGGTGTCTCCGAGGTCGCCGAGGTCTTCTTCGAGGGCAAGCTGGATCAGAATATCGGCGCGTTTCCAGTCGATTTCGGTTTTCTGCATCGGGGTGTCTCCTATTGTCTCGTTCAAAAATCGTTTTTTTCTGTTCATTCCCGTGTGCGAGCGCAAGCCGCACACTGCGTTCACACACTCTGTGTGTCGGGGGCATACATGACGGAAATCGGTTTGATCTCCAGCGCCTTTCCGGTCTGCATGTCGTAGCGGATCACGGCGGCGTCCAGACGGATCCCGGTCTCCACAACGGGGAATTTGTGCGGCATCCCGGTGCGGAATTTCGCGATCACGTCCGGGACGGACCGCCCGAGGATCGAATCCTCCGCGCCGACCATGCCGACGTCGCTCAGGAACGCCGTTCCGCCGGGCAGGATGCGGGCGTCGGCGGTCTGCACGTGCGTGTGCGTGCCGAGGACTGCCGTAACGCGTCCGTCCAGGAACCACGCGAGCGCGGCCTTTTCGCTGGTGGCCTCGGCGTGGATGTCCACGATGACGCACTTGCAGGTGATCGGGATCTGCGTCAGGATCTGTTCGGCGGTCTCGAACGGGCAGTACGCGCTGTCCTTCATGAACACCTTGCCCATCAGCGAGATCACCGCCACTTCGCCGCCCGCCGGCTTGCGCGTGTACAGCCAGCCGCGTCCGGGCTGGAGTTTGCTCATGTTCGCCGGACGCACCACGTTCTTCATACCGCGTATCTCGTCCTCGAATTCCTTGCGGTCCCACGTGTGATCGCCGGACGTGAAGACGTCCACGACGTCCGCCATTTCGCCGAGGCAGGACTTGTTCAGCCCCGCGCCCGCCGCGCAGTTCTCGCCGTTCGCAATCACGAACGTGCACATGTACTGCTGTTTCAGCCGCGGCACAAGCGCCTTGACCGCCTTGCGGCCGCCCTTGCCGACGATATCTCCGATGAATAGCAAATTGAGCGTGGGACCGTTCAAGTTCATACTCCTGGTTTTTTCCCGTTTCGATTTGAAAAATGAGTGAAAACGAAGTATATTTTTCAAACCGTTTCTTAAGAAAAATATAGTCGCGAAACGCGGAAACTGCAAACCGGAATCGGAAAAAATGACGAAAAACTCGAAGAATGACACCGCGCCCGCCGCGCAGACCGCTCCCGAATGCCCCGCGCCCGATTCCGTGCCTGAGGAATCCGCCTCGAACAAAGCGGTCGTCTTCCTGAAATATGCAATCAAAATCCTCGTCACGGCGGGCATCGTCGCCGTGCTCGTCTACACCTCGAAAAAACACGGCACGTTCGACGGCGTCGACTTCTCCGGGCTGAACTGGTTCTGGCTCGGCGCGGCGTTCCTGCTCTACCTCGTGCACCTCTTCGTGAACGCCTGGCGCTGGCGGCTTCTGCTGGCGTACCGCGCGATCCCCTGCTCGCTCTTCTCCGCCTTCTCCCTCACCACGCAGTCGTTTTTCTTCTCGTTGGTGATGCCCGGCGGCGCGATCGGCGGCGACGTGATCCGGGCGAGCTTTCTGGCGTACCGCGTGCCGAAAGGACAGAAATTCGACGGCGTCTTCACGATCCTGATGGACCGGTTCACCGGCATGATCGGCATCTTCCTGACCGTGTTCCTCGCCCTGCCCTTCGCGTGGCGCTACCTCGACGCCGCCGACCCGCGGGCGAAACTCCTGACGTTCGCCCTGCTGGGCGCGTCCGCCGCCGGGCTCCTCGCCGCCGCCGTGATCTTCCTGCACAAACAGCTGGAAAAGATCGCGTTCTTCCGCTGGGGCGAAGACCTCGGCGCGAAGCTCTCGCGCGGATTCTCGACCAAGCTCCTGAACGCGCTGGATTCCTACAGCGGCGCGACGAAGGAGATCGTGTGGTGCGTGATCGCGAGCATCCTCGGCGTCAATTTCGTGCTCGGCCTCTGCTTCTACTGCGTCTGCCTCGCGTTCTCTTCCTCGCTCGCTCCCCTCTTCGGCCCCATCGTCGCCGCGATCACGGTCGGGAACATCGCCGGGCTCATCCCTCTCACCATGTCCGGCATCGGCCTGCGCGACTACTTCGTGGCGGCGATCCTCGGCGCGGCCCTCGCGGAACTCCCCGACTGCCCCGTCGCCGCCCTCGCCCCGACGCTCGTCATGACCGGCGTCATCATCGCGGGCGGACTCTTCGGCGGGTTCTTCTTCCTGTTCGACAGCGCATACAAGAACAAGGCGGCCACGCCGCCCAAACCGAAGGACTGACCCGCCATGCCGGACGGAACCTGCAAGCTCGAAATCGTTCTCCGCTGGGCGCTCTTCCTCGCCTACGCCGCGGTCACGTTCGTGCTGACGCTCCGTCACGAGCCCTGGGCGGACGA
>JAEEGJ010002759.1_pt1 | contig 79598 bp, 62 predicted proteins | sample 8958761 | NCBI WGS metagenome assembly JAEEGJ01 (sample SAMN16246546, study PRJNA631951) | gut metagenome | biome: gut microbiome; feature: rumen; material: RS-attached | host: Bos | place: Iran: Karaj | collected 2018-10 | reverse complement strand
TTCTGGTGGCGTACTTGCCAAAGCCAAGATGAAAAGCTTTTGATGCGTGGGCTTGCGTTGCAAGGACAACATCACGGAGGCTTTCACGGTTTGACAGTTGCCCGAACACCATAACGGCCAACTGGTTTCAGCAGGTGAAGTCTTTGACATAGCGATTTCCATTGTATTTATTTGATATTCTGAGGAATACGTCCTTATCAATGAAATCTAAAAAATGTGCGAGCACGTATTATCCGTTATGCATGTGCCATTCTACGTTAGTCTGGCAAAGATTATTTCAAATCGGCGCGCTTCAAAAACTGCTGTAATTACCTAACTCTCAATATTTTCAAAGAACTTTTATAAATTTTTAGTAGACACTAATGAGCACATATGTTCAATCTGTAATTTCGAATATTGACAACTATCCGAATAAAACAGCAATCGTGACAGGGGCGGCTTATTCAGGGAATGACTTCTTGCAGAATTTTACCGTTACTATTACCAAGGGATTCCCTCCTCTACCATAAGTTCTAAAGCGCAGTATTATGAAATCGAAGTCCATACACTTTTTTCTTTGCAGCATAGTTATATGTACTATTAGCGGATGCTTTAAGTGGAAGAAAGAAGAGCCCTCAGATATGAGTCCCTATATTAGGACTGATTACACCATAGAAAGGTATGATTGTAATAAAGATAGCACCTTTATAATACAATCCGGGCACCAGTCGCATAATTATAAGAAGCCACATACTTATGCCAGAATCGATGACCCTAGCTTTTATGAGTATCCTCATTTTTTCTATCAATATGATTCTCTGTGTTTCTTTATTGATTTAGGAGCATTAATGGGAGAAGTCTGGCCACATAATCACGATGATGGATATTTGTTGTTTCCTGCAGATGGGCCTGTATTTAAAGAGAATTATCAATATAATACTATTAAAGCTTTCCGCCCCTACTTGGATTTTTATATTTCAGAAAACATTAGTACCCCGTACTTTAAACTACAACTAGATTCTGCAAAAAGGCCTGTATACTATAATGTTGAGGACGGTGACGTTTGTACTTATTCATTCAAAAAGAATTATGATGACATATCCGCGTATTCTTTGATATTTCAAGTGGCGTTTAATAGACAGACATATATTGACAGATTAACATATAGGATAGATTTCACGCATAGATTAGTATCATATATGGAGAATTCCACTTTTCACGCTTATAATTACAAAGCAGATTACATTGAATAACAAAATGTACGGCAAACAATGAACAAATTATTTCATCTGTTTTCTTTTCTTTTAATAATCGTAGTCGTTAATGCTTGCTTTCATAAGGATGAACTTGCTGATGTGACCATTGAAATACCTGATGAGTACATCAGTATTCCATATTTTTATAAAATAGAGTTTTCGGAAAATGGAGTAACGCACACACATATAAGGAGGGATGCCCCTTATCCGGGGAAAAAATATGACATTCCGAAATTCATAATAAATAATGATACTATTTCATTCAAATGGGAATTGAATCATCGAAATCCTCCGGGGGGAATTCGTATCGATGTTGGTGATAATACATTCGAACCTATTGCTCTTTTGCATTTTCAGTCATCTGACGGATTATTTTTTATTGAAGGTAAAGAGTATTCTAAAATAACGTCATTTGAATCATACAATTTTAAGTTGAACAAGATGACGGATAGTGATCACGGGATATACTCAATATACAGGGGTATAGATGATATCGCATTTTCGGTACAATTCAATATTGTCGGGTATGAATATGAACCATGGGGTGAACGAAAAAATGATAAGGAATATTGTTATATTGGCAAAATTGATTTTTCAAAGAAGTTTGTTGCCTGGCAAGAAAGTTACGAAAAGCAGAAGAGATTAAGCAATAGTTACCGGAAAGAATACATACAATAATAGAGCAACCCTAAGGACAATAGTTCGTTAGTTTTATAGTTTTTATGCCACGGCGCGAACGCCGTAGAATAAGAGTTCTTTGAAATCAGTGCTATTTAATCGCAAGTTCGCATGTTTCGCGGACATTGCAATAAATCGATCCACTATTGCAGCGTTGTGCAGCAGGGTTTTGGTTGAACCGACAGAAAGGTTGTGCCCCTGTTGCCTAGCATAAGCCCTGGCAACGTTGACGGAAGACAAGGATGCATTGAAGGCAAATGCCAGGGCCTCCTTGTTGCGGGCCTGACAGTGAGTGAGCCCGGTGAACTGCTTGGCATCGCGGAAAACAAACTCCAGCTGGAACCTCGTCCGGTAGATGTCGAAGATATCACGAGCAGACAGAGTCAGATCCGTTGAGAAGAACACCTTCCTGGCCTGGGTCTTCTTGTCCGTATCCAGGTAGTCAACGATGACGACACGGACTTCACGACCGAGGCTAACCGCCCAGACATCCGCGGTATACAGTTTATAAACAAGTTTGTCATCCACAGAGTACTCTTCTTTGAAGATGTCCATGTCAAGGTGTTTGAGATCGACTTTCCCCGCGAACTTCTGGGGGCGCCCTCTCTTCCTGGACTTCGGACCGCGATAGAGATACTTCAGGTTCACGTCGTCACGGAAGCGGCTTATGATGTTGAAGCCCAACTCCTTGACTCCGGTAACGAAGCTCTCCTTGGAGAAGTAAGCGTCAGCGACAATGAGATTACAGATGGACATCAGTTGTTTGTTTATACGGCACAGCATCCTTAGATACCACCCCGTGAGGGAATCGGGATCATCCATCCCCCTGGTGCATTTGGGCTTGCGCCCACGGCATTTCTGGGTAAAGGTCTGCTCCGCTTTCAGGAACACGGCATCCTTGGTATCCGCATCAACAATGGAGAGTCCCAGGATCTCAAGACCATGTTTGATGGCACCGGCGCAGCCGGACCAGAACCAGTCGACGCCCGGAGTCTTCTTTCCAGCCTTGGGGATGAAACATGGGTCGATGCCTATTGCGATACGATGTCCCATCATTGGAGAAAGGAAGTGGCGGTTGAATGAAAGCCAGTCGAAGGGCTTCTTGAAGTTCTGGCGGAACCGGCTCTCACATGAGCGGCCACACCTCGCCATCTGGGTGAAGTTCATGCGTCCGGAGGATGTAAGATAAAGTTCCATGGTCTCGATGATGAAAGTTCGGAAAGATTTGCCAAGATTTGTCATGCTCGAGAGGGCTGCCGCAATCATCTCTCTCCGCTGGATAAGGGGCTTGGTTTTCATACAAGTAACTAGTTGTGTGGTAACTGCTAAGTTACTGAAAATTAAGCACTTATCTAAATTTTTCAAGCATTATTTCCGCGGTTTTTTAACACTTTTTTCGGCTTTTGTTCAAGGTCGTTCAGCGGGTGTCTCTGGCACCCCGAAATGGGCTACTGTTGTTGTAATGAGTTGAAAATTATACAGTTTTTAAGTTTTTAACGATATATTGTTTCTTGATGGATGCAAGAATATGCTGGTGCGGGTATTTAAAAATAGAGAATGAAATAAGAGTTATGAAAAGAATCTTTACCATCTTGTTATCCTTGCTCTTTTTAGCAACTATTCCGTCATGTAATGGGAACACTATTAAGCCTGAAGAAAGCAAAGACCAGCAAGAAGAAAAGGGTCCGGATTCTCTTCCGGACACAACGTGGTCCTGTAACTTTATGAACCTGACGTGGGAATTGTATTTTATGAGTGATACCGGTGTGCAGATTACTTGGCGTGATAAAAACCGTAAGAGTAAATCCGCACGCGGACAATACTCAAAAGATGGAAACAAATTGATATTCACGCAACCATTTGCAATCGATGAAATACGTACTTCTGAATTGACACAGACCATCATTGAGTACATCTTAATAGATGTACAAAATTCGGAGCATGACCACCCAGTCTCACGGCCAAAAATCCAGTAAATTTTTCGGAGTATAACCACCCAAAAACGGTAAAAACCTTATAAAAATTGCGCGCGCGAGGCCGGCGGCCGCCTCACTTTTCGGAGCATTACCACCCAGGCGCGTGCAAAAAGGGTCAAAAGGCGCCCGGCGCCCCTCCGTTTCGGAGCATTTGCACCCACTTTTGTAAGGGAACCGTCTGAGGGCCAAGGCTTTTCGGAGCATAGCCACCCATTTGTTTGTTAACTTTGCAGCTCAACCATAAATTGAGCAAGCCATGGCAGGTAAATGCAAAGAAATGAACAAGATCAAGCAAGCGTTGCGTCTCCATCTTGACGGAGAATCCAATCGGTCGATAGGCCGTAAACTGGACCTGTACAAGGGTACAGTCAACAAATACATCAATATGGCGGAAGCCTGTGGCATCCCCATCCCGGTGCTCCTGACGATGGAAGAACCGGAGATTGAACGGGTGCTCACAGGTGGCAATCCAGCTTACAGCGACAGCCGGTTCCAGGAACTCAAGGAACGTCTTCCATATATTGCTTCCGAGTTGGAGCGGAAACATATGACAATGTATCTGCTCTGGCGGGAGTACCGGACGACCAATCCGGACGGGTATGGGTATACTCAGTTCTGCTACCATGTCAATCAATATACAGAGGCCCAGAAGCCATCCTTTGTATTGTCCCCAGATCGCGAGGGCGGACAATACCTGTTCGTGGACTTTGCCGGAGACACGATGTCCTATGTGGACCTCGATACCGGTGAGGAGGTAAAGTGTCAGGTCTTCGTAGCATCACTTCCTGCGTCCGATTACGGCTTTGCGATGGCCGTGCGGTCGCAGAAGGTGGATGACTTCCTATATGCCCTGGAATGCTGTCTGCGGCATATCGGTGGCGTTCCGAAGATCATTGTCACGGACAACCTCAAGTCTGCTGTAGTAAAGGCGGACCGCTATGAGCCGGAAGTGAACCGCTCGCTGGAAGACTTTGCCGAACACTTCGGTTGTGTGACCATACCTGCCAGGTCAGGCAAACCGAAAGACAAGGCTCTAGTTGAAAATCATGTCAAGCTTACCTACCATAATGTGTATGCGCCCCTGCGTAACCGTCAGTTCTTCTCCATAGAGGAACTAAACGCTGCCATCGCTGAACAAATGATGCTCCATAACCAGCGGCGGATGCAACGCCTGCCGTTCACTCGTGAGGAGCGCTTCATCTCCATTGATAAGCCGGCATTGAAGCCGCTACGGGCGGAACGCTTCGAGATCAAGTATCGTTGTGAGCTGCTTGTGAACCCCAACAGCTTCATCTACATGGGGCGCGACAAGGTCTATTACTCAGTCCCTTACAGGCTCATCGGGCAGAAGGTAAAGGTCATCTACACGCGTACAATGGTTAATATCTACTCACAGCACGGTGAGAGGGTGGCCACGCATATACGTTCCTATAAAGTTGGAGAATATGTCCGCAACGATGCCCACCTGCCTTCTTACTATAATGACTATGTACAACTGTCTCCAGCCAAGTATATATGGCGGGCCGAGCGTATCTCAGCACAGTTCGCAGACATTATCCGAGGTGTCTTTGAACAGAATACAACCGCACCGCCTGAGACGTTCTACAAGTCCTGTGACGGCCTTTTCAACCTGCAGAAGACCACAGAGCCGCAGCTCTTTGACCGGGCCTGCAGGGCCGCTCTGGAACGGAACCGTTGCAACTACGGCTTCATCCGGAACCTGATTGAAAGCAAATGTGCCGGCCTCCCGGCGGAGGATGAAGAGCCTACGCTCTTCCCGGCCGACCATGATAACATCCGAGGAAGGGAATACTTCCAATAACCCACTAATATCAACACACATGGAAAATCAAATCTTCCAAGACCTCAAAGGTCTACACCTCTCCGGCATGGCCGAATGCTGGCAGAACCTGCAGGAGACGCGGAAGCATCAGGAAATCGTCCTCCAGGATGGTCTCGTGATGCTGATCCAGGCTGAACACGACCAGCGTGCGGCGAATAAAACCGCCAGGCTCATCAAGAATGCCCGGTTCCGCTACGATGCAAGCATCGAGCAAGTTCTCTTTGACCCCGCAAAGGGGCGCGACCAAGGCCGTATCATGCAACTTGCTTCCTGCGAATACATCAGGCAGGGCGCTTCCGTTCTCATCACGGGCCCGGCCGGGGTGGGAAAGAGTTACCTCTCCACAGCCCTTGGCTATCAGGCCTGCCTCTCCGGCTTCAGGGTCCGCTACTTCAACATGAACAAACTTCTGGAAGCCATGCAAATGTCCCGCATCGAGGCCAAGGCGGCGAAGTTCTTCGACCGCATGGCTGAGGTGGATCTGCTTATCATCGAAGACTTCGGAATGAAGGTTCTGGATGGCCAGCAGCTGCTGGACTTCATGGAACTCATCGAGGACCGGCACGCCCGGAAATCAACAATCATTACCAGTCAACTGCCGGTCAAAAACTGGTATGATGTGCTTGCAAAAAACACCACCGTGGCTGACGCCGTGCTCGACCGACTCGCCAAAACAGCACACAGAATCGAGCTTTCCGGTGATAGTATGAGAAAATAATCCTATATTTGCCAGACCAGGCTTGAAACGTTAACTCAAGTGGGTGGTTATCGCCGAAATGCCTGGGTGGTCTTCACCGAAATCCGCAATAGATGCGACAATATCCGGAGACAAGATGCAGGTCTCTATGAATGTCACTGTTGTGGGTAATATTTCTGGTGTCCGTCCTGGAGATCATCAATTATCTTTTACTTGGAAGCATTGAAGTCGGAAAGAAAAAGGCGCAAAGCTAATTGTTTTATAACCAGCCTATTATACGATTAAGGGGGTGTCATTCCATCACTCCCTTAATCGTTTTATTAAGTGATAATCAGCTATATAGGTTTGCGCTAAATCTAATCGGAGAACTTCGCTTTGAGGAACTCGCGATTGAGGCGGGCGATATTGGCGACGGTGATGCCCTTGGGACATACCTTCGCAATCAAAAAGGAAAGGATTATATGATATTACGTGTTTTTACTTTACTATACGTCTTCTTCGTCTCTATTGAAGTCACCAAAGAATTCTTCTTTGCCTTGCTGCAGTACTGAGATTTCCTGATACATAAAACGGCAGGTCCAGTCATAAAGCGGGATAACGGCGCCATGTTTTCCTGCATCGGTAAAATGAAGCGTCCGATAATAGCGAATTAAGCTCTCATCATCGGAAGTATCGGCAGCAAACAGGAACAGATACTGACAGCCTATATGTTTTCTGACTTCCAACACAATGGGGACGAGAAAATGCCAGAAAACTACAGCCCCAAAATGAGGAAAAAAACCCAACGAGTCAAAGAGTTCACGGTAATTCTCGTTGGCGCAGAACTGTACAATCTCTACTCCGGCAAATGTCTGTCCTACCCTTTGAAGATTCTCAGTGAAAACGCTCTCTATATCAGAAACAGCCTTGTTATCTTTCTTCTGGATCTTGTCAAGATCGGCCTTTGAGATACCTTTACTTGTTCGTACGCTTTCGCGGATTTCTTTGATAAGTCGGCGATCTTCTTCGCTGGTACTTTCTTCTTTTTCTATTTCATCGAAATACTTAAAGAGGTTCTTTATCAGACAAAGTTGCTCTTTCTCAATCAGCTTATCATACAACTGACCACACTTCAAAGAGAAATAGAAGACGATGCCTCCATCTTCCTTGTTTTTAACGACGTAATATGCTACAGAACCATTCTCGTCTTCTTCAAAAGCCTCTGACTGAATCTTGTTGGTGAGACTGTCGCTCTTGGGATTAGAGAAATTACCAACCAGTCGTAGATTAATATCAGAAGAGGAGAGCCTTTCGATAGAAAAACTCTCCAATATCTTTTCCTGCTGCTTAGTAATCCTGGACATATACAATGATTTAAAAAGCAGGCCGAAGGTGACTTAAATAATACCGGCGAACCTTGATATGGTGTGCATCCTGCCGGATATCATCCAGGGAAATCAAAGCGTCACTGTTTTCTCCGGCCGGAACATCAACCCTTGCCTTCTGCCAAGAAATCTCGCCGTGGGTAATGGAACTGAGACTCCACGCATCCTTTGGTGCGTATTGCTCAAAAACCTTATCGAAAACGGCTTGGAATGGAGCAATTTCTTGGGCTGTTACTCTTTTTGTGAGTTTACCTTGCTTGTACAGGCTTCTTATCTGAACGATGACCGGCCCATATTTCCAAGCCTGAAATTCCGTTGTGAATAAAGGTTGATCCAATTGAATAAGGGATTCACGCTGGGCGAAGTATAAGAGCTTATGCAACTTCATCTCGTCGATATGGGAACCAAATTCCTTTTCATACCGGCGAGAGATATAAGAAGCGACTTTTACTACGTCAAGCATATTAACCCATTTTTTTCAAAGGTGGCATTTTTTTTTGTAACCACAAAATCTTTGCCCATAATTCACCTTTGCACATAGATTATAGTTCCGGCCTGATATGCCGAGCAAGGGGCAAAGACATCCGGAGATAACTCACGGAGCCTGGACTCTACCATATCAATGAAAAAGGGGCATCTAAATGATACCCCCTTAATTACACTTCGTATAATAATATGATAAATCAAGCGTGTTTCGAAGATAATAAAGAGGATTCTCCAACGAAACAGATATATGCCTGGCATTCTGCACTTGTTCTATTGCCTTATCGTATGCATATTGACTGGAATATACTCGCTGATTAGCAGTATATAACCTTACAAGATACTCCTTCGATATCGTATTGTCTATACTTTGCTCTGCCTTCATATAATATGTCAATGCATCATTATACTCTCCGGCATTCTCAAAGACGCGGCCGGCATAGTAATATGCCAAGAATCTGTGCTGCTTGCTACCGTGGCGGGAATAATACTTTACGGCCGGAGCTATCAGAGAATCAGACTTGACATCTATATAGTTCTTGTCCAACGCCATCGACCAGAGAAGGGAAAATAGCGCTTTTTCCTCTTTCGTCGAGTTGGAATCTTGCTTGATTTCAGACAGCTCCTGGTAAGCCTTCTTATGGTCTTCCTGGATGTAGCCTTCAATATCCGTCAGCTGTTTTAACTCGGCAGACTGGCAAGAACAAATCAAAACAGTCAATCCTAAAACAAACAACAAAGGTCTCATAGAAACAATACGCTTTAGTGTAAACAAATATAACTTGTTTTCAGCACAATAACTGCCTCTCGCACTCGTTTTTATCCTCTTTTTTCGAGTTTGTAAGTTCGAAAAAATATGCCCTTGATTATCAATAAGTTACAAAGGCGTTTATAAGTTGTTTTTTTGCATAGGATTTATCAACTCCGTAACTTTGTAAAAACACATATCATTATGAAAAAGTATCTAAAATACATCTTGGTTTTGTCCTCAATCTTCATTGGCATTGTAAAAACCAACACTTCTTTTGCTCAAGAACCTATCATTATTAATCCTGGTATTTCTGACGATAATAATGGTGGAATTCCAAGGCTTCCCTCAATTGTTCCAATTTCCGGATTTGTTGAGGATGGTGTAATACATCTCAATTTCAGCTGTGACCTCGGCAATGTTTCCGTCGTTATTGAACACTCTGTTTTTGGAATTATTCTCCAAACTGTAGTCGATGGATCTGATCCTGAAGCCATTATTCCTTTCTTAGAATACCCAGGAGATTATACCATCTACTTTACTACATCCGGGGGGAACTCGTATATCGGTCGGTTTTCTATATATTGATTTTTTTATTCAATACTTTGCGTTATGAAGATTTTTTATTTCCTCTTTTGCGGTATTATACTGTATAGTTGTTCTGTCGGAATGATTAAAGAAGATAGTATATCATCAAGTATCGGCCTCGCAACAAAAAGCGAGAACAAACCATCTTATGAAGAAGCCTATTTCCACAAATCAACTAACTCCTGGATTATTCCTCAAGAAGATCCTTATAGAATTGACTTCATAAATAACACAATAAGAGATAAAGCTGATATACAAAAAATGATTAATAATCATTGCTTTGAATTAGAAGCAACTGATTATGCCTTAACTGTATTTCCTAGAAACGTGAAAGAATTACAGGAAATAGAAGGATTGCCAGACATTCAGATTTCTTATATTCCTTTTGCGTGTCATAAGCTATCAACAAATGTGCTAGATAGCCGAAACAAAGATACTATTGAAAAACGAATATTTTATGAAGAAGAACGATATATAGAAGAACAACCTATATATAACTCTGAAGGAAACCTCGTTTCAACAGAAATAATAAAAATGCCAATACTATATGTTGTTTGGCCTAAAAGTAAACCGCTTCCCAATAAACTTGATTATTCTATTGATTATGAGGTATTTATTCCGAACCACTATTCGTTATACCATAAGAACAAAGATCTTATTGATATTATAGAACAAGAATCATTATTTGCTGTTTTAAACTCGCCTAAGTCTACAAGAAGCAATAGGCTATTCACTGGATATCTTTATTATTATGATTATCTTTTGCCAGAAGGAGCTCCCGTTGCAAATTTGAAAATTAGTTTTCGTGTTGGCAGTAATATTTCTGATATTACCACTACTTCCAGTGGATATTTTGCAGTAACAACAAATAGTTCCTGTAGTGTTGAAGCAGTTTTTCAAGATTCTCGATGGAAAATCACTTCTTCATCATCTACCAGTCCTATAACACTAACTATTCCAGAAATATCTTCCTCTTGGGTCAACGGCAATTCAATTACACTAGACAATGATTTAGTAACATCACATTTAGCATTAAATGCATACTATTATCTTCCACACCCAATTCCTGTTTTATATGAAACTAACGGAATTCGAATAAAACTAATTAATTCATACATAGATCATTGTGGAGAGTTTCATCCTGGATTATTAGGGAGCAGTAATATTGACTTGTATTACGGTATTTATCATGAACGAGACCTTATATCTCTAGTTTGTCATGAATTAGGGCATTATAATCACTATCTTGTTCGAAATGGCTTTTTTCCTTATACTTCCGTTCATAGATTATTTAAAGAATCCTATGCAGACTACTCTGGATGGTTTATAACAAGATTCTTTTACAAGTACTATAACCCATCTATATCTGATACGACATTATCTATTATGCTTAGTAGAAGTAACCAAGTATGGACTATGAACGATACTGGAGATAATTCTCATTATTCGCCTTTGTTTGTTGATTTAATAGATGATGATAACCAGGCATATTATAATGTAAATTATAACTATGACCCGATTTCAAGTGTTCCCCATTTTGTTATTAATGAGATGATTGGCAATAGAGTATGGTCTGAATACAAATCAACATTAAGCAACTATATTGGAACTTATTTTAACTCAAGTGATTATTCAAGTTTTGTTGCTCCTTATGATTATTATTTTACACACGATTAACAATTACTCTGATTAGTCTTCCTCCGTTTTATAAAGTTTACGCCACGGCGCAAACAACGAATAATTAGAGTAATTTGAAATCAGTTTTAATATAGTCGCAAGTTTGCGTGTTTTGCTGTCGTTGCAATGAATAGATCCACTATAGCAGCATTGTTCAGCAAGGGTTTGATTGAATCAACCGAATGGTTGTGCCCTTGATGACCGGCATAATTTTTGGCGACGTTGACGGAAAAAAGGAAACGTTTAAGGCAATGCTGGTGCATCCTCGTTGTACTCATTTATTTTATTTTTGCGGGCTTATGCAACAATAGTTGTCCTGATCGCATCTTATATTTATAATTTGTATAAACTGTTATTAATTACACAAGTAACACGAATATTTATGAAAAGAATCTTTCCCTTCTTGTCATTACTGACAGTATTATCTATATGTTCAGCGTGTAACACTCCATCACTGAGAGAGGCTAAAAGTTCGTTGGCAAATTCCATTGAAACTTATGGTTTACATAGATATTGTGATTTTACCATTGACGGAAATAAAGACAATGGAATTGGCACAATAATAATAAAAGGAATCAACGACTCTACTGTTGATTTTGAATTCGGATTCTTATCGGATACTTCCATACCCTTGTTTAATAACCAGAAAGAATGGAAAATATCCGCGACTAATATCAATCTTTCAGGAGATTTTTCTAAAATTGTATTTGATCAAAAAGCAAATATAAAGGCATTTAAACTCGATCCTTTTTCTGATTTGTTTTCTAAAACAGGCCAAGTTTCTGGCTGGCTCCATAATAAAGCAATAACGAAATCAGAGAGACCAGAGTATGATATCGAAGGAGAAATTGAATTGTCTTGGGATGAAGCAGGTATAACACATAAAATTAGTATCAATAATATTCATTTTTAAGAATCATCACCTATGACAAGCCGAGTATATAAAAGCATCCTTCTTCTCGCTAGCATTGTAATAGTCAATTCTTGTGATGCTTGGATATAACGGCTCACCTGCAAAGTTCGCTCAGAATGACAAAGTTACGTATGTAGCGCAAAGCTAATTATTTTATAACCAGCCTATTATACGATTAAGGGGGTGCCGAAATGGCACCCCCTCAATTATTCTTTAAGCTGATAATCAGCTATATAGGTTTGCGCTAAATCTAATCCGAGAACTTCGCTTTGAGGAACTCGCGGTTGAGGCGGGCGATATGGGCGACGGTGATGCCCTTTGGACATTCCAGCTCGCAGGCGCGGGTGTTGGTGCAGTTGCCGAAGCCCAGCTCATCCATCTTCGCCACCATAGCCTTGGCCCTGCGCTTCGCTTCGGGACGGCCCTGAGGCAGGAGGGCGAGAGAACTCACGCGGGCAGCCACGAACAGCATCGCAGAGCCGTTCTTGCAGGTGGCCACGCAGGCGCCGCAGCCCACGCAGGCCGCTGCGTCCATACTCTCCTCCGCCTTGTCGTGCGGGATGAGGATATTGTTGGCGTCCTGGGCGGAGCCGGTGCGCACGGAAATGAATCCGCCGGCCTGCAGTATCTTGTCAAAAGCCCTGCGGTCCACCACAAGGTCCTTTATCACAGGGAAAGCGGCGCTTCTCCAGGGCTCCACCGTGATGGTCGCACCGTTCTTGAAGTGACGCATAAACAGCTGGCAGGTGGTCACGTGGTCGTCCGGACCGTGTGCGCGGCCGTCTATATAAAGAGAACAGGCCCCGCAGATGCCCTCGCGGCAGTCGTGGTCGAAAGACACGGGACCGCTGCTCTGGCAACCCCTTTCCACCGCCACGGGATCACATCCCTCGCGGATAAGCTGCTCGTTCAGTATGTCAAGCATCTCAAGGAAGGATGCATCCTCCTCGATACCAGAAATATGATAGGTCTCGAAATGGCCCTTGGCCTTGGCGTTCTTCTGACGCCATATCTTTAAATTGAATTCCATATTAGTCTTTGTAATTTCTGGTAATAACCTTGATATTCTCATACACGAGAGGCTCCTTGTGGAGTTCGGGCTCCACACCTTCTCCCTTGTATTCCCAGGCAGCCACGTACATGTAGTTCTCGTCGTCGCGCTTGGCCTCGCCTTCCTCAGTCTGGCTTTCCACGCGGAAATGGCCGCCGCAGGACTCGTTGCGGTTGAGGGCGTCGCGGGCCATAAGCTCACCTATGTCGAAGAAATCTTCGAGGCGGAGGGCCTTCTCAAGCTCCTGGTTGAACTCATACTGGGTGCCGGGTACTTTCACGTTCTCGTAGAAGCGCTTGCGGAGGTCCTTGATGAGGCCGATAGCCTTCTGGAGGCCTTCCTTGTCGCGGGCCATACCCACATACTCCCACATGATGTGGCCGAGTTCCTTGTGGATGGAATCGACTGTCTCCTTGCCGTTGATGGAGAAGAGCCTGTCGATACGGGCCTGCACGGCCTTTTCTGCTTCGGCAAACTCAGGACGGTTGATATCGGTCTTGGGCTCGGCGAACTTCTTGGAAAGATAGTCGCCTATCGTCACGGGCACGATGAAATAGCCGTCGGCAAGGCCCTGCATGAGGGCGGAGGCGCCGAGACGGTTGCCGCCGTGGTCGGAGAAGTTGGCCTCGCCTATGGCGTAGAGGCCGGGTATGGTGGTCTGCAGGTCGTAGTCGACCCAGATGCCGCCCATGGTGTAGTGGATGGCGGGATAAATCATCATAGGCTCCTCCCAGGGAGAGGATGCGGTGATCTTCTCATACATATCGAAGAGGTTGCCATAGCGCTCGGCCACTTTCTGGTGGCCCAGGCGGGCAATTGCCTCTGAGAAATCGAGGAACACGGCCTTGCCGGTCTCGTTCACGCCGAAGCCTGCGTCGCACCTTTCCTTCGCTGCGCGGGAAGCCACATCGCGGGGCACGAGGTTGCCGAAGGCCGGATAGCGGCGCTCCAGATAGTAGTCGCGGTCTTCTTCAGGAATCTGGGAAGCCTTGATCTGATGCTTGCGGAGTTTCTCCACATCTTCCTTCTTCTTGGGCACCCAGATACGGCCGTCGTTGCGCAGCGACTCGCTCATAAGGGTGAGCTTGCACTGCTGGTCGCCGTGGACGGGAATGCAGGTGGGGTGGATCTGCGCAAAGCAGGGGTTGCCGAAGAAAGCGCCTTTCCTGTAGCACTGCATTGCAACGGAGCCGTTGGAATTCATTGCGTTGGTGGAAAGGAAGTAGGTGTTGCCGTAGCCGCCGGTGGCGATGATTACTGCGTGGGCGCCGAACCTTTCGAGTTCGCCGGTCACGAGGTTGCGGGTGATGATACCCTTGGCCTCACCGTTGACCACCACCAGGTCGAGCATCTCGTGGCGGGGGTAGGACTTCACTGTGCCGGCGGCTATTTCCTTGTTCAGGGATGCGTAGGCGCCCAGAAGGAGCTGCTGGCCGGTTTGGCCGCGGGCATAGAATGTACGGCTCACCTGCACGCCGCCGAAGGAACGGTTGGCAAGATAGCCGCCGTATTCGCGTGCGAAGGGGATGCCCTGCGCGACGCACTGGTCGATAATGGCAGCGCTGACTTCAGCCAGACGGTAGACGTTGGCCTCACGGGCACGGTAGTCGCCGCCTTTGATGGTGTCGTAGAACAGACGATAGACGGAGTCGTTGTCGTTCTGGTAGTTCTTTGCTGCGTTGATACCGCCCTGGGCAGCGATGGAGTGCGCACGGCGGGGGGAGTCGCTGATACAGAAGATCTTGACATTGTAGCCAAGTTCGCCGAGGGAGGCAGCTGCGGATGCGCCGCCCAGACCGGTGCCGACCACGATGATTTCAAGTTTGCGTTTGTTGTTCGGACTCACAAGATGGATTTCCGACTTACGTTTAGTCCATTTCTGGGCTAAAGGTCCTTCAGGAATCTTTGAATTAAGTTTATCGGCCATTTGATATTATAAATTAATTGGTATTCTATAATAGGGCAAATATACGATTAAAAAATGACAAGTGAAAGAAGATGTTAATCAGATTCCGCCTGTTCATACAAGCGCCTAAGCCAAACCGGCAAGGTCGGTTCAGCAGGAAATGCAGGCGGATTATCTGCCTTACGGAAGATTTATTTACAAGACAAGCGGATATAACGAAATAATTGACTACTTTTGGACTGGTATGAAACTAAACAAAAGAGACTTGATAAAAGCGCTGCGTCCCGGTTTTGAAGCAATGGGATATCATTACTTCAAAGACAGTATTTCGGGGGCTCAAGGTTTGTTTGGAAAGAAGATCGCAAAAGATTTGTATTTACAGGCAGCCCTCACTATCCATCGTTTTTATGACGATCAGTTTACTGTTGACCTTTGCTTTACTAATACAACATGTATATATCATTCAGGGTTAGACATACCTGATTGTAGTGATATAAGACCCTGTCAACTATTATCAGTCGAAGAAAGGATTAAATACTATCATTGTGATAAAAATGATTGCTGGTGGTCTTTATATGGCAGTGAAGATATCCGTTCAGTTGTTGTTGAAGTGTTATCTATAGTTGAACCACGTTTAGTTAACAATTCTGATCTTCTTAGACGAATAAGAGAAAGTATCCACCTTCAAACAGAAGAATTATTAGAAAAATGGATAATAGATAATTATACTCAAAAACTATTCCTTAGTAATCTTAAATATACACCGGACAGGCCATTGGATGATATACCCTTGGATTGGTTTCGGGCATCTGAAACTATTCTTCTGTTTTTATTCAATGAAACGGCGTTTCCGAAGGTTCGCTGCCTTGCGTCTGACAGTTTCCGAAGGTATACATTGGACTCAATGTTTGGAGAATAATGTAATTTAGTGCTTATGAAATTGAAACGCCAAGCAATAGTAAACATCATAACCCCGGTTGTTGAAAGATTGGGCTACCATTATATGGAAGACATTTCTGGAAATACACCTATCGTTTTCGCCAAAAAGAGCAAAGATGATTTATACTTCTTTATACTGGTTGGTGGTGTTGCATCCGTTAATGGGTCTTTTTCGATAGAGTTAACCCTGTCTCCGTCTACAAACGCAGGACTCAAAGGACTGGATATTCCTGGTAACAACATTCGTCAGTTCCCTAAATCTTTTTGGACAGCAGAGATGTTGTCAGAGGATTCAACTTTGACCGAAAGCCTTACTCACAAAGAAAATGAAATGCTGAACGACGAGACGTTGATTGAAGAGTTGAAACAGAGTAAGAAATTGCTATTGGAGGTTCAGTTGGAGAAATGGGTGATATCCTGGTATCAAGAAAAAGATGAATCTCAATTACCCCTGTTGAGTTTTATTCGGTATACGCCAAAGGAATCGGCGGGAAGCATTGACCTAAAGTGGTATGTTGTGGCAGAAGTCGTTCTTAGAGTTACGTGGATGCCAATAGATAAAGATAGAGTGTATTCACTTGCTACTCAAGCTTATTGGAGGCATTGTTTGGAGTCCACGTAGTGGCTGAATAACAGCCTCGTGTCATTCTTCGGCAGGTAAACCTGCCGAAGAATTTACTTTTTGGTCAGCCTAATGTTCTTGTTATAGGAAATAAGGCCCAAGCCTGGGCTCTACTGTCCCCACAGGGTGCCTTCTTCAGGCTCTTTGATGATGCCGAGGTGCTTATATGAGAGCTCGGTGGCTATGCGGCCGCGGGGGGTGCGGACTATGAATCCCTCTTTGATCAGGAAGGGCTCATAGACTTCCTCGAAGGTGCCCTGGTCCTCGCCGATAGCTGTGGCTATGGTGTTGGCCCCCACCGGACCTCCCTTGAAAGTCTGGATGATGGTGCGGAGTATCTTGTTGTCGATTGCATCCAGGCCGCGGGTGTCGATATTGAGCTTGTCGAGGGCATATTTTGCAATCTTCAGGTTGATATGCCCGTCGCCCACCACCTGGGCGAAATCGCGCACGCGCCTCAGCAGGCCGTTGGCGATTCGCGGCGTGCCGCGGCTGCGAAGGGCCACCTCCCGGGCGGCATCCTCGTCTATTCCTATGTTGAGGATTGCTGCGCTGCGCTTCACAATACGGATCAGCTGGTCGGTGTCGTAGTACTCCAGGCCGCTGTTGATGCCGAAGCGGGCGCGCAGCGGAGCCGTCAGCAGGCCGGCGCGGGTCGTCGCCCCCACGAGGGTGAAAGGATTGAGGGAAATGCGCACCGAACGGGCCCCGGGACCCTTATCTATCATGATATCAATCACATAATCCTCCATCGCCGAGTAGAGATACTCCTCCACTTCGGGGGATAGACGGTGAATTTCGTCGATGAACAGCACGTCACCGGTCTCCAGAGATGTGAGCAGGCCGGCAAGGTCGCCCGGCCTGTCGAGCACGGGGCCGGAAGTTATCTTCATATTCACCCCCATCTCGTTCGCGATGATGTGGGCGAGAGTGGTCTTGCCAAGGCCGGGAGGGCCGTGGAACAGGGTGTGGTCCAGCGGCTCGCCTCTCATCTTCGCCGCCTGTATGAAAACCTTCAGGTTTGAGACGATTTCTGCCTGTCCGGTGAAATCTTCCAGTTCGCGGGGCCGGATAATTCCGTCTAAATCCTTATCTTTGCCCTCGTTTGTATCGCGGGGATTGAAATCCGACATTTCTTTATTCCTTTACAAATACAAATATAGTTCTTTTAATTTAAAATTTGATTTTGTTTTTATACTTCGGTGGATTTGTTAATAAACCAATAAGTGTATTAAAATCAAATAATTACAAAATTAAAAGATGTTGAAAACCTTGTTAGGGAGAAACTGAAGAATTGTTGAAATGAACGGGCTTCCGGATATCAACAGGGTTTTCAACCGGAAATGAACAGTTTATTTGAGATTGATGTTGATAAACAAAAGATCGACCTCGCTTCTGAAAGACAGATTACAATCCGGAAAGGATGTATTCTGCCGGGGCCTTTATTTGTCCGCCCGCTGGTTCGTGCTTTCGGAAGTTGCGCAGAAAGGATTGAATTTCATAATATTACCCAACCAGGAAGCAGCCGAATACTGTGCTTCGGACCTCTACACCCAGGTGGAAGGAGACTCCGTGTTCTTCCTCCCCTCGTCGGGCAAGAACATAGAGAGGAGCAACTACAAATCCTCCCTTGGGGTGCAGCGCACATCAGCCGTAGAAAAGATAATCAACTACGACGGCAGCCGGCTGCTCATAGTGACCTATCCCGAAGCCATAGAGGAACTTGTGCCCACTGAAAAGCGTATCCAGGAAGCTTTTTTCGAAATCCGCACAGGGGACGCCATATCCCACGAAAGCATCACGGAAAAACTTGCTTCCAACGGCTTCGAAAGGGTGGATTTCGTTTCCGCCCCCGGCCAGTTCGCAATCAGGGGCTCCATAGTGGATATATTCTCATATTCCCGCAACCACCCTTTCCGTATCTCGTTCTGGGGCGATGAAGTGGAAAAGATCCACCTCTTCGACTGCAACACCCAGCTTTCCGTGGAAAACTGCGAAAAGGCGGAAATTCTGTCCGACATCATTTCTGAAGGGGATGAAAGCGGCGAGAGCGTGCTGCGTTTCCTCCCGGAAGACGCTGTGGTGTGGCTGGATTCCTCCGACATGTACAAGGAGAAGCCATTCTTCTCTCTCACCGAAAAATTCACCAGGGTATTCATCGACACTCCTCTTTCCGGGCAGAATGTCAGCGCCGTGGAATTCGAAATAGCCCCCCAGCCGGTCTTCAACAAAAACTTCGAACTGCTCACGGAAGATATACGCGAAAGGATGGAAAGCGGCTACGAAGTCTGCATCTTCGGGGAGAAGCAGTCCCAGCTGGACCGCATCCAGTCCATCCTCTCCCAGAACGGAGGCCTGATCCCGAAATTCGTTGCCGGCAAGAACATCCACAACGGCTTCATCGACAAGCAGGACAAGATATGCTGCTACACCGACCACGAAATCTTCGACCGTTTCCACAGGGTGCGGCTCAGGCGCACGGTCGAAAAGTCGGAGCAGCTGACCATCAATGACTTGAATTCATTCAACATAGGCGACTACGTGGTCCATATCGACCACGGCGTGGGAGTGTTCGGCGGCCTGGTGCGGATGCGCGACGACTTCGGGCGGATGAAGGAGGTGGTGAAACTGACCTACCGCGACGGAGACGTGGTTTTCGTCTCCGTGCACGCCCTCCACAAGATATCCCGCTTCCGCTCCAGGGACGGGGAGATGCCGAAAATCAACAAACTCGGTTCCAAGACCTGGATTACCCTGAAGAACAACGCCAAGTCGCGGGTGAAGGACATAGCCAAGGACCTTATCCAGCTATACGCCAAGCGCAAGGCCTCCAAGGCCTACGCCTTCTCTCCGGACACCTATCTGCAGGAAGAACTCGAGTCCTCGTTCATGTATGAAGACACCCCGGATCAGGAGCTCGCCTCCAAGGCAGTCAAGCGGGATATGGAAGGCACCTGCCCCATGGATCGCCTGATATGCGGCGACGTGGGGTTCGGAAAGACGGAAATAGCCATACGTGCGGCGTTCAAGGCGGCCGTGGACGGCAAGCAGACGGCAGTCCTGGTGCCCACCACCATCCTTGCGCTGCAGCACTACACCACTTTCACCGAGCGCCTGAAGAACCTCCCCTGCACCATAGACTACGTGAGCCGCCTGCGCACGGCAAAGGAACTCTCCGACATCAGGAAACGCCTGAAAGAAGGCAAGATAGACATACTCATCGGCACCCACAAGATCCTTGGTGAATCCTTTGAGTTCAAGGACCTGGGGCTGCTGGTCATAGACGAGGAACAGAAATTCGGTGTGGCGGCGAAAGAAAAGCTGCGCAAGATGCGCGCGGCCGTGGACACCCTCACCCTCACCGCCACCCCCATCCCGCGCACCCTCCAGTTCTCCCTGCTCGGCGCGCGCGACCTCAGCATCATCAACACTCCCCCGCCCAACCGCATCCCCGTGCAGACGGAAATAATCCTCTTCAACAAGGATGAAATCAGGAGCATCGTGGAATACGAACTCAACCGCGGCGGCCAGGTGTTCTTCCTCCACAACAAGGTGGAAGAACTCCCCGCCATCCAGGAAATCCTCCACCGTCTCATCCCGGACATGAAGATTTGCGTGGCGCACGGCAAGATGGAGTCCAAGGAGCTCGAGAACCGCATGCTGGAATTCATCCGGGGCGACTACGACATGCTGCTCTGCACCACCATCATCGAAAGCGGCCTCGATATCCCGAACGCCAATACGATAATAGTGAACCAGGCCCAGAATATTGGTCTGAGCGACCTCCACCAGCTCCGCGGGCGCGTGGGACGTTCCAACCGCAAGGCCTTCTGCTACCTGATAGTGCCTCCGCTGACCACCCTCACCGACGATGCCCGCCGCCGCCTCAAGGCAATCGAGGAGTTCAGCGACCTGGGCAGCGGCTTCAACATCGCGATGCAGGACCTCGACATCCGCGGGGCCGGCAACCTGCTCGGCGCCGAGCAGAGCGGCTTCATCATGGACATGGGCTTCGAGACCTACCAGAAGATACTTTCCGAAGCCATGGAGGAACTTGGAGTGGAGACCGGCTTCGTGCAGAAGACAGGCCGCGGCAACTTCACTACCGACTGCACGATAGAGACCGACCAGCCGGCCATGATTCCCGACGACTACATCGACATCACGGCCGAGAAGATACGCATCTACAAGCAGCTGGATTCCCTGTATTCCGACAAGGAGATAGACCTGTTCAAGATGCAGCTGCAGGATCGTTTCGGCAAGATGAGCCGGGAGGTGGAGAACCTCTTCGAGGTGGTGAAGATACGCAATGCCGGCGCAAGCCTGGGGTTCGAGAAGATAATCGTGAAGAACGGCATGTTCATAGCTTTCTTCATTTCCAACCAGATGTCGCCTTATTTCCAGTCGGATACATTCTCCCGTATCCTCGAAAGGATACAGTCCGGAGCCTGCCCGCTCGAGCTCAAGCAGAGCGAAGGAAAGCTGAAAATCATCACCAGGAAGGTGGATAGTTTGGAAAAAGCGAGGGCTGTCCTGACGAAGTTGGAATAAAATTAGTACCTTTGCAGGCTGTAGTTAATATAATAGTGGCTAATTTACTGATAGAAATAGGCAATACCGCCGTGAAGGCCGCCTGGTCGGAGGAATCCGTGCTGGGCAAGACTTTCAGGTACCAGGGCGAAAAGGTCATGGGATTCATAGAGTCCGTGACCGAGAAGCAGACGCCGCTGGTGATAGCGGTCGTGTCGGTGCGGGAACTCACCTCGGAGGAGGAGGCCCTGCTGCGCGGAGCCTGCCAGTATCTGATGATACTCGATCCGGCCCACCCCGACGCCCTTTCCGCCTACGGTATGCCCGACTATCTGAGCTACGACAGGGCTGCGTCGCTGGTGGCCGCCAAAACCCTCTTCAAGGGCAAGTCCTGCACCGTTTTCGACCTTGGCAACACCCTCACGGTCGATTATCTGGACTCGCAGGGCCGCTATCTCGGAGGTAATATTTCCGTTGGCTGCCGCACCCGTTTCAAGGCCCTTAACCGCTACTCCAAGGCCCTTCCGCTGGTCGACATGCCCCGGGACTGCAAGTTTCCCGGCGACTCCGTGCAGTCTTCCATCGAGTCGGGAATCATTTCAGGTATAATGTTTGAAATAGACGGATACATTCGTTCCAACCCGGAAAATATCGTGATTTTCACCGGCGGCGATGCAATTTATTTTGCCAAGCGGATGAAAAACTCCATATTTGTCGTTTGTAATCTCGGTTTGATGGGGTTGGCGATAATAACGGATGAATATGTTAAGAAGAACATTCAGTAAGTTAGTGCTGTCCGCCATTCTGGCGCTGTCGGGTGTGGGCCTTGCCGCCCAGACCTACGGCAGCTATACCCCCTACTCCATCTTCGGCGTGGGCGACATCGCCACTCCGGGCAATGCCTACAACAAATCGATGGGCGGCGTCGGTATCGCCGGCCGCAGCAACCGCTTCATCAATCCCCGCAACCCGGCCGCTGTCACGGCCCGCGACTCCCTTGCCTTCATGGCGGACTTCTCCCTGCTGCAGGACAACAAGATTTTCCGTCAGGGCGACCTGAGGTCGGCATCCAACACGTTCAATATCAGCAACCTGATAATTTCCTTCCCCATCTGGCGCTCCTCCGCCATGATGGTGGGAATCCAGCCCTACAGCAGCACCGGCTACGGCTACGGCTATAGTTTCGCCGACCCCGAAATCATAGGCCGCACGGGCAACGTGTCCTACACCGCCTCCGGCCGGGGAAGCATCTACCAGGCATTCATCGGCGGCGGCGTGACCTTCTGGAAGCGCCTCTCGCTCGGTGCCGAGTTCATCTTCCACTTCGGCCGCATCGAGAAGACCTTCCTGGAGACCTTTTCCAACAATTCCTATAACGGCGCCTCCAACGGCCACATACTGCAGCTCTCGGCCCCCGCCGGCAAATTCGGCATACAGTACGAGCAGCCCGTCGGCACACGCAGTTCCATCATCGTGGGCGGCACCTACAAGACCGCAGCCCAGCTTTCCGGTGAAGTGGAGAGCTACCGCTATTCGACAGGCAGCGTGATGACCGACACCCTCTACCACAAGAAGGGCGTGCCCGGCAGCGTGCGCCTCGCGAGCGAAATCGGCGCCGGCATTTCATATAATTTCTCCAACAAGATGAGCGTGGAGTTCAACTACACCCGCTCCGACTGGTCCGGATGCGGACTCGAGTCCAGGGAAGGCTTCACCGGCAACCTTGCGCCCGGCGCCGGGCTCTCCGTCTTCGGCCCCGCCCTCTCCGAATCCTACCGCGCCGGCTTCGAGATAACGCCCAACCGCAACGATATCCGCTACTACTTCAACAGGGTATCCTACCGCGCCGGACTATACTACAAGACAGATTATTTCACGGTGGACGGCAACCACGTAAATGCTTATGGCATAACGCTTGGCGCCACTCTTCCCATACCCCCCGGCCACAACGGAATCACTCTTGGTATGGATTTTGGACAGAGGGGATCGATAAAGGACAATATGATCCGAGAAACGTACTTCAACTTTTCGATTGGATTCAATATGTTCGATATCTGGTTCCAAAAGCACCAGTATCAGTAAACAACATAAAAACGAGAGATATGAAAAAAGTTTTTTTAGCGGCTTTGAGCCTGAGCGCGATGCTCTGCGGCGGAAACCTTTTCGCCCAGGATATGAGCAAGTACGGCGAGAACGCCGACGAGTGCGTAAAGTACCTTTCCTACTACACGGAGTACTACAAGCAGAAGAATTACGACGACGCTACCCCCAACTGGCGCCAGGCATATAAGATATGTCCTCCTTCCTGCAGCCAGAACCTTCTAATCCAGGGTTCCGAGCTCGTCTCGAGGCTTATCGCCAAGAACTCCCGCAACACCGTGATGGTGGAGGGCCTCGTGGACACCCTCCTGACCCTCCAGGACCAGAGGGCGCAGTACTTCCCCAAGTATGCGACCACGGCCCTGAACAACAAGGCCACCTATGCCGCCAAGTACATCAAGTCCGATCCCAAGCGTGTCTATGACATCTACGAGAGCGTGATCGCATCCCTTGGCGACAAGACCAAGCCTTCCGTGGTGTTCAACGACTTCAAGGCCGCCGTGGATCTCTACGGCAACGGCCAGCTCGGCACCGAGGACGTGCTGAACCTGTATCAGCGCAACCTTGCCATGCTGGATGCCGTCAATCCTTCCTCCGACCTTGAGAAGCAGCAGGTGTCCGACTTCCGCACCAACATCGAAAACCTGTTCATCTCCAGCAAGGTGGCGTCCTGCGACGACCTGCTGAAGCTCTTCGGACCCCGCTATGAGGCCAACCCCAACGACCTCAAGCTCGCCACCAACATCGTGAAGATGCTGAGCCTCGCCGAGGATTGCAACGACAACGACCTCTTCCTGAACGCCGTCACGACCATGTACACCCTCGAGCCTTCGGCCGACGCTGCATACTATCTGTATAAGCTCCAGTCCGCAAGAGGCAACGTGGCACAGGCCGTCAAGTACATGCAGGAAGCTATCGACCGCGAGGATTCCGACGTGAAGGCCGATGCCGGCTACCTCTACGAGCTCGCAGTCTACTGCTTCAAGAACGGCCGTTCCGCAGCCGCCTATGAGGCCGCCTCCAAGGTGCCTTCGATGGACGAGAACCTCGCCGGAAAGGCCTACCTGCTCATCGGCACCATCTGGGGATCCACCAGCTGCGGCGGCGACGAAATCGCCCGCAGGGCTCCTTACTGGGTGGCTTGCGACTATATGAACAAGGCAAAGGCGGCGGATCCCACCCTCGCAGACGACGCCAACCGCTATATCGGCCAGTACAGCAGGTACTTCCCGCCGGCAGCAGACGCCTTCATGTACAATATCACCAGCGGTGAGTCCTACACTGTCGTGTGCAACGGCATGAGGGCTACGACCACCGTCCGCACCGTCAAGTAACAGCTTGAGAGGGAGCCGCGAAATAATGATGATGCTGGCAAGCGTTATGGCGCTTGCCAGTATTGTCGTTTCTTGCAGGAGCCAGCTCGCAGAAGCGGATTCGCTCGACCTGTCAGCCACCCCCGTGCAGAGCCTGACCGACATGTTCACGGTGCAGACGAAGAACGGCAAGGTGGAGATGCGCATCGAGGCGCCACTGATGGAGACCTACGAGAGCGACACCGCCAAGGTGGACCTTTTCCCGAAGGGCCTGTCGGTCTATACCTACAACGAGGACGGCCTGCTGGAAAGCCTGGTGTTTTCCGACAAGGCCAGCCACAAGACCGACAAGACCCGTCGCTCTGAAGACATCTGGTCCGCCTTCGGCAACGTGATGATCCACAACGTCATAAAGCGGGAGACCATGGAGACCGACACTATCTACTGGGACCAGATGAAGAAGGAAATCTGGACCGACTGCTACGTGAAGATGTATTCTCCGGACGGTTTCCTGCAGGGTTACGGCATGCGTTCCGACGACCATGCGCGCAACGCCATCCTCCATAAAACCTTCAACGGATACGGCGTCACGGTCCGTGATTCTACCTTAGTTGTGATTGATTCTGTGAATTTTATTGGTGCTTTCCCAAAAAAATTGTAACTTCGCGGCCCATTATATAGAAATTGTAAAAATTAAAAAATAACAAAATGGCGGTTCTTCAAAAAATTCGCGTAAAATTCGGCCTTGCGATTTCCATCATCATCGCTCTGGCCCTCCTTTCGTTTATTATCGATCCCAGCACCCTGGAGACGGCCCTCAACTCGATGTCTGCCAAGTACGACGTCGGCCAGATCGCCGGCAAGCGCGTGTCCTACACCGACTTCCAGGAGAATGTGGACAAGTTCACGACCATCCACCAGATCGCATCCGGCTCCTCCGTCCAGAACGAGGAGACCCAGAAGCAGATCCGCAACGCCGCATGGCAGGACTTCGTGGACAGGTATATGTTCCTCAAGAATGCCAAGAATGCGGGTATCCGTGTCGGCGAGGATGAAATGGTCGACCTGACCACCGGAAACAACATTTCCCCCGTCCTCTCCCAGAACCGTGCTTTCTTCGACGAGACCGGAGCCTACTCCCCCGACGCCCTGCGCGAGTTCGTGCAGAATGCATCCTCTGACTCCCGTCTCAAGACCTTCTGGAGCTACCTGCAGAATTCCGTGATGGTGCAGAAGTACTACGACAAGTACGACGCCCTCTTCGCCGGATCCAGCATCCAGCCCAAGCTGTTTGCCGACATGGCAGTCGAGGAAGCCAACACCACCGCATCCGTGGAGTACGTGATGATCCCCTTCGACTACGCCGACAGCACCGTCACCGTGACCAACGGCGAGATCAAGCGTTACTACGACGCCCACAAGAAGGATTACAAGCAGAAGGCCGGCCGCGACATCGAGTATGTGGTCTATGAGGTCGTTCCTTCCGAGGCCGACATCGCCCGCTCCAACGACGAGATCGATGCCCTCCTGCCCGAATTCGCCGCCACCACCAACATGAAGGCGTTCCTTCTCAAGAACTCCGACCGCAGCTATTCCGAATACTGGTACAAGCAGGACGAGCTGGCCAACAACCTCTCTTCCGACATCGCCGAGTTCGTGTTCAGCGGCAACCAGGGCATTTCCCCCGTCTATAAGAGCGGCAACCTGTTCCGTGCAGTCAAGACCATCGCCACCGCAAACGTGCCTGATTCAGTGTATGTCAAGCATATCCTGCTTCAGGGCGCCGATGCGAAGCACGTGGCCGACAGCCTTTGCGGCGTCGTGGCCAAGGGCGGCAACTTCGCCAGCCTCGCCACCCTCTACTCCGCAGACCAGAATTCCGCCGACGGCGGCGAAATGGGCAACCTCGGCTGGTTCACCCAGAACTACACCATCCCCGGATTCGAGGGTTGCGTGACCGCCGAGCTCAACAAGCCCTTCGTGCTCAACACCCAGTATGGCAGCCACGTGGTCGTGGTGACCAAGCGCACCAAGCCCGTCGCCAAGAAGCAGGTGGCCATCCTCGAGAAGACCGCCCTCGCCAGCAAGGAGACCTTCAACGACTTCTACGCCAAGGCCAACCGCTTTGCGACTCTCGCAGCGGGCACCCTCGAAGGCTACAGGAAGGCCGTCGATTCCACCGGTGTCTATTCCCACCCGATGAACAACGTGACCGAGGCCACCTCCAACTACGGCGCCATCAGCCAGGCCAAGGAGATCACCCGCTGGGTCTATGACAACAAGCCCGGCAAGGCTTCCAACATCATCACCGTCAACAACAACTACTTCTTCATCGTGGCCGTGAAGGCCGCCCGCGAGGAAGGCTACACCCCGGTGAGCGACGTTGCAGCCAATATCAACGAGGTCCTCAAGCTCGAGAAGCTCCAGGCCAAGTCCGTCAAGGATGTGGCGGCAAAGGTGGAGGGTATGACCGATCTCCAGCAGATCGCCGACGCCCTCAAGTCCAGCGTCCAGACCCGTGAGGATGTGGCTTTCGGAAGCACCAGCGCTCCCGCAGTGGAGCCCGCCCTTCTCGGCGCCATCGCCAAGGCTCCCGAGGGGCAGCTCTGCGGCCCCGTGGCCGGACGTGCCTGCACCTATATGTTCAAGGTGACCAAGCGTGAGACAGGCTCCTTCTACACCGCAGAGGATGCCGCCACGATGGAGCAGAACAAGGCCCGCTACACCACCCAGATGATCGTGCCCACCATGATGGACTACGACAACGTCAAGGACAACCGCGAGCGCTTCTTCTAGCAGGACCAGACGACATCAAGGGCGGCTGAAGTTTTGGCTTCGGCCGCCTTTATTTTATCCGCAGGATGACGGGATAGTGGTCGGAGAGGCCGCCGAGCCAGCGGGGGCCGGAGAAGCTGCGGCGGGGCTTGGTGCCGCCGTAGCTGCGGTCGGGCTCGGTAAGGAGCGGGTGGTCGAAGACGGCCTCTTCGACGCTGAACGCTCCCCGGGCGAAATGGCCGTCGATTTTCTCCCAGGCGCCGTTGTACTTGATGGTGCCGGGGGCGTCGGAGGCGTGCCAGACGTTGTCGTTGAAGTCGCCGACGGAGAGGATTCGCGGGTGGCCGGCCGCTGAGAGCGAGTCGATGAGCCCCCACATGCGCCGCATCGCGATGGTGCGCCTTTCTTGGGAAGCCGCGCCGACCTTGGACGGGTGGTGGTTCACCAGAATGTCGATTCCTTCGAACTCGGAAAGCAGGATGTCGCGTGTGCGGAGAATGGCGCCGGTGCTGTCCGTGAGGTGCCTGGGGCCGGAGCGCAGGAGCCTCAGCCGGCTCCTGCGGTAGAGCAGCGCGCAGTCGATGCCGCGCCGGTCGGGGGAGTCGTAGTGGATGATGGCGTAGTCCAGCTTGCGCAGTGGAGTGGTGGACAGTAACTTGTTGAGTACCCGCCGGTTGCCCACCTCCATCAGGGCCACGGCGTCCGGCAGCCGCCCCTCTTTGTCCGCGATGAGGAAGATTGTTTTTGCGATGCCGCTGCACTTTGCCTGCAGCCTCTTTGCGGTGTGCCGCCCGGTCGTGTCTTCCTTAGGATCCAGGAAATTCTCCACGTTCCAACTCACGACCAGCAGACTGTCCACCAACGATACTAAAAGAATCAATAATTTCATAGTTCTTAAGTTTGGTTTTACAAAAGTAAAAAAATTGTAAATTTGTAGGATAGGATTAATAAAAGTATTTATGAGTTTGAAATGTGGAATAGTGGGGCTGCCGAACGTGGGGAAGTCGACGTTGTTCAACTGCGTCAGCAGCGGCAAGGCCCAGAGCGCAAATTTTCCTTTCTGTACTATAGAACCCAACCTCGGCTCCACTAACGTGCCGGACCGCAGGCTTGAGGTGCTCACCGAAATATGCCACCCGCAGCGGACCATCCCCGCGACCGTCGATATCGTCGATATCGCCGGCCTCGTGAAGGGGGCAAGCCACGGCGAAGGCCTTGGCAACCAGTTCCTTGCCAACATACGCGAGTGCGACGCCATACTCCACGTGCTCCGCTGCTTCGACGACGGCAACGTGGTGCATGTGGACGGCTCCGTGGACCCTGTGCGCGACAAGGAAGTCGTGGACACCGAGCTCCAGATCAAGGACCTCGAGACCGTCACGGCCCGCCTCTCCAAGTGCATCAAGGCAGCCCAGGCCGGCGATAAGGAGTCACGCAAGCTTGCCGACCTCCTGACCCGCTACAAGGCCGCCCTTGAGCAGGGCCGGTCCTGCCGCAGCGTGGCGCTTGTGAACGAAGAAGAGGTCCAGCTCGCCCACGACCTTTTCCTGCTCACCAACAAGCCCGTCCTCTACGTCTGCAACGTCGACGACGCCTCGGCGGTGAACGGCAACGCCTACGTGGATGCCGTGCGCGAGGCCGTCAAGGACGAGGACGCCGGAATACTCATAATCTCCGCCCGCACCGAGTCCGAAATCGCCGAGATGGAGGACTACGAAGACCGCAGGATGTTCCTCGAAGAAATGGGCCTCGAGGAGTCCGGAGTGGTGCGTCTGGTCCAGGGGGCCTACAAGCTACTGGGGCTCCGCACCTTCTTCACCGCCGGTGCCGACGAATGCCGCGCGTGGACCATCCACGCCGGCGACAAGGCGCCGAAGGCCGCCGGCGTGATCCACACCGACTTTGAGAAGGGCTTCATCCGCGCCGAGGTGATCAAGTACGACGACTTCGTGCAGTACAAGACGGAGGCCGCCGTGCGCGCCGCCGGAAAGATGGGCGTGGAAGGCAAGGACTACGTGGTGCAGGACGGCGATATCATGCATTTTCTATTTAACGTATAAAACTGATAATCAATGAAAGAAAAGATCCACAGCAAATTCTTGTCCCAGTTCGGGGAAGGCGGAGTCTTCTATGCTTCCGCAGGCCGTATCAACCTCATCGGCGAGCACACCGACTACAACGGCGGTTATGTGTTCCCCGGAGCCATCGACAAAGGCATCATGGCGGAGATCAAGCCCAACGGCACTGAGAAGGTCCGTCTTTATTCCCTGGATTATGATGCATCCGTGATCTTCGGCCTTGAGGAGGCAGACAAGCCCGTCGAGGCCTGGGCGCGCTACATATTCGGGGTGTGCCGCGAGACCATCAAGCGCGGCGGCAAGGTGGCCGGATTCGACGCCGTCTTTGCCGGCGATGTGCCCCTCGGCGCCGGACTGAGTTCATCGGCAGCTCTGGAGAGCTGTTTTGCTTTTGCAATCAACGACTTGAACCACAATGGACTAGATCTCTTCGAGCTCGCCCGTATAGGCCAAAGCACCGAACACAATTATTGCGGAGTCAAGTGCGGAATAATGGACCAGTTCGCTTCCTGCTTCGGCAAGAAGGGGCAACTCATCCGCCTCAACTGCAAGACCCTCGAGCACCAATATTTCCCCTTCAATCCTGAGGGCTACAAACTCGTGCTGCTGGACACCTGCGTGAAACATGAACTTGCCAGCTCGGCATATAATTACCGCCGCCAGTCTTGCGAGCGCGCCGCCGCAGCCATCAAGCAGAACCACCCCGAAGTGGAATTCCTTTCCGACAGCAAGAGGGTGTGGCTTGACGAGGTCCGGGACAAGATCACCGAAGAGGACTTCATCCGCGCTGAATATGTGATCGGCGAGGTGCAGAGGGTCCTCGACGTGTGCGACGCCCTGGAAAGGGGAGACTACGAGACCGTGGGCGAGATGATGTACCAGACCCACTTCGGCCTCAGCCGCCTCTACGAGGTGAGCTGCCCCGAGCTCGACTTCCTCGCAAAGCTCGCCCGCAAGATGGAAGTGACCGGCTCCCGCGTGATGGGCGGCGGCTTCGGCGGCTGCACCATCAACCTCGTCAAGGATGAACTCTACGAGGGTTTCGTCCGGAAAGCCGCAGAGGAGTTCAAAGCCGAATTCGGACACGAGCTCAAGGTCTATGACGTGGTGATCAGCGACGGCGCAAGGAAACTTTAGCCTATGAGACTGCGCGGGCTTGTACTGTCGTTGTGCCTAGCACTGGCGTCCCTTCCGGCCGCGGCCCAGTTCTACAACTGGGGCAGCGAGCCGGTGGGGGCCAGATGGTACCAGCTCAAGACGCAGGACTACAAGGTCATATATCCCGAGGGCCTGGACTCCCTGGCCCGGGTCTATGCCAGCCTGCTCGAGCAGGTCAAGGAGCCGCTCAGCGTCACCTCCGGCTATCGTCCCAACCAGATGTACCGCAAGCAGTTGCCTGTGGTCTTGCACCCCTGGGACCTCTACGCCAACGGCATGGTGGCCTGGACCCCGAAGCGCATGGAGCTCTTCACGACTCCGTCCGCCCAGGCCCCGCTGCCGCATCCGTGGGCGGAGCACCTGACGATCCACGAATCCCGCCACGTGGCCCAGATGCAGTATGTGGCAGAGAAGCCCTACCGCTTCTGGAACGTCCTCCTGGGCCAGCTCTCGGCCGGGGCCCTGGCTGCGCTCTACTGCGGCCCGGCCTTCGACGAGGGCGATGCCGTGGCGGCGGAGACTGAGCTTTCCGCTTCCGGCCGCGGGCGCAGCGCCGCGTTCCTGGAGTATTTCAGGGTGGCGTTCGCGCAGGGCGACTTCCGCGACTGGGGGCGCTGGCGCTACGGCTCGCTGAAACACTATACCCCCGACTACTACAAAGTCGGCTACATCAGGGCGGCCGGCCTGCGCAGCGTCTATGGCGCCCATGATTTCACCGCCCGCTACTATGAGCGGCTCTTCCGCCACAAGTGGCCCTTCCCCTTTTTCAACTTCCCCGGCACGGTGCGGGAAGTCTCGGGCAAGAGCCAGAAAGAGGCCTTCACCGAAATCTGCGACACGCTCAAGCAGCGCTGGAGCAGGGATGAAGTGGCCCGCGGGCCCTTCATGACCACCACCCGCATTTCGCCCGCCTCCGCCCATTATATGGAGTACGGCAGCGGCTGCTGGCTGGACACCACCTATTTCTGCATTCGCAAGGGTATGGCCCAGGCCCCGCAGCTCCTCCGCGTCAGTGCCGACGGCGGAATCCACGTGCTGTCCGCGTTCTCTTCCAGCACGAGCAGCCTAAAGGCGGACGAAAACCTCTACCGGGTGTACTGGAGCGAGATCGTGCGCGACGTGCGCTGGGACATGAAATCCAGTTCGGAAATCTGGTTCTATGCGGCGGACGGCAAGAAGCACCGCCTGACCCGCGGCACGCGCTGGTACAATCCTTCGCCATCCCCGGACGGCGTGCAGCTCTCGGTGGTCGAATATGCCGTGGACGGCTCTTCGGCGCTGGTGGTGCTGGATGCGTTCACCGGGAAAGAGACAGCCCGCTACGAGGCGCCCTCAGGCATGCAGGTGCTTGAATCCGAGTGGATTGACGGCGGGCTCATGGCCCTTGCCCTGGACGGGGCGGGAGAGGCCGTCTACCGGGTGGGCCCAGGGGGCTATGAAGAAGTCCTGAAATGCGGTCACGTGACCGTCAGGGACCTTTTCCGCTACGACGGGCGGCTGTATTTCACGGCCGACCTCACCGGTGTGCAGGAGCTCTACCGCCTCGACGGCGTGGGCTGCGCCAGCCGGCTCACAAGCAGCGTGCAGGGAGCAATGGGCTACACCTTCAGCCCCGACGGAAGCACCCTTCGCTGCGCGGTGCCCCGTCCCGGCGGACGGGTGCTCTGCGAACTGCCCGCCAGCGGCCTCCCAGAGCCCTCCAGGGCCGATTTCACCCGCCCGCACCGCTATGAATTCGCCGAAGAACTGTCGGCGTCCAACCCTGTCCGCATCAGTTGCGACACCCTTCTTGCGCTGCCGCAGCCGGAGCGCTACAACCGCCTTGCGGGCCTCTTCCGTTTCCATTCCTGGGCGCCCGTGTATGTGGACTATGACGCCATTTCCGCCCTGAGTTTCGAGTCCCTGACCACCAGCGTGGCGCCCGGAGCCACCGCATTCTTCCAGAACGACCTCGGCACCATGAGCGGCACCATTTCCTACGGCGCCATTCCCGGCACCGAGGCCTGGACCCACAAAGGGGAGCTTGATTTCACCTACACCGGCATCTTTCCCGTGATTGAGGCGAAACTGGGAATCGACAACAACGCGCCTTCGTTCTACTACCTGCAGCGCGACTTCAGCAACTTTTCGCGCCGCCTGTCGTTTCGCGCCGACGAAATGAAGGGTTACCCCACGCTCAACGCTTCGCTGCTTGCGTATGTGCCGCTGTCTTTCAATTCCGGCGGCTGGTCCCGCGGCGTGGTGCCGCAGGTCCGCTGGGTGCTCACCAACAGCCTCGTGACCCAGGGCAACCTGGCCATAATGAACAGGGTGTCGGCCAGCATACGCGGCTATGTGGTGCAGTCCACCCCGCAGCGCTGTATTTATCCCAAGTGGGGCATCGGCCTGGAAGCGGGCTGGAGCGGACGTCCCGGCGCCACCGGCATCTTCGTGCCAAACGCCTACGCCTACAGCTACGGCTACGCTCCCGGATTCATGGACACCCACGGATTCCGGCTCTCAGCCACCCTACAGGTGCCGACGGGAGACGGCCTGTTCAACGAGCGCTACGTGGCCGTGATGCCGAGGGGAATGGGGGCATATACCTCCCTTGCGAATACGCTGGCTTCGTATCCCCTGCAGAGCCGCCTGACCCTGGATTACGCCTTCCCGTTCGCGCCTCTGGACTGGTCCGGCCTGGGCCCGGTCGCTTATGTGCGCAACCTTGAAGGCACCCTTCACGGCGACCTATCCCAGTTCAGCGGGGGAGTAAAAAACGTCACGCTCGGCAGCGTGGGCGCGGATCTTGTGGCGGTGCTTGGCAACCTGCTGTGGGTTCCGGCCGACACGCGCATAGGCGTGAGCTACTACTACAATATCGGTGCGCCGGCGGACCTGAATCCGCACGCGGTGAGTATGGTGTTTAATGTAAGTTTTTGATATGAAAAGACTTGAGTGTGTTTTAGCGGTGCTTTCGCTGCTCGCTCTCGCCTCTTGCGGCGGGCGCACCGGCGGCTCGTCCTCCCACAAAGGCGGCGGAGACGGGCAGCCTGATACAGGGGCCCCGACGGAAGAAGCGGCCCCGGCGAAGACGCGCAGTTTTCCCACAGTCAGCGTCCCCAGCGTCTATGGGGATGGCACGCAGGAAGCAATGGACTACGTGCTTGACCACTACTGGGACGCCTTCCTGAAGGGTGACGGCACCACCGGTCCCGACACCGTGCTCGGGGTGGCCGACGGCGATGTGGAGCAGGCGCTGGCGAACTATATCCAGATACTCGAGACGGTCAAATCGGAGGCCACTCCGGACAGTCTCCAGCCCCTCCGCAAGGCGCAGCACAGCGTCCGGCACTTTTTCCGCCGGCTCGAGGCGCGCCAGCAGGCGGACACCTCCGCCCACACCTACCTCCGCATGACCGAAATCGTGGCCCGCTACCTCTACGACCCCAATTCCCCCCTGCGCGACGAAGACCTCTACCTGCCTTTCGTGGAGGCGATGGCGGAAAGCCCGTGCACCAGGGACGACGTGCGCACGGCCTGCCGCCACGAGCTCCAGATGTGCCGCACCAATCCGTTCGGCAGCCAGGCCCCGGACTTCAAGTTCAGCCGCATCGACGGCAGCAAGAGCCACCTCTACGCCGTGAATGCCGAGTACACGATGCTCTTCTTCAGCAACCCCGGCTGCGAGTCCTGCAAGCAGATAATCCACGACGTGATGTCCCGGCAGTATGTGGAATCCTACATTGCCTCCGGCCGCCTTGCGATAGTCAACATCTACGTGGACGAGGAGGTAAAGGCGTGGCGCGAATACCACCACAACTACCCCCGCTCCTGGATCAACGGCTACGACCACACCTTCTCCCTGCGCGACAGCTGGAAATACGACATACGGGCCATCCCTTCCCTCTACCTGCTGGATTCCGGGAAGCGGGTGCTGATGAAGGACGCGCCCACCGAAAAGGTCCTTTCGTTCCTGGACAAAATTTAGCACACAATGAAGCAATACCTTGATCTGCTGCGGCATATCCGCGAACACGGAGTCATAAAGTCCGACCGTACGGGAGTCGGCACCCAGAGCGTTTTCGGCTACCAGATGCGCTTCGACCTCAGCGAGGGATTCCCCCTCCTGACCACCAAGAAGGTCCACCTGCGATCCATAATCCACGAGCTGCTGTGGTTCATCGCGGGCGACACCAACATCGGCTACCTCCACGACAACAAGGTCACTATCTGGGACGAATGGGCCGACGAAAACGGCGACCTAGGGCCCGTCTACGGCCACCAGTGGCGCAGCTGGGAGGCGGCGGACGGCCGCAGCATCGACCAGCTTTCGCAGGTCATCGACCTGATACGCAACCACCCCGATTCCCGCCGCATGCTGGTGTGCGCGTGGAATCCCGGCGACATCGACAAGATGGCCCTGCCCCCGTGCCACTGCCTGTTCCAGTTCTATGTAGCCGACGGGAAACTCAGCTGCCAGCTCTACCAGCGCAGCGCCGACACTTTCCTCGGTGTGCCGTTCAACATTGCTTCCTACGCCCTTCTGACCATGATGCTGGCGCAGGTCTGCGGGCTGAAACCCGGGGAATTCATCCACACCACGGGCGACACCCACATCTACCTCAACCACTTCGAGCAGGTGGCGGAGCAGCTCTCCCGCGAGCCGCGCCCCCTGCCCCGTATGATACTGAATCCGGAGGTGAAGAGCCTCTTCGATTTCCGTTACGAAGATTTCACCCTCGAGGGCTACGATCCCTGGCCCGCAATCAAGGCACCGGTCGCTGTGTAGTATGGAAAAATGTCTTATAGTGGCCATCGCCGACGACGGTGCGATCGGCATCCGGGGCACTCTTCCCTGGCACATTTCTGAGGATCTGAAGTACTTCAAGCGCACCACCTTGGGCTGCCCCGTGATCATGGGCCGCGGCACCTGGGAGTCCATCGGCAGGCCTCTTCCGGGCCGCAAGAACATAGTGCTGACCAGCCGCGACATCCCGGGCGTCTGCTGCGTCCGTTCGCTGGAGGAAGCGTTCCGGGAGGCGGAGCCGGCCCCGAAGGCCTTCATCATCGGCGGCGCGGCCGTCTACAAGGCGGCCATCCACATAGTGGACAAGATGTACATAACGCACGTCCACACAAAAGTTCCGGGCGCTGATGCGTATTTTCCCGAAATAAATTCCGATATTTGGGAGTTGGAATCCGCATCCGAAGTCGCCACCGACCCGGAAACGGGCCTGTCCTACGAGTTCCGGGTGTACGCTAAAGTCAACATCCCTTAGTCCAGCTTCCTTATTACCACCCCTTCCCCGGCACCTTTGCCGCAAGCCGGCCGTGTGTACCACGGAGCCCGCGGCTGCCAGTGTGGCGCTGCATCCGTTCCAGCTTGGTTAGGCGCCGCTGGATGCTGTCCCACTCTTCGCGGGAGATCGTGACCACGTCTCCCCTGACGGTCGGGATGCCGACGGTGACGACACGGTCGTCTCTCCTGAGCTTGCCGGTGCCGTACAGCAGGAAGGGCTCGTCATATCCGAAGGCGGCGGCATACTTCTGCGCACTCTTCTTGCCGAACGGCCTCTTCCCTGAAATCTGGTTTGACACTGAGCGCGGGACAACCCCGAGTTTTTGTGCGGCTTCAACGTGCGTGATGCCCCTGAGCTTGAAGTCTGCGGCGACGGCCCTGCAGATCATTTCGGTGTCAGCCGGGGCGGCCTTGACCATTTTCCGCTGCAGGAAATCCATTTTTTTTGATTTCATCATTTTGTCCAAGTTGAACGATTACATCAGCAAAGATAACACAAATATCTGAGAATGAAAACAAAGGGTACAAAAAAAGATATGCAGGTACTCAAATCATATGTACTACTACTCAAAAAAAGATAATTTTAATTTGGATTTTAATTTTCTTTGTTCTATATTTGCAGGTGAGGCATTGCTGTCTCGGACAAGAACAATGTTAAACACTTTTAATACTATTGAGCCATGACCTAAGAGACTACTGGCGAAAAAAGGGAAGAAGCAGCGGCAACTGCCTTCCTCCCCGTGAAGAATGAACACATTTGCGCGTCTGCGGCCCCGGCAAGGGCCTGACAGTGATCATTCAAGGTGCAATAATACAGCATTTCGCCGAATTATCCAAACAAGCAGTTGCCAAAAACGGTTTATCAATCATTTAAAACGATGAAACACAATGAAAAAGTTTTTTGGAACGCTGCTTGCGGCCGCGATAGCGACCGTGGCGCACCTTTCGGCACGGGCCGACAGCGACCCCATTACTTATGAGCGCGGCCCGACCCGCCTCGAGAACACCCTTCCCCCTTCCCCGGAGCCCGCATCTGCGGTCAGGTACTCCGATGTCCCCTTCACCCACAGCCTAGGCGCCGCCGAGCTTGAAATCCCCATTTACATAGTAAATGGGCGCGAGCTGAGCATCCCAGTGAGCCTGAACTACAGCAGCAGCGGCATCCGTCTCGAGGAGGTCGCGGGCGTGGCCGGCCTCGGCTGGACCCTGTCGGCCGGCGGCTGCGTGACGCGCACCGTCGTTGATCTGCCTGACGAATTCAGCGACTACGACTTCTCCCATTCCATGCCCTCCGGCACGCTACTCACCAATCTCGTGAACCGGACCGACACGACGGGAACGATGCCCTTCCTCCAGGACGTCCTGTCCCACAACGTCGACTGCAGCCTGGACCGCTACAGCTACAGCGCCTGCGGCCTCAGCGGCACTTTCGTTATCCTCGATGACCACAGCGTCTTCCAGCTGAGCGGCGACGGAGTGACTATCGACCCCACCTTCAGCGGCAATGCCGTCACGTCCTTCCTGATCACCGGTCCTGACGGCACCAGGTACAGTTTCTCCGGAGTGACGGAGACGGGGTATCACCTGGGCCGATTCCAGAACCCGACGCCCTCCACGGGCCAGCCGGACGAATGGCACGCCACTACCGCCTGGTTCCTCACCTCCGTCACGAGCGCCAGCGGCCTGGACACCGCCCTGCTGACCTACACGGACTCGCTCACCTGGGACCGCAGCATCTGGTGCGTGACGGACCACGCCACCATCACCCGCGAAGGCCCCTATGAGACGGTCAACACGAGCATCACCGCCGACTATCTCGTCAACCGCTACGACACGAGGGCCCTCAGCAGCATCTCCCTCGACGGCTACACCGTGACCTTCGACTATGCCACGGACACGGGATATGGCGGCCACCGCACCGGCTCCGCCGGCATTCCCGACGCCCGGAACTATCCATGGCGCCTCACCGGAATCACCGCAAGCTACGGAGCGGATGAACTCCTGAAGGTGGAGGTGGGCACGGCCAAGGAGACAAACGACGGACGCATAGTCCTCGGCAGCCTCAGGATCAAGAACGGGGGCACGCTGAACGACAAGTGGGACTTCACCTACTCCACCCTGTCCCACGACGTCTCGGTGTTCTCCCAGGACTGGTTCGGCTTCTATAATGCCGAGGATGAAGGCGCCGCTGCAGGCTCGCGCCTACGCAAGGGTCCCTTCAGCATGAACTCGGCCACAGGGGCCATCTCGGCCCCCTGGGGAGCGCCCAACGCGTCTTCGGCGCAGTATATGAGTCTCCTGTCCGCCGACCACGACGGCGCCAAGACCGAGTATGAGTATGAAGGCCGCCTCACCTCCTCGGGCAGTTCCGGCACGGTCGCGGGTGTGAGGGTGAAGACCATTAGGGTCAAAGACAACGGCACGCTCGTGCGCAAGCGCGGCTTCACCTACGGCCAGCCCGCGGTGGACGGCCCGTCCGGAGTGTCGCAGAATATGTATATGCACGTATCCGTGAAGCAGTCCCAGACGCCCACTGTCCTCATTCCGACCGGCACGTACATCTGGTCCTTCAGCCTCTACGGCTCCTCGGTGTGCGAGGGCAGCAGCCCCCACGAGACGCGTGTACTGTACGGCAGCGTGACCGAGGAGGACACCGACGGAGTCTCGGCCCACGGAGCCAAGACCGTCTACACCTACGACACTTCCCCGGCGCAGACCTACTGGGTATACACCTTGTCCCGTTTCCCGTCTGATGAATGGAACTGGCTCTACAACTCGCAGACCTATGCCCCATCCAATCCCGACCCCTGGTGGGGAGTGCAGGAAGGCTATTACGACAGCGAAGTCAAGCGCCCCGCCCTGCTGACCGGCAAGGACTGCTACGCGTGGAACGGAACCTCGTTCGTGCTGAAGGAAAGGGAGTTCTATTCCTACGACACACCGGACGTGCGCACGGTGCTCGTCGACTACAAGGCGATGCGCGTGTGCGAGCGTTACTTCGAGGGAGACCTCCACTACGACGACATCTACCACTATCCGGTATGGGCCCGCGACTACTCCGGCCACAATCCGGTGAGCGTCGAGCATACCTATTACCACGACGGCGGCGGATACGACACCGACGCGGTCTCCTACACCTACCTCTCCCGCGGCGACCTTTCCAAGCCCGCCCGCGTCCTGACAGCCTCCTCGTCCGCCGGCGACTGGACCCGCTCCGTGTCATACACCTATCCCGACACCTGGCCCGGCACCCAGCCCGGATGGGTGGCCGGCCTCGTCGCCCGCCACTCCATCGACGAGCCGGTCAAGGCGAAATACGGGAAAGAGTCCTGGAGAAGGCTAGACACCTGGATCCAGGCCGAAACCGAGTATGATACCTTTCTGCTCCCCGGAGGCGGGACCGCCCTGATGCAGTCCAAACGCACGGAGACAACCGGCGAATGGCCTGAGGCCGGCGTCCTGTCCTGGAGCGAGGAGATACTCGGCCGCGACGCCCTCGGCAACCCCTCGTCGGTCAAGTCGACCGGCAGTCCCGTGGCGTCCATCATCTGGAGCTACAACGGCCTGTATCCCGTGGCCGTGGCGGAGAACGCCGCGTGGAGTGACGTGACATCGTACTTCGGGGGAGCCTCAGGCATCAATGCGATTACCACATCCACAACCCTTTCCTCGTACGGTTCATCGCAGCTTAACGGGATGCGCGCTTCGCTCTCCGGAGCCCACGTCAGCACCTTCGAGTACTCTCCCGGCAAGGGGCTGACAAGGCAGACCGATCCCGCAGGAATCGTCACCTCCTATGACAGGGATGCCGCGGGGCGTCTCACGGCAGTGAAGGACGGCAACGGCGACACCCATGAGAGCTTTATCTACAACCTCCTGGCGCTGAACGGACGCCGCAGCATGCGCCGCAAGGAGTTCCGCAACCAGAGCGGTTCGGTCGCAACCGAGGACGTCCGCTGGTGGAACACCCTCGGGATGGTCATCGAGGACATAGCGATAAATGCCTCCGGCGGCGTGAGAGACCTCGTGTCGGCCCGCGAGGGAGACTATATGCTGCACGACGACGTGAAGAGCTGGCTGCCGTACCCCGTGGCCAATACCGGCGGGATGTTCGTCAGCGGAGCGCCTGCGGCCTCGGCGGCATACCACCATAACAACCTCGCCTACGACCTGAAGGTATATGAGCAGAGCACCTGCGACCGCGTGGAGCGTACAGCGGCCCCGGGTTATGCCGGAAGCCACGAGACAGTCTTCACCAGGGAATCCGCCTCATCGCTCCCGATTCTTGTGTGGAACACGTCCGGAGGCATCGTGAACCAGGACACCTGGCCTTCAGCGAAGGTCTGCAAAGAAGTAACTCAGGATGCCGACGGGAGGACCGCCTCCGTGTACAGGGACAGCCGTGGCAGGACCCTGGCCGAGCAGGTCGGCTCGGCACAGCCGGCACGCTATGTCTATGACTACCATGACCGCCTCCGCGCAGTGGCGGGAGCGGACATCGCCCTCACCGACACGCTGAACATGTGGCGCTACTCCTACGACACCCACGGCCGCCTGAGTTCTAAAGGCGTCCCCGGAGCGGTGAGGGAGAGCTATGCCTATGACACCGAGGACCGCGTCATAAAGGTGAGACGTCCCGACGGCGACACCGACACCGTCTACGACGCCTTCGGACGTGCGGTTAGCGTGTCCTACACTCCCGCGGGCGGCTCCGCGACGACCGTCGAGGAGCACGCCTGGGACGTCGAGACGAACGCCGCGACCGCGTTGATGGTATCCGCCGGCGAGTCCTCGACCTGGAGCGGAGCTTTCAAGGGCTTCGAGACCTGGACCAGGCTGGCGCAGACCGACGGCGACGGGACCGTCGACGGGTATGTCCAGAAGGCCATGCGCTACGACGGCTTCGGACGCCTCGCCTGCCTCGTCGTCCTCTATCCCGACGGCGGAATCCTGAAGGAGAAGTACACCTACACCTACGCCGGGGAGGTAGCATCGAAGACAACGTCGTACAAGCACGGTAGTGTGACGGATATCCTTGAGCAGTACTACGGTTACGACAAGCGCGGACGCCACACATACATCAACAGCACTCTCACCAATAACACCGGAGCGATACTTTCCGACGACAGTATGGATTTCTCCTACGACGCTCTCGGCCGGGAGTCCACGCTAACATCCGAGAGTTACTACGGGGTATCAGGCATGTTCTCTACAGAAATAAGCTACACCCTCCAGGGGCTGCCGTATGAGACAGCGGTTCTATACGACGGGGACGACCTGTACTGGGAGGAATTGAACTATGACGGCACACCTTTCGTGACGGGCACTCCGGCATCTTACACCGGCCTCATCACGGGCAAATGCGAAACGTTCTGGACAGACTCTGACATCATCGACCGCACCCAGGGCTTCGTCTACGACACCCAGGGACGCCTGTCCACGGTGAAGGACCAGTCGGCCGGCGACAACTCATACACCTACGACGGCCGCGGCAACATCCTCTCGGCTTCGCTCTCCGGTGGTTCAGTGACTCAGGCCTGCACATACAGCGGAGACCGTATTCAGAGCCTCGCCAGCGGCGGCAACACCTTCCAGTTCTCCCACGACTCGATGGGCCGTATGACCTACGACGGACTCTCCGGAAGCCTAATCTCATACAACCGTCTCGGCCTTCCTGCAAAAATCTCCACCTCCGGCGGCTCAGTATTGGCAAAATATTCTTATCTTTCGGACGGAATGAAGACAGGGGCCTTCAAGGCAGACGGCTCTGGCTTCATCTACAGAGGTTCTTTGAAATATGCCGTGTCCACGACCGGAACCCTGACCCTCGTGGGAGCGGAGATCCCCTCCGGGATGCTGACACCCGACGGCCCTTGCTATATGGTAAAGGACCACCTCGGAAGCATCGTGTATGAGGTCAATGCGTCCACCAGCACCCTGGCCGACGGAGCGTTGTACGACGAGTGGGGAGGCCGTGATGCCCTCGCGGGTGTCGCTTCTTCAACAGTCTCCTGCCGCCACTACACCGGCAAGGAAGACCAGTGGCCGGACTTCACCGTGCCCTACACCGACTTCGGCGCCAGGCACTACAGCCCGGCCCTCCGCCGCTGGCTCACCCCAGACCCCCTCTCCGAGAAGTACTACACCTCCAGCCCATACGCCTACTGCGCCGGAGACCCTGTCAACCTTGTGGATCCGGATGGGAACAAAATACTGATTTGGAGTCAAGACTCTGAGTCTTCTATCGAATTTCACCCGGAAAAGAAATATGAAGGTTCCGATCGGTTTGTAAGGATTGTGTATAACTTATTGAATAATGCTTATAGTAATGGTGCTGACCATGTTTTTAATCAGTTGATTTCGGCAAGGGAAGATTACCATGTAATTGATGCTATTGGGAAAACTGGAGATCTTCAATTTGTCGTGAATAATAGTGGAATAGGAGGCTCAATGTTTGCCGGAGCATTATTGTCAGATTCTTATGATTTAACACTTGGCGTGGAATCAGTTTCACATGAATTATTTCACGCACTCCAGTATAAAGAAGGCCAAGGAGGCGCATCTATAACAAATGAGGTTGAGGCATATGTGTTTGGATATATTGTTGGAGAAAGGTATCACAACACCTTGTCTACTATTTTCCAGAATTCAAATAGTAACCTTGGAAACAATTCTGTAATTGGATCTGCTTATCAGTTGTATTTTAATGCTATGGCAAGGGGAGTGAGTAATGTTCCTATATTTTTTGAAATGGCTGTCGACAGTTTTAAAAAAGGGGCCCATGTCAATATGTCAGGATTATATGGTAAGTTCCCACTTAGACTCCCTAATTATAATAAAAATCTTTTATCAAAGTACTACCCTAAATAAATAAGAGAAACAGCACCTGCGTCAATAATATAGGCACAATCATTGCTTTATTAATCAACGCAGGTGCTAATTATTAAAGGTTATTATGATACTTATCGTTTTAATTCTCGCATTGCTGCAGATTCTTCCCCAGACGATGATAACGCCAGCCCCACCTAAGTATTACTCTTCCAACATTGATTCGGATAGCGTGATTGTTCAATTTGGGTTTATAAACCATCTTGACAGAACACTAGTTGGCGGAGCCTCCAGCATCAATGTAAAAACATTTAAAGATGGAGTAACACATGAGTTGAAATGGCCGTGGAAACTTGACGGAACGTTGTTTGAATATGAACTATTATTGAGGATTCTTCCATCTACGTATTTTGTTGTTAATAATTATGTTGACATTGGAACACTATGCCCCGCCAATTGGGGTGTCCCAGTAACGATCTACCCTGGACAGTCCCCCAAAAATCCTATTATTGCCCCCCCCTCGCATTATTCAAAACCTGTTCATTATTCATCCGAATTATCTGTTATAACAGATGCAGACAGTATCGTGGTTAATTGCGTTTTTAATACTCTTGCGGCTATAGATAGGGTGGGTGGGGTAGAATCCGTATATGTAATGTATTACAAAGAAGGGCATATTTTAAAACAAAGTCATTGGCCTTATCTATCTGACTATAAATCTTTTAATCAAGAAATACTGTTCAATTACATTCCTTCGACATATTACATCGTAAAAAAAGAAATGGATGATGGTGTTATTCCTAATAGCCCTATGTATTCAGTCTCTTTTACTATCCTCCCGAAATGGATGGTAGATGCTGAAGAAAGTACTTCGAATAAACTTAAGCAAATAGAACTAATAAAACGGATTGAGAAAACATACGATGATTACTAGTATGTTGGGCATAACTCCACAGGCAGTTCATGATATAAAACAACACTTTCTGGACAGATCGGCCGAGGATCCGGAGATGGGTGTCAAGCGTAAGAAGCGTGAAACGCCACCAGTTCCGGCCAAATGTACAGGGGATATAGAAGCAAAGATAATTGCATTAGCATGCAGTACGCCACCGGCAGGCAGAGGAAAATGGACGCTGCGACTCTTATCAGAGAGGGTTGTGGAGATGGAGGTTATCCCCTCCATCTCCCATGTACAAGTGGGACGCATACTAAAAAAAACGGTATAAGCCTCACCTGAGGAAGATGTGGTGTATTCCTGCGGAATAAAACGCATCGTTTGTGGCTTATATGGAGGATGTGCTCGAAGTCTACTCCCGGCCAAGGGATCCGCAACGCCCGCTTGTCTGTATGGACGAGCAGCCGATAGAACTTCATCACGATTCCCGTGAGACAATCCACTTGTCTGCGAATAACCATACGGAGAAAGTTGACGATGAAAATGTCAGGAATGGCACCTGTTGCGGTTTTATGTTTACTGCACCTCTGGAAGGTTGGAGACGGGTGACCATCCGTGAGCATCGTTGCAGAAAGGACTGGGCGCAGGAAATCAAACAACTTGTGGACGAAGACTTCCCCGATGCGGAGAAGATTATCCTCGTGTGTGACAACCTCAACACGCATGATATTGCTTCCTTGTATGAGGCTTTTGAGCCATCTGAGGCGAGACGTATTTGGACAAGGATTGAATTGCATCATACCCCAAAGCATGGTTCCTGGCTGGATATGGCCGAGATTGAACTGTCCGCCTTCACCAAGGACTGCCTTGGAAGGAGAATCGGTGACATAAACGCCCTGAAGGCTGAAGCCACGGCATGGTATCGGGACAGAAATCATCGTCAAAAGGGTATTGATTGGCAGTTCACCATCAGGGATGCAAGGGTTAAACTCAAGCACCTGTACCCGTTATAGAAATCAAGAATTAGATGTTACAAAATACTAGATGTAATAAACAAACTCATCGAGAATCAAGCTGCTTTCTTTGATAGCAATCAAGATAAGTGGGTAATAGTTCCGTATGATTATTCATCTTATAGAGAATAATCCCTTCGAAGGAGGCCCCGGCATCGGAGTCTCCTTTTTATCTCGGCTAAAGTGTAATTTTGCCTGGCGCAGGTCCCAAAAAGAAGTGGGGTCCCGCACCGATGGAAGGCTGCAGAACCCCGATTTGCGGCGCGAGTCCCCCGCCAGAAAACAGACCTGCGCCGCAAGGGGGGGGGGGACCTGCGCCAGGCAGCCTAATCTCCTACAACCGCCTCGGACTTCCCGCAAAAATCTCGACCACGGGAGGCTCGGTATTGGCAAAATATTCTTATCTTTCGGACGGAATGAAGACCGGTGCCTTCAAGGCAGACGGCTCGGGCTTCATCTACAGAGGCTCTTTGAAATATGCCGTGTCCCGGACCTCTCGGTGCCCTACACCGACTTCGGCGCCAGGCACTACAGCCCCGCCCTCCGCCGCTGGCTCACCCCCGACCCCCTCTCCGAGAAGTACTACACCTCCAGCCCCTACGCCTACTGCGCCGGAGACCCTATCAACCTTGTGGATCCGGACGGGAGAAGAGTTGATGATTATTTATTTGATAAGAATCTCGATTATACTGGCATTATTAAGACAGGTGCTAATCATCGTATTGTTATTGAAACCACAGTATATCCTTTTTTAAACAATAGGCAACCACATCCTGAATTAGATAGTAAGGATGATAAACAATCTATCAAGGCTGGAATCGCTCATGCAAAACGTTTTAAATATCGCAAAAAATAGTGCGACATTGATATTTATCCTTTTAGTTGCATCACTATGCTCCATACCGATATCAATTTCCGAGTATAGTGATGCCTTAAAAGGATCTGAATTGGCATCATTTTCAGATTATTCCGCATTTATGCGTTCTGATGTTTTGCAAGTTGTCTATGACGGTAAGCATTATAGCACAGTTATTCGGGATAATTGTGACAGTTGTATTATTAGAAAAGTATTGTTGTCACAACCACAGATAGATTCAATGTATAAACAGACAGGAAGATGGCCACAAAACGAAGTATTATTTGATACAATCCCTAAAGATAGTAAAGAATGGTTTGCTACTTCACGAATATGTTTTGCCTACAGATCATTCTCTCGGCAGTATCCAAGCATTGTTTTACATCAAATCCGTGTCGCACCATCTGGAGACATATACATTAATTGCTCTTATCGAGGAGAAGAGAAGAATGCATATAACATAATCATTACCAGTTGTTTATCATCCGCTTTAGAGTGTTTTGCTGGAGAATTACCCTTTTTTGGGGGGGCGACTGATCTCTGTTTGTTTAGTAATGTCAAAGATGGTGTGTATCTTTATACTCCTACGATTGAGTAACTTGTTGCTTTTAAAAATATTAGATGTAGCTTTATCTTAAACGTCACGGAGGCCCCGGCATCGGAGCCTCCTTTTTCCTCCTCGGCCTTCCTGCGTAAAGCGCTAAGCACAAAAGTCCGGGTGCAGATGCTTATTTTCAGAAATAATTCCGATATTTGAGGGCAAAAGTTAGTAGTTTATGCCAGCCGCAAACAGAGAAAGTTTCGGAAGTTCCTTCACGTTCATAATGGCTACCGCCGGGTCCGCGATAGGCCTCGGCAACATCTGGCGTTTCCCGTTTATGGTTGGAGAGCACGGCGGCGGAGCCTTCATCGCCGCCTATATGATCTGCAGCCTGTTCATAGCACTGCCGTGCTTCATCTGTGAATCCCTGATCGGCCGGCGCTCGCGCAGCGGCGTGTACGGAGCCTTCAAGAAACAGGCTCCGGGCACGGGCTGGAAGTACATGGGCGCGCTTTCCGTGTTCGCATGCTTCGTGCTAGTGTCGTTTTATTCCGTGGTCGGCGGATGGTCGCTGGACTTCCTGGTGCGCGCCGTCGGCGGCGGACTCACGAGGGGTGGCACGGAAGGCGCCCTGACGGTGTTCCCGCGTATGGCGGCTTCGCCCTGGGAGTCGGTGCTGATGAGCCTTGCCTTCCTGTTCGCCACGGCTTTTATCGTGCTGGGCGGCATCAAGAAGGGAATCGAACGTTTCACGAAGATTATGATTCCGCTGCTGTTCGTGCTGATGGTGGCGCTGGTGGTGTTTTCCTTGTCGCTGCCCGGCTCTTCCGAAGGTGTGCGGTATCTGCTGAAACCCGATATGGGCAAGCTCGGGCCCGACGGGTGGGCGTGCGCACTCGGGCAGGCCTTTTTCTCCATGTCGCTGGGTGTGGGCACGATACTGGTGTATTCGTCCTTTATGAAGAAGGATCACGGGCTGCTGGAGGTGGGGCTCTGGACCTCGGTGTCGGACGCCGCCTTCGCGATCATCGCCGGCTTTGCGATCATGCCGGCCGTGTTTTCCGCAGGGCTTGCGCCCGGGGCGGGCCCGTCGCTTGTGTATGAGACGCTTCCGTTCATTTTCGCCCGTATGAGCGAAGAGGCGCCGGTGCTCGGTTATCTGGTGTCGGTGGCGTTTTTCCTGGCCATTCTGATGGCGGCGCTGACTTCGTCGATTTCGATCTACGAGGTGTGCGTGGAGCATGCCGTGGAGCAGTTCGGGAGCAGCCGCATCGTGGCCACGGCGGAGTTTCTGGCGCCCGCTGCGCTGCTCAGCGTGCCCTGTGCGCTCTCGTTCGGCCTGCTGGGGGACTTCAAGATTCTGGGCCTCACCGTGTTCGACCTTTGCGACACCCTGACCTCCAATGTGTTGATGACGCTGGGGGCGCTGGGCTTTGCGTTGTTTGTGGGCTGGAGGATGAAGAAGGCGGACGTCGTCGATGAATTCACGAACGGCGGCACCCTGGGCTTCAGCGGAAAGGTGTTCGGGGTGTTCTATTTCCTGGTGCGCTGGGTCGTGCCGCCCGTGATCCTGCTGATTTTCGTATCAAACCTCGTTCTGAAATAAATTCGTATCTTTGCCTGATTAACACTTAGGCTTATGTCCGCTAAGACATCTAAAATTTTGCATACCGAAGACTGGCTTGCCGTCTGGATAGGTTTCATTATCATCGCCGTGGGCCTCGTGGCAGTGCTGACAGGCGCATTCGATTTCTCCGCCCTCAAGTTCAAAACCTGGACGGTCGGCGAGCAGCTCACGGGAGCGGCCGCGGCCAAGGTCGTGCCTCTCGGGCAGCAGCTGGCGTCCGGCGCCTTCTGGCTGAAGATGCTGCTCACGGCGGTGGTGCTCGGGGTGCTTTTCACGGTGGGCGCGAAACTCACGGGGGAGAAGGTCTCCAAGTTCGTGCCTGCGTTCGTGGGGGTGTTCCTGCTGTCGGTGGTGGTGCGCCTTGTCAGCGCCGAGTTCACACTGAACCGCTATCTCGAATGGGCATTCTGGGCGCTCATAGTGGGTATGCTGATTTCCAATACGGTGGGCACGCCGAAGTGGCTTAAGCCCGCCGTGCGCACGGAGTTCTATATCAAGACCGGCCTCGTGGTGATGGGATTTTCGGTGTTGTTTTCCAACATTGCCAAGTTCGGGCTCTACGGGCTCGGGATTGCGTGGGTGGTCACGCCCGTGGTGATCCTCTTTATGTGGTGGTTCGGGACCAAGGTGCTGAAGATGGACAACAAGCCGCTGGTCATCACGATGGCGTCGGCCACGAGCGTCTGCGGCACTTCGGCGGCCATCGCTTCCGGAGCGGCGTCGAACTGCAAGAAGGACGACCTCACGATGACCATATCGATTTCGATCATATTCACGGTGCTGATGATGGTGTTCGAGCCGCTGATTATCAGGGCGTTCGGTATGTCGCCGATAATGGGCGGCGCGCTCATCGGCGGCACGGTGGACAGCACCGGGGCCGTGGCTGTGGCCGGTTCCGTGCTGGGCGGCGAGGCTGAGAAGGCGGCGGTGCTGGTGAAGATGATACAGAACATCCTGATCGGCTTCATCGCATTCTTTGTGGCGCTGTTCTTTGCCACGCGCGTGGACCGGAAATCCGGCCAGAAAGTGGGCGCGGGCGAAATCTGGACCCGATTCCCGAAGTTTATCATCGGCTTCTTCGTGGCTTCGCTGGTGGCGTCTTTCGTGGTGCTTCCGCTGGCCGGCGCCGACCAGGTCAAGGCCGTGAACGGGGTGCTGGACCAGTATAAGAACTGGTGCTTCGTGCTGGCCTTCGTGAGCATTGGCCTGGACACCAATTTCCGCGACATCGCCCGCCAGATGAAGGGTGGCAAGCCCCTCTGGCTCTACATCGTAGGGCAGACGTTCAACATCGTGCTGACCTTCGCCATGGTCTGGTTCCTCCTCTCCGGAGCCGTGTTCCCCATCCCGACCCTCGACTGATGCAGCAGCCCGATCCTCGACTGATGCAGCAACCCAAGCGCTCACTGACGGCGGGCAGCGAGATGGCGGGCAACGAGACGGCTGTGGCCGACAGCAAAGGCGATTGCGGTAAACTGACGACTGGCCGCAAGTTATCGGTCGGCAGCATTGCGGCGCTGATTGTCGGGGCGGTGGTGCTCGGGGCGGCGGTGTACATAATGGTGAATGGCCTCGGGCTGAACCCCGATCTGGATTTCGGCGCCGGCGCCTACTACTACGCCGATATCCCGGACTACCAGCAGACCCTCGACTGGGACAGCTACACCGCTCGCCTGCCGTTCGTCGTCTATCTACTCCTCTTCCTGGCCTGGGGCTTCCTGATGTGGCGCATCTGGAAGCGACTGGACCGAAAACAATAATCTTTGCCTCCGTTTCGCCCTATCCTGGCTCGCGAAGACAACGTTAGCACCGCCACATAGTCCTCGCGTAGGGTTTTGCTGCCGCTCCGCCCCTTCCGACAGCGCGAAGACAGCGTCAGCACTGCCACATAGTCCTCGTGAAGATTCGTTCTGTCGTACTTCCCGTACCACTTGTCTCAGGCCGCCCAAATAAAAAAGCATCTCCTCGCTTAGTTGACGTGCTGGTTTTGGTCAACTGACAGAACGAGAGCGGAAAGCGGAAAAATAGTTGAAGCTTTTCGTGACTTTAAAATAAAATTTTCGAAAGAATCGTAAGAATCTGTTGTTGAAACATAAAAAACGGCATTCGGCTATGGCAGGATGCAGTTTTCTTTGGTACCTTTGCCTACACAACAGCGATTATTCTATGTGCTGCGGGGCCGGTTTTGAGCACGGAGACATAACAACGTACTATGAAGACAAAGAACCAAATAATAGGGAAGAGGGGCGAGGAAGAGGCCTGCTCTTTTCTGATCGGGGAGGGGCACAGGATTCTTCGCCGCAACTGGCGCGCGGGGCACCTTGAGGTCGATGTCATATCGCTGAAAGACAGTACTTTACACATTGTTGAGGTGAAGACTCTGAGCGGACGGATCATGGCCCCGCCCGAATCCAAAGTCAACTACGACAAGCAACGTCGCCTCGTGCGTGCTGCGAACGCCTTCCTCAACGGCCCCGCCCGTGCCGGTCTTCCCGCAGACCTCGAGGTCCAGTTCGACATCGTTGCCGTGGTCTTCGCCGAGCCCGCCCCCGAAATCGAATACTTCCCCGCCGCGTTCATCCCCCTTTACGTCTAATCCCACGCCAAGTGCCCGCCTCGCTCTAAATCGGGAACGAAATTGGCGAAAACGTTCCCGATTGGCAGGAATCCTGGCTGTTCTGACGGGAAAACGCAGAAAACTCGTCAGAAAGCCCGGAATCCTGGCTGTTCTGACGGAAAAAAGCCGAAAACCCGTCAGATTTCTGTGGCACCGGCCGGCAACGGATTCCACAGGCCCTATGGCGCCGCTGTTCAGGCCTCGCCGGGGGCAAAAGGGGGCCGTTTTGCGCACGGAGCGCTCGTTTTGGGTAGGTTCGGGAGTGCTGGGGGCGGGATCTGGGCACGGAAGCGGAGACGAAGGAGAGGTTGCGACCTCAAACCAGTGGCCGCCCGTGGCCACTTGAACGGGAGGGGCCCACAAGCGTAGCGCGGTGGGAGGGATGAGCGAAGCGAAGGTTTGAGGTGTAACCTCTCCTTCGGCAAATAGTCAGTCCGGGGGCAGGAGGCGGCGGTTTTGCGCACGGAGGTGTCGCGGTAGGCGCGGTCGGGGGCAAGAGGGCGCAGCAGCGGGCAAGAGGAAGCCGGAGGCGGCAAGTTTTGCCAAATTCGGCAAAAAGCGCTATATTTGAATTCTTAACGAAGAATTCACGAGATCCACTAACAAGAATTCACTGCAATGGCGAAAACATCGGAAGACACCCCGCTGATCAAACAATACTTCTCCATAAAGGCCCAGCATCCGGAGGCCGTACTGCTCTATAGGGTGGGCGACTTCTACGAGTGCTATTCCGATGATGCCGTGACCATCAGCAAAGTCCTGGGAATCGTGCTCACGCGCCGCTCCAACGGCGAAAAGGGCGACACCCAGATGGCCGGGTTCCCGCACCACGCCATTGACACCTACCTCCCCAAGCTCGTCCGCGCCGGCTATAAGGTAGCCATCTGCGACCAGCTCGAAGACCCCAAGCTCGCCCAGTCCAAGCTCGTGAAGCGGGGGGTCACGGAAATCCTCACCCCCGGCATAGCCTTCGGCGAAACGATGCTCGAAGGCAAGGAGCACAACTGGCTCGCGGGCCTCTGCTTCGACGGGCCCGAATGCGGCGCCGCATTCCTGGACGCCTCCACCGGCACCTTCAAGGTGGCGCAGGGCAGCATCGACTACATCAGCACCCTCCTCTACTCCTTCCGCCCCAAGGAGCTCGTCGTCCAGCGCGAAATCTACCGCAGCGTCAAGGAGCGCTATCCCGATTTCTACATCAGCTCCCTCGATGAATGGGCCTTCGTGCAGGACGCAGCCACCGAGAAACTCTGCCGCCAGATGGGCACCACCTCCCTCAAAGGCTTCGCCGTGGACCGCTACCCTCTGGCCGTGTGCAGCGCCGGTGCGCTCGTCTTCTACCTTGAGCAGACCCACCACGAAGGCCTCCGCAACATCTGCAGCCTCGGCCGCATCGACGAAGGCAGTTTCGTGTGGATGGACCGTTTCACCTTCCGCAACCTGGAAATCTTCCAGAGCAACGCCGGCAGGGAAGGCGTCTCGCTCGTGGACGTGCTCGACCGCTGCTCCTCCCCCATGGGCTCCCGCCTGCTGCGCGAGTGGCTCTCGCTCCCGATAATGGACATCGCCGCCCTGAACGGCCGCTACGACTGCGTGCAGTTCTTCGCCGACAACGAAGAGGCCCTGCAGGACCTGCGCGTCCGTATCGGCGACATAGGCGACCTCGATCGCATCACCGCCAGGGCCGCCACCGGCAAGATCAACCCCCGCGAGGTGATGCAGCTGGCCCGCTCCCTGCGCCAGATGACCCCCGTCCGCGGCATCATAGCCGACACCGGCATCGCTGCCCTCGACAAACTCGCCAAGGGCCTCAGGGACACCGACCCCCTCCTCGCCCGCATAGAAAGCACGATGGCGGAGAACCCTGCCGCCCAGATAGGCAAGGGCGACGTCATAGCGCGCGGCGTGAGCCTGGAACTGGACGAACTCCGCGACATCTCCACCGGCGGCAAGGGATACCTCCAGGAAATGCAGGCCCGCGAGGCCGAACGCACCGGCATAAGTTCCCTGCGCATCGGCTACAACAACGTCTTCGGCTACTACATCGAAGTGCGCAACACCTACCGCGACCAGGTGCCCCCGGAGTGGATTCGCAAGCAGACCCTCGTCTCGTCCGAGCGCTACATCACCGAAGAGCTCAAGGAATACGAGCGCAAGATCCTCTCCGCCGAAGGCTCCATCTACGAGCTTGAGGCCGGCATCTACCAGGCCCTCGTCACCGACATCCAGAAGCGCATCAAGGACATCCAGGCCAACTGCCGCGTGGTCTCGCAACTCGATGTGCTACAGGGCTTTGCCCTGCAGGCCACCGAGCGCGGCTACTGCCGGCCGCAGATGGACAAGAGCCTTTCGTTCGACATCAAGGCCGGCCGGCACCCCGTCATCGAGACGCTGATGGGCCCCGGCGGGGAGTATGTGCCCAACGACATCTCGATGGACAGCCGCTCCGAGCAGATAATGGTGCTCACCGGCCCCAACATGGCCGGCAAATCCGCCCTCCTGCGCCAGACGGCCCTCATAGTGCTGATGGCCCAGACGGGCTCCTTCGTGCCCGCAAAGTCCGCCAGGATAGGCGTTTTCGACAAGATTTTCACCCGCGTCGGAGCCACGGACAACATCTCCCGCGGCGAATCCACCTTCATGGTGGAAATGCTCGAGACCTCGATGATCATGCACAACCTCTCCGAGCGCTCGCTTGTGCTGATGGACGAAATCGGCCGCGGCACCTCCACCTATGACGGCATGTCCATCGCCCGCGCCCTCATCGAATACGTCCATGAGCACGGCCACGGCGCCAAGACCCTCTTCGCCACCCACTACCACGAGCTCAACGACATGGAAAACCACTTCCGGCGTGTCCACAACTGGCACATAGCCGTGAAGGAAGAAGGGCACGACGTCATCTTCCTGCGCAAACTCGAGCGCGGCGGCGTGGCCCACAGCTTCGGCATCCACGTGGCCCGGCTCGCCGGAATGCCGCAGGAGGTGATACGCTCCGCCGAGCGCACCCTCCGGGACCTCGAGCGCCGCGAAAAGAATGCAGACGCACTATCAAAAAACACCGCCGAAGACGGCAGCGTGCAGCTGTCCTTCTTCCAGCTTGACGACCCCACCCTCGCCTCGCTCCGGGAGCAGCTCCTGGGCGCCGACCTCGACAACATGACCCCACTCCAGGCCTTCGACCTCCTCCGCAAGCTGAAGGAGGAAGTGGGCGCCGCCAAAAACTGACGATATGAAACGAATCACGACAATAGCCTTGCTGCTGCTCGTGGCCATCGGCGCCGCGGCCCAGGACTTCTGGAAAGTGGATCCGGGGATGGAAGCCGCCCTGCGCGCCGACCTCACCTTGAGCGGCACCAACCACCACCCCTACATTCCAGGCGACCTCCGCGACACGCCTCCTCCCGCCGGCTACAAGCCCTTCTATATCAGCCACTACGCCCGCCATGGCAGCCGCCACAGCTGGGGCGACAAATACTACGTCCTCATCCTGGACGTGCTGCAGAAGGCAGACAGCCTCGGCATCCTCGCCCCCGCCGGGCGCGAAGCCCTCGAGCAGACGCGTGAGGTCGTTGCCGCATGGGACGGAATGGACGGCCGCCTCTCCCAGAGGGGCGTGCGCGAGCATTCCGAAATCGGCCACAGGATGGTGCGCCGTTTCCCGCAGGTCTTCCGCGGCGCCCCGAAAATCAGGAGCATTTCCAGCACGGTGCAGCGCTGTATCGTGAGTATGAACGCAATGACCACCGCCGTCGCCGCCGACCGTCCCAGGGTGCGGTGGACCCTCGACACGGGCGAGCGCTTCATGGACTACATCTCCCACACCGGCACCAAGGTGCCCGCCTGCCGCGAGATACAGAAGCCCTACAAGGCGCACATCTGGGACGCTCCCTGCGACAGCACGCAGCTGCTTCGCACCATGTTCACGGACGCGGCCGTCGCCCGCACCCTGATCCCCAGCCTGGACCGTTTCCACAAGGCCCTCTTCCGCACGGCCACAATCAGCGGCTGCTGGGACATCGAGGACCGGATACTCAAGAGCCTCCCCTTCGAATACGTCTACCGCTTCTGCTCCTATGAGCAGCACGACATAATGGCCCGCTACGGCCACTGCGCCGAAATCGGACAGGCGCGCTTCTCCCCGGACGACCTGCTCGGCAGGGACTTCGTGCAGAAAGCCGACGAGGCCGTGGCCGGCGGCGAATACGCCGTGGACCTGCGCTTCGGCCACGACTACCCGATGCTGTACCTCTGCGCATGGCTGGGCGTGGAGGGGCCGGGCAGCAGGCTGTCCGCCGATGAGGTGGACGCAAAGTGGCACGGATGGGATATGCTCTGCATGGGCTCCAACCTCCAGGCCATATTCTACCGCAACCGCAAGGGCCACGTGCTCGTGAAGTTCCTCTACCAGGAGCAGGAAAGGGCCCTGCGCGGCATTGAGAGCTACAGCGGCCCCTACTATGAATGGGATAAGCTGCGGGCCCGGATTGAAGGCTACAAAAGATGAAGAAAGTACTGATAATCACATACTACTGGCCCCCGACCGGCGGCTCCGGCGTGCAGCGCTGGGTCAAGTTCACGAAGTATCTCCGCCGCTTCGGATGGGAGCCCGTGGTCTACACCCCCGAGAACCCAGAGCAACTGGCTATCGATGAGACTCTTGCCGCCGAGATACCGGAGGGCATCGAGGTGCTCAGGCGCCACATAAGCGAACCCTACGCCATCTACCACAAGTTTTTCGGGGCCTCCGACAAGGGTGCCGGGGTGAATCCCCTGAACCAGCAGAAGAAGTCGTTCAAGCAGCGCCTGGCGATACGCCTGCGTGGCAACCTGTTCGTGCCCGACCCCCGGGTGGGGTGGGTAGGCCCGTCGGTGCGTTTCCTGAAAAAGTACCTGAAGGAGCACCCGGTGGACGCCGTGGTGACCACCGGCCCGCCGCATTCCATGCACCTCATAGGCATGAAGCTGAAAAGGCGCACCGGCGTGCGCTGGATTGCTGATTTCCGGGATCCGTGGACGGAAATGCACTATTTCAAGCACATGGGGCTCTTCCCCTGGACGGCCGCAAGCCACAGGAGCATGGAGCAGCGCGTGCTGGACTCGGCCGATGCCGTGATCGCGGTGTCCGCCCCCGTGCGCGACGATTTCCAGGCCCGCACGTCCACGCCCGTCCATCTGGTCACCAACGGCTTCGATGAGCAGGATTTTGCAGCGGAGCCGCCCGTGCTGCCGTCGGACCGCTTCACCCTCGTCCACACCGGGCTTTTCGCCTCCGACGGCAACCCGCTGCGCCTTTGGGACGTGCTTGCCCGCAAGTGCTCCGAAGACCGCAACTTCAAGAGCCAGCTGCGGATACGCCTCGCAGGCAAGACCGATACCGAAATACTGGAAGCCCTGAGCATGAGGGGCCTTTCCGACAATGTGGAGAACCTTGGCTACCTGCCCCACCGCGAGACCACGGAGCTCCAGCAGGGTGCCAACGTGCTGCTGCTTCCCCTGCGGGACGAGCCGGAATATGCCAAGGCGCTGCCCGGCAAGATTTTCGAGTACCTTGCGGCCCGCCGGCCTGTGCTGGGCATAGGCCAGGAGGGCGGCGCAGCGGCGCGCGTGCTCAACGATGCCGGAGCCGGGGTGATGTACGGCTGGGACAGGGTGGAACCGGTGCGTAATTTCATAGAAAGCGCTTGGGAGCGCCACCTGGCGGGCGAGGACGGCCCCACCACCGGGGACGTTGCCGGGTATTCCCGTCTTGCGCTCACTGAAAAACTTGCCGGGATACTATGAGTTCGGTGAAGACAATCACGCAGCAGCGCTGTTCCCGCTGCGGCACGGCCTACGAGGCGACGGCCTGGAGGCTGGTGGATGGCGTTTCGGACCCGGCGCTGAAGGATGCCGTGAAAAACGGCGCGCTTTTCGTGCGCGAGTGCCCCTCCTGCGGCCATCGCGAACTCCTGAGCTACCCGATGATCTACAAAGACGAACGTCTGCTCTGCTGCCTTTCCGACCGCCGGCTCGATGTCGAGGGGCTCGACGGGGTGCAGGGCCGGATTGTGCCGGATGCCGGCAGCCTGATCGAGAAGGTGAAGATTTTCGATGCCGGACTGGACGACGTGCCTATGGAATTCTGCAAGTTCGTGACCCGTCAGGAACTGGGTAAAGACGTGGAACTCAAGTTCCTGCGCCTGGACGGCGCCGACCACGACATTATTTTTACCTACCCTGAAAAAGGCGAGATGCAGATGCTGGCCGTGGGTTTCAACGTGTATGAAGACTGCTGCGCCATCGTGGGCCGCAACCCTTCGATAACTGCCGGCCTCCAGGGCCTCGTGAAAGTGGACCGGGAGTGGGTGGAACAGTTTTTAGGATAAGAGTATGAAAAAGAATCTCCTGATATGTCTTGGCATAGTGCTGGGTTTCCTGGTGCTTTCGTATGCCTTCGTGCCCGAACTGCTTAGCGGCAAGATAGTGAACCAGAGCGATATATCCGGCTGGCAGGGAATGAGCCACGAGAAACTGGAGTGGGACAAGGCCCACCCGGATGCGCCCGCCGCCTGGACCGGCTCTATGTTCAGCGGCATGCCGGCCACGTCCATCCAGAGCAGCACCAAGGGCGACTGGACCCAGACGCTCTACAACCTGCTCCTGACCGGCAAGCGCCCCGCCACCTATTTCTTCATTTCGCTGCTGGGCGCCTTCCTGCTCATGCTTTCGCTGGGAATCAGCCCGCTGGTGGCGGCAGGCGGCGCCGTGGCCGTGACCTTCTGTGCCTACAACGTGCAGATCATCCAGGTGGGCCACAACACCAAGATGCAGGCGCTCGCTTTCCTGCCCTGGGTGTTTGCGGCAATGGTTTTTACCTACCGCAAGGCCACTGCCGAAGGCGGTCCGAAATGGGCCCTGACGGCCCTGGGAGCGGCACTCTTCGGGCTGGCGCTCTCGTTCCAGATCAAGGCCAACCATCCCCAGATTTCCTACTATCTGGCGCTGATGATACTGATCTACGTGGTGGTGCTCTTTGTGTCGCTGCTGCGCCGCAGGCAGCCCCTGAAGGGCTTCTGGGCGGCCTCCGCGCTGCTTCTGGTGCTCGGCCTCGCCGGCATAGGCACCAACGCCATAAAGCTCCTTCCCACATGGGAATACACCCCCTATTCGATGCGCGGCGGCGCCTCCTCCCCGGAGGGCGCGGACGGCGGCAAGGCCTCCAAGGGCCTCGACCTGGACTACGCCACGGCGTGGTCGTACGGCTGGGAGGAACTGCCCAACCTGATGATACCCAACTACAACGGCGGCGCGTCGGCGGGCCCGCTCCCGATGGATTCGGAGACGGTGCAGCTGCTCCGGCAGGCGGGACAGCCCAATCTGCAGCAGGTTCGCAAGCATCTTCCGACCTACTGGGGACCGCAGCCGTTCACCGCCGGGCCTATGTATATGGGCGCCGTGACCGTGTTCCTGTTCATCCTGGGCCTCATGTACTGGAAGGGCCGGGAGAAGTGGTGGGCCGTGGCTGCGTCGCTGCTGGCGGTGCTGCTCGCGCTCGGAAGCCATTTCCTGTGGTTCACGAAGCTGTTTTTCGCCATCGCGCCGCTCTACAATAAGTTCCGAACGGTCTCGATGGCCCTCGTGGTGCTGCAGTTCACCCTTCCGGTGCTCGGCTTCCTGATGCTGGACGGCATCGTGAAAAGCAGCGCCGACGGGAAAGTGCTGCGCCGCCAGGTGCTCACGGCGGGGGGCGTGACCCTTGGCCTGATGCTGCTCCTGGCGCTTGCCCAGAGCGCTTTCGGGACGTTCTCGGGCGCTTCGGACGCCGGCCAGCCCGACATCCTCGTGGATGCGCTCGCCGCCGACCGCCACTCGCTCCTCTGGGGCGACACGCTCCGTTCGCTGCTGCTAGTCGCAGCAGCGACGCTTATATTACTTTGGGGCTCCTTTGGCGCCCCAAAGAATACTATCCCCCTGCACCCCCAGGGGACGGGGGGCGTACCCCCCGGAACCCCCTGCGTCGGCTCTGCGAGCCTCCAGAAGCCGGTATCGAACAGGCGACTGGCTGCGGCCGGCCTAGTGTGTGTACTTGTGCTTGCTGATCTGTTTATCGTGGGCAAGCGCTACCTCGGGCCGGACGATTTCGTGACCCCGAAGGCCTTCAAGAGCCAGTTCGACCAGCGGCCGGTGGACAAGATGATCCTTGCCGACACCGATCCGTCCTACAGGGTCCTGGACCTGACGGTAGGTGTGTTCAACGATTCGCATCCCTCCTACTGGCATAAGAACATAGGCGGCTATTCCCCTGCTAAGCTGCAGCGCTACCAGGAATACATCGACACCCGTATCAGCAAGGACCTTTCTGCGCTGAGCAAGGCCCTTTCCGGCGCGAAGACCGTGGCGGAGGCCGAGGAGGCGCTGCCGTATCTGGAGAGTCTCGCTTCGCTGAACTGCCGCTACATCATCGTGGGAGAGGAGAATGCGCCCCTGCGCTATCCCTATGCCCGGGGCAATGCCTGGTTCGAGTCCGGCGAGGGCTCCGTGGTGCTGGATTCCTATGCTCCCGACCGCCTGGAATACAGTTTCGAGTCGGCGGAAGGGGGCAGGGCCGTGTTCAGCGAGGTGTATTATCCGGCCGGCTGGGTGGCCCGCCTCGAAGACGGTTCGCAGCTGCCCATAGAGCTGTATGGGGGCGGGACCGACGGGCAGGGGGCCGTAGCCGGCAAGATCCTTCGCTGCATCGACCTCCCGGCTGGCAGCCACCATCTTGTGATGAGCTTCGAGCCGGCCTCCTACGCCCGAGGAGAGGCGATTTCACGCGCCTGTTCCATACTTCTGATACTGCTGGTGCTGGGGTCGGTTGCCGTGTCCGCAATCAAGGTAAAATAGCTTAAATATGGCAGAGAACGATTGGAAATCCCGTCTGGGAGTGGTCTATTCCACCAACCCTGACTTCAAATATGAGACCGCGGCCGAGCCTGAGCAGGAGACTCTCCCTCCGGCCAGCCAGAGGCTTATCGTGCGCATAGACCGCCGCCAGAGGGCCGGAAAGCAGGTCACGCTGGTGGAGGGCTTCGTGGGACGTCAGGAAGACCTGGCCGCCCTTGCCAAGACGCTCAAGACCCGCTGCGGGGTGGGCGGCACCGCAAAGGACGGGGAAATCACCATCCAGGGCGACCTGCGCGACAAAGTGACCGCCCTGCTCTCCGAAATGGGCTACAAAGCGAAAAGGGGAAATTAGCCTATGCCGGAGCTGTTCAAGGAAGGAATACTGAACATGTCCACGACTCCGCTCCTGCCTTCCGCGGGCGCGCAGCCGTGGGGTGAATTCTTCCTGAACCGCGTGGCCGTTGTGCTGACCGTGGTCCTGATCCTCATCGAGATTGCCGACCTCCTGCGGGTGTTCCCCCAGCTGTGGCGCTGCATTTCCCGCTGGAAGGGGAATATCGAAGTGGAGCACAGCGTCAGCATGGCGCGCACCCGCAACACCGTGGCACTGCCGTCCGTCCTGATAATGGCGATGCTGTCGGACTACTTCCGTCTGGTCAACCCCGGTTTCGGCGCTGTCGTGTCACCTTCGTGGCACCTGCTGTTCACCTTCGGAATCATTATGCTGGCGCTTTTGCTGCGCTGGCTTTTCTATCTCTGCACGCCCCTGCGGAGCAAGACCAGCGAGTATGCCTCCACGCTCAGGCACGTCATATTCAATTACTTGATACTTCTTTCGGTGCTGATGCTCGCAAGCGCGCTTCTGCTTATGGCCCTGAAAGTGCCCTCTGCCGTGGTCAGGGGCGTTCTTCTTGTCGAGAGCGCACTCGTGTTCCTCCTTCACCTTCGCCGCACAAGTCAAATTTTATCATCACGTTATGGTAGTTTGGCAACAATTTTGTATCTTTGCGCCCTCGAAATCTTGCCTGTTGGCATATTGATTTTCGGGTGTACTATATGAAGATACTTATCTCACAAAAGGAACCTTCAAACCTTAACGCCTACAACGCGTTGGAAGAGAAATACGGGGCGGCTTTCGAGTTCCATCCTTTCTTTTTGATTGAGCCTGTTTCTCCGAAGGAATTCCGTAGCCAGCGTATCAATCTTCCCGATTATACCGCTATTGTCTTTTCATCCAGGCACGCCATCGACGCCTACTTCATGCTCTGCGACGAGATGCGTTTCAAGGTGCCTGAGACGATGAAATATTTCTGCACGACTGAGCTCGTGGCCCTTTATCTCCAGAAGCACGTGGTGTACCGCAAACGCAAGATTTTCTTCGGCGACGGCACGCCCCAGTCGATAGTGTCCCTGATCGGGCCAAAGCACAAGGGGGAGAAATTCCTTATCACCACTTCCGCCGAGGCCAGCACGAGCACTGTCCGTTCCCTCTTCGAGGCGGCGGGCCTGGATTTCACTGTGTCCGTGATGGTCAAGTCCGTGTCCCAGGACCTCACCGGCCTGAATCTCACCGACTACGGAGCCATGGTGCTCTACAACCCCGCCGACCTTAAGTCGCTCTATGCCAGTTTCCCCGATTTCAAGCAGGGGAATACTGCCATCATCGCCTACGGCCGCAGCATCGCCAAGGCCCTCGCCGAGGCAGGCCTCGAGGTGGCCGTGACCGGCGGTCCCAACACCGACATTCCGTCGGCATCGAAAGCCATCGACATCTTTTTGGAGCAGTCCAACTGATTGCGCGATGGCGGCAACCCTTCCCAAAGAGGAGAGATTGTCCGGCAGGACGGCCATAGCGCGCCTGACGGGCAGCGGCAGGTGGAGCCAGACGCCCCACCTGCGTTGTTGTTGCCTGCAGGAGAACGGCCTGGATATAAATAGGATAATGGTGTCCGTGCCGAAGCGCTACTTTAAGCGTGCCGTCAAGCGCAATCTGCTGAAGCGAAGGATGCGGGAGTCGTACCGCCTGCAGAAGGAGCTGCTGGCGCCCGGGCACGACATGCTCTTTGTGTATTCGGCCCCGGAGGTGGTGGATTCCGCAGTGATTTTCGAGGAAGTGGGGTCGCTGCTTAAAAGGTTTTCCGGGAAATGAAGGCGTGGGATATCGTGAAAAGGGTGCTCTCTGCGCCGTTCATCCTGCTGATCCATTTCTACAGGTTCTGCATTTCGCCGTTCACCCCGCCCAGCTGCCGCTTCACCCCCACCTGCTCCGAGTATGCCCTCGAAGCCTTCCGGAAGTACGGCCCCTTCAAAGGCGGCTGGCTCGCCCTTCGCCGCATCCTCCGCTGCCACCCCTGGGGCGGCTCCGGCTACGACCCCGTGCCGTAGGGGCTTAGTTTGCCGGCACCTAAAGCAAGCAGCAAAACGATCTCGCTGATTATCAAGAAGCAATTTGCCGAACATTGAACAGGGCGGCCCGGAGATTGGGCCACCCTGTCCCGTCGAACGACGAAGGATGCTAAACCAATATTCAACTATTAAATCCACAACATAGCGGAATCTTGCATCTGCCGCCGCGTCCGCCATTCCGTTTTTTGTAAGCCGCTGATTATCAAGCAAAAGCAAATCTCCTATGCGCCGTTTGGAGCATAGGAGACATAGAAGGAATTGATTATCAGACGATTGCGAAAAACGCAGGTCGGGGCTTAGTTGCCTGGTCTGAATTCGAGGATGTCGCCGGGCTGGCAGTCGAGGGCGGCACAAAGCGCGTCAAGGGTCGAGAAGCGTATCGCCTTGGCTTTTCCGGTTTTGAGAATCGATATGTTGGCCGGCGAGATGCCCACTTTCTCGGAAAGCTCCCCGGAGGACATCTTCCTCCGGGCAAGCATCACGTCCAGATTGATCACAATCATATCAGTTCTCCTCCTGCTTTGCTTCCTCGGGCTTTGCCTCGCCCTTCAGGTAGTTGGGGAGCTCCATTCCGGCCATCTTGAAGAGGTCCTGCAGAGGCGGTACGGACTGCATCAGGCCGGACACGAAGTTGGCCGTGGCAGTCTTCCCATTCTCGCCCTTTCCGCCGTCCCAGACGGTCACCTTGTCGATGTTGATGCCCTTCACGGCCTCGACCTGGGTCTTCACCAGCTCGGGCAGCTTGTCCGCAATCATCATCAGCACGGCCTTCTGGGCATCGCCCTGGGCGGCACCCACGAGTTGCTGGAAACCGCTTGCCTGCTTGGTGAGGATTTCGAGGACACCGCGGGCCTGTGCATCCATCTTTGCGTAGATGGCGTCGGCCTCACCCTTCGCCTTGCGGCGGATCTGCTCGGCTTCAGCCTCGGCGTCGATGATGGCCTTCTCCTTTTCGATCTGGGCGGGCACTACGACGTTGGCCTTGCGGGTGGCCTCTTCCCTCGCGGCACGGGCAAGTTCGGCGTCGCGCTCGCTCTTGTAGGCCTCTTCGAGGGCCTTTGCGGCCTGCACCTTCTCGGCGGCCACGGCTATGCGGGCTGCCTCGGCCTCCTTCTCGCGGCGGGCCGCGTCGGAGTTGGCGATGGTGATCTTGGACTGGTTCTCACCCTCGACGGCGTGGGCGTTGGCCTCGGCGGTCTTGATACGGGTGTCCCTGGTGGTCTCGGCGATACGGATGTCCTTGTCCCTGTCGGCCTCGGCCTTACCGATCTCACCGAAACGGTTCTGCTCGGCCACGCTCTTCTTCGCGTCGTTGATAGCCTTTGCGGCGGCTTCCTTACCGAGGGCCTCGATGTAGCCGGACTCGTCGCGGATATCGGTCACGTTCACGTTGATGAGCTTGAGTCCTATCTTGCGGAGTTCGGCCTCCACGTTGGCGGACACGCTGGCGAGGAACTTGTCGCGGTCGGCGTTGATTTCCTCGATGTCCATCGTGGCGATGACGAGACGCAGCTGGCCGAAGAGGATATCGGTGGCGATGCTCTGGATGCTGTCGGTGCTCAGGCCCAGGAGCCTTTCTGCAGCGTTGGTCATCACCTCGGGCTCGGTGCTGATACCCACGGTGAAGCGGCAGGGCACATCCACGCGGATGTTCTGCTTGGAAAGGGCGTTGGTGAGGTTGCACTCGATGCTGATGGGCTTGAGGTCGAGGTAGGAGTAATCCTGGAAGACCGGCCAGATGAAGGCCGCGCCGCCGTGGACGCACTTTGCGGAAGAGGACCTTCCGGTCTTACCGTAAATCACGAGGATACGGTCTGAAGGGCACCTGCGGTATCTGCGGAGTATGGCCGCAAACGTCACGAACAGGACAAATACGATGATAAGGATGAGATAAAGTGGCATAGTTGTATGTGTTAGATGATTATTGATTCAATTGCTTCCACGAGCACCGTCTCGCTGCCGATGGCTTCGACCACACGGATTGCGGCTCCTGTGGGAAGGGTGGGGCCGTCGGTCACGGCATCGTACTCGCGCACGGACTCATTGATGGTGATCTGCACCTTGCCGGTGCCGGAGCGCTGGCCGGGGATAGCGAGATACACCTTGCCTTCGCATCCGACGGCGGACTTGAAGACGTTGATGTTGCCGGACTGCTGCATGCTGCCGAGCCAGCGGAAGAGAGTCATCACGAGGAACACCAGGGCCACACCCACCGCGATTGCGATAATCAGCAGCAAGGTGGTGGACGGGATGGCGTCCTTGAGCAGGATGGCAGACCAGCCGAAACCGATGATGAAATTCACGAAATTACGGAAGGTCAGGAGGCCCAGGCCGGTGCCGTGGCCGGCGTCGGCTGCATCCACACCGTCCACCGTCAGGTCAGGGGCATCTGCGCCCGAGGCATCGGCAGAGGTGTCGAAATCGGAACCGGAATCGGCTCCAAGGAAGGTCATAATGCTTTGGATGACGAAAATCAGCGATGCCGAAAGGGTGATCGCCCAGAGGATTTTCATCATAGTGCTAAGAGAGTTCCACCATTCAACCATATTGTTTTTCGTTTTAATTTTTGCAAATATAACAAATAATTATTGAAAAACAATATATTTTTAGTTTTTTTTGAGTTTTTTGCCATCGAGGAAAAGACCACCGGCACTATCCTGTTTATGGGTAGCTACAAATAAGCGGCGCAAAGCCAACAGCTTTATTACCAGGCGATTGCATGATTAAGGGGGTGCCATTTTGGCACCCCCTTAATCGCTTAATTAATTGATAATCAGTCTGATAATTTTGCCCTAAGGAGCAATTTCTTCCTGTGGTAGAAGGTCTCTACCCCTTCCGGACAAAAACCTATAATGCTAAGACCTGTTCCTCAGTCAGGCCGCACGCTTCGGCAATAGTGGGGGGTGGGATTCCCTTTTCACGTAATGATCTGGCAATCTCTGCCGTTGTCTCAGCTTTTGTTTCTGCCCTTGCCTCAGCTGTTGCCTTGTTGATTTCTGTGCGCCTCTGGCTGCGTGCATCAACCTCCGCCATAAGGGTACGAATATATATGTATTGCTCTTCAGGTGTCATATTTGCAAACCTACACAATTCAAATAACTTTACCAAGACTTTTTCTGAAAAAGAGGCCGGCCGCTCTTCCATTTCTGAAATGTGCGTAAACGTGTAGAAGAGTTTGTCTGCAACTGTCTCGAGTTCTTCCAGGCTCTTGCTGAACTTGGGCAGTTCCACTGTGACATACGACAGACTTTGCGTTAGTTCAGTGCTCCCGTCTTGAACATTCCTTAGGCGATAACAGTTGAGCAGGCGGTTGTTGCTTGCGACGCTGGAGATGATGAAATTGAGGATGCCTATAATGTAGATGGGCGCTTTGAATGAGTAGCTGGTTCCTCCCTTGGTGAGGCTGTTGAAGATGGGGAATGAGGAGTAGAACACCATCCTGTCGTTGAAGTCGTCCTGCTCTTTGAACTGCATCTCGACGGAGACAAACTCGCCGGAAGCGGTGTTACAAGACGCTCCCGGACCAGTTCACGGGCAGCGGCTCCATACATTGCAAAGATGAACAGAAGAGTTGGACCAGCAATGGCGTCAACACCAGCGGGTGTAAGATTTTGCTGATTTTTATAATAACCTGCCGAAACAGAAAAAATATTGACAACGATTCTTTACCCGAAAGATTTCTTTTTCTGCGGAAGGTCCTACTATTTTCCTGATATCGCCATTTATTTAGCGAATAATCCTATTTCTTCGGAACTCAGCCCTGGAGACGAAGAGAATAGTTGAATAATGGTTTAGCATCCTTCGTCGTTCAATGTTCGGCAAATTGCTTCTTGAGCCAGGAGTGGATGTTGGTTGAGGCGATTTCTTCTCCGATTTTGGTGGATAGTATCGCAAGTAAACACTTACTTAAGTTCTACGCAAACTTAGCTCACCTTTTATAGACCGACACGAACAGATTCTGCAGCCAGTGGCCAAGCTTTTCGCCGTTGGCCGGGATCTGAAGTTTCTTGCGGATCTCTCCGTTGATCAGATATATGTTTCCGGACTTCGAGGTCTTCGGGAGTTCCTTGGTGCTGTAATCAGATATATACATAGCGCAAAGTCCTATCTCTTCGGAACTTAGGCCATATTTCACCAACTCGGCAACGAACTCCGGGTATGTCATTGCGTAGATCAGGCCCACAGATCGGAACATCTCAAGATTGGCCTCGTTCATCTTTCTCAACTGTCGGACCACGTCCGGCGACGGCAGCCACTGGTCTTTCCTTATAAACGGCCGCAACGCCTGCAGGCGGCTTTCCAGGGCCTTCTGAACACCATCCGGCCCTTCGTGCGGGCTGTTCATGACTTCTTTCAGGAATTCATACTCGCTTCGCGCGCTCTCAAGCTCTTCATCGTATCTTTGCTTCCTCTTGACTCCTGAAACGACAACGACAACTATAACGGCAACCAAAACGAGAATCAACGCCATCAATACCATTGTCCTCCTGATGTTTCGTTCCTTCACCAGCTCGTTCTTATAGCGTTCCTCAAGAAAACGGGTGTCGTTGTTGAAAATGGACATTGTATGCTTTTCAACCGTTTTCTGGTATTCTACAAAATTTTCAAGAGCCTCTTTGTAGTGTCCAAGTGCTTTATGGGATAAATACAGTATTGAATAGTATGATATTGATTTAAACGTGTTATCGGGGACAGAAGAAGACAATGATGAAATAGCTGCATTATAATCTCCGCGTGCCTTGTTTACAAGAGCAGATATTAAAGGATCTTCCTGAATACGCTCATTCTTGCACTGCTTCTCATACGCAGAATATAGCGAATCTATGAGTACCGTGTCACTGTTATTTCCAACTGCCGACCTGATCAGGGATGAATAATACGTAGACGGGCAGAGAACATTATGATCAGTAATCCATACGCCTAGAGAGTCAAGAATTAAATCAGATTTAGAATTCTCCTCTTTTATGGAATACATTAATGCAACATCCAATGTGTTCCTCAAATAGTACTGTGGATTCTCCAGCGTCTTTGAAATACTCCTTGCCTTCTGTGCTTGCTCAATTGCTCTATCATAAGCATACTGCCTGTAGTACAAGCGCTGTTTTGCCGTATATAGCCTTACAAGATACTCCTTCGATATAGTTTTGTCTATACTTTGCTCTGCCTTCATATAATATGTCAAGGCATCGTTATACTCTCCGGCATTCTCAAAGACGCGGCCGGCATAGTAATATGCCAAGAATCTGTGCTGCTTGCTACCGTGGCGGGAATAATACTTTACAGCCGGAGCTATCAGAGAATCAGACTTGACATCTATATAGTTCTTATCCAACGCCATCGACCAGAGAAGGGAATAGAGCGCTTTTTCCTCTTTCGTCGAGTTGGAATCTTGCTTGATTTCAGACAGCTCCTGGTAAGCCCTCTTATGGTCTTCCTGGATGTAACCTTCAATCTCCGTCAGCTGCTTTAACTCGGCAGACTGGCAAGAACAAATCAAAACAGTCAATCCTAGAACAAACAACAAAGGTCTCATAGAAACAATACGCTTTAGTGTAAACAAATATAACTTGTTTTCAGCACAATAACAGCCTCTCGCACTCGTTTTTATCCTCTTTTTTCGAGTTTGTAAGTTCGAAAAAATATGCCATTGATTATTAATAAGTTACAAAGGCGTTTATAAGTTATTTTTTTGCATAGGATTTCTTAACTCCGTAACTTTGCAGGTAGATATTAATATAATTATTAAATTTGCAAAAAAAGGAGAACTTTATGAAAACTTTCAAACTTTTCTTGGCCAGCCTGGTCGTCGGACTGATGGTGCTGGGGTGCGACAAAAAGCAGGAGATTGAGAAGGCCGGGGAGCCTCAGACGACCACCGAGCAGGAGAATCCTGCCCAGGAGAACGGCCAGGGCGAAGAGCCGGAGCAGCCCGCCGTCAATAATAACGAAGAGCCGGAGCCCCCTACTCCGCAAAATCCCGAAAACAACGACGAGCCGCAGGCAGACGACCCTGAAGCGGGACTGCCAAAGTATGAGTTCCTTGCAAATGAAGCCCCCTCGGCACTTTCTGCGGCACAGAAGGAGCAGCTTTCAAAGCTGAATGCATTTGCGTTCTCCTTCGCCGCACTTATGGACGGAAAGAAGGGGAACGACAGCTATGTCTTTTCTCCCGTGAGTCTCGCCTACCTGCTCGGAATGATATCCGAAGGCGCAGACGGAGCGACCCGCCAGGAAATCTGCACCAGCCTCGGCTTCGGCCCGGACAGCCAGCAGGAGATCAACGAGTTCTGCCGGGACCTTATGGTGCTTGCTTCCAAGGCCGCATCGAAAGACGAGGTGCTTCAAATCGCTAACGTGGCAGTCCTGAACAAGGATTTCAAACTCCTCGAGAGCTACCGCAAGTCCGTCAAGAACTACTACGACGCCAGCGCTTTCAACCTGGACTTCGCGACTCAGGATGTTGCCGGATACGTGAACAGGTGGGCTTCTGAGCACACCAACGGTGTGATCGAAAAGGTGCTCAATAATGTCGACCCAACCACTCGTGCCATACTGATGAACGCCCTGTATTTCAAAGCCCAGTGGCTGATCCCGTTTGATGAATACTATACAGCGGAAGGAGACTTCACCGGGGCAGACGGAAAGGTGCGCAAGGAGATGATGATGAGGAGTGATCCCAATGAATTCAAGTATGCAAAGCTGGATGGGTTCAGCGCCCTGAGGATGGAATATGGCTCCAGCTATGGGAAGGCAGGCAACTATTGTATGTACATCCTGCTTCCCGACAAGGGCGTCTCCGCAACCCAGCTGCTGGGCAAACTCGACAAGAGCGCGTGGGCGAATATGAAGTCCTCCCTCAAGTATGAGTATGCCTATATCCAGATGCCTAAATTTGAAGTGGAACTTGACGAAGTCCTCAACGGTGTGCTTGCGACACTGGGAATTAAGAATATGTTCTCACCCGCAGCGGATTTCTCCAGGATGAGCGAAGAATCGCTGTTTGTGGACTGTGTGAAGCAGGTGGCGAAGATCAATGTGAACGAAACAGGCACCGAGGCTGCCGCTGTGTCTGTCGGAATGATGGCCTCCAGCGCTGGACTGGAGCCGCCGAAGCCCGTGGCATTCATCGCCGACCATCCTTTCCTCTTTGCCATCGAGGAAAAGACCACCGGCACTATCCTGTTTATGGGAAGTTACAAATAGAGTCGCGCAAAGTCAACGACTTCACAATCAGGCTATTATATAATCGAGGGGGTGCAGGAATAACACCCCCTCGATTGCGCTTTCAGCTGGCAATCAGCGGGATAGCTTTGTGCCGGGCTTTTTTTGTTTTACAGGAATAATCTTTAACTTTGTAGGTTAATACAAAGATTTATGACATTGTTAATCATATACCTTCTTCTGACGATGGCCGTCTCGTTCCTGTGCTCCCTGCTGGAGTCGGTGTTGATGACCACCCCCATATCGTACATCACGATGAAGGAAGAAGAAGGCGACCGCAACGCCCCGCTGTTCCTGAAATACAAGACCGAGCCCGACCGCCCCCTGTCGGCCATCCTGTCGCTCAACACCATAGCCAACACCCTCGGCGCAGCGGCGGTGGGCCACCAGGCCACCCAACTCTCCGGCGACCACTGGTTCGGCATCATCAGCGCCCTGATGACGCTCCTCATCCTCGTGTTCTCGGAAATCATCCCCAAGTCCATAGGCACGGCCCACTACAAAGACCTCCTCTGGCTCGCCAGGATAATGAAGCTCCTGACCATCATTCTCTTCCCCGTGGTCTGGCTGATCGAGAAGCTCCGCCGCACCATCTCCGACGACGAAGCCGACACCACCATCTCCCGCGAAGAAGTGTCCGCGATGGCCAACATCGGCGAGGAAGAAGGCGTGCTGGACAACAGCGAAAACAAAGTCATCCAGAACATTATGAAGCTGGACGACATCAAGGCCTACGACGTGATGACCCCCCGCGTGGTGGCGTCCACCGCCCCCGAAAATATGACGCTCAAGGCCTTCTACCGCCGCGAAGAACTCTCCCACTACTCCCGCATCCCGGTGTATTCCGACTCCCAGGAATTCATCACCGGCTACGTGCTGCGCTACGACGTGCTCGAGAACCTCGCCGAAGACAAATTCGACACCCGCCTGGGCTCCATCAAGCGCCAGATAGCCGCTTTCCACGAGGAGACCAGCGTGTCCGACATATGGGAATCGCTGCTCAAGACCAAGGACCAGATAGCCCTGATAATCGACGACTACGGCTGCTTCCAGGGCATCATCACCCTCGAAGACATCATCGAGACCATACTCGGTATGGAAATCATCGACGAGTCCGACACCGTCACCGACATGCAGCAGTTCGCCCGCGAGCGCTGGATGAAGCGCAAGAACCAATACAAACAGATCGTACTGCCCGATGAAGACTGAAATGACAGATAAAAAATTCACGCTCTGGCACCGCCTGGCCGCCCTGGCGGCATTCCTGGTGTCGGCCGTCACCTACCTGCTCACCATCGAGCCCACCGCTTCGTTCTGGGACTGCGGCGAATTCATCGCATCGTCCTACAAGCTGGAGGTGGGACACCCCCCGGGAAACCCTGTGTTCCAGCTGTTTGCGCGCTTTTTCACGATGTTCGGCGACAACATGCACGCCGCTGTCCTCGTGAATGCGATGAGTGCCCTGTGCTCCGCGCTGACCATATTCTTCCTGTATCTGACCATAGTGTGGCTGACAAAGCGCATCGTGAAGACGGACACCGTGGGAGGCGCCGTGGCCGTGATCGGCTCCGGCCTGGTGGGCGCGCTGGCCTACTGCTTCTCCGACACCTTCTGGTTCTCCGCCGTGGAGGGTGAGGTCTATGCCATGTCGTCGCTCTTCACCGCCGTGGTGTTCTGGGCCATGACGATGTGGTACGACCGCGCCGACGAGCCGCATGCGCTGCGCTGGGTGGTGCTGATCGCGTTCCTGAACGGCCTGAGCATAGGTGTGCACCTGCTCAACCTTCTGGCCATCCCGGCGCTGGTGTTCATGTTCTACTACCGCCGCCGCGAGGATGGCACGTTCACGTTCTGGGAGCTCTGCAAGATAATGCTGGTGGGCGTGGTGATCCTGGGCCTGCTGGTGTTCCTCTACATCCCGTACCTGCCGAAGCTGGCGGCCTACTTCGACCTGTTCTTCGTGAACACGCTGGGCCTGCCCTACAACAGCGGCGCCGCGTTCTTCATGGTGGCCCTGCTGGCCCTCTGCTTCTGGGGGCTCTTCGCCACGCAGAAGCGCGGGAAGGTGTTCCTCAACACCGCCCTGCTGTGCGTGACCACCATCACCATCGGCTTCTCGGTGTTCAGCATCGACATCATCCGCTCCTGCGCGAAAACTCCGACCAACGAGTACCAGCCCGACAACGCGTTCACGCTGGTGCGCTACCTCAGCCGCGAGCAGTACGGCAGCACGCCCCTGCTCTACGGCCAGTACTACGACGCCCCTTATGACCTGAAATCCAGCAAGTACTGGGCGCCGCTGGGCGGCAAGTACAAGCACGTGGACGGCCCCGTGGATGCCGAGTACAAGGCCTCCGGCAAGATGCTGTTCCCGCGCATGTGGAGCAGCTCGCCCGACGGCAAGTACGAAGAGTTCTACCGCGCCTACACGGGCGGCAAGGGCAAGGCGGTGCGCGGCGCCACCGACCGCAAGCCCACGATGGGCGCCAACCTGTTCTTTTTCTTCGACTACCAGCTCGGCTGGATGTACTGGCGCTACTTCATGTGGAACTTCGTGGGCCGGCAGAACGAGATTCATTCCCCGACTCCGGGCAACATCTTCCACGGCAACTGGGAGAGCGGCGTGCGCTTCATCGACGAGATACGCCTCGGCGACCAGAGCTCCGCTCCCGCCACGCTCGCCGGCAACAAGGGCAAGAACCACTATTACTTCCTGCCGCTGCTGTTGGGCCTGCTCGGCCTTTTCTTCCAGTTCGACCGCGACAAGAGGGGCTGCTGGCTGACCTTCCTGATGTTCTTCATGACCGGAATCGCCATCGTGCTCTACCTCAACCAGCCTCCCTACCAGGTGCGTGAGCGTGATTATGCCTACGCCGGCTCCTTCTACTTCTTCTGCGTGTGGATAGGAATGGCTGTGGCGGCGCTCTACAGCTGGATCGGCGAGGCCGCCAAGGGCCGCGGTTCGCTCGCGCTGGCCGCCGGACTCAGCGCCGTGTGCCTCTGCGTGCCCGTGCTGATGGCCGCCCAGAACTGGGACGACCACGACCGCTCGGGCCGCCGCACCGCCGTGGAAATGGCCCGCAACTACCTTGAGTCGGTGGGTCCCAACGGCATACTGATCACCCACGGCGACAACGACACATTCCCGGTCTGGTATGCACAGGAGGTCGAAAACGTGCGCACCGACGTGCGTATCTGCAACACCTCGCTGCTGGGCACCGACTGGCACATCGACCAGATGAAGTGGGCCTGCAACGAGTCGGCGCCGCTCGCTCTGGGCGTGGGGCCGGAGCAGTACCTCTACGGCACCAATGAATACGTGCCGGTGGTGGATTCCCGCGGGCAGGAGATGGACATCGCGGACGTGATGAAGCTGTTCAAGCATCCGGACGTGAAGGTGCCGATGAGCAGCGGGCGCAAGATGGATTACATAGCGTCACGCAAGATGGTGGTGCCCGTGATCAAGGAGAACGTCATCGCTTCCGGCATCCTGGACGCGCGCTTTGCGGATATGATTCCGGACCATATAGTGCTGGAGATACCCAAGGGCAAGGACTACCTGACCAAGCCCGAGATCTTCATGCTAGACTTCCTGAGCAACTACAAGTGGGACAGGCCGTTGCATATGCTCAACATGGGCGGCGACATCAATATCGGCATCAAGGACTACCTGGTCTATGAGGGCTACTCCTACAAGTTCGTGCCCATACGCAACAAGATCACGACCACCGACATCGGCTTCGTGGATGCGGAGGAGCTCTACCGCAAGATGACGCAGGTCTACCGCTGGGACGCCCTCTCGGCCGACGGCTGGTTCATCGACTACCAGAACATCTACACCAACCTCGGGGTGATGGCCCCGCGCGTGATTTTCCTCAACGCCGCCAAGGCCTTCATGAAGCTCGGCCAGAACGACCGGGCCGTCGAAATGCTGGACAAGGGCCGCGAGGTGATGCACCGTTTCCCGCTGGAAGGCATTCCTCTGGGAATGTCCACCAATGACTACATCGTCATCGGCATGGTCGAGGCCTACTACGACCTGGGCGAGGTCAACAAGGCCCGCGAACTCGGCGCGCTGATGGCCGCCGACCTGCTGGAGTCCACTCGCTTCTATCTGGAATTCTTCGAGTTCGGGAAGAACGAGTTCGATATGTGCGGAAGCTATGTCTATTTCCTCGCCGACGTGTTCAAGGACGCCGGCGACACCGACCTTGCCGACAAGCTCACCGGCGCTTTCAGCAAGCTCATCGACTGGGCCTCGGGCGAATTTGATGAGCCAGAAGCCGCCTCCGAAGCTGCCGCCCTTGACACTGTCAGTTAAAGTTTTCTGGAAAACTCGCAGCCGCAGAAGGTCTGGTTGTAGAACCCCTGCTCGCAGATAATCTCTGCCCGGCGGGGCTGCAACCCGCCTTTGCGCCAATTTTGCGGCCAGAACACCACGTCATGCCCGGCTTGACCGGGCATCTCCCCGCAGGCCCAGCGGCCGGCCTCGTTCACCTGCTCGAGGCTCTTCCAGCGGGAAGAGGCGAGCGTGGTCGTGAGCACGGGGATGCCCTGTGTTGCGGCGTATTGCGCGGCCCGAAGGAGGCGGAACTTGAAGCAGTTGAGACAGCGCGGGCCGCGCTCCGGCGCTGTGGCAAGGGCTTTCGTCAGCGCCTCGTCCCCTTCGCCCCGCTTCAGGACGAAGTCCAGCCACGCCTCGTGGTCCCATGCGTCCTCCACCAGCGGCACCCCCAGCGAGTCGCAGTAGCGCCGCAACTCCCGGAGCCGCAGCTCATACTCCTCGCGCGGGACGATGTTGGAGTTGCTGAAGAATACCACCGGCTTGATTCCGTTGTCCACGAGGCACTCCAGCACCGCGCCCGAACACGGCGCGCAGCAGCTGTGCAGCAAAACCTCCTTACCTCCTCCTGGGATATCTAAATTCAACATTTAAGCCGGGATTTACGCAAAGTTATCAAAAAAAACGTTATATTTGGTTTTACTTATAATTATGAAAAGACCAATTGCATCGTCGTACATTAGGACAAATGCTTTTCCCGTGACTTTGTCAGTAGTGTATAACAATTGTATATCAATAACATAACCAACCCGTAATGCGGTCGTTGCAAAAAGGGCCCGCGTGCTTCGTGGTATTACCTCTACATCAAATGCGATAAGAATTTGGGCGATGCTCCCAAGACCGCTACCGTGACCATCAGCAATGATTTCACGGAGAAGACCTTCACCGTTACCCAGAAGAACTGCGTTCTCCTCACCGGAGCTGCCCTTTCGCAGTCTTCCCTCAACCTCGAATGCGGCCAGTCACAGACGCTGTCCATCATACCGACCCCTGCTGCCGCCACGAATTACAGGATCAGCTGGGGCAGCAGCAACGACAGGGTTATAAGCGTGGACTACGATTATAACCAGGATGCCCCCGACTGCGTCGTTACTGCCAATATGGTAGGCACGGCCACCGTCACGGCCACCGTCACCGACAAGGAGACCGGAACCGAGTACAACGTCGAGTGCCAGGTCACCAACACGGCCCCGCAGTACACCGCTCCTGCGGAAGTGCTCATTACGCTCAACCGCTATGTCTACAAATACGATTCCGGTCTCGAACAGTATGTGAGTTATTACGTTCCCACGGTTGTACGCAACGGAGTGGAAATCCCCCTGTTCGCAGAGGGCAATTCTTATAACAACTCCGCCAACGCCGTAGCAGTTGCAAATGGAAAGCTGGTTGTGGTCGGCTCGTATGAGAAGAACCCGGACGATCCTAACAATGAGGAGCCGGGAGCCTGTTACTGGATTGCAGGCAAGATGAAGAAGCTCCCGCAGTATCGCTCGCTTGACGGCCTGGTCGTGGACGGCAACGACGTGTACGCAATGGCTAACTGGTATGATACCGACTACCATTACGCTGTGCTCAAGAACTGGGAACAGGTGGCCGAGCTGGACGCCATCTCGGTGAGCAACATCGCCGTAGACAACGGCAACTGGTATGTCTGCGGAAAGGACTCCAGCTGGCAGACCTGCTACTGGAAGAATGGAACGAAGACTATTATTCAGGGACTCTATTCCGCCACAGCCATCGACGTGAAGGACAGCAATATCTGTATTGTGGGAGATGCGTACGACACCAGGCCCAATATCAATGTCTGGTACAACGGCGATGTCACAAAATGGTCCAAATGGACTGCGTCTTACCAGGCAGGATATGCCGACAGGGTGTTCCTGGTGGGCAGCGACATCTGGGTCTTCGGACGCTATTCCAGCAGCAAGACCTCTTATACGAGGGTTTACAAGAACGGTTCGGAAGTGTTCTTCCCTGCGTTCGACGGCTCCAAGTATGAAGACAGGAGATACGACAAGGCGGAGCTCCGTGGGGCTCAGGTGTTTGACGGCCAGTTCTATCTGCTGTACAGCCTGTCCTACACCGGCGCCAACACGTTCCGCAACCCGTCACAGGTGCTTTGGCAGACCCTGTACAATGAGCCCGCTTACGTGAATGAAGACCAGAGGTTTGAGGAATATTCCAGCGGTACGTTAAAATACACCAACCTCTTCGTGACCAACGAGTCGTTCGCCATCGGAGGAACTATGAATCCTCCTTACGAGAATCCGTTTGACAGTGAAGAAGAACAGTGGTAATCTTTCAAGAGTATAGCATTATGAAAAAGATAATATCTATTTTAAGCGCAGCAGTTCTGCTTTTTGCGGCTTGTGAGGTTACCCCGACAGAGGTCCCTGCCGAGCCCGTGCAGGCCGAAGGGACGCATCTGGACGTCAACTTCAACATTATCTGTGACAATCCGGACACCAAGGCCGTTAAGAACGTTTGGGAAAACGGCGACATAATCCACTTCCTTTTCGACAGGTACACGACCGACGGATGCTATTTGAGCCTCAAGTACAACAACGGTCTCTGGTCTCCCGCCTGGGCTGATACCTGGGTTGAAAGCGCACCTCTGGAGGAAAGGCTTGCGGCCAAAGGAAGCGGAACCGTAACAGCTTTATACATATTCAACCGCAAGGGTATGCGCTGGGGCTATTATTGCTCTGAGTTCTATGCTTTTAACGCGTTTGATGATGTTTTAGGAGGAGCGGAGAACCCTGTTTATTCCTGGTACTCCACCTGCGAAGACGCCCCTTATCAGGTGGTTGACGGCGTCCTCACGGCCGACATACACCTCACGATGCCGGCGGAGCACGATTTCGTGCAGTTCTTCATCCCCGGTATAACCGCAGCTCCGGGACGTTTCACCCTTGAAACGGAGCCGGCCATCAACAGCATACGTCCGGTCAAGTATTACAGCGCCGGAGGATTCCAGACCGAAGAGAATCCTTTAAGGCTTATGCCCGGCTACGCTTACAGGGACGGCACCCACTTCTGCGGAGAGCTGCCCGCACAGCTCAACGGTGTGAGCACGGATTATAAACTCATCCTTACCGATACTGCAAACGGAGCACAATACGAGTATAACGTATCCGGAAAAACCCTTTCCAGGGGCAAGTCCGTCAAACTCCCCGAACGCAGTGTATGGTCCGTCAAGACGCCGCCTACGGCACATCCGGCTTATGTGGACCTTGGTCTGCCGAGCGGCATCAAGTGGGCCACTTTCAATCTGGGCGCCACCCTTCCCGAGGAACTGGGCGACTCTTATGCCTGGGGACATACGTCGGCCGAAGTCCTTAGCTCCTGGTCGGAATACCGTTTCTGGGTGTCCGGTTCATATTACAGTGACCTGGTGTTCTCCAAGTACCAGACGGATGATGGCCTTGTGACCCTTGAGAGGGCGGATGATGCCGCCAGCGCTGTCTGGGGAGACAAATGGAGGATGCCTACTCTGGACGAATGGAATGAACTGCAAAATAATTGCAGCGCCCAATGGATGAATGTATCAGGTGTCGGGTGTTACAAGGTTACCAGCCAGGTTTCCGGATATGAGGATAAGTATATTATCCTTCCTGACTATCAGAATTATTGGTCTTCAAGCCTGGACGCCAGTGATGTTTGTGATGCAATGTCCTACTCCGCCAGCCTGTATTCAGGGTATGGATCCCGTATGGATGCCCTGTTTATTCGTCCGGTCTACGATGAGAGCCTGGAGCCTGCAAATCCTTCCGGTCCCGAGCCTAACGTTGAGTTTGCGTGGATTCCGATGTGCAAATATGGCGAAAAGACACTTTATGTGGCCAACAAGAATCTCGGTGCCGCACGTCCGAGCGATCCCGGCAAGTATTATATGTGGGGAGATGTCACAGGTCATTTGTACGGCGATGATTTCTATTTTGGTGTGCAGAATTATCCGTTAGCCGTTGGCTCCGATAAATACTCGGTGTATGTCTACAGCGAAGAACCCGGCCGCTGGGGCGGCGCAGGGGACGCTCCGGATAATCTGGTCCAGTTGCAGCCCGCGCACGATGCAGCCACGGCGGAGCTTGGTACTGCGTACCACATACCCACCAATGATGAATTCAACTGTTTGTGCAACAATTGCGAATGGAAGTGGGACAGTGCCAGGAAATGTTGCATCGTCCGCGGACTCAACGAGTTCTCCCGCAGCGAAATAGTGATTCCGGCCGGAGGCACTATCCGAAGCAGTGCAAAAGACACTCCTACCGGATTTGAATCGGAAGGATGTTACTGGCTGGCCGACCTTGGCGGCTATTATGGCGGTAGCCGCGACAACTACAGTTGCTTTGCCTCCGAGTTCGGTTGCGACGAAACGTATCCTTATGTCCATAAATACAGCACGAGGCGTGAAGGCGGCGTGAACATCCGCCCCGTCAAGGTAGAGTAATAAAAGTATTTAAGAATGATTACTGCGGGTGCGTTGCAGGACTGCGCGCACCCGCAGTTTTCTTTATAAAATTCACAAAGTGTGAAATTATTTTTGCGAATCTGCAAAATATGCTTAATTTTGCAGTCCCAAATAATCGCGGTAGTGGTGAAATGGTAGACACGCTACTTTGAGGGGGTAGTGGGCATTGGCCTGTGTGAGTTCGAGTCTCACCTACCGCACCTGAGGCGACTTTTTAAGTCGCCTCTTTTCTTTTTAAAATGTCCCTTCCGCACCGCGAAGATCAGTATGAAAGCTCTTCTAGATATCTAGAGGGGCTTTCTTCTTTTTGTGGAGTCCCCGACTTTTATCACTTCTTATGTCCGCCGAAAAAACTCCAGCCAACACCGAGCAAAATAACTGATGGAGTCCCGCCAAAGAACAAGCGGTATTCTGCCGTAACGCGCAGATGATCCCAGAATTCACAGCCGCCGCGGAAAGACAGGAACGCGTTGCTGGCATTTGTCGTAGTCCCGTCGTGACCTATCGCGTTATTTGGATTCAAGTACTCACCATTGTAATACCCGGCCCCAAGCCCGGCAAAAGGAGCAATGTTATTCCAGTTACGCCAATTGTAATCAACGTGTGCGCTGCACATCGCGCCCGAAGTGAACTTGATGCCATACTTAGGACTCTCTACGAAAAGAGCCGAGTACTGAAGTCCGAGGTCCCACGGCGAGCCAACAATATTGTATCGCGCCTCGGCCTCAAGCTTCATGCCGCTGCCAAGTTTAAGCGGCGTTGCGAATCCGGCGCCCAAGCTTATCTCAAAATCCTGGACATCATTACCGATTCTCTGGACTGTTTGCTTTTCCTCCGGCAAATCCCAAGAAGCATCAAGCTGCTGGGCCACCGCAATTGATGAGCTCAGCAGTATGACTAAAAAAGCAATCAGAGCTTTCATATTATCTCTATATATCATAAGAACTTTTTACTAATATGTGAGTATAGTCAACATATATTCGACAACCAACCAAGTGACTCAATGTACGTATTTTACACTATTTAGACATCAACGAATTGGTAATAGGAAGCGATAGCCACCCCTTATGTTCATCATTATGCCAATCACATAATAAACCAATTTGAGGGTCTTTATACTCTTGCCTGCTTCCATATAGAATTATTATATTTTTCGATTTCTTTGAATAAACCACTAGCGAGTCGCATGTTGAAATGTCATAATTGAGAGACTGTTTATCATAAGGGCCCACAGTAAGAAGAATATGATTATTATCATTTATCAAATGATATATCTTTATCTCCAAAGACTCATTCATTTTATTATTAATTTCGGAATAACTTATGCTATTCTTTGGGCAGCCATCGTAATCAACGGTTTTTGTGCATGACAGAATAGAGCATGACGCCCATAGTAAAAAGAAAATTAGATATACGTTATTTTTCATTTTAATTATTGTTATTAATTCTTGCTCGTGCAAAGCTGATAAATAGAATCATTGCTTGCAAGTAATTGTTCGTGACCCCGTCATTTCCGCCCGTGAACATGTCATTTCCGGGGTTGAAAAAAAAAGGCCGCTCACCAGAGCAGCCCCATCAGTTCCTTTTTGCGTGTGGTCGGGATCTGTATTTCAACCCCATCATACGGTTCTCTCAGCAGCAGATTACACACCCGATTTGATACTGTATCCTCAAATGCCGTAATGGCGTCCAGCGCCACGATATACTGCCGGTTCGCCCTCACGAACATGGCCGGATCAAGCTCTTCCATTAACTGGGTCAGCGATTCACCTACGTATCCTGCAGTGCGATCCTTCAGGAACACCTTTGTCCCGCCAGTGTCAGCCGAGATGTAACAAACGTTCTCAACCGGAGCCACAATCGTTAGCGGACCCTGCTCAAGCAAAAGGCGCTTGCGGTAATTCACTTTCCGAGCGAGGATATCCTCAGACATTTCCTTCACACCCTGCGGACTCAGCCTG
>JAEEGJ010002756.1_pt1 | contig 79791 bp, 57 predicted proteins | sample 8958761 | NCBI WGS metagenome assembly JAEEGJ01 (sample SAMN16246546, study PRJNA631951) | gut metagenome | biome: gut microbiome; feature: rumen; material: RS-attached | host: Bos | place: Iran: Karaj | collected 2018-10 | reverse complement strand
TCCGTTCATTATTCGCTCAGATGCAGCTTCAATTATCAGATACGGCGAAAAATAGAATATGGTGATAGGAAACAGCAACATAGAAATAAGCAGTAATGTTCTTCTGATCTTTTGTCTCATAAGTAATGCCTCCAAGTATGATTTTATTTTGCTTTGGGCAATAATATATCAAAATGATATATATCATTTTGATATATTATCCAGCAACAAAACCATCATGTCAATGACTAAGGCATAAATATATGATTTTGCTATGTAAACGCGCTCTAATTATATGTTTTTCAGCTTATAACAAATAGGTAACCCATAACTGTCAACCTGTATTTCACAATTTTTCCTAAGAGGAAATATCCTTCCCGATTCAGTTGAGACTGTCTGCCCGGGTGGAACATATATAGTTCCTTTTTCCCATGTAATCCTAGCGTATAACACACCGTCATAATACCCGTAATATTTAAATGCATTCACACCATCAACAGATCTGTATGCATTCTGAAATCCTTGTGCTCCGTCATAATCCCTAAGCGCAGCAGATCCCATAAATCTTGTGGAATAACAATCCTGTTGTCCGATTTCTTTATAATACTTTCCAATAAAAGCTTTACGATCACTTCTGTACAGATCAATATCACCTTCATCAATCAGGTAATAGCGATCATATTTAGCTATCCACGGCACAGGAACACTCATAATCCATGCGCTTATCTCGTCAATATATGTAAGCGAGAAGTTCTTACTATCCTCAATCCGGTCCTTTTTTCTCATAATTGAAGTAAAATCAAGTTCCTTTATAATTCCCGGTTTCTTCAGCGGATAATCCGAAGTAAATTCTGCAGATTGCCCTTGTGACTTAACATTTCTATTTTTTTCAGTGGTTTTCGGTGTAAATTTAATTAAATTGTCTGTGTATCCATTACCTGTTTTAGCATAGTTTTCTTTTAGCATCAGTATGCCCCTTTCTAAAATATTCCCCCATATAGCTTGAGATTTTCTGCAAATTAAGCAGTCCATTTATAATATGGGAAACAATATTTAAAACACTGATGCTTCCGCACATCGCTCGCATCCATAGCAGAGCGTTTTTATATCATAGGAAAGCAATTTCCTATGATATAAAAAATGCCGGTCAGGACTGATCCTGTAAACCGGCATTTTAATTATCTTTTTTATTTCACTACTCTTTTAAGTTTTGCAATAAAGAAACCGTCTGTTCCGAATTCTCCGGGAAGAAGCTGTATATAGCCCTTCTTTGCGGTATCTTTTATGTTATATTTATCATTTTCAAGAATGTACTTAGGAAGTACATCTGTAATATCCACAGGCTCAAACGGCAACTCGTTGCAGATTCTTGTGATCATCTGCTCATTCTCTGCCTTGTTTACCGTACATGTGGAATACATAAGCGTTCCGCCGACCTTAACATAGTCCCAGCAGGATTTTACGATATCCCACTGAAGTTTGGTAAGTTCGGTAAGCTTGTCTTTTTTGATATTATGCTTGATATCGCTCTTTCTTCCAATAATTCCAAGTCCGGAACACGGAACATCGAGATAAAGATAATCAGCATTTCTCTTCATGTTATCATCATGGATCTTGGCATCGACAACCTCTATAGTGATATTATCAAGCCCAAGCCTGGCTGCATTCTCTGCAATAAGCTCCTTCTTGGATACCGATACATCTCTGGAAAAGACCTTTCCGTCCGCGCCGACCTTCTGCGCCGCATGCATGCTCTTTCCACCCGGAGCGGCACATACATCAATGACTGTACGCCCCTTTAAAATATCTGCAATCTCAGTGACAAGCATTGAACTTACGTCCTGAACAGCAAATCTTCCTTCAGCATATCCGGGAAGATACTTGATATTATCAGTCTTTTCAAGTTCAAGTGCATATGGCAGGATCGGGTTCTCTTTTACAACAACTCCTGCGTCTTCAAGCTCCTTCTTGAGCTTATTAGCATTTTTCGCAGCAATTTCCATGTCGGATGGTCCACTAACCCCGTCCCCATGGTTCACTGTGCATCTGATGATTGTGGGGCGAGGTTCGAGGAAGAACTTGAGCATTCCTTCGGTTCTTTCAAAACCGTACTCTGTGAGCCACATCTTGCAAAGCCAGACAGGAACCGAATAGAGCACTGCAAGATAATCAGCTCCTCCGTTCTCTGCTTTGTCCGGGTATGAAATATTATCTTTGTTCCTTGAGATATTTCTGAGAACTCCGTTCACAAAGCCCTTGAGACCTGCAAACTTATGCTTCTGTGCAAGTTTTACCGCCTCGTTACAAGCGGCGCTGTCGGGAATACTGTCCATAAACATGATCTGGTACGTTCCCATTCTTATAAGACTTCTGATCAGAGGCTGCATCTTTTTCACCTCTGTCTTCGAAAAAGAATCTATAACATAGTCTATCTGTATATTTCTCTCAAGGCAGCCCTCAACCACTCTTTTGATAAACGCTTTGTCTCTTGTTTCCAGATAATCATATTTTTCAAGCGCATCCTTTAAGAGCGTAGTTTTCCTGCCGCCGTCCTTGTCGTACTCCATCAGGATGTTAAGTACTATCTCCCTAATATTCACCATCGATCAGTGCCTCTCATTTTTATTTTCGTATCTCTCGCAGAACCTTGCCGAAAAAGAAGGTTCTTCCCCCGCGATATTAAGATGAGTAATGTCTCCCATCCCTATTGTTCTGAACGTTCCTATCCCCTTCTCGCGCTCTTCGGAAGCTACAATCGTAACCGAAGTCGGCGCAAGTGCAATGAACTGAAATGGAACAAAAGGTGAGACATTCCATAGATATGACAGAAGAACAGACGTAATGCCATAATGGCAGAAAAAAGCTATAACTTTGTCATTACTCTCATTTATCTTAAATATCAGTCCGTCTTTCTCATACCCCTGCTCGCGCAAGAATTTATCAAAAGACGAAACTACATAATCATACACCTTACACATGTCGCTGTATATAACAGGCTCTTCATTTCTCCAAGCATTTTTATCAAAAAGTCCCGGATGAGCGCCGTAATATGACGGAAGCATATCCCACAATATTCTCGTCTCGTATCTGCCGGTCTTAGGATCTGTCTTAAGCTCAGTCTTATAAGCCTGTCTTGCGCTCTCTGAAAGATTCGGATCAAACTGAGCGGGAAACTCTTTTAACCAGTCATAAGTGACCGCCTCTTTCCCAAGTGCCTTAAGTGAATATTCCGCAGTTCTCTGCGCTCTGCCAAGAGGCGACATATAGATCTCATCGATGTTGTAATTCTTTATGTACTTGGCAAGGAGCTGTGCCTCTCTTTGCCCCTTTTCGGTAAGCCCGTCAATCTCGTAATCAGGATCACCGTGCCTAATAAATATCAGTTTCATTTATCGTTCCTTCATCAAAAAAATTAGCTCACGCTATGTAATTATTATATATCCAAATCGGCTTCCGGTGGGCTCTTAATTGGATTCTTATTAAGATCCCTGCGCTTAGAAGATCAGCCTCCATTTTTCGAGTTTCAAAAAACTTTTATTGTTTCTCAATAAAAAAATATTGCAAATCAAAAAGGAACGTGTTATAAAAAAAATATACAAGTACTTGGTGAAACATTTTGGAGGAAAACATGGATAGCAGATTAAATAATTTCGTTAAAGCCATCTTGGATCTTTGCTTTTATTTCGGAATCGTAGCAATAGCTACAGCTCCTTTATACCTGAAGTATGCAGTAAACCTTGCGATCTACACTTTGGGTGAAAGCACGGAATACAGCGCGATCAACGATCACTACGGATACGCAGTTGTTTCTATAATGATCGCAGGCACTGCCGCTCTTCTCATTTTGTATGAGCTTCGAAAGATGATGAAAACAGTAACCGACGACAACTGTTTTGTTGATGCAAATGTAAAAAGCCTTTACCGCATGGGTACTTATGCTTTTATCATAACAGGCATCAAACTTCTCAGATGTTTCGTATATTTCACCCCGGCAGCCGTGATTATTGCAGGTGTATTTCTTTTCGCCGGACTGTTCAGTAAAGTCTTGGCGAGGGTCTTTGACAAGGCCGTGAGATACAAGCAGGAAAACGATTTAACCATTTAACGGGGCAGGTGAGAATATGATCGTAATAAACTTAGACGTAATGATGGCAAAGAGAAAAATGGGGCTGACCGAGCTCGCCGGCAAAGTCGGTATCACCCTGGCTAATCTTTCTATCCTAAAAAACAATAAGGCGAAGGCCGTCAGGCTCGAGACCCTTGATGCAATTTGTAAAGCTTTGGACTGTCAACCGGGAGATATCCTTGAATACGTTGACAACCAGGAGGAATAAGTATGGAAACACAGAATAATCAGATACCGCAAACCAACACTAACGGATTCGTATATAATTCGCAAACAGGCCAGTATGTCACTGCAGGAGCCGCAGCACAAGTTAATCCCCCTTTAGGAACAGGATTCAGCGGCGCAGTACCTGTAAGGCCTGTTGCCAAAACAGGAAATGCAGAGCACTTCAAAAAATACGGACTCTTATCATTTATATTCGGTTCAATATACAGCTTCTGCCTGTACGATAACCACTCAAGCATAACCTATCCGATATTTATGCTTTGCGCTCTGATAATCCTTGCAATGATACGAAAGAAAGACGGGCTGTCACTGATAGCCGACTGTAACGGCAAAAAAGGCCTCGGAATCTTTTATGTTGTTTCCCTGATGCTTCTTTCCGTTCACAGATGCCTTACAACAAGCATGACATTGGCTTTCTGGGAAAGAACCGCAATTTTCCTTCTGTTTTTCAGCTATATAATCTACCTTTATATAGATACGACGGGATTTAATATAATTGCATGGTTAAACGGCTTGTTCCTGACCATCATAAGGCCTTTGGAACAAATTTCACGCCCGGTAAAAGACTTTTTTGCTCACAAAAGATCGAAGAAGAAAGAAGTTGATACAAGTGATAAAAAGAAAACCCTAAACGCCGTACTTCTCGGACTGGCAATCGCAGTTCCCTTACTTATCGTGATCGTACCGCTTCTTTGCTCAGCAGATATGGTTTTTGAAAATATACTGACAAATATCGATTTAAGTATTTCAGAAAACTTCTATCATATGATCATGATGGTCGTTACTGCAGTTATAGCCTTCTTCAGCATCTATATCATTATCACATCAATGGTTGCAAAAGAGCTTAAGATCAAGGTGGGCAACCAGGGTACAAACGATCCTGTAATAGCGATCACTTTTACAAGCGTTATCGGGTTCATTTATATTATCTTCTGCGCAATTCAGCTCCTTTATCTTTTCAGCGGAAGCGTAGCCCTTCCCGAGGGATATACTTATGCCGAATATGCACATGAAGGATTCTACCAGCTTTTGGCGGTATGTATTATAAATATTGTTATGGTTTCGGTATGCCAGTCATTTTTCAAAGAGTCAAAGATACTTAAAGCTTTGCTTACAACCATCGCTGCCTGCACATATATAATGATCGCGTCATCGGCAATGAGAATGATTCTCTACATCGGAGTGTATCACCTTACATTCTTAAGACTCTTTGTGCTTTGGTTCCTTGCCGTGCTCTGCTTCTGGCTCGCATTCCTCATCATCGGAATGTTTATAAAGAAGTTCCCTGTATTCAAAGCAGGAATGGTTGCGATAACAATTGCATTTTTGGTATTTATATACAGTAATCCCGAATACAGGATTGCCAAGTATGACATAGCTGCTGCAGGTTCTGAGTTAACCGTGCACTCTTCCGATACCGAGTATATTAAATGGAATCTTTCATATGATGCGGTTCCCGCACTTGAAGGAAATGCCATGCTCATAAACGAATATAAAGCCGGACGGGAAGATGACCTAAACGATGCCTCAAAAGAATATACAGGCTTTAGAAGATTCAATTTCTCATATCATATAGCGCAAAAATATCTTAAATAACAAGAAAAAGGCGGACATGTATCATTGATTGATATCGTGTCCGCCTCTTTCTTATATATTTTACCCCACCATCTCTTTATACATCACTTGCGTATAGCTTCCCGGAATATCAGCATCCTTCGAGCACACGCAAAGACTGTAATTTTCATCAAATTCATATTTCATAAAATGATATTCGCAGGATTCATCGCCATTTTCATATAGCCTGTACTCTCCCGCTCTGTCTACGATTCCGAACTCATCAAGCGGCTTTGACAATCCCATCCCGATACACTTTATATAAGCCTCTTTAAGACTCCACATGTCGTAAAAGAGCTTTTGCTTTACATTATCCGAGTCCGAATTCGAATCAGAATCCACAGCTTTACAAAGCGCATCTTTTTCTTCCTGTGAAAAAAATCTCTCGGCTATATCAAGTCCGCCGCTCTTATGCTCCTGAACATCAATTCCCACAGCAGTGTCTCCGACCGCACAGGCAACATAGTCACCTGAATGGGAAATATTGAAATGAACTCCGCTTTTGCCAACTACATGCGGCTTTCCGTACTTATTTTTTTCAAACTTCATCTCATCCTTAGGAATTCCAAACTCCTTACAGATCGCATATTCGGACAAAAGAATTCCCGCAAGAGCTCTCTTTCTGTCCTCAACAAAATGAAATCTCATTATCCTGTTTTTTTCCTCAGGATCGATGCTTTTAAGCGCTTTTTCAAATTCCTCATCGCTTAATTCTCTTAGCGCATTTATAACATAAACCTGCATAGACGATCACCATTCCGACAAGTACTCCGCTTGCTTTTCTCCCTCGATTATCTTTTTGATCTTACCTGTAAAAGCTGCTCTTACAAGTACACAGATTATGTTTAATATAACAAACATATAGACAATCGTAAAACCTGAAACCTGGAACGGCATATAATCTCCCGTTGCAAGCGACGTCGATATCTGTATTCTCTTTGCTGCAAATATGCATATCGGAATCGAAACAAAAAAGATAATATTCGAAACAATAATATACGGATCGAGCAGTATCCTGTTTATCTTCTTGTTATCATAGCCCAAAAGATCAAATATCAGAATGCTCTCCGTATTTCCCGAAAGTCCGATAAATACAGCAAGAAAAATGAGAAGACATCCCGTTGCAACACCGATGCTCTGATTGATTATCGCGCTTGCTTTGTTGGAAGTCTGATCATTTGAAAGCACCTCCATCTTGTCTTCATAAGCCAAACTTGCGCCCTCATCCAATGCTTTATCTGAAAGAGCCGCATTATATGCAGTGCTTTCAATTTCCATAATAGCGGCAAGTTTTTCTTTAGAAATGTACATGCTCTTTATGCCCGCATTTCTTGCGATATTTGTTGCTTCGAGCTCTACTGCCCTTCCATTGATCTCAACACTTAATCTGTCTCCGACCTTTATTCCGTAGTTCTCGGAAAGCTCAGGATTAAGTATGATTCCTTCCTCATTTGAAAGGTCTATTACCGTATGCTTTTTGTCATATAGTGAAAAGAAGCCGTTATCACTGTCAATACCTATGATGTTATAGGATATCTTTTCGCCGGCATTATCTATTACCGCGTCAAACTTAAGATAATCTACAGCATCCGCCGTATTTTCAGCGCTGTCTCTAATCTCATCATAATATGTCACATAATCATACTCCCTTCCTTCCCGCTGTGCTTTCAGGATTTCCCTGCTGCTAAGAAGAAGAGATACACTCAGAACGAACATGATACCGAAAGTAACGATCGCTGTGACAATCAGAAGTAACTCGCTTATATTCTTCAAAGTAAGCTTGTATTTATATCCGCCCTTCATCTTGAAAAAGCCGATAATTTTCTCGATAATCCCGGGTTTACCCGCTGAGCTGTCATTTCTCTTCATAAGAAGTGCAACTTCCTTGTTAGCGGAAAATGCATATGCCATTAATGTCACGATAAATATAAGCAGTGCCCATAAAGAAATCGGCAAAAGAAATGTCGAAAAACTGATTCCCCTTGCAAGTGACTCCATCATGTAGGTCTTTTCATTTGCTGAAATAAGTATGCTTGATCCGAAAAATCCTGCAACAAAGCCTACAAGAGTCGAAATCACGGACATTATCATCATAAAATTACCGGTTTTCTCGGCAATGCGATATGTTGTAAATCCAAGCGACTGCAATAATCCGATCTTTGCCTGATTCTTCTTTATGGTATTTGTTATAAAAAGAAAGAATATCAAAAGAAAGACCGCGATCATCGCCGTTGTCATATAGCGAATAAGCACCAGATTGTTTTCAAGTGCCGTTAGATATTTAAGTTCGTTCGCTGCGAGAGTAGCACTATCCACATTTCTGTATTTCGAAAGATTTTTATCCACAGAGAAATGAACAAAATAATACAGAAAAGACGTACCCATAAGAAACAGCGACAAAATCGCCATCATTGTTTTTTTTGCCAAAAAATCTTTTTTAATATGTTTATATAATAATTTCATTGCGGCATTCTCCCGAATTTAGTGTCATAAATATCTGCTTCATATATGTAATTGCCACGCATCAGATTCCCCATGCCATCGCACCGGGATCGATGATATTATCGTTCATATAATCATTTATGATATTGCCGTCTTCGAGTACAAGTACCCTGTCGGCTGTCTTTGCGATCTCTCTGTTATGTGTTGTAAAAAAGATCGTGGTTCCGAATTTCTTTTTTATCTCATGAAGGAGCTTAACGATATTGATACTGTTGTCCTTATCAAGCGCTCCCGTTGCTTCATCGCAAAACAAGATCTCAGGATTTTTTGCGACCGCTCTCGCGATGCAGACTCTCTGCTGCTCGCCGCCTGAAAGTTTAAAAGGATATTCATCAAGATACTTATCTATTCCAAGAAGTGCGCAGAGATTCTCAAGTTCCTTCATGTCAGTCTTATCTTTTTCATAAACATCTCTTTTCTCAGCGCCAATGAAAATATTCTCCCTGACAGTGAGATTCGGAAGAAGCATATAGTGCTGGAAAACAAAGCCTATCTTATCTCTTCTTAAGTTCGCGATCTCGCTTTTTGAATAACGCGTAATGTTTTTTCCGTTATAAAGAACTTCTCCCTTTGTAGGAGCAAGTAACGTTGACAGCACATTAAGAAGCGTCGATTTTCCCGATCCGCTGTGCCCCAGGATTGCTATAAAATGCCCTTTTTCAACAGAAAGGCTAACTTCGTTAAGGACATTTCTCTCATCAAATTTTTTTGTTATAGATTTTGCTTCAAGAATGGTATTACTCATAATAAATCCCCTTTTTCATGATGTCATTACTCTGAACTCTATGTGTCTTACTCTGAACTCTATGTGTCTTACCAAGATAAACTATAGCATCACCCTATGGTACACAAAAGGGCGTATCATGAAAAAAATTTAGAGAGAGACATCCTGATCTTCTCATCAGACATCTCTCTCCATCTTATTTAATAGATATAGATCATCACGCAGTCTTGACCATCTTAACACCTACAATAGCAAACCATATAAATGATACAATGCCTTTTGCGGTATTAAGGATAGCCGTTGTCAGAGCACCTACATTCTGAATAGTCACTGCAATAAACAACACGCCGAGTACTGTTCCTAAAATAGTATATATTGCATATGAACTTTTCTTTTTAAATGCAAGTACACTGATAAGCACAAGCCAAATTCCCACAAGTCCGTACGTAACAAGTCCGTTTGGCGCAAATGAAATGTAAGGATCCATTATAAGGATAATATCCTTTGCATTTTGCGGTGCGTTAGTATAGAAATTTGCCATGTAAGGCTTAACGGTAAACACCCTGTAATAAGACATTGCTAAAATAGCAAATCCCACATATGCAAGTTTCATCGCCCACTTAACCACTTCATTTTCCGCAACTCCAAAGTAATTTGTCACTGCGGCGATCGCTCCTATTCCGAATGTCGCACTAAGCGCGATCGCAAGATAATAAAGCACAAAGCATGTAGGCTTTACCGCCAAAGTACTAAGAAAAAGATCAACATTCGCATCCTGAAAAAGTACGGGCTGAACACATACCAAAATACCTATTGCCAGATAGCTCAATCCGGCCAAGATTGAAAAAACTCCTCCTGTCTTTTGCATACCATGTCTCCTTATATGTCTTCTGATTTTTTTACTGAGAATATCAATTCTCCCTTTGCAACGACCTTGTCATCGACATATGCCTTTGCATCTACAATGATCCCAAGTTTAGTAGCTTTTTGAGTTTCAATTTCCATCCTCATCTGGTCTCCCGGAACAACCACAGATTTAAAAGTCATCTTGGTCGAGTACAGCAGATACAGCGAGTCTGTATCCTGTGTATCCTCATCTTTGAATAAAAGAATTGCTGACTGAGCAAGCGCTTCCGTTATATATACTCCGGGAAATATTGCATATCCGGGAAAATGTCCGAGGAAAACCATCTCGTTTCCGGTAACGTTTTTCACGCAGACTATTCTTTCCCCGGCAACTCTCTCCAAAACCTTATCAACCATAATGAGCGGAAATTTTTGAGGTAATACGGAATTAACCTGTTGGAAATCCATACCCATAGATTGTCCCCCTTATTTTTCAAGTAGAAGTGCTCTGAAGTTTCCGGTCCAGTCATTACAGAAAACAAGTCCCTTTCCTTCATCAAAACTATTTAATGAATACAGAATCTGTGCAGCTCCTGTTGCACCAAACTTTTCTCCGCCAAACATCTCTCTTACGGAGACCACTTTTGCCTTGGGGAACTTGTCATTCATATATTCAGCTTCATACTTATCTTTCCCGTCAAAACGGTCATCGGACAAGCAGATATTCCATATATCTTCCTCATCCTTTGCAAGGCTCTCGGTAAGATAATCATATTCCTCCAGATCGTCTTCGTCCGTTCCTCCGTTTACAAGATAGTTGCAATTTATACTTGAACAACTTCCCTTTATTTTTCCGTAGATTTTGGCATTTCTTTCCTTGGCATGTTCTTCGCTTTCAAGAATGATCGTTCCGCAGAACTGTCTTAGCATGCTAAGTTTATCCTCTGTAAAGTTCTTGGTATCAAAGAACCAGTCGCGAAGCTGCTTCTTCATCTCTTCAACACCTGTGACCATTACCATGTCAACTTCATCGTTCTGGATCATGTTGCATGCGTAATCGATCGCATCAAACGTTCCAACTCTTCCGGATGAAACAGTTGTATTAAAGCCTGTGATATCAAAATGGATACCAAGCTTTGCGGCAGTAGCGTTAAGAACAAGATTCGGACTCTGCATTGCCCCTACCGCTCTGGGGCCTTCGGTGATCGTTGTTTTATCAAAATCAACAATAGTTGAGATTGAAGAAAAATTGGTTGCAACAACTATTCCCGATCTCTCCGAATCAATATCTTCGATTCCTGCGTTCTCCTTTGCTTTATTTGCAGTTATAAGCGCCATTTTTGTGGCATCTGTGAGATATCTGAGACCTCTTCCCCCGATCATCTCATCGTAATCAACATCACTTAGTCTTATTACGGGAAACACAAAATCAGTAGCGTTTTTTCCGACTTCTTCTGAGATCAATGCTCCCCCTGTTATTACAACATCTCTCATATCATGCCTCCTTTTTAAGAACTATACAGCTTATGTTTCCGCCAAATGCAAATGCATTACTCAAGATGCACTTACCTTCGGACTCTGTGGGTTTGCTTACAACATTCAATTCAATCTTAGGATCCTGATTATTAAGATTAAGATTTACCGGAAGCTTGTCATTGTTAAGAACAAGCACCGATGCAACCGCCTCTATCGCTGCTGCCGCTCCCATAGTATGTCCCATCATGGATTTGATCGAGCTGATGGGAATTCGCTTCGCATCTTCTCCAAAGAACTTTCCAAGTGCAAAAGACTCAGATGAATCGTTTGCCTTTGTTCCGGTTCCGTGAGCACTGATATAATCGATATCCTTCTTGTCGACTCCGCTATGCTCGAATGCTTTTCTGAGTGCAAGCATTATTCCTCTTCCCTCAGGATGCGGTGCTGTGACATGATATGCATCGCAGCTGTTTCCGTATCCCAGAATCTCGGCATAGATCTTGGCATTTCTCTTCTTGGCACTCTCGTAGCTTTCAAGCACCAGCGCCGCAGCGCCTTCTGAAACGATCATTCCGTGTCTGTTTTCATCAAACGGTCTGCACAGGTCGGGTGACATTGCTCCAAGTCTTGAGAACATCGTATAGCAAACTCTGGACATCGCATCACTTCCACCGCAGATCACACAATCTGCTTTTCCTCTCTTGATGAGATCAGTTGCATATCCGATGGCATAATTACCTGCCGCACAGGCTGTTGGAATAACCATATTGACTCCCTTTATTCCAAGCTCTGATGCAACCGCTCCGGAGATAAGATTCGGCTGAAAACTGATGATCTTCTTACGTTTTTCCTTTATCTCACCGTTTAACAGCATATTGTCAAGCTTCTCAACAACACTCTGATTTCCCATTGTAGTTCCGAAAATACATCCGACTTTTCTGGGATCGTATGCATTTTCATCAAGTCCTGCCATCTCATAAGCCATTCTTGATGTTGCAACAGCAAACTGTGTGCTGCGGTCATAATCTTTGCTGCTAAGTTTACGGAAGTACTTTTTCGGATCAAATCCCTTTACTTCTCCGCCGTGCTTATGCTCATGCTTCGAAGCGTCAAAAGCGGTTATAGGGCCGATACCGTTCTTTCCTTCAAATATTCCTTTCGCGAACTCTTCAACATTATTGGCAATTGGTGTGAGTATTCCCATTCCGGTAACTACAACTCTTTCCGTATTCTTTTTCTCCATATTTTTTCTCCCTCATTTTTATGCTGTGATTCCGCCATCTATTGAAATAACCTGACCTGTGATATATGAAGCCGCATCGGATAAAAGAACTTCCACAACCGAGGCAACTTCTTCAACCGTTCCCTCTCTTCCCATAGGAATAAGGCTGTACATCTTCTCCTTGGCTTTTTCATTTATCGCAGCAGTCATATCCGTTTTTATATAACCCGGAGCAACCGCGTTAACTCTGACTCCGTACTTCGCCGTCTCCATTGCAAGTGATTTGGTAAAACCGATTATTCCGCTCTTTGATGCGCAGTAATTGGTCTGTCCCGCAATTCCCGTCAAGCCGGCTATTGAGGCCACACTCACGATCGCTCCTTTTTTTCTTTTTATAAAATATGCGATCAGAGACTTGGTAACATTAAATACTCCGAAAAGATTGGTATGAATAACGTCATTCCATTGCTCCGGCTTCATCAGGAAAAGCGAACTGTCTCTCGTAATACCTGAATTATTTACAAGCCCGTCAATATCTCCCCTCTCTTCCAGGATTGTATTAACCGTACTTTTTACCTTTTCATAATCTTTTACGTCGCAGCAATATGCTCCTACATCTTTCCCTTTTGATTTCCAGTATGTAACAAGCTCCTGCGCTGCATCTTTGCTACCCTTGTACAGAAATGTAACCTTGTAGTCTTTCTCGGCAAGTTGATCCACAACTCCTTTTCCTATTCCTCTGGCTCCACCCGTCACAAGAACATGATCTTTTGCCATTTTATGCTACCTCCCTATCCTCAATTTTTGACACTTCCAAGTTTCTGTTAAATGCGAAGATCACACTTATCAAAATCGTGATCATACCTATTACCGTAAACATCAGTCCATATATGCCATCCGGAGAATCGAGCAGCTTTTTTAATAAAACAGAGCTCTCATATCTTCCCGAAATGCCGTCTCCTATCCATCCTGCAAGCAAACTCGATACCGGCGTGATACCAAGGACACATGCTCTCCTTATGGAAAAAACTTTTCCCTGATGCTGTATGGGTATCCGCTCCTGCCATATGGTGATATTTGCTCCCAAAATGATCGGTATTGTCAGGAAATATGCCAGTGTTCCGATTGCAAATACGAAAACGGATTTCACTGCAATTACCACCATTAATATCAATCCACCGACGGCATTCAGTGTCAGCATCGACAAGATCCTGTTTTCGGGTACTCCCTTAATTCCCATAATTATGCTGCTTATCATCATTCCGACTCCGCCGCATGTCATTACCATTCCCAGAGCAAGTGAATTTGATATGACCATTCCGTTTTGCTGATTGAGAATATATACGAGAGGCTGAACTATGATCTCGATAAAGCTGATAAAGAAATTGTTAAAGATAAAGAGAATAAGCAAACTTACTATCATCTTATCTTTGAGGATCACTTCAAATCCAAGCTTACAATCTCTGAAAAATTCAGCCTTATCATCTCCCTTATTTCTGCCCTGTTCTCCGAAATTACAAGGAAGAATCAGTACAAGTGCTATAAAATAACAGATCAGGTCGATCACTATTATCGTTCCGAGAGAAGTGCTGTAAAACAGCATTCCTCCCAGAAGCGGTGATATTATCTTGTTTATCGATTCTCCTACATTCGCAAGCCCGACAGCCTTGCCGTAATCTTGTTTATCCACCAGCACGCTTATTCCTGCCTGGAATGTAGGTGCCTGGAATGCCGAACAGACCGCTTTTACAAGCACCACTGCATAAACAATGAATCTGTTTAGCATTCCGATATTAAACAATATCATTACCACAAGACTTCCCAGCGCCGCTATTGAATCACTTCCGATGATCACATGTTTTTTATTGGAACGATCTATAAGTGAACCAATGAACGGAGCCACTATTATTCCCGGGATATACATAAAGAAATAAAGTATTGTATATTGCGATATTCCGGCATTATTCTCCATGGTGCTTTTCAGTATGTAAAAGAACAGCGCAAAGTCCGTAAGTCCCGATCCGATAAGAGAGACAGCCTGACTTCCGTTTATGACCATAAATCTTTGAAAGCGCTTTTTTCTCTCCATTACGCATGTTTCCTTTCATTGGTCGCAGGGAAATATCCTTCTTCCACGAAGTAATCTCTAAGTTCCCTTATCATCTCATCGTCTACACTGATTCCTTTTTCAAAATCCGGCACATGCTTAACAACGTTATCATTCTTAAACTCCATATATCCGCCTTCAAATGTTCCGTCAGATAAAAGCTGCGCCAGATGCCTTGCCGAATTGCTTGCGGATGAAATGCGTTCCACCCATTTTTCTCTGCTGAGCTTCTTCATCTCATAGTGATCGGACATAGCTCTTACTATATTTTTAAGTCCTGTCTTATGATTATTGAAAAGATGATACTGCTTATTCATCTCTCCGCTCTTCATGATCTTCACAACGGCATCGGTAAGGAAATCAACGGGTGTAAACTCAAATTCGAGATTCTGATCGGGATATACTCCGATCTCGATGCATCCTTTTACAAGTGACCACATAAAGTCTTTTTTCTGACAAGCTCCCGTCTTACTGTGTCCGGATATTCTTCCCAATCTGTAAATGTTTACCGGAAGGCCCTTGTCTCTTGCCAGGTTGAGCACATTTTCAGCAACCCACTTTGACTGGGTATATCCCATTCTCAGTCCTCTGTATCCTGCAAGCGGCTTGTTTTCTTCGATGATCTGTGTTTCCGAAGTATCTTGCGAAGGTTCGTATACATACAAAGTCGAAATGAAATGTACCGGCTTTATTCTGTGAAGCATTGCAAACCTTATAATTTCTTTTGTTCCGTATACATTTGCCTTCTTCAGATTCTCATAAGGCTCAAAGAAATTGACTTTTGCACCGTTGTGAACGATTGTATCCACTTCCCTTGCATATCTGTCGAATTTCTTCTTATCCATACCAAGATAAGGTTTTTCAAGATCACCTTTTATTACAACAAGTCTGTCTTCATACTCGTTCTTGTACAGCCTGTACTCACGAAGCGTATCCAGAAGTCTCTTTCTTGCATGTTCTTCATCATTTGCTCTTACAAGGCAATAAATTGTGGCTTTGGTATCTTCAAGGAGCCTCTGAACCATGAATGCTCCGAAAAATCCCGTTGCTCCCGTAACAAGAATTCTGTTCACGTCATTGGTGGGATTCTCTATATTCTCCTCATTTACGATCTCAGGAAGAACCACATCTTTCTCAAGATTCAGTTCTTTTTCAACAGCCTGTGAAGATCCGCCGAGTTTGTTTTGGATATATTTGCAATTTCCCATTATTGTAGGATTCTCAAATAATTCCTTTAACGGGATCCTCACATCAAAAATATCATTGAGTGAGAATATAAGATTGGTCGCAAGAAGTGAATGTCCTCCAAGTCTGAAGAAATCATCATCCGGTTTGATATCCTCGATATGAAGAAGATTTTTCCATACCTTAGTCACTTCCTGTACGATGTATTCCTCGCACCAGTCTTCTTTATTTACTATTGTTCTTCCGCTCGCGTTGGGCTTTGGAAGTGCTCTGTAATCCGTCTTGCCGTTTATTGTAAGAGGTATCTTATCGATAAGAACAAATTCGTTGGGAATCATATAATACGGCAGCTTGTCCTGAAGGAACTGTGTTATCTCCTCTACCGCACTATACTGAACCTTATACTTAAGAGGTTCTGTTACTTTGAGTGAAGTAACATCGTATCCGTAGCATCTGTTCAAATATTCATCCACCGCACGTCTGTCCGTTCCCTCTTTGCAGATCACCAGATCAAGGAATCCGGGCACATTGTCAACTCCCACAAAGAGCCTGTATCCTGCTTCCGATACACGTTTTTCGATTTTTTCAAGTCTCTTGTATGAAAGTCCGTTTCTCTTTCCGGCTTTTATAACCTTCTCAAAACTCTCGACACTTAAGTTTTCATCGGCAACCTTAAGCTTATTAAGAAATTCCTTTTCATACTCAACTCGCTCATCGGGAACATTGCTGTAATGGATCGCATCTCCTTCAAAATCCATCACATTATCAATATCACCTGACCAGGTTTTCTTTTCACACTCAAATGCCTGAACCTTGTCATTTCCTTTTTTATCAATTGAAAGAACTACATCATATCTGTACTTCGATAGCTCATTATTGATATCCCCGTTCTTCGGAGTGATCGATACACCTGAGATTTCCGGGATTCTGTCCAAAAGTTCCCTGAAATACTCTGTTGAAAAAATAAGTTCTTTCTCATTTTCTCTCTTTGTATCAATATTCTTTTTCAAAGTTGCAATAGTGGCTGTTTTATCCGTGTGAGCAAGTTCAACCGAAAGATAGTACATATCAAGCCTGTTGTAATTTCTTACATCTCCGACTATTACATTTCCTTTATCTCCCATCTTATCGATCGCGCTGATAAGAGCGTTTTCAAAATAACTGATATCCGGGAAATACTGTGCAACAGAATTGATGATCACGGTATCAAATCCGCATTCCATGCTGTCTTCAAGTTCATCAACCGAAGCATGTAACAGGCTTACATTGTCATAACCAAGCTTGTTCTGTTCTATAACTCTGTTGTTATAATCTATGGCCTCTTTTGAGATATCGATTCCCAAATATCTGTCCACTCTTCCTGCGATGCTGTGCATTATCATTCCTGTTCCCACGCCTATCTCCAGGACAGACTTCATAGGAATCTTATCAAGCTTGCCACAGATAGAATCAAGCCACTGTCTCATCTCCGCTGCTGACATCTGCTTATTGTCATAGGAGTTATTCCATCCGACGATGTTGAAAGCATAATCTTCCACATTGTTATTCTTACTGTAGTTGTGGTTAAACACTTCCTCCGTCTCAACGTTGTAATCATCTTTTGCAAGAAGTTTTCCGATGACATTCTTTCTTCTGTCCGCATCCATAGTAAAGTACGAGATTATTCTTGCCTCATCGCCGACCTTATCAAGAACGACTATGTTGTCCTTTACTATTTCATTTTCATTTATCTTTTCCTGAATCTCGTTAAGCTCGATCCTAAAGCCTTTGACCTTGACCTGCTCATCGTTTCTTCCGATGTATTCAAGCTCTCCGCCGGGATATCTGACCGCAAGGTCCCCTGTCTTATACAATCTGTCCGCTTTATCGGTAAACGGATTCTGAATAAATCTGCTTGCTGTAAGTTCTTCTCTGTTCCAGTATCCCTTGGATACCCCGGCGCCGCCCACATACATCTCTCCGACAACACCGTCCGGAACCATTCTCATCTTGTCATCAAGTACATATATCTGAAGGTCTCTTATAGGCATTCCTATGAGACTTCTGCGCTTATCTTTAATCTTCTCCTTATCAAGAACTTCATATGTTACATGTACGGTTGTCTCTGTGATTCCATACATATTGACAAGTGTGGGATTGGTATCTCCGTATGCATTCATCCACTGCTCAAGCATTCCGAAATCAAGAGCTTCACCTCCGAAAATAATATATTTAAGGTTCATCTGCTCAACTGTTTCGGGCTCATACAATCTGTCACACTGAAGAAGTTGTCTGAATGCCGAAGGAGTCTGATTAAGCACCGTAACCTTCTTTTCAAGCAGGAGCTCAAGGAACGCATCAACCGTTCTGCTTGTCTTATACGGAACAATTACAAGTTCTCCTCCGTAAAGAAGTGCTCCCCATATTTCCCAGACAGAGAAATCAAAGGCTACCGAATGGAACATTGTCCATACATCCTCGCTTGAGAATCTGTAAAGATTCTCGGTATTACTGAATAACCTGAGTACATTGTTATCGCTTATCATTACCCCTTTGGGATTACCCGTAGATCCCGATGTAAATATCATGTAAGCGGTAGCATCATTCTGTCTTGTACATTCCTTTGAAAGCTCTGATTCTGCCTCTATATCCTTCCGTTTGTCTTCGATATCGATCACAGGCACATTTTCAGGGATCGGAATAGTCTCTGTCTTTTCTTTATGTCCTATGAGAAGCTTTAACTCTGCATCCTTAACGATGAATTCCATTCGGTCTTTCGGAGCATCGGGATCAAGCGGAACATACGCACAGTTGCTCTTTATGACACCGAGAATGCACACGATCATATCAAGCGATCTCTCAAGACAGATACCCACAAATCCCGGCTTATTATCAAGGAAACGATCGATATATCTGCTTACTTTGTTTGACTTTCTGTCAAGTTCGTCGTAAGTCATCTCCTCTCCGTTACAACTTACTGCGATCTTGTCCGGATAAGCTTTTGCCATATTCGCAAATCTCTCAGCTATGCTGCTTTCAGTAAACAGCTTATCTTCTGCAAAAAGAGGATCTGTATTTACTATCACTTTTTCATTGCAGGCAATACTCTCAACGACTGCATCCGTGTTAACGGCCATCTCTTTTAGAATAAGCAGATATTTATCGGCAATAGATCTTACGATCTCGGGATCGAAAATACTCTTTCTGTATTCAAAATAAAGTCTAAGCTCATCGGCAATCTCCGCAGCATTGAGCAGGATGTCGAATTTTGCGGTGTTGTTCTCAAACATCTTTGTCTCAACACTTACTCCGGGTAAGGTTACACTAACATTCTCCGTATTCTGGAGTACGAACATTGTCTGGATTATAGGTGTCTGCTCACCGTATCTCTCCCCAACCACATCCTTTACAATGTACTCAAAAGGTATATCCTGATTAGAAAAAGCTCCGACAGTTTCTTTCTTTACTTCTGCAAGGAATTCCTTTACGCTCTTCTTTGCATCTACGCCAATCCTTATGGGCAGTGTATTTACAAAGAATCCGATCAGGTCTTCTACTTCTTTCCTTCTTCTGTTTGCCACGGGAGTTCCGATAACGAGATCGTTATTGCAGCTGTACCTGTTCAAAAGAACCGCGTAAGCCGCAAAAAGAACCATGTAGAGGGTAACTCCGTTATCTGTCGCAAGTTTTTTAAGTGACTCAAGAAGCTCTTTGTCTGCAAAAAATTCCAGCTTGGAAGCTTCATAAGAATCATCTGCTCCGTTTTGATCTTTCACCTTGATCTCAAGAGGCTCGGGTAAAGGAGTCATTTTCTTTTTCCAATATTCACACTGGCGGGATACTTTTCCCGACTCAAGGAAATTTTTCTGCCACATTGTATAATCAATGTACTGATACTCGGGCTTTTCGACATAATAATCACCTTTTAAATATCTCTCGTAATATGTCATAAGCTCTTTTCCAAGGATTCCGAGTGACCAGCCGTCCGAGACGATATGATGCATTACCGCAACAAGATAATTGCATTCATCGGATTTTGTAAGAAGAGCCGCCCTGATAAGAAGATCTTTTTCAAGATTAAATGGCTTTGAGATCTCATTTTCTATCACTTCGGATATTTCAGCTTCTTCCATTTTGCTGACGTCAACATTCTCAATCTGTACCTCTGAGATTTCCCTGACATGCTGTTTGAGCTCGCCGCTGTCGTCCATCTTAAAGTTTGTTCTTAAGGATTCATGACGCTCTACAATCTTGGATATGCTGTACATAAGAGCTTCTTTGACTAGTTCTCCGTCCATCTTAAGAACGATATGCATGTTGTAAGAATCGTCTCCGTCATCAAACTGGTGTAAAAACCACATTCTGTTCTGAGCATATGATAAAGGTGCTTCTTTTTGATCCAAATGAACAAAAGCATCTGCGCTTTTTTCGCTATCTTTCTTGATCTTTCCCTTCAAAATACTGTTTAACAGTTCCTGCTTTTTGCTATCTCTTTCAAGTACCATAGTTTTTCTCCATGTTTAAGTAAGCTTCAACTTCATCCTCATTCATAGATTCAATGAGTTCCGTCAACTTATCGGTTATCAGTTCCGCAAGACTTTCGATTGTAGGGCAATCAAATAACTCAAAGATCTCAAGCTCTACCATGAATTCGTTTTTCACAGAGGATATCAGTGAGGTTGCCATAAGCGAATGTCCGCCAAGTTCAAAGAAATCATCCGTAGCACCTATATTCTTTATTCCAAGAAGTTCACTCCAGATATCTGAAAGTCTCTCCTGAACTTCTCCTTCCGGTGCAACATATTCATTACCAAGATCGGGTCTTTCATGAAGTTCGACCTTAAATTGTTTTATTTTATTCTCCGGACTTTCTTTCTCTTCAACCTTATCCTCTTTGTTTATGCTGTAACTCCAATAAGAATTACGCTTGAACGGATATGTCGGAAGTGATACCGTTTTGGCTGTCTTTGTATCAAATTCTTCCTTCCATCCGATCTCATCTCCGTTTTCCCAATGACTTACTATCTGCTCGATATGCTCATCTGCGCTTCCCGAAATATCTCCGGTACTTCCGTTATCTAGAAATCCTCTGAGTTTTTTGATAAGCTCATCCGTATCTTTAACAACAAACGCAATGCGCTTTTCAAAAGCTTTTCTTCCGCATTGGAGAGTCTTTTCTATATCAGCGATATCCGTTTCTCTGTGCTCTGAAAGATACTCTGCAAGATTTTCACATGAACTGCGCAGGTCCTGTTCATCTCTTGCCGAGACAGGGATCAGATAACATGATCTGTTTGCGCGCTTAGCTTCATCCGCTTTAAATTCTTCCATGATCACATGTCCGTTGGTCCCACCTATTCCAAAGGAACTGACTGCTGCCCTGAACGGTATATCCGACTCGTATTTTTTAAGCTCCGTATTTATGTAAAAAGGCGAATGCTTAAAATCGATCTTGTCATTTTCTTTTTTAAAATTTGTAAGCGGAGGAATCTCTTTGTTGTAAACCATAAGCGCACTCTTGATGATTCCCGCTATTCCCGATGCCGAATTGAGATGTCCTATGTTCGCTTTAACAGATCCCAAAGCACAGTACTGAGTTTTATCTGTGTACTCCTCATATACTTTGGAGATTGCTTCAACCTCAATGGGATCTCCCATAATGGTTCCGGTCCCGTGTGCTTCAACATAAGAAATTGTTGCAGGATCGATCTCGGCAAATTCCAATGCATCACTGATAACTTCCATCTGTCCGCGTACTCCGGGAGCTGTGTAACCCACTTTATCGTTTCCGTCGTTTCCAACGGCGCTTCCTCGTATCACCGCATATATCCTGTCATTGTCTTCAATTGCATCCTCAAGACGCTTAAGAACAATGCATCCCACTCCGCTTCCGAAAACAGTACCGTCGGCATCATTGTCGAAAGGTCTGCAATAGCCATCCTTTGACATTACATTGCCCTTTTCATACATATATCCGACCTTCTGGGGGACATTGATCATTACTCCTCCCACAAGAGCCGCATCACTCTGATATGTAAGAAGGCTCTGACATGCCATGACAGTTCCCACCATCGAGCTTGAACATGCCGACTGAACTGTAACTGCGGGGCCCGTGAAGTTCATCCTGTAAGCAATCTTTGTTGCTATATGATCTTTATCCAGACTGTGAAGGACCGCCTTCATTCCTCCGGCCTCTTCAATAAAATTCGGATTGTTGACCATACTTTGAAGGAAATAACTGCTTGCTCCGGTGCTTGCAAACACCGCAACTTTTCCTCCGATATCGTCTGTATTGTAGCCTGCATCCTCTACCGCTTCCCAGGCTTTTTCCATGAGAAGCCGCTGCTGAGGATCCATAAATGTAGCTTCTTTTGGATTGATCTTAAAAAAGTCTGCGTCGAATTTATCAATATCTTTTATTCCCGAAAATCTGTTGACAAAATTCGGATTATCCACAGTATTTCTGTCCATTCCGACCTTCACCGAATCTTCAGGCGAAAGCGTCTCCATACACTCCTTTCCTTCTCTTATGTTTTTCCAGTATTGCCCGATGTTTTCCGCTCCGGGAAATCTGCACGCCATGCCTATAATAGCTATACCGTTTGATACCTCCGTGCTCATCTATATCCCCCTTCATCTCTTTTTAAATTTACTTAATGACTGATTTCTTTTCTTTGCTCTGTCGCCGGATGCTTCAGAATGTTTTACCGCGGTAACTCTTTCACCCGCAGAAGATGTCTGTATATGCTCACTTATCATCGAAACGGTCGGATATCCAAACAGATCCACCAGTTTTACTTCCGTTTCAAATTCCTGTTCAAGCCTTACCTTGAGCTGAGAAAGAATAAGCGAATGCCCTCCGACATCAAAGAAATTATCTTCTGTTCCGAAATCATCTCTTCCGAGGATCTCGCTCCAGATCTTCAGTACCTTTTCTTCCGTCTCGTTGCTTGGCTTTACGATTCCGTGTTTTGTTTCTTTAAAATCTTTCGGAAGTTTTCTATAATCAACCTTTCCGTTTGGTGTAAGCGGAATATTACCCAATATCTCGTAATGCTCGGGAAGTACGTTAACGGGAAGATAATCGCACAGGAAATTCCTCATTTCGCTGCTCTTAAAATCAGATCCGTCTTTTAAAACGAGATAAGCAACTATCATATCCCTGCCGCCTGAATTTACGACTCTTACGTGTGCATTTCTGACATTATCGTTTTTAAGAAGTGCAAGTTCTATTTCACCGCTCTCAATTCTGTATCCTCTGACATTTATCTGATCGTCCGCTCTTCCTTCGATCAGTATTGATCCATCGGCCAAATATCTGCCTACATCACCGGTCTTGTATATCTTTGAAAGCGGATCCTTTTTGCTTGTAATGAATTTCTCCTTATTGAGTCTTTCATTATTCAGATACCCTTTACTCAGATGCCTTGTCTCAATGTAGATTTCTCCAAGCTCGCCAAGTCCTGCTCTGTTCCCGCTCTTCGTAGCCGGATAAATATCAACTTCGTGAATTCCTCCTGATATCGGAAGAACGTCTTTTTTGGGATTGTAGTCATCAGGGATGTCATAATATCCCATAACCTGCGGAGTCTCTGTAGCTCCGTAGAAGTTTGAGCACATTGCTTTCGGACTTATTTTTCTTACTTTCTCAACCTGAGCCGCTCCGAGCTTCTCACCTCCAAAGTAATAATGTCTTACATCAGGCAGGTATACGTTTTTCTCTCCCGCTATCATCATGAAGAGCGAAGGTGTGATATTGACGTCCGTAACACCCTGTTCCGCCATCCACTTTGCACTTCCATCAAGGTCATATCTTGAAGCTCTCTTACGTATTGCAAGCCTTCCGCCAAGTGCCAAAGGAGTAAACACTTCTCTCATCAGAGGATCATGGGTTAATCCGGCAAACATTGCAAATGTGCAGTCTCTGCTAAGCCTGTAGTGATGTATGAACCACTTGATAAAATGAACGACCGGTTCATGTGGTGTACATATGAGATTGGGAGTGCCCGTTGTTCCCGATGTAAAAAGAACATAAGCTTCGTCACCGGCTTGTCTTCTAACTTTTTCCTTTCCGCTGTCACCTTGTTTCAGCTCCATAAGATCAGCATATGTTTCAAACAAACATGACTCTTTTGCGGCAACATCAAATACCTTTGGGATTTCGCCGTCAAGAAGGATGACTCCCTTGGCTTTTACTGCATCAAACTGATTTTTAAGCCGTTCTTCAGGATATTCGGGATCGAATATACTAAACACTCCGCCGGCCTTTAAAACCGCAAGCATAGCAATTATCAGTTTTGTACTTCTAAATCCGTAGATGATACATTTATCTCCGCTTTTTATTCCACGCTCACGCAGAGCACCCGAAAGCTCTGAAACCTTTTTATCAAGTTCTTTATAGGTAACATCTTCGTCTTCAAAAGAAATCGCTACTCTGTCAGGATATTTACTTATACTTTCTTCAACCAGCTCGTAAAGTGTCTCGGTCGCCGTAATATTTCTTTCTTTTTTACTTTTGTTTTTTTCTTCCAGGACATTTATGAACTCATCTCCAATAAGTGATATATCCTCAATCTTTACATTCTTTTTTTCAAGGACGGTTTGTGTAACTGTCGCAAACTGTCTCATGAATTCCTGCATTCTCTCCTGTTTGAAAAGATCGCTGTTATAAACCGCTCTAAGATTCATTTTTCCGAAATACTCTTCGACATAAAGTGTCAGATCGTATTTTGTATTTTCCTGAATGATTGGATAGGGCCTTACTTCAAGTCCTTTCAGGTCAAAATTTATGCCGTCAGGATTTTGAACATTTAACATCACCTGAACAAGAGGCGATCTGCTGAGATCTCTTTTTTTAACGAGCATACGGACGAGTTCTTCAAATGAAACATCCTGATTTTCGTAAGCTTTAAGACTCACTTCTCTTGCATTTTCAAGGCACTTTTGTATGCTGTCTTCTCCGTCCACAGAGCATCTCATAACAAGAGTATTTACAAAGAATCCGATCATGTCTTCGGTTTCTTTTTTGCCCCTTCCGGCAATCGGAACTCCTATCGGAATATCCGTGTTTCCGGTAAGCTTATGAAGTAATACCGAGAAAGCCGTAAGCATGAACATGAATGTTGTTATCTTGTTGTCTTTACAAAATGCTTTTATCTTCGAAGTAAGATCTTTATCAAGTTCCGATGTCACCGTATAGCCGTTATGTGTCTGAACATCAGGTCTGATGTAATCTGTAGGAAGTGAAACTACCTCCATGTCAGGCGAAAGAGTCTTTTTCCAAAACTCCTTCTGTTTCTCAGTCGCTTCCTTTCTTTCATCCAGCCAATAGATATAATCTATGTAACTTAGCTTTTCTTCCGCGATGTTTCCTTTTCCTTCATTGTTATAATCACCTGCTATCTCACGGGTTATAAGCTCCATCGACCATCCGTCAGAGATAATGTGATGCATAACAACTATCAGAACATATTCGTCTTTCCCCTTATAAACCAGGTACCCTCTGATCAGAAGATCCTTTTCAAGGTCGAAACTCTGTTTCGAAACGGCACTTATTATTGAATTGATAGGCTTATCCGTACCCTTACCTTCAAAATTCATCAGGTAATATTGCCTTAAGCTGAACTCAAAATCACTTCTGATTGTCTGATAAGGAATTCCATTCTCATTTTTGAATGATGTCCTTAAATTTTCATTGTTCCGGATAACATGCCTAAAGCTCTCTTCAAGTCTCTCAACATTCAGATTGCCTCTTAACCTTATCGGCATGACAATGTTGTAGCTTCCGTTTGAATCTCCCATCTGCTCGGCAAACCACATCTGTCTTTGCTGAGGTGAAAGATTGATCTTTTCTGTGCGCTTTATTCTTGAAATGGTTTCGCTGCGCTCTTCTCCCTCTTCACTGAATAATTTCTCCATTTCACGGATGGTCGGATAGCCAAACACCATAGCCGTCGTGAAATCTTTTCCAAAGCTTTCACTTATAACATTCGAAAGTTTCGTCGCCGTCAGCGAATGTCCGCCTAGTTCAAAGAAGTTATCGTCTATTCCGACATCTTCCGTCTCAAGAACTTTCTTCCAAAGTCCTGCGAGCTTTTCCTGGATTTCATTTTCCGGTTTCTGTACTTCTCTTCTCTCAGCTTTAAAGATGAGATTATTCTCAATCGTCTTAAGATCTGCTTTGCCGTTCCATGTAAGAGGTATACTGTCTATAACATTTATGACTGCGGGAACCATGTAGTAAGGCAGTTTATTTTTCAGATGCTCTTTTAATCCGTTGGTATCAACGAGATCTCTTTCTCCCTTAACCACGAGATACAGTGTTTTTGTCTCACCTTTTTGTGTAACTCCGACTACCGCATCTGCAATTCCTTCGCATTCCATTGCCACGTTTCTGATCTCATCGGTCTCAATCCTAAAGCCGCGAAGTTTAACCTGACTGTCTTTTCTTCCCTTGAATTCAAGTTCACCGGAATCATTGAGACATACAACATCTCCGGATGCATATAATTTGGTCTCATAACCGTTTGAAAATCTCTTGGTAACGAACTTTTCCTTATTAAGATCTTCTCTGCCCAGATATCCCTTGCTAAGTCCGATACCTCCGATATACAGTTCACCCTCGCGTCCTATTCCCACTGGATTCATCCACTCATCAAGCACGTATACTTCTGTATTCGTAACAGGCTTTCCTATGGTGACTTTTTCTCCCGGAAGACATCTTTTGGTAGTTGTCCAGATCGTCGCCTCGGTAGGACCGTATGCATTAAAAAATTTGTGGTCTCTCCCCCATATATCTATCAATTCTTCAGGACACGCTTCTCCTGCAACGATCACAGTCTCAAGCTCATCAAGTCCTTTGGGAGAAGTAAGAGCGAGTACTGAAGGAGTAACACAGATATGGGTTATACTGTTATTCTTAATATATGAAGACAGCGCATTTCCGATCACTTTCTGCTTATCGACAATGTACAGCGCCGCTCCGTTTCCAAGTGCCATCACGATTTCAAATACCGAAGCGTCAAAGCAAAAAGATGCAAACTGCAATATCTTAGAGTCACTTTTTACATCAAAAAGTTTTTTCTCTTCATCTATCACATTGCAGATACCTCTGTGCGGAACCTGCACGCCCTTAGGCTTTCCTGTGGATCCCGATGTATAGATGACATATGCGGTATCTTCGCCTGATATCTCGATCTCATCACAAGCCCCGGTGCCCTTATCGCTATATTCCCCGCTCATAATGCTGTCTATCGGGATAACATCTTTTATTTCGGGAACACATTCTCTTATTCGCTCATCACCCAAGGCTCCTGTTATGATTACTTCTATTCCGGCATCCTGCGCTATATATGTTATTCTTTCATCCGGATAGCCTGTATCGATAGGCACATAGACCATACCTGCTTTAAGTATCCCGACAAGAGCGACAACAGCTTCTATGCTCTTATCCATGAACATTCCGATCATGGCTCCGGAAGCTTCTCTCTCTCTCAGAACTTCTGCTACAGCGCCGGATCTTTCATCAAGCTCTTTGTATGAAATAGATTTTTCTTCATAGCAAAGTGCTGTATTATCAGCGTACTTTGATGCAATTTTCGCAAATCTTTCGATAAATGTTTCCGGATTAAATTCGGTTCTGTGATTGTAAGCAATAAGCTCTGCTTCCTGTTTTGGCGATACAAGCGGTATCTCACATATTTTTCTTTCCGGATCTGCGATGATATTTCCGATAAGACCTATGAGGTCATCGCGCATTCTTTCAATTCGTTTCCTGCTGAATATTTCCGATTTATACTCGATAAAGCCACCGATTGCTTCACCGTCGTCAAACAAAGACAATGTGATATCAAACAGTGCATTGCATACATCAACGCCCTTTTGACTCATGGAAAGTCCGTCGAAATCAAAACGTGTCTTTGGCGTATTTTCATAATTGAACATTGTCTGAAACAGGACCGGATATCTGTAATCCTGCTCAATATCTATATCCTCGACACATTCATATATATCGATATCTTTATGTGCCATGATGTCATAAAAATGCTCCCGGACTTTACCAAGAAACTCACCTGCCGTGGAATCAATATCGATATTTGCTCTCATTCCCAGGCTGTTAATAAAACAGCCTATCATTTTTGTTGTCGCAAGATTGTCTCTTCCCGACTCTGCCATTCCCACAACAAAATCTCTTTGACCTGTATATCTTCCGAGCAATATCTGATATGCTCCCATGATGGTGCTGAATATGGTAAGGTTTTTATCTTTTGCAAAAAGCCTGATATCCTCCGAAAGTTTTCTGTCCAGATCAAAAAAAAGTCTTCTTCCCGGATAGACTGCCTTTATGCTTCTCTCTGCATCGGTATCAAGTCTAAGTATTGCGGAACCATCAAGTTCCTTTTTCCAAAACTCTTTTTCCTTGTTTTTCTTATCCTGCTTCCATGCGGTAAAATCGATGAAGCTTACTTTCTCCTGCTCCAAAGATATACAACCTGAATTTTTGTATTCGTTATAATAATCCTGCAGTTTGGAAACGATCACTCCGAATGACCAGCCATCCGTCACCGCATGATGTGAAACCAGAAGTATCACATATCTCTGAGGTGCAGTCTTAATAACAGTCACCTTAAAAAGCGAAGGCTTATCAAACTCAAATTTTCTTACTGCTCTTTCCTCTATTATCCCGTCAAGTCCCGCTTCTCCATTACAGATATCAATGTACTCGATCTTTGAAAAAGCATCTTTATCGATTACCTGAAGATATCCTCTTTCCGACTTTACGAAACCTGTTCTTAGTGAACTGCTTGATGCAATAAGTGCGTCAATCGCTTTCTGAAGCGAAATGATATCTATTGCGCCCTCTACATCAACTCTTGAAGCAAGATTGTATGCTCCGCTCTCCTTGCTTAATTCCTCTCTCTCAAGCATCGATCTTTGCATAGACGAAACAACATACTCAGTAAGATCTGTTTTGCTTATAACATTCTCTCGCAGCTTACTTTTTTCAAGACGTGCCGCCAGGATGGAATGCAACTTTTCTTTATTTACTTCTTTGTTTATATCTTTGTTTTTTTCTATCACCGTCGATGTCATCTTGTTTTTCACCCGTTTTCCGTAATGCTTAACCTGCATCCTCCAATAACTTTCCTGTGACGATCTCAGAAAGAGCCGCTATATTTCCTGCTTCGATAATCTCTCTTATCTCCACATCAAGCTGAATCGCATCTTTGATCATCATTGCATACTGACTGGCCGAAAGAGAACTAAGTCCTATCTCATAGAAGTTATCAAGAACGCCAATGTTTCCGACTCCGGTATTTTCTTTAAGCAGATTTAAAAGAAGCTCTTCCACTTCATCTCTTGGTTCAACAAGCTGAGCTTCCACGCTCTCTCTGTTTATACCGGTCTCTATCTTCACAGCCTTTGAAGAATCCGCTCTTACCGCTTCTCCCGCAAGATCGAGCAGTGAGTAATTTTTTCTGTCAAATCTGTAAGTCGGCATGTGAATCTTGTTAAATCTCATGCTGTTGTCAAATTCGCACTTATTTACAGCTCCGCACTCCCATAAAAGAGCTGTTTTTTCCAGGAAATAATCATATTGTGACTGCTTGTGATATTTACCCGGAAGAAGATCTACATAAATATGATCTCTGCCATCGTTCTGCTGCTTTGTCAGATTGATCAAAGTTTTTCCGCAGCCGAGTTCAACGAATATTGCATCTTTTCCATCAAACAGATGTCTTATTCCTTTTGCGAAAAGAACAGGATTTACAATATGCTCTCTCCAGTACTCTGCTTTACTTAACTGTCCGCTTTCCGCAGGCTCTCCCGTAGTATTTGATATGATCTCAATCTCGGGATCTTTTAATTCAAACTTTTCAAGATATTCTTTGAATTTCTCTGCTGCCTCTGCCATTATCGGTGTATGGAATGCATGTGATGTACTCAGCACCTGAGACATGATCTTCTTTGAATCAAGAATCTCTTTTGCCCTGTCGATATTCTCAAATGTTCCGCCAAGTACGACCGCTTCGGGTGCATTAACGGTTGATACATATACTCCCTCAAGTCCGAGTTTCCTTACTTCATCAAGTCCAAGCTTTACCGCGAGCATTCTGCTTCTCTGAGCACTCTGCAAAATCTTGCCCCTGTGATATACAATGTCGATTCCGACTTCAAAAGACATCACTCCCGCCAGGCAGGCTCCCACATATTCTCCGAGGCTGTGACCTATGATCTTGTCAGGCTCAACTCCGCAAGATATAAGATAGCTTCCAAGTGCATAGGCAACCATGAAAATAAGAGGCTGTGCAAATTCTGTATTGTTAATGATCTCTTTTGCACTTTCTTTTTCTTCTTCCGACGGATATAAGATCTTATGCAGATCTTCGCCGTAGTTATCGCGTATATAACCGATTCCTTCATCGATGATATTCCTTATATGATCGACGTTTTCATACAGGTCCTTTGCCATGTCAATGTACTGGCTTCCCTGCCCTGTGATCAGGAAATATACGGGTTTTGAGGAAGCCTTTACAAATCTTTTACCTTCTGCGGATGCTCTGAGTCCTGCGATCAATTCCTCTTTGCTTCCCGCAACCAAAGCACTTCTCATTCCGAAGTTTTCTCTTCCTCTCTGAAGAGTGGCCGCTACCTTTCCGATATTTGTCACATCACTGTTTTCAAGCCAGTCTGCGATATTCTCCATTCCTTCAAACAAAGAATTGCTGCTCTTTGCAGATAACGGAAAGATATACTTTTCATCTTTTTTACCGGCGGCTTCTTCTCTCTTCGGAGGCTCCTGCATTATCACATGAGCATTTGTTCCGCCTATTCCGAAAGAACTAACCGCTACTTTTGTATTTCCGTCTTTTTCGATCTTTTCGTTTTTCTTATTGATATAAAAAGGTGTCAGATCAAGCTTTAATGCCTCGTTTTCTTTCCCAAAATCAGGCATCGCGGGAATGACTCCGTTCTTAAGTACAAGCAGCGCTTTAATAAGTCCCGATATTCCCGAAGCCGTATTCAAATGTCCGATGTTGGACTTAACACTTCCGAGTGCGCAAAAGCCTTTTTTGTCCGTATAATCTTCATAAACATTTGAGATTGCCTTAACTTCCAGAAGATCGCCAATCTCAGTCGCAGTTCCGTGAGTCTCAACATATCTGATCTCATCGGCCGACACATCCGCAAGTTCCATACAGTCACGTATAACCTGTGCCTGTCCTACAGGACTTGGCGCCGTAAAGCCGACTTTGCTGTTTCCGTCATTGTTAACAGCTGTAGCCCTGATAACTCCGTATATGTCATCCTTATCTTCCATTGCATCTTCAAGACGCTTTAGTACGATCACTCCCACTCCGTCACTAAAAATCGTTCCGTCCGAATGTTCTTCGAAAGGTCTGCAGTGTCCGGATTTTGAAAAGATCATTCCTTTTCTGTATTTGTATCCCTGCTCTGTCGGGAAAGCCAGTGAAACACCACCGGCTACAGCCATATCGCAGTCTCCGCTAAGAAGTCCCTGACAAGCAAGATGAACTGCTACAAGTGATGATGAACAGGTTGACTGCACCGTCAGACTGGGGCCCGTCAGATTCAGTTTGTATGCGACTCTCGTAGCAAGAAGATCCTTGTCGCTTCCAAGCATAATGTCAAAATCATCATACTGTCCGGCAACGCCTTTCATTATCGCTCTGAGAATGTACGTGTTCATTCCTGCTCCCGCATAGACTCCGACTCTTCCTCCAAAATCAGATACAAGATTTCCCGAATCCTCAATTGCTTTCCATGTCTCTTCAAGAAGCACTCTGGCCTGAGGATCTATGATCATTGATTCTCTTGCTGTATATCCAAAAAATTCAGAATCAAATTCTGTCGGAGAATCAATAACTCCTTTAACTCCCACATAGTCTCCGGATTCAATGTCTTCTTCGGAAACTCCTGATTTCTTAAGTTCTTCGTCGCTGAATCTTTCAAGACATTCATTGTTATCAAGAAGATTTTTCCACAATTCATCTATGGAATCCGCCTTGGGAAACCTTCCGGACATGCCGATTATCGCGATCAAATTCTCATTTTCCATCTATACTTTTCTCCTTATACACGGGTTCTTCCTGCTGCCGCTCTTTGCTTTCTCATATCTCCGAGTCTGTTTCTTGTTCGCTTCTTTTCCGTAAGAGGCGCGGAGCTTTCTTCGCTCACCTTTTTCCTGCTCATGATAAAGTCGCCCATACTTCTGACCGTTGTATATGCAAAAATGTCAGGGAGCTCAACTTTTTCTCCGAGGCTGCTGTTTATTTTTTCCTGAAGAGCCATCGCAAGAAGCGATGTTCCGCCAACATCAAAGAAATTATCGTCAAGCCCGAATTCGAAATCACCGATAACATCCTTCCATACGAGGATCATTGAATCATAAGCTCCGTTGCCCTCATTTGCAGTAATCTTATTCTCAGAAAGTTTTCTTCCCTTCATACTCATGAGAGTCTTCTTATCTGTCTTCTGATTCGGTGTAAGCGGGATTGAAGGAACAATTATGAATTCCGAAGGAATCATGTAAGGTGTGAGCTCTTTCTTGCAGAATTCGCGAAGTCTCTTTAAAAGATTGTCCTCATCGCCTTCATAAACGATATATGCGGTAAGCTTCCGGTCCTTTATGACAACGGCGTTGTTCTTAATTCCCTCGAACTTATCTATAACACTCTGGATTTCACCAAGCTCGATCCTGTAACCGCTTAGTTTAACCTGATCGTCCACCCTTCCTATAACCTCTATCTCTCCGTTTGAAAGATATCTGGCAAGATCTCCCGTGTCATAAATGCGCTTTTCTGTGCCGTCTATACTTGCATTTATAAAGCGCTCTCTTGTAAGCTCTTCTCTCTTGTAATACCCCTTTGCCAGGCCTTCACCTGCAAGAAAAAGCTTTCCGACAACGTTCTTTTGAACAATCTCATGATCGTCATCCAGGATATAAGTCTCATAATTGTGAAGCGGCGGTCCTATTGTAACCACTTCATCGGTTACCGACAGTTTTTTTGCCGTAGCCCATATCGTTGCTTCCGTAGGTCCGTATACGTTCCAGACATTGTCAAAAGCGCTTGTAAGGCTGTGTGCCAGTTCTTTTGAAACCATTTCTCCGCCTACAAGTACTCCGATATTTTTATATCCTTTCCATCCAAGCTTAAGAAGCATTGTCCAGGTCGTTGCCGTAGCCTGAAAAACATTTATTCCCATTTCGCGAACGCATCTGTCAAACTTATCTGCATCCGTCACAAGTTTCTTGGTCAAAAGAGATGACTGTCCTCCCAATGTAAGCGGAAGGAGAAATTCCAAAATGGAGATATCAAAAGCTATACTGGTAACGCCTCCGATATTCACATTTTCTTTTCCCTTAAGTTCAAGTACTTCTTCCATTGATTGGAGGAAATTTACAAGCGCTCCGTGCCCTATCTCCACTCCTTTCGGCTTTCCTGTGGAACCTGAAGTAAAGATGATATAAGCACTGTCGGACGCTGTAATTCTTTCAACTTCTTCATCAGCATCTGCTTCACTGCCGCTTTCCAGAATATCCTCTACGCAGAACGCATCTTTTAAGAATTCTTCTTTCTCGATAAGCTCTCTGTTGCTGATCATATATGAAGAAGCTGTACACTCGAGAATGTATTCGATCCTGTTTCTGGGAAAAGAAACATCTATCGGAATATAGATTCCGCCTGCCTTCATGATTGAAAGGAATGCGACTATGACATCAACATTCTTATTCATGTAGGCAATTACGGGGCTTCCTTTCTTTACGCCTTTTTTCCTTAGATAACTTGAAAACACCGCTACTTTTTCTCTTAGTTCTCTATATGTAAGTAAGGTTCTTTCATCTCTTACAGCGCATCTGTCAGGATAGATATCCATCTTTTCTTCGATCATCTGAACGACATTGTCATACTTCTTAAATTCTTTGCTGTTCCGGCCCGAGATATAGATAAGATCATGCTTCTCTTTCTCATCGAAATACTTAAGTTCTTCAACATCGATGTCTTCCGAATCAATGATCCTTGCTATGAGCTTTTGATATCTTCCTGCAAATTCTTCTATCTTTTCCTTTGTAAAAAAGTCCCTGCTGTACTTAAATGCCCCTGTATATCCTCCGGCGTCCTGAACTATCTCAAGCGACATATCTTCCTGATCGAGCTGCTGATCCACGTCATAACCGTGATATCTATATCCGAGGAATTCACTCACATCTTTGCTGCTCTGATTCATGTTAAGGCCGTTATCCTTAATTCTCTCTTCCAAGAAATTGAATGCTGTTCTAAAAAGAGGATTGCTGCTGCCTTTACCCGGCGAAACGCTCTCAACAATAAGCGAATACGGTACTTTTTTATTGAGCATTGCATCGACAAAAATCTTATTTACCTCTTTTGCATTCTGCTCAAAACTTCCGCCGGCGGTTCTCATCCTTATGGGAAGAACATTGACAAAATCGCCTACCACGCTCTTATACTTTGCGGCACGTCTTAAGTTGACCGGAACTCCCACCACCACGTCACGTTTTCCATATACCTGGAAAAGAAAAAGCTTATATACCGTAAGGAAGAATATGAAAGGAGAAATATGTTTTTTTTCACATATTTTCCTTATCTTTTCAGTCTTCTCTTCACTTAAGTAAAAAAGTTCCTTTGCACCTTTGATCTTTGATTCGCTTGTTTTACCGGAAAGTGCTTCATACTCAAGGCCTTCATCAAGATCTGCAAGATTCTTTTTCCAGAATTCAATTTTCTCTTGAAATTTTGGGGACGATACGAACTCTTTTTCTTCGTCTACGAAGATGTCATATGACACCGCCTGTTCGCCCCTGGCAGTCATCGCATCCTCTTGTCCCTGATAAATACTGATAAAGTCGTTTAGTATAATCTCAACACTGTAGAAATCAACTATTATATGATGAATGACCATGCTTATAAGGTCATAAGATTCGTTTTTGTATAGATATATTCTAAACAAGTTATCATTGAGAAGATCGAAAGGTCTGTGAAAATCATGATTAACTTTCTGCCTGATCTCATCTTCTTCCATACCCGAAATATCTGTAACAAAGCAGTCATATCTGGATTTTTCATCAATATACTGATAAACTTTACCGTCTTCATTAACAAATCCTGTTCTCAATATCTCATGTCTGTTAAGAAGTTTATCCATAGCCGTGTAGAGCCTTGTCATATCAACTTTGTCATATGATTTAAATGCGATTCCGACATTATATGCTGTACTGCTTGGATCAAATTTCTGTAAAAAGAATAATGATTTCTGTCCGTAACTTAATTCATACTTTTTCATTTTGTGCCATTCCCTTTCATAGTCGGTTCAAATGAACTACCTTTTCTTCCGCTCAAGCCCTTGCATACAAGTTATCACTATATTTCGTGCATCAAAAGAGCGTATATCGAAAAGCTTTTTTTGCATGATATGCCCTTATTGGGTGCCACTAGCAAAGAATCAGCCACCACACACTCCGGTATGGTGGCCAACTATCAGGCTGCAAGTTCTTTGTTTACAATCTCATATACATCGCTCAAACTCTGCATCTTGGGATAATCTTCTTCATTGATCACAATTCCGAATGTTTTCTCAAGCTGACTTACAAGTTCAAGAATGAGCATTGAGTCAAACTCAAAAAGCTCAATGAATTTTGCATCATCTTCAAATCCCTTCATCTCTACGATTTCTTCTACGATTTCTCTGATCTTTGCGTTGTTCTCCATTTTTTTACTCTCCTTATCATTTCTTTTTTTATGCTATACTTCATCAGAAGTTTCAGCCTGCGATTACCTTTGCCAGATTGGCAAATTGATCTCTGAAATAGAAGTGATTGCCTTTGAAAAGGCGAACTTCAAAAAATCCCCCAAAATACTTTTCCCATTCAAGCAGGTCACCTATTCCGACAACGTTATCATCATCTCCGCCAAGCACCGTGACGGGAATATCCAGTTTTTCGCATTCCGCGCTTTTATATGTGTCACACAAACGAAGATCGCTTCTGAGCGTAGGCAATATCATTGCCATTAGTTTGCTGTTTAATGAAGCATCGGAATCTGTCCCTCCAAGATCGAACACTTTATCAAGAAGCTCTTCATCCGGTAACATCGAATAGTCATTTCGCGGAATATTCGGTGCTGCCAAAGCCGATAGATAAAGATGCTTTGGAGCGATATTTCTTTTCTTCAGCCTGTGCGCAAGCTCATATGAAATGATTGCGCCCATACTATGTCCGAAAAAAGTAAATGGCTTATCCAAATACGGAAGCAGCGCTTCTGTCAGGTCATCAAGCAGCTTATCCCAGCTTTCATAAGCAGGTTCATTTATCCTGAATTCCCTTCCGGGAAGCTGCACAAAGTACACACTGTATCTTCCGGCGAGTTCTTTTAATAGCGGCATGTAATATGTCGCACCGCCTCCTGCATGATGGAATACAAAAAGTCTTTCTTCGTCCGCTTCCGATTTCTTTTCAATAAACCACTTCTTTAACTTTACGTTTGCTGTCTTTTCCACAACATCCTCCATATTTCATACCGGGAAGTTTCAGGATAAGATCAATATTTTCTAAATCTCTTATATCTGTCTTTTGCAATAAAACTTCCATTTTTTCTTCCATATTTGAGAAGGAATCTGATCATCTCACCCTTGATCTGATTGCACATATCTTTCATATTCTCTTTATTGAGATTCTCGGGTTCTTTGATGACCTTCTCCACAATTCCGAGTTCATAAAGATCGTCCGCAGTCATCTTCATTACTTCAGCTGCTTCTTCTGCTCTGGAATTGTCCTTCCAGAGAATACTTGCATAACCTTCCGGAGTCAGGATTGAATACACAGAGTTCTGCAGCATCCATACTTCATTTCCAACAGCAAGTGCAAGCGCACCTCCGCTTCCGCCTTCTCCGATTATTATCGAAAGGATCGGAACCTCGATTATCGAAACATCTCGTAAGAGTTCCGCAATCACAGATCCCTGTCCTCTTTCTTCGGCGTCCCTTCCGCATGCGGCACCAATCGTATCAACAAAGCATATTATCGGTCTTTTAAACTTCTCAGCCTGTTTCATTAATCTGAGTGCTTTACGATATCCGCTCTGCGAAGCCATTCCCCAGTTGCGGTATACGGCATCGGAAAGATCTTTTTTTCCCTTCTGCTGCCCTACAACCGTTACAGGAAAACCGTTCAAAGAAGCTATTCCTCCAACGATCGCATGATCGTCCTCATAACTTCTGTCTCCGTGAAACTCAACGAAGTCATCAAACATCTTAACTACATAATCAAGTGTTGTAGGTCTCTCGTGAGCTCTCGCGATTCTGACCTTCTGCCATGGAGTATTCTTATTTTCGCCGGACTTAACAGGCATGAATTCAACGACGCTAGCCTTGGGTTTAAGCTTTGTTTTTTTCTTTGAATGCATCTTCAGGATTTTTCCGATGTATTCCCTCATTGTTGGCCTCTCGACAACATCATCGACAAAGCCCTTTGCGAGCTGAAACTCAGCAGTCTGGAAATCATCGGGAAGTTTTTCTCCTATGTTCTGCTCTATAACTCTCCTTCCGGCAAAACCGATCATCGCACCTTTCTCTGCAAGGATAATATCCGCAGACATCGCATAACTTGCCGTCACACCTCCCATAGTAGGATTTGTGAGAACAGATATATAAAGAAGTCCCGCTTCCGAATGTCTTTTTACAGCTGCGGCAGTCTTCTCCATCTGCATCAGAGAAACAATTCCTTCCTGCATCCTTGCTCCGCCCGAACAACAGAACAAAAGCACCGGGAGTTTCTTTTTCCTTGAAGTTTCAAACAAACGTGTTACTTTCTCGCCTACGGCCTGTCCCATACTGGCCATCATGAACCTTGTATCCATGACACCTATGGCAATACGGGTTCCTTCGATTTTTGCCTCACCTGTTATAATGGCCTCGTTCAAATTGTGCTTTCCGGCTGTTTGAACAAGCTTCTCTGCATATCCTTCATCCTTTAAAGGGTTATCACCCAGAAGATTCTCATCCCATTCTTTAAACGATCCGGTATCAACTAAAGAAGCAATTCTCTTACGCGCATGAAATCTCATATAATTTCCGCATTTCGGGCATATGGAATAATTGTTATCCAATATAGTTCTTGAGATTTCAGCCTTACAACAACTACACTTTCTTTCACTCATATCTCATCATCCCTTTCATATAAAAAGACAAAAAATCACGCGTCTCACAACAAAAACTATCATCATATTTCGCATACAAAAAGAGCGTATGTCGCAAATTATTCATTGCATAATACGCCCTTTTGAATATATTTCTTAACGGTATAATGAAGACAGTTGATAAATAATTGCTAGTTGAAAGGAGCACATAATATGAAAAAAATGTTAGTTTTAACTGTAACCATCGCTATTCTTGCAGCAGGTGTTTTTACAGGAACAAAAGCACCTTCAGCTGCCAACAATACAAAGATCGGCATTTGCTGTATCCTTAAGCCTGCTCACTAAAAGCACTTAAGAATAGCTGATATAGAATGTATTGAGGGGAGATAGTTAAAGGGCGTATTATTGCAATGACTTGCAATAATACGCCCTTGAGGGTTACAGAAAAAACTATGAAAACTGTTCCTTACGATATGCCTCTATCAAAGATATGTTCTGTGCCGATTCATTAAAGTATCTGGCAAGCTCAAGTGACAGTTCAACATATTCTTCTGCTTTTTCTTTATATTCATTATTCTTACTGCTTTTCCACATCTGAGAATATAACCAGCCTATATTAAATACAAAAGTATACATCATCTCCTGGCAGGAATTCTTTTTTATAAGCGATATGCTCTTTCTGCAAATCTCTATGGACTCTTCATATCTCTCATTTACTCCGAGAACATTTGCAAAATTAAACAGTATCTTTACCACAACCAAACTGTCTTTATTGTCTTCCGCCTGATCGATATATGTATATAGCTTTTTAAATACCTCTATGGCCTTCTCAGAATCACCCATCTTATCATAAGTTACCGCTATATCATTCAGCAGATACAACTCCGTATCATTATATAGACGGGTTATGGAAAAGTCACCGCAATCATAATCGGGAACAGACTTCTTTAACAATTCCTCTCTTTTTTTCAAAGATTCCTCGGAATAATCCTCATTTAATATAAATTCAAGCCTTCCCAAAAATTGTTCTTTTTCTATGGATTCTGTCTTTTTAAGCCCTTCCTTAAGTATCTGCATCTTCATTTGCAGCTCATCATACTTATGGTCTGTTATGAGCACTTCATACTCCTGATATCTGTCCTCATCAACGAACAGTCCGAGATCGTATGACATTATTATCTGTTCGGGTCTGCCTCCCATCTTCTCCTGAAGCATTCTGTAATTATCATCACTTGGGATCATCCCCTCATTTTCGTATCGTTTTAATGTAGTGCTGTCACATATTCCCTCTGACAGCTTTTCTCTTGAAAACCCCTTTTCTACCCGGTGATTTTTTAATAATTCCGATTTCTTATATACGCTCATTGTATTTTTCCTTATACTCTTATCCCATCAACGTTTCCATACCTAACAATATCTCTTCTTCCCTGTCCAATTTACCCAGAATATCTTTTTTCATCTTCAAAAGTCTGGGCAAGCCCCTGCTTTGCTTAATCTGTCTTTTATATTGTAAGGCATCTTCCAAGTATTCCAGTTGCATCTGCTTCATCCATCTGTCTTTGGAGGCAGCTACAAGATCGGCTATAAGATCTCCGTAAAATACAATTTTTAAATAATGATTATTTGCTAACTTCTTTAAAAAATACCCAAGCTTAAAAAGAAGATCAAAATCATTTATCTCACCGATTTTATATAGTAGTTTAAACTCTCTTACTGTATATAATGACTCGTTTATGTTATCAAGACTTTTCTTTTTAAATGTCTGCTCAAGAGCTTTCCTATATAAAGAAAGAGTTTCTTCGGTATCCCCTTTCATCCTGCACAGTTCGCCTTCTATTTCAAATTCCAACTGCTTATGTATATTCTTACATCTGGTTTTGGGAATATCAGAATATTCATCAAAATATTCCTTTGTTCTTTCATAATCATTATCAAGTATTGATTCCTTAAGCTTCTTCCTGATATCAAGGAGTTTATGTTCTTCATCCGTCACCGTATATACGATTCTGTTCGGATTCTTTCCCATCCTCTCAAGAAGTGCGGATAGCATAAACTTATCCGGCAACATTTTCCCGCTTTCATATCGGTTATATGTGGATGCACTACATAATCCGTCGCATACTTTACTGATCGTAAGCGAAAGATTGGTTCGCTCCATCCCCAATATAGCTCCTATTACATTACTATCATTCATTTCTCAGCATCCCCCTACGCAAATCATGCTAAATAGTAACAATTCTGCTCAACAGTCCCCCCTAATCAAACTGTCTAATTATAATTTTAGCAGGATAAAGTGTTCATTGGCAACACTTCATCCTGCTAATATGATAAAACGTGAATTTAATTCGATCCGGCGTTGAACTTATCAAATGTTGTCTGCTCAACAACCTCTTTTCCAAGAAGCGTGATTGCATGCGCGGGACAATGACTGATGCATCTGTAGCACATCGTACATTTACCTTGCGGCATTGGTTTCCCGTCCGATTGCTGCACAAGATTGTCCATAGGGCACTCGTTGACACAAAGTCCGCATCCTACGCATGCGTCACTTATTTTCAACTTGTTTGAGTATTTTAAAGTCTCCCGGCAAAACCACAACCTTTGGCCAAACAATCCGGCGATATGATCATAGAAATGAAGCCCCTCTTTTGGGTAATTTCCATTCTTGATCTTCCCTGCCCAGGACTCAATCTTCTCATCAGCCTGCCTGATTATCTTTTTATTTGCTTCCGCCGTCTTTTTCAAAAGCTTACTATCGCATACGGAATCAGGCATCTTGATCTGCAATCCGCCCGTCACCGTAGCTCCGTACTTCTTAAAGAGTCTTGCTGTGCAACCTGTACCGTCACCGCTAAAAGCTCCCATGGTATTTATGCAAAAGATTCTTTTGCCCTCCCAAAGAACTCTGTTACTCCTGATAAAATCCCGCACCATCAAAGGCGCATTGGAAAACTGCGTAGGATAACCTACAACTATTTCCGTTTCATTCTTTATTTCTTCGATAACTTGTGGATTTTCAATCGGAAAAGTCCTGCCGTTTTCATCAAGTAACTGCACAAACTTTTCCACACAGTGCTTAGAATTGCCTGTTCCGCTAAGATATATGCCGATCATTCCCCCTACCTCCCTGTTAAAACAACACAAAGTATATTTTAGCAGGGTAACGTAGTGAATTGCAACTCTTTCCGCGCCGATGCGCGCAAGCTTTAGCTTGCATAATACATCACTCTGTATATCAGTCTCTTCTTCTGCCGTTTAACAGAACAAGCCTGAGGAGCTGTGCTACTGCTGCCGCTGCACTTGCAACATATGTCATTGCAGCTGCCGAAAGAACTTTTCTTGAATCCCTAACTTCTTCGTAGCCAAGGATCCCGTACTCTTCAAGCATTGAAAGAGCTCTGTGAGAAGCATCAAACTCTACGGGAAGTGTCACAAGCTGGAACAAAACAGCAAGTGAAAAGATCCAAATTCCCAAAGTAATAAGTGGCGAAAAGCTTACCAACATTCCGATTAAAATAAGCGGAACACCTGCTTTTGATCCGATATTGGCAGCAGGAACTATAGCCGTCCTAATCTTAAGCGGTACATAGCCATAATAGTGCTGGCAAACATGTCCGCACTCGTGCGCTGCAACTCCTATCGCCGCAACACTGCTCGAATTGTATGTTGCATCCGAAAGACGGATAACTTTTGCCTTTGGATCATAGTGATCTGTAAGATTACCGCTCACATGCTGGATCATAACATCGGTGATTCCGTTTCTTCTAAGAATCTCTGCAGCAACCTGCGCTCCTGTCATTCCGCACATACTGCGGATTCTCTCATATTTCTTGTACACGGAAGATACTCTGTAACTTGCGATCATGCACAGAATTCCCATGATAAGGACAACTATATACATAGGATCAAATCCGTATCCATACATCATTCTTCCATAACCGTAACCCATACTGCTCACCTCCGATTCCTGTATGACTTAATCTATTGTCTTCTCTGAAATCATAGTTATATGTCTGCGTACAAAACGCATCTTTGATTATCCCAGCTTGGTTCCGATCTCTATCTTGTTTCCAAGTAAAAAATCTTTAACAAGCATTCTCTTTTTGCCTTCAAGCTGAACTTCTTTTAATACCAAAGTTCCTTTTCCCGTTGCAACGCCGATAGCTTCTTTTGTTACAAAAGAAACTGTTCCGGGCACAGCATTCTTTAATACTTCCGCATTTCCCGAAATTTCTTTTACCTGCTTATCATCCAAGGCATCAGCTACCCAGATCTTGAGCATCTTACCGTCATGACGGGTAAACGCACTCGGCCAGGGATTAAGACCTCTTACGAGATTTCTTATAGTCACCGCGTTCTTATTAAAGTCTATCTTTCCCATGTTCTTGGAAAGTTTTCCACACTTTGTAGCAAGCTCTTCATCCTGAGGAATGGGAGTCAACTCGCCCCTCTCTATCTTGGGAAGTGCCTCTACAATAAGCTCTGCGCCAAGTTCCGACAACTTATCAAACAGACCTCCGCCTGTCTCATTATCGTCAATAGGTATTTCTCTCTGAAGGAGTATATCTCCGGTATCCATGCCTGCAGCCATCTGCATTATCGTAACACCTGTTGTCTTCTCTCCATCGATAATCGCCTGCTGGATAGGCGCAGCTCCTCTGTACTTAGGAAGGAGTGATGCATGAATATTGACGCATCCAAACTTTGGAATATCAAGAATTTCCTGAGAAAGAATCTGTCCAAAAGCTGCAACAACGTATATATCAGCCTCATAGTTTTTTAAATAAGCTACATTCTCGGGAAGTTTTATCCTTTCAGGCTGAAAAACAGGAAAGCCATGCTTTAAAGCACATGCCTTAACATCAGAAACCTGAAGTTCTCCGCTTCTACCCTTCGGCTTATCGGGCTGTGTAACCACCAAAGTGATCTCATGCCCGGCTTCAACTATTTTTTCCAGAGCGCTCGCCGCAAAATCAGGCGTACCCATAAAAATAATTTTCATAATTACGCGTCCTCATTTTCAGCCATAAGTTCTTCGTTATCTACAAGCTCACCCTCAACTTTTTCAACATACATATGTCCGTCAAGGTGATCGTTCTCATGAAGGATTGCTCTTGCCATGAGTTCTTCGCCTTCTATAATAAACTCTTCACCATCAAGATTAATAGCTTTAGCCTTTACATAATTAGGTCTTGTGACAATTCCTGATTTTCCGGGAAGTGAAAGGCATCCCTCATACCCTGTCTGCTCTCCGCTTGTCTCAAGTATCTCGGGATTGATAAATACTATAGGTGAATCCCCTTCGGGAGATACATCTATAACAAATACTCTTTTAAGTATTCCAACCTGCGGTGCGGCAAGTCCGACACCGTTTGCTTCATACATTGTATCGATCATGTCCTGTACAAGTTCTTTTATCCTGGGTGTGATCTCTTTTACTTCTTTACAACGGCTCGCAAGTACATTATCGCCGTATTCTCTTATAGTTCTAAGTGCCATTCCGGTCTCCTTTAATTTGACTGTTTTCTGAACAATTGCATAGTATATAGCGAGAAGTAATTGCTATAGCAACCTTTTATCCTATACCAATACACATCATCGCAAGTATGTAGTATACACAGAAATTCTTTTCATATGTTTATTACATTCTTGCTTATTATAAAACGCTACCTCGCTATTATCAAATCATTTTATATTACGCGATGGCATTATAATAATATATCTTTTAACATTCGTCTTATTCCATTTATATCAAGCGGATTATCAGCGGTCTCATAAGTAAATAATAGATTTTTTCCCGGGTATATGCCGTTAGCCCTATATAGATCAAGCTTATACATATTTTCTTTTCTATAGTCCTCATCATCCATAAAGCCGAAGTGTTCAAGATATACAACTTCTCCCGTTCTCTTTTTAAGCAAAGTAAAATCCGGATACTTTATCTTTCCATCTCTTAGCCTAACCGGACACTCGTAATGATACGGAATCCCCATTTCAAAAAGCATATCTGCGATTATAGCTTCAGATTTAGACCTGACTTTTTCTCCTCTTCTCGTGTCATATATTTTATTTTCAATTTTATATGGATTTGTCTTAAATGTCTTAGACTGCCATTCTTCAGCAATTTGATCATCAGACGGAATGTATGATGTAACAAGATTTTGTCTTTCTTCAGATAAGCCTTCGTACGTGGCTTCAGATTGTTTCTTTTGATAGCTTGCAAGCATTTTCTCAAGCATTTCCAATTCGTCCGCAGCAGATTTAAGAAAATGCTTGTTGTAGTCTTTCTGTGCCAAAAGCCTTATCATGCACATTTGCTCGTTCTTGGGCAGATACTCTCCGCTTGTATCCCGTTCTTTACTTACTTTATAATACCGTATTCTCCCGTTGCTCCTACTGGTTCGTAATCTCCCTTCCGGGAAAGAGCCTTTCTCCTTCTCTGCGCGCCTTATTACACGCTTCAGAAACGCGATACGATTGTTTACACTTTCAATAATAGTATTCATTTTTCTTTTGATAATCTCCTTTATTATTTGCTTATTGAGTCTACTTTTGGTTTTGCACTGTTTGCTTCAGTGTTTGTACTGCCCGCTTCCATGGAAGACTTTCCGAACATTGTAAAAAATACAAAAAGTGACTAATTCGATCGTTTTCATGTTCCTTAGTCACATTTTTCGCTAAAATCTGCGCTTTTGGAACCTTCAATACCGGAAAAGGTGAAAGAATTTTGACTATATCAAATGTTATGAAACATATTAGTCACTACACCCTTATGTAATCAAGAAAAAATGTGACTAAATCGATATATTTTTTACGTATTAGTCAAAAAATGGATTTTTCACGAAGACTGCGCTATAAAGCGCGTTCGTAGCATCTTGCAGAACACTCCGCAAGCATTGCAAGCAGCGCCATAGAGCATAATCGATGCGACGGAACCAACCGCCGCGATTGAGTAATATTATGACATCTTAAATGAAATTACAGAAATCCGCACTGACTGCGGATTTCGTGAGAACATGATTCAGGAGTCAACCAAGCCCTATCGGCGAAGTCGATTCAAATTGGCTTGGTTGATGCATTCTTGAACTTCATGTTCAAGAATGCATTAAAATCCATTAACAGGATCAAAATCAAACTGAACCGAAACAGTCTTTAGCTTGCCGGAATCCTGCAGATCTTTAATATACTTCTCAAGGATATCCTTAAGAAATATCAGTCCGTCGTAGTCATCAAGTTTAACATAGACCGCGAATCTGTAAACGTCATTAATCTTTCCGATTGTAGCAAGTGCAGGCCCGATAAATACAGCGTTTTGAATCTGCTGCTGTTCCATCAGGGCACGGAGCCTGTTTGCAAATGCCATTCCCTCTTCTTCATCCCTGCTCAGGATCTGAACTGACATCATATGAGAGATGGGTGGATATCTAAGGATATCCCTATATGCGATTTCTTCCGTATAAAAAGCCTCATAGTCCTGCTTTGCCGCAGTCTGAATGCTGTAATGTTCAGGCTGATAGCTCTGAATAATAACATTACCCGCTCTCTCTCCACGTCCTGCTCTTCCCGCAGCCTGCGTAAGAAGCTGGAAAGTCCTCTCACTTGCTCTGTAATCCGAAGCATAGAGAGACATATCTGCGGCAAGCACGCCGACAAGCGTAACATCCGGGAAATCATGCCCCTTAACGATCATCTGCGTTCCGACAAGAACATCCGCTTCCTTATTGGCAAAGGCAGACAGGATTTTCTCATAGCTACCTTTCGTTCTCGTTGTGTCCGCGTCCATTCTAAGGACTCTCGCATCAGGCCAGAACTTTTTGACCTCATCCTCGATCTGCTGTGTTCCTGCCCTGAATGAAGATACAAACTTGGAACCGCACTTGGGACATATCTTCTTAACAGGTTCCTCATATCCGCAGTAGTGACACACCAGCCTTCCGCCCCTGTGCTCTGACAAAGAAACATCGCAGTGAGGGCATTTAAACACATGACCACAAGACCTGCAGGAAACAAATCCCGCAAGCCCACGCCTGTTGATAAAGAGCATTGCCTGCTCTCCCTTTTTTATTCTGTCATCCAGAAGTTCCTGTAATCTCAAGGAAAAAATAGATCTGTTACCTTTTCTCAGTTCTTCTCTAAGATCTGCTATCTCAACGGTAGGAAGCGTTCCTCCCGTAAGTCTCTTCGTAAGTTCAAAAAGCTTGTATTCTCCGCTTTTTGCTTTGTAATATGCTTCAAGAGAAGGCGTTGCACTTCCAAGAACCACACACGCGCCGTCCGGAACAAGCTTTGCAAGCTCTATCGCAGTCTCTCTTGCATGATACTTAGGCATCGTCTCACTCTTATATGTAGTCTCATGTTCCTCGTCGATTATGATTATTCCCGTATTTGGAAATGGTGTAAAAAGAGCCGATCTGGGGCCGATGATTATATCTATATCCCCTGTCCTTGCTCTCTCCATCTGATCATATTTTTCACCCGGAGACATTGACGAATTGACCACGGATACTCTGTCTCCAAAGTGCCTGTAAAATCGCATAAGTGTCTGATATGTAAGCGCAATCTCAGGGATAAGGACTATAGCCTGTTTTCCCTTTTTTACAATCTCATCTATGAGTGCGATATAAACTTCAGTCTTTCCGCTTCCTGTTATGCCATGAATCAGATAAGTCTCGCGTTTGCCTTCGTCGTAATCTTTTGTAACACTGTCGACAATATTCTGCTGTTCGTCGCTAAGAGTCTTTTGACCATATCTTGTGGTCTCTGCCGCAACAGGGTTTCTATAGTATTCTTCGCTGTCTATCCTGATTATTCCCTTATCCGAAAGACTCTTAAGTGTTGTCGAAGTGACATTGAGCTTACTTGTCACAAGTTCATAAGGAATCCTGTCATTTGGATTATCGAGGAGTTCTTTCAGTATCCTCTCTCTTGCCGTCTGCTTCTTTCTAATGCATTCATAATAATATTCGGTTGCATCGCGCTCGGAAATCCTTAGTGAGACATACTTATGAACCTGTCTGTTCTGCTTCTTTCCCGACGGAATAACGGTTCGAAGAGCCGCGTTCATGGTTGAACCGTAGTGTCTTTTCATCCATGCAGCAAGCTTCATGGAAAGATCTTCAGCTGAGACTGTATCTTCAGCCACATCAAGAATCTCTTTTATCTTGCTTACTTCCCACTGAGGCTCATCCGTAAGTTCAACAACGTAGCCTTTTCTAACATTGTTGCCCCTCCCGAAAGGGATATTAACGGGGCTTCCGACATCCACTCTGCCGATCAGCCTGTCAGGAATACGATACTGAAAGGGCCTGTCAACCTTCTCATGTGATATGTCTACTATTACATTAGCGTATATAAAATCGACCACAGCCCCTCCTTTCTCGCAATTTATCGGTCGAATCCGTATTGGAACGTAATTTTAATTTAGCGGATTATACTAATATTATTTCTCGTCCAATATCTCCTGAATTAATTCTCTTTCATCCATGTGATATTTTACGCCTTTTATTTCCTGATAATCTTCATGACCTTTTCCGGCAAGAACAATGATGTCACCCTTTTCTCCGTTCTCGATGACATAGCGTATTGCTTCTTTTCTGTCGATTATCTTGATATATTTGCCGTCAGTCTTCTTCATACCTGTCTCGATATCATCAATGATAGCTTCAGGCTCTTCAAATCTCGGATTATCCGAAGTGATAACAGTAAAGTCAGCGTACTTGCCGCTTACTTCTCCCATTTCGAAACGTCTGTATCTGCTTCTGTTTCCTCCGCATCCAAAGAGACATACAAGTCTGTTGGGATGATAATCCTTAAGAGTTGTCAAAAGACTCTTGAGTGCCATTGCATTGTGAGCATAGTCGATCATGAGCGTAAAGTCATCAGAAACTTTTACCATCTCAATTCTGCCCTTTACCTTGGCATCTCTGAGCGCAGGTGCGATTTCCTCGGGAGTACAGTCAAAATGTCTTGCGACAGCAATTGCACAAAGTGCGTTATAAACGCTGAATTTACCGGGGGTTCTGATCTCTGCATGCATGTTTATAAGACCTTCCGTATCAAAGAAAACGCCAAGCTGTCCGGGCTTATGGATATATGCAAGATTTATTGCTCTTATATCAGCACCTTCAGAAAATCCATAGGTCTCAACTTCACAAGTGTGACCTTCAAGAATATCATCGGTATGTGCGTCATCTGCATTGCAGATACCTACCTTACACTGCTTGAACAAAAGACCTTTGCAATGCATATAGTCTTCAAAATCTTTATGCTCATTAGGTCCGATATGATCGGGTTCTATATTTGTGAAGATACCCATATCAAAGACAAATCCCTGACTTCTGTGAAGCATAAGTCCCTGTGATGAAACTTCCATTACAACGCTGTCACAGCCTGCTTCCACCATCTTTGACATATAATACTGAAGCATGTATGACTCGGGGGTTGTATTCTCGGCATGAATATGCTCATCACCTATTATTACTTCAATCGTTCCTATAAGACCTACTTTATGACCTGCATTCTGAAGCATATCTCTTATAAGATATGTTGTCGTTGTCTTTCCCTTTGTTCCTGTTATACCTATAGTTTTGAGCTTCTCTGCGGGATGTCCGAAGTAAGCCGCTGAAATAAATGCCATCGCATATCTTGTATCCTCTACACGGACTACAGGCATCTCACAATTGTCGGGAAGTTCAACATCATGACAAACAACTATTGCCCCTGCCTTCTTTTCGGAAGCTTCAAAAGCACATGAATGCCCGTCGAAATTTGCTCCCTGAATGCACAAAAACAGCGATCCTTTCTCAATCTTTCTGTTGTCATTTACAACATCTTTGATCTCCACATCTGCGGGATTAACGGTATTGTCTGTATTCCCGGCTGTTACAGTAAATGATAAGCCCTCTAATAACTCACTTAAACGCATATTTAATCCTCCGTTTGTTTTACTAAAATTATCTTTATTAAAAGAAAGTTTAATTATTGTTTTTAGCCTAAAAAGATTAATTCTAATTTTTTATATTTTCGACACAATTTGTTCATAATTTTAGTATATGATTAATAACATAGAAGTGAGTTGCAACACAACTCACTATCTCCCCCTCATAAGAAACCGCAAACACACGCTTCGCGTGTGTTTTTGTGGTTTATGCGGAACACTTGCTGAGGTACTAGCGAAGCTAGTGTGTGCTATGGGGATATACTTAACGAGGTTTCTCACGAGTTTAGTATATATCCCATGCGGATATTTAAGTAAAGTCACTCATAATTATCTGAATACTTTCCCTTCCCTGATAAGTATTTATATCAGGCTGATACGCAATACTGACTTTCATATTCCCGTCTGTCGTACCGCTGTACAGATTTTCCACATTATTCTCACCATATTTATCTTTGAGGAAGTTGTGCCATCTATCCATATCACCAAAGAACAACATATCATATAACTTACCGCCTTCATCGGTGACTCTGTATTTTCCGCAATTTTTATTCTTGCCCATTATACGTCCCGATAGAAGAGATACGTCTCTTTGTGCAAATAAAGGCTTCGTATTTCCGGTTCCGAACGGCTCCAATATAGAAAACTCTTTTACAAGATCCATATCGATGTACTTAAGAGGCATAACCATATCAAGGTGTAATACAGGAACAAAGTCCTCCTCGGTAAGGTCGCAGTTCTCATTGAGCTTTGTTCTGAGTATTTCTATGTTTTCTTCAGGAAGTGAAAGTCCGGCTGCCATCTTGTGGCCTCCGAATTTACTAAAGAGCTCCTTGCAACGTGATAATTCCTCATACATATCATAGCTCTCTATCGAACGTCCCGATCCCTTGGCTCCTCCGTCTGCTGCCTTGGTAAGAACTATCGTGGGTCTGTAATACTTCTCTTTGATCTTTCCCGCAATTATTCCCGCAATCGACTCATGAACTTCAGGAAGATACAAAACGATCACTTTGGGCATTCCGTCCTTTTCGATCTCCTGCTCAACAAAAGCCACCGCTTCATCAACACCGTTCTTAGTCATATCCTTTCTGCTGTCATTAAGGCTCTTTAGATCTCCTGCAATCTTGGCAGCCTCAGCGGCATCCTCTTCAAGAAAAAGAGAAAGTGCCCTTGTAGCCAGATCAAGTCTTCCCGTTGCATTAAGGCAAGGACCTATGACAAATCCGTAGTGATATCCGGTCATATGATAAGCATCAAGTCCGTTTACATCAACAAGTGCTTTAAGCCCCTTATTATCCGTTTTAGGGATACGTTTCAGAGATTCTCTTACAATAACTCTGTTTTCATCTTTCAGCTCCATTACGTCGCATACAGTGGCTATACCGGCAAATATAAGTTTCTGGTAAAAAAACTCTTCTCTCTCTTCTTCAGACGGGCCACTGTCTTTACTAAGCTCCGACATAGCCTCAAGAAACTTATATGCCACCACCGCGCCGCAGATTTCCTTAAACGGATACTCTCCTTCAGATCTCTTTGGATCTATAACGGCATCAGCCGGAGGAAGTATCTCAGTTTTAGTTTCATCTTCACCCAGTTCAAAAGGAACTTCATGGTGATCTGTAACAACAACCGTCATCCCTTTTTCCCCGGCATGTGCAATCTGCTCCGCCGCTGCAATTCCGTTATCACAGGTTATTATTGTGTCAATTCCTGCGTCAAAAGCCTCATCAACTAGCTTAACACTCAGACCGTAGCCATCTTTAACTCTATCCGGAAGAACACAGTCAACATTTGCTCCAAAGAGCTTTAAGCCCGAAACTAATATGTATGAAGAGCATATTCCGTCAACATCATAGTCTCCGATAACTCTTATACTCTTATTGTCAGCGATCTTATCGAGAATTATTCTCGCTCCCTTCTCCATGTCCTGCATTTTAAAAGGATTATGTAAGATTGAAATATCGCCGCTTATGTAGGACTTAACAGTTTCTTCATTGCACTGTATATTCTCTTTTGTCCTGTCCGTAATAAGCCTGTTGGCTATAAGTCTTGCGGTTATGTTTTTTATGCGAAATTCTCGGGCCAAACCGTCAAAATCCGCCTTCTTATTTGCTATCATCCATTTTGCCATATCAAACTCCGTATATATATATTAAAAAAGGCTTATGAGTTAGTAATAAATGCTATACCGTGCTCTACGAAAAAGCGCCGTCTTGGGTGTATAGAACTACACCAAAGACGGCGCCCTTATTTATTATAATACAACATCAATTAGTTTTTTCTGACTTTTTTATGTTCATCTTCAGATCATACCATACAGGTGATGCAATGCATATTGAAGAATATGTACCGCAGATTACACCAACCATAAGAGGAAGTGCAAATGCCTTGATATCGGCAACACCGAAGATATAAAGTGCCAATACAGTGAAGAATGTTGTCAAAGATGTAAACAAGCTTCGTGTGATTGTCTGAGATACGCTCTTATTTACAAGCTCACTAAACTCTTTCTTATTGGTTGCATTGTGCTGATTTTCACGAATACGGTCAAATGTAACGATTGTATCGTTGATAGAGTAACCGATGATCGTAAGGATTACAGCAATGAATGTTGTTCCGACAGCATATCTTGAAATCGCATAAGCAACAACAACTACAAGTGCGTCATGTGCAAGTGCGATAATAGCTGCAGCGCCAAACTTGATATCCTTAAATCTGATCCAGATATAGATAAGCATAAGCACAAGTGCAAATACAAGTGACTTGACCGCATCTACTCTCATCTCACCACTGATGGTAGAGCTGATCGTCTCGGCAGCAATATTGTCATTGGTTACGCCGTACTTCTCTTCCATCAACTTATCAAATGCTTCTCTCTCCTGAACAGTAAGTGTTCCTGTCTTGAAGATGATCTGATTTGTTCCCTCTACAGCCTGAGGAAGAACTTCCTTAGCGCCTGTAGCTTCTTTGATCTGAGGAATCATCTCAGATTCAACGGTAGCAAAGTCATAAGCCTTGTCAAAAGTAACTGTTGTAGATGTACCACCTACGAAATCAAGACTGTAGTTGAATGCTCCCTTTCCCTGTGAAGCATTGACAACCATAAATACAATACCAACAGCAACAACGGCAGCAGATATAGAATAGAATATCTTTCTCTTCTGCACGAAAGGCTTTGTTGAAACAGTCTTAGCCTTTCCATAGAATACAGGATTCTGAATTCCAAGTCCGTAGAAAATTGAAGTAATCGCTCTTGTTACTACAAGTGCTGTAAACATTGAAAGAATGATACCAAGAATAAGTGTCTCAGCGAATCCCTTGATAGATCCTGTTCCGCCTACTCTCAAAACTATAGCAATAATAAGTGTTGTGATATTTCCGTCAAGGATTGATGAAAGAGCCTTGTTATATCCACTCTTTCTTGCCTCATCAACAGCTTTTCCCGCAGCAATCTCTTCTCTGATTCTCGCAAATACAAGCACGTTCGCATCAACCGCCATACCGATTGAAAGAATGATACCTGCAATTCCGGGAAGTGTAAGTGTCATCTCGAATGCTGAAAGCAGGAATACAATAAGTCCGCAATAGAATCCGAGAGCAAGTGTCGCTGAAACACCAAGCACTCTGAAAATTACGATCATAAAGAGTGCAATAAGTGCAAATCCAACAGCAGCTGCGATCAAACTTGTCTTGATGGCATTTGAACCAAGCTGTGCTCCTACAACGTTGGAACGAAGTTCCTGGAGCTGAAGTTTAAGAGATCCGACTCTGATATTTGTAGCAACTCTGTCAGCCTCTTCAAATGTAAATCCACCGCTGATAACACTCTTTCCGTCAAGGATTTCAGCCTTAACAGAAGGAACACTTATGAATCTTCCGTCATAGTAGATCGCGATAGTGTCCTGGTTATTGTTAAAAGCTTTCTTTGTTGCTTCTGCGAAAGCTTCTCCGCCTTCTTTAGTAAACTCAAGTGATACTACAGGCTCCTGCTTGCCATACTCATCAGCCTGACCTACAACCTGAGAAGATGCAACCTGATCACCTGAAAGAACGATCGATCCGTCTGCAAGAAGCTCTTCAATAGATTTGTTGAGCTGCCATCCGATAACGCCGTCCTCTTCCATAGTTACATTTCCGTCAGCATCGGTAGTGAAACCACTGTGATATGTGTAGTTCTCATTTCCATCCTTATCAAGATGACTGATGAAATAAAGGTTACCGGGCTGACCAAGTTCCTCAAGAATCTTGTTCGCATCGGAAGCTCCGGGAATCTCAATATTGATTCTGTTACTTCCCTCCTGATAAACCTGTGCTTCTGTGCTATACTGCTCAACACGTTGCTGAAGCTTGAAGATTGTGTCGTTCATGTCTTCCTTGCTGGGATTCTCATCGCCAACGACTTCATAAGTGATGCTCACACCACCGGCCAGATCAAGTCCAAGATCAACACTTGATAATGATCCGGATTTGTCTTTGCCCAATCCAAATGCTGCTGAGTAACCAATTCCAACCAAAAGAGCAAGCATAAGAATCAGAGCAGGAATCCACTTTAACTTTTTCATTATACAGTTCCTCCCATGAAATTTTTCTTATTCGGCCAACGCCGCTTTGATCATGATTGCACATTCAATACGTTTTCTCTGGAGCTCGCAACCATGCTTATATGTCGCATTGATATCTCCGTTGAAATTATATGCATTAGCAGCACAACCACCGCTGCAATAATATCTTGCAAAACACTTCTCACATTCGGGTCTGGAGTAAACATTACTCTTTTTGAACATATCCCTTATGTCATTTCTGGTTATTCCATCGAAGACATTACCCATAATAAAGTCTTCGTTTCCAACGAACTGATGGCAAGGATAAAGGTCCCCCCAAGGCGTTACACCAAGATATTCACATCCCGATCCGCAACCTGAAAGCCTCTTGGCAACACATGGACCGCCTTCAAGGTCAATATTGAAATGGAAGAAATTGAATCCTTTTCCTTCCTTATGCTTCTCGATGTAATACTTGGCAAGCTTGTCATACTCTTCGCAAATGATCGGAATATCCTCATCCTTAAATGCATACCAGTCTTCAGGTGAAGCAACTACAGGCTCTACGGATATCTGCTTAAATCCAAGCTCCGCAAGATGCTTAACATCCTCTGAGAAATCAAGGTTTGCATGAGTAAATGTTCCGCGAACGAAGTATCTGAGCTGGTGGCGACTCTCCGCAACCTTCTGATACTTGGGAACAATGTCATCATAGCAACCCTGTCCGCCTGCTCTGGGACGCATAGCGTCATTAACTTCCTTTCGTCCGTCAATGGAAAGAACTATATTGCCCATCTCCTTATTAACAAACTCAAGTATCTCATCATTTAAAAGAGTTCCGTTTGTAGTAAGTGTGAAACGGAAATTCTTGTTATATTCTTTTTCAATTGAGCGGCCGTACTCAACGAGCTTCTTGACAACTCCCCAGTTCATAAGGGGTTCGCCGCCAAAGAAATCGACTTCAAGGTTCTTCCTTCCGCCTGAATTCTTTACAAGGAAATCAAGCGCAGCCTTTCCGACCTCTTCGCTCATAAGCGCTCTTCTGCCGTGATACTCACCTTCATCCGCAAAGCAGTATTTGCATCTTAAATTGCAGTCGTGAGCCACATTCAGGCAAAGTGCCTTAACAACAGTTTCTCTATTCTGAAAATCTTCCACATATCCTTCATACACATCATCTGTAAAAAGAACCTGTGAAGCTCTCAGTTCAAGAATCTCTTCGATTCCCTCTTTTATATCCTCGGTTGAATATTTAGATGCCAGATCTGTATTTGCCAGGACACCTTTATACAACCTGTCAAGTTCGCCCGTAATAACCGTAGTCTGACCTTCGGGTGCCGCTGCAGTACCGTATGTTCTCTTAAGCTTATCCTCAATGATCTTGACAAGGTCAAAAACTACATCGTCAACAACATGTACCGATCCGCTATTAACATCCAGAACAATATTATACCCATTGTTCTTATATGCGTGAATCATAATATCTCCTGTAACCTACATACGGCGGGCAGCGACCATGGCCGCTGCCCGCCTAATTTTACTTTAATTAAACAATATTATTTGCTAAGCTGCTCACAGCTCTGATTTCCAACTGTGCATGATGTCTTGCATGCTGACTGGCATGATGTCTGGCACTCGCCGCATCCGCCCTTCTTCATTGACTCTTTAAGATTTCTTGTAATCAAAGACTTAACGTGCTTCATCGATTTTCCTCCTACTGATTGCCTCAAAATACTTATAGTTTCTGAGCCTTTTACATCGACTCAGTATATCATATATTTGTGAAATATTAAAGTGTTTCTTTTTGTTCCTTCGATAGCTCAGTGTTCACCGTCATGAGCACTTTCGTTATCCTGTTTCGCTTGATTCCTCTTGCCGTGAGAGTTATTCCGCTGTCAAGAGTGACCGTTTCGCCATAGCTTGGCAGTCTGTCGAGATTCTCTATCATAAGACCACCTATAGAATCATAATCTTCTGACGAAAGCTCGGTTCCGAGCGCATCATTGATATCAGCCAGTTTCATGTTTCCTTCTACAAGGAATTTTCTTCCGCCCACATTCTTGATAAGTTCCGCCTCATCAGAATCATATTCATCTCTGATCTCGCCGACGATTTCCTCAAGAAGATCCTCAAGTGTGATCATTCCGACCGTCGATCCGTATTCCGAAAGAACAAAAGCCACGCTCCGTGTCTTCTCTCTCATTTCCACGAGAAGATCCGACGTTTTCTTGTATTCGTATGTGTAATACGCTTTTCTTATGTGGTCTTTTACCTTGAAATTCTCTTTATCCTTGATAAGAATAAGATCTTTTACGTTGATCAAGCCTATGATATTATCCTGATCGTTGCCGTCATATACGGGAATTCTGGTGTACATATCCTCTTTGAATACCCTCATGACCTCGTTGTAATCAGCATCAGAGCTCACACAACTCATATCGATCCTGGGAATCATAATATCTTTGGCAAGCGCATCACTGAAATCAAAAAGATTAAAGATCATCTTCTTCTCATCGCTTTCAATAACGCCATCCTCATGACTTACGTCCACATATGTCTTAAGTTCATTCTCGGTTACTTTCTGCTGCTTGGTTGTATCAACTCTGAAAATCTTTAATATCGCGGTCGCGATCCCGTTGATAACACAGCTAAACGGAGCCATCAAAAACATTACCGTAGCAATAAGCGGTTCATACAAAAGTGCCATGCTCTCCGCATACGCTTTGGCTATTGTTTTGGGAACGATCTCACCGAATATCAGCACGACCAAAGTAAGTGCGCCTGTTCCGATACCTATGTAGATATTTCCCCACACATCCGTAACAAACACCGTCATAAGAGCCGAAGCACTTAAATTCACTATATTGTTACCGATAAGAATTGCCGAAAGCATCTTCTGCGGGTCGTCATATATGGCAAGAATTCGTCCCGCCTTTTTATTTCCATCATCTGCAAGCGCCTTGATCCTGACTCTGTTTATCGTCATATAGGCCGTCTCGGCAGATGAAAAGAACGCGGACAATAAAACCAATATTACCAAAGTAATTATTCTGACTATGTGAGTGTCCAATCACATTCCTCCTCTAGTCTTAAGCAAGTGGTTTGTCGTAGAAATCCCTGAATTCTTCATATCCCTGCTCAGTAAGGCTCTGCTTCTGGAACTTCTTGTTCTTGTTCATGCGAACGACAAGAACCTGCTTTCCTTCCGCTCTCTCTTTCTGTGCTTCGGATATAATATCAGCAAGTCTGTCACCCTTTATTCCTTTTTCGATAAGGTAAGCAACCTTTGTGCTTGCTCCGGGGATCTTAAATCCCTCATCCATCATTATCATGATGATTCTCTCAAATCCGATTGAGAAACCGCAGGCAGGTGTATCCTGTCCGAGGAATTTTCCGACCATCTTATCATATCTTCCGCCGCCACCGCAGCTTCCGCCGTACTGAGGCATTGATACTTCAAAGATTGTTCCTGTGTAATAGCTCATTCCACGAACAAGCGTGGGATCGAATACCATCTCAAACTGTGCTGATTTTGTTTTCTCTACGCTATCGATAATCTCGGTAAGACCTTCGCTGACCTCATCATCAAGATTATCCTTAATCTTGTCAGCAACAGCCTTAAGCGCATCTATTCCGCTCTTGTCGCCGATAAGTTCAAAAAGCTCAATGTACTTATCAACAGAGCCTGCATCATAGCCATCCTTAATAAGCTCTTCTTTTACTCCGTCAAGTCCGATCTTGTCCATCTTGTCCAGAGTTATGAATACATCATCGTATTTTTCCTCGGGAAATCCGCTGTATGCAGCCATTGCCTTAAGGATTCTTCTATCATTTATACGAATCTTGAAATCCTTAAAACCAAGATTACCAAGTGTGGTTGTTGTTGCAAGAATAAGCTCTATCTCTGCAAGATTGGACGGCTCGCCCAATATATCTATATCGCACTGCATGAACTGACGGTATCTGCCCTTCTGAGGCCTGTCAGCTCTCCATACATTTCCCATCTGAAGTGCTTTAAAAGGTGCAGGAAGCTCATTTGCATGATTCGCATAAAAACGAACAAGAGGAACCGTAAGGTCATAGCGAAGTCCTGAATCTGTAAGGTCGTTTTCTTCCTTAGCTTCAGCCAGATTAAGCTTCTCTCCTCTCTTCATAACCTTGAAAATAAGCTTCTCATTCTCTCCGCCCTGCTTGCTGTTCAAGTTTGCAAGCGACTCGACACAGGGTGTCTCTATAGAAGTGAAGCCAAATTCAGCATATGTCTTCTTGATAATTCCTATACAATAGTCTCTAAGTTGCATCTCGGAAGGAAGAATGTCCTTCATTCCGGTAACCGGTTTCTTTATCAGTGCCATACTTTACCATCCTTAATTTATAATCAAGCATAAATTTTACACTCACACAGTCCCCTTTGCAAGGAAATACTGATTAAATCAGCCTCCCAAATTACTATTATGCAAAAACTCAATAAACTGATCACGCGGCATCGGCCTTGCATAGAAAAAGCCCTGTATATGGTCGCATCCGAGCCTTATTATCTGCTTAGCCTGCTCTCCCGTTTCAACTCCTTCAGCAACGATCTCTTTTCCGAGACTCTTGATTATCTTGATCATGTTATACATTATCATATAAGAATTTTCCGATTCAAAAGCCGCCTGAACCGTGCCTTTGTCCAGTTTGAAAATCTTAACGGGCATCTCAGCCATTCTCGAAAAATTGGAATAGCCGGTTCCGAAATCATCCATAGAAAAAGTGATTCCCGCGCTCATTAGCTTATTGATATTCTGGTCAATAACCGATGTAACCCCTTTATCCCAAGTCTCCGTGATCTCCAGATTTATCCTCGAAGGTCCTATATTATATTTTTTCAGTGTCCCAAGAACATTCTCTGCAAGATTGGTCTGAATACAGTCAACTACCGAAAGATTGACTTCAACATATTCAAGGCCGTAACTTATAGCCTTGGTATTTGCAAGCATATCACATACCGAAGCCAGCACAAATCTGTCTATTCCAAGCACCATGCCGTTCTTCTCGGCTATAGGCATAAACACCGCAGGAGAAATATAGCCGGATCTCGGGTCATTAAGCCTGATAAGCGCCTCACAGGAAGAAAACTTTCCCGTACCCGGCGAATATATAGGCTGATAATAAACTTCCAGCAATCCGCTATCAACCGCATGTCTTACCAGATTTCCAATCTTTTTATCATATTCGATATGCTTTAAATTAAGATCCGATACTCTGAGCACATATCTGCTTTCCCTCGAAAGCGCTTTGTACATCATGCTGCTGACCTCATCAAAACGGTCTATTGACTTTACATCATCGGGAAATCCGATTGCGCTTGTACTTACATCAAATCCCACCTTGAGGTCTCTTAGCTTGAAGTTATCCTTAAATCCGACTTTTATAGTATCTGAAAGCTTATCTATAATGTCAGATCCCGATTGCACATTTGGTATCAGCAGGGCAAAAAAGCCGTCTCTTGGCAAAAAAACTTCCACATCCTGCGCAGTCTTTTTCAAATAATCCGTCATTTGTCTCAAAAGATCCGACGCAGCCTCCACCGATTCACTCCCAAGCATTATCAGAAGTTTATCAACTCTTATCTCCAAAAGAGTAAAAGTCTTTTTCTGGATAAGTTTGGTATAAACAGCAAAATTAAGCGCATTCTTTGTTCCGATTCCCGACATTCTGTCGACGAACTCACTTGGATTCTGAAAGGTAAAAACACATAACAAAAGAGATAATGCAACACAAAATCCAAATACCGTTCCAAGCTTGAACACCACACGCATGGGAAAGCCAAGCAGCATCAGAATAAAATAGGTATAAATTGCCACCGTCTTTTCACTTGTCAGGATTCTTTTATATTTCACGATAAGATATAACGCAAAGATGAGATAAAGCACAATTCCAATATTTACCAATATATTATTCGGGAAAAAGTAGACAATCTCGCCATTTCCATCGAAATAATAAAAGAATTCGGTAAATAACCCCGATAGAAGTATCAAAGTTGTAAAAGCCGAAGGAACTATGATCACAAGCTTTTTCCAAAACTTATTCTGTTGTATTCCGAAAATAGCCATCAGGTAGATTATGGAAAAGAATCCCATAAGATACGACATCACTTTTTCAAAAATAACAACAAGACAGTTCATATCATAGGATAATAATTCCCGCAGCGCCTTATCGTCTATCCACAATACATGTATGAGTCCCATCACATTCAGCAAAGTTGCAACGATAATAAGTCTGCCAAAAATACGACTCTGCTTACCGTAAGAGAACTCCCCCACTAAATGTATGACTATGATGACCGCCATCAGCACTAGTGCCGATATCGATATGCAAACATCATAATTGTTTGGATCGGTTAAAATTTCCATCAGTACCCCTTTTCAAAATACTCATCAATCCTGTCCACATATGAATTGTCTGTCACAGGTCTGCCCATATAATCACCGATCAGATAATCACATCCCAGTTCCTCTGCTATATCCTTATCCTCCGGGGTATCCACACCCGAAGCACACACGAAAAGGCTGATATCATGGAACATATTCACAAGCCCGCTTATCACGTTCATCATACGCTTCGAACTCCCCGCCATCCTTATAAAACTCTTTGCAAAATTTATCTGCATAACGGGAAGTGCCATTATTCTCTCGATATTTCCATATCCGATTCCATAATCATCAACTATAATGCTGACATTCAGCTCCTTTAACATCTTAAGATTTCTCTCAGCGATACTGTTCATCGTCGTAATAGCCGTCTCAGTCATCTTTATACTTATCCAGGATCCCTCAACTTTTTCTTCTTTAAGCAAAATCTTAAACTTTCTGAAAAAATCACTTTTTGAAACTTCTCCCTGTGACATTGGGACAATTGCCCTGTATTTCCCGTTTTTGTCACCGGCATTCCAAAAAGAAAGCGACCTCAGTACACTTTTAAGAACATATTCATCAATATCCATTATTGTCTGAGTTGCTCTGGAATCCTCTATATGTTTTCTCACATCAACTTCTTTTCCATCGTCGCTGTAAATATAACAAACAGCTTCGGCGGTATAATCAATCCTGTAAATTTTTGAAAGAATAGGCTGAAACTTGACCACAGCCTTCTTTTCCTCAATATTCTTCTTTGCAAGGATCTCATAGTCATATGCGCCAAGTCTTTCCGCAAAACTGATCTTACCTGTATCGATGATCACATCCGACCACTGCGACATATCCTCTGTCAGGAATTCAATCTTTGTCATAAGCTCCGCAAGGCTTTCAAACCTGTCCGGATAGCTCATAAGAAAGCAGTGACACTCTGCCTTTATGGTCATGTCCATATAACTCCACGGCTCGCATACTCTGCGCGAGATCTTGCCCATCAAGGCTTCAGCTTTTTTTACATCGGTTGTATTCACCGATATCGCAAATATATTATCGCTGTATCTATAAACATAAGTAACGACATTAAGTTCCTTTTTCCCTGCCTTTTTAAGATATTCGGCAATTGTTTTGATAACGCCGTCCGTCTGTGAATTACCTATCTCGGAACTAAGCGCCCTCACATTATCGATAGTAATAAAAACAATGAAATGCGGAGTTTTCTTCTTTATCTTAAGCCCGATTGCTTCAAAAAAAGCTCTGCGGTTGAGCACGTTTATCTTGCCATCGACCATCTCGCTGGGATTTTGAAGTGTGATAAATACCAGGGTTATGCTTATAGTGGTAAGGAAATTCTCAATAAGAAGTTGTGGAAAACGATATTGCAGGTAAATCCCCATAGCCACAAATACTACATGAGTCAGGATAATTATCTTCGTTTTCTTTCTCATCAAATTGCCGTACTTAAGTGTAAGTGCGACTCCGTATAACATGTAATATATGGCGATCACATAAAAAGCGACTATAAAATTCCCCCTGTGATACAACCCGTTCTCATCATAGCTAAACAGCATCGGACTGAATAAATTTGAAATAACCATCAAAAATCCGATAACATACCCAAGATATACTACAAAAAAGCCTTTTATTGATTTCGTGTCGTAAAATATATCAAGCACAGCCATAATGTAAAGCAGATAACAGATGCCCGAACCCAAATGCGATATAAAATAACAGCTTCCGCATAGCATCTCCGCATAGTGATACCAGGCACCGTTATACGGATTCATTTGCAGAAAAGTCTCTATTCTTTCAAAAAAGGTTGCAAGAAAAGCAGCAAAAACAAGCATCGAATAGACTTTCTCCCTTGAAGAAGGAACTCTTTTTCTTGACAGAGAGATTATTCCTATCGTTGCCAATATAAAAAGCGCACATGAGTCAAAATAAAAATTATATTGCATGCAAAGCTCCGCAACCGTTATAAACCCAAACTATATCCGACAATACTATTATACGTCAAATTGTAATATTTTCATACGATATACAATAATCACCCTAATTTTCTCATGTAATATGAGCCTGTCTGTGTAATAAGTCCTTTGCCGCACATATCAAACAATTGCTTCAAAAGTTCCGGAACCGCAATATCTATTCCTTTAACACTGAGTTTGTCAGATATATAGGAAAAAGACACAGGAACTACATCAAGTATCTCGAGTATGGCATTTTCAATTAAGGATATACTTCGTATTTCACGGCCGATCTCAGCTTCCTCTTTTCTGTAATTCCAGGATGCAAGCCTTTCAATCACATCATCGACATCCAGTACCACCCCAGCCCCCTGATTGATAAGGCGGTTGCATCCATCACTAAGTCTGTCCGTCACCCTTCCGGGAACCGCGAGTACTTCCCTTCCCTGTTCAAGGGCTGTATCCACCGTTATCTGTGTTCCCGAATGAAGCCTTGCTTCTACAACAACCACTATATCTGACAGTGCGCTTATTATCCTGTTTCTCATAGGGAAAAAAGAAGCTTTCGGCATTGTACCCGGAGCATATTCCGAGATGATACCGCCATTCATGCCAAGTTCCTCGTATATCTCCCGATTCTCATCAGGATAACAGATATCCGCTCCGCACCCTACAACCGCGTATGACTTTCCGCCTGCGCATATGGCAGCCTTCTGACTTACTCCGTCAACTCCCCTAGCCATTCCGCTTATCACCTTAACTCCGGACAGCGCAAGCCCTCTTCCGAGCTGTCTTGCCATATATCTGCCGTACTCGGAACACAGTCTCGCACCTATTATGGCAACAGACGGCCCATCCTCCCCGGGAAGCTCTCCTTTTACATATATTGCAAACGGCGGATTGGGGATATTTTTAAGTTTTTCGGGAAATTCAGGATCTATCCTCGAGATAAATCTTATTCCGCTGTCCTCAAGTTTCTTTTTCTCCGCAGCAAAATCCCACTTTTCCCTTGCTTCAAGCACTGATGTGACCTGCTTTGGCTTAAGGATCTTTTTTAGCTCCGCTTCCCCCATTTCATATACTTCTCTGCATGTTCTTCCTCCGCACAAAAGCCTGTCTGTAGAGGCTATTCCTATGCCCGGAATATTAAAAAGCCAATGGGCATACTCATTTTCCGTTATCTTCGCCTCTGCTGCCTTCATTAGTTTTCCTCCTGTCTCCAATATTTTCCGTCTGTCATCCTGTAGCTGACAGCCTCCATAAGATGTATTTCTTTTATCATTTCGGATCCGTCCAAATCCGCTATCGTCCTCGCCAGCCTTAGAACCTTATGGTAGGCTCTTGCACTTAAGTCCATTGAACAAAAAACTCTTTCCAAAAAAGCTTTTTCTTTCATTCCGAGTACGCAGTATTTCCTGATATCCGAGGGTGTCATCTCGGAATTGTACCTAAGATCCGTCCCTTTAAATCTCTCTTCCTGTTTCTTCCTTGCGGAAAGAACTCTTTTTCTCATAATCTCACTTGATTCGTTGCATTTTTCGCTCCTTCCCGAAAGGTCTGAAATATCAACCTTGGGCGCCTCTATGCAGATATCTATTCTGTCAAGGATTGGTCCGGATATTCGCCCAAGATACCTTCTTATCTCATTTGAAGTGCATTTACACTTGTTTCTGTCGGGATAGTAACCGCACGGGCATGGATTAAGTGCGCCAACAAGCTGGAAGTCTGAAGGATATGTGAAAGTCCCCCTGTTCCTGACTATATGGACATTTCTGTCCTCAATCGGCTGTCTTAGCATATCAAGTTTGGTTCTTGGGAATTCAGGCATTTCATCGAGAAAGAGAATGCCTCTGTGAGCCAGAGAAATGGCGCCCGGTCTTGGAATTGTTCCGCCTCCAACTAAAGATGCTTCGGTTATAAGATGATGTGGGCTTACAAAAGGCCTCTTTGTTATTAGTGCCTTGTTATCTCCCATCATTCCCGCAACCGAATAAATAGTTGAAACTTCTATGCTTTCTTCAAGAGAAAGCCTCGGCAATATAGTCGGAATGCGCTTTGCCACCATACTTTTTCCCGAACCCGGAGGTCCGACGATCAGTATGTGATGAAAACCCGCAGCCGCAACCATCGCCGCTCTTTTTACTGCAGATTGCCCATTTATATCGGCGAAATCTACAGTTTCTTTTTCCTCTTCATCTTCCGAAAAAAGCTTACTAAGATCAACCTTTGTAGGCTCTATAAGTTCATCTCTTTCATTATTATCCGATGAAAGATACATTATGACTTCCTGAAGCGATGAGACTCCGACAATCTTCATATCGCTTACAACCGCGCCCTCCCTGGCATTTTCCTTTGGAAGAATGACTGTTTTATAGCCTGATTCTTTAGCTTTGGTGACTATGGGAAGGACTCCCTTTACTTCTTTGATCTCTCCGTCAAGACCGACCTCTCCGATCACAACCGTTTCACTTGTAGACTCTGGCTTTATCTCGCCTATCGCCTCCAATATTCCGACTGCAAGCGGCAGATCGACCACAACTCCTTCTTTCTTAATATCTGCCGGAGAAAGATTTACCGTTATCTTGGATGCAGGAATTTTAATGCCGGCGTTCTTTAGGGCAACCTTTACTCTGTCCCCCGATTCTCTGACATCGCCACTCATGAATCCCACCATGTTGAATCCGGGTAAACCGGAAGATACATCCACTTCAATCTGCATCAGGTAGGAAATGATCCCCCTGACGCCACCGGATGTAATAGAACTGTACATATTTTCCTCTTTTCTGATTTGAGCATAAACAAAAAACAGACCTGCTGATTATATAGCAGGTCTGCATATAAAGTCTTTAAGACTTTCTTAGAATTTTCTTAAGATTCTTTGTAGTTATTATCTGAGCATCTTATTCTGCATTGTTTCAGGATCCTGAGCAAACTGAAGAGCAACCTCTCTTGTGATCTTCTGTTGTCTGTAAAGTTCGATGATAGCCTCATCCATGGTTATCATTCCCTGTTTCCTGTAAGTCTGCATATAAGTTATAAGCTGATGAGATTTGCCCTCACGAATAAGGTTTCTCACAGCACTGTTTACATGAAGAACTTCAAATGCGGCAAGTCTTGACGAATCATCGGCAGCAGGCAAAAGCTGCTGTGAAATGATAGCCTCAAGCACGCTCGCAAGCTGTATTCTTATCTGCTGTTGCTGATGAGAAGGGAAAACATCTATAAGTCTGTCCACTGTATTGGTCGATCCGATCGTATGAACAGTAGATAGCACAAGGTGTCCTGTCTCTGCCGCTGTTATCGCAGTACTTATAGTCTCAAGATCTCTCATTTCTCCGACAAGAATAACATCGGGATCTTCTCTAAGCGCCGCTCTCAAAGCGTTGGCATATGAGTCTGAATCAGTTCCGATTTCTCTCTGATTTACAATCGACAATCTGTGCTGATAAGTAAACTCAATGGGATCCTCAAGTGTTATGACATGAGCTTCCCTATTGTTGTTTATCATGTCAATTATGGAAGCAAGTGTCGTAGACTTACCGCTTCCTGTAGGTCCCGTAACCAGTACCAGACCTCTCTTTTTCTTATAAAGATCTATGACCGTCTCAGGTATACCAAGGCTCTCTGCAGTAGGAATCTCTGTCGCAACAACTCTGAAAGCCATTGCTATAGATCCTCTTTGCTTAAAGATATTAAGTCTGAATCGTCCCACACCCATAATCGCAAAAGACAGATCGTGCTGGCCGTTCTCTTCAAGCAATTGCTTCTGTTTATCATTTGTAACTTCGTGTGCGATCTCCTGAGTATCATTCGGCATCATTTTCCCATAGCTTTCCATCGCTATGAGCTTACCGTTAAGTCTCATCTTAGGCGGTAGACCTACCGTAATATGAACGTCCGAAGCACCTTTTAACTTTGCTTCCTTCAGGATTTCTTCAATTTTAGACATATACTTCCATCCCTGTTCTGAAAAATTCTATTTGTGCAAAAAGCACTCAGCATAATACAAGCCTTCACACATACTCCGGCTCTTCCACGGTGATCCCGAGACCTTTGATCTTGGACAGATCCATCATATATCTGTTATCCATAGTCTTCATAATATCAATTATCTCAATATCGCCGTACGCTCTTCTGTTAGAAAGATCAATAATGCTGTTATCTTTAAAGCTCAAAATAGTGGGGCGAAGGAAATCAAGATCGTTTGTCTTGATGACCAATGCCTTCTCACCGGTATTAAGCTCAACACTGACTCCCGGAACAAGAATATTAAGTGAATCGACAAGCGCCTGAACAACCTTAGGATCAAAAACATCGTTTCTCTGCATCATTCTTTTTATAACAAGAACTTCAGAGATAGGCGCATCATCCACTCTCGCAGCCGTTTCCTTGTCAAATATTCCCGCAACTATAAGTACCCTTGCGGAAAGAAGTGTCTTGGAAACATCAACTTCATTGCCTTTCACATAATCCAGCAGTGCCTTTCTGGCCTGATTACACGCTCTTTTCACATTAGGTAAAGAAGAAAACGCATCATCAATAATAGGATATCCTGCCATCTCATGTGCATCTATCGTATTTATCTCTTCAGATGTGCATTTAAGCTTGGACTGAAGGTCAAATGAAAGTGTCAGCTTTCCTATATCATGTATGACACCTGCCATAACAGCTTCATTCTGCTCAGCAAGTGACGCTCCGAGCGAATGAGTGATCATCGCCGCAATTATTCCGACATTCAGGCTATGCTTATAAATATAATCTTCCGTACTCCTAAGTCCCTGCTGGAATGTAATCTTCTTTTTGAGATTACCATAGCTCTTTATGATCTGAGCGCAGATATTAGGAAACTTCTCCTGTCTGTGTGTCTTGACGATACGTCCAAGTTCTTCCATGATCTCGTGATACATGACCGTCTGAAAACGCTCGAATTCTATGTCTTCCTGAGTCATAGGCGGAACAGGCTCTGCAGGCTCCAGAATAAAAACTCCCATAAGCCCGAAGTTTCTTATATTCTCGATACTCTGTTCATCTTTAAGAACATGAGCCCTGTCGTATAAAAGTGCTCCTTTTCTACTGTATATTGGTCTTGCAAGTCTCATCCCCGGTCTCAGTTCATCACACTTAATAAAAAGCATGGTAAAAATATCCTCCCTATATACAAAGCCTAACACCCCAATTTATACTCTAATTATCGCGCTATTGTGCGTAAAAATCAATAAATAAAAGCTTATGTTAATTCATCTAAAGTATTGCCGTAAGACGAAAGAAACTCATTTACAAAATCAAGTACCTCGGGGCATTCCATATACAAGCTCCTTACTGCCTTCTCAGTACTCTCTTTGGCCGTTCTGAACTCATTGTTTCCGGCACTCGTCTCTGCCATACACTTAATAAGTGCCGAAAGTTTATCGGCAGCTTTAACTAGTTTTCTCATATAGCGCTCATCTTCACTGTCTTCAGCCTTAAATACCTCTTCAAAAGCAGGTCTGAGGTCATCGGGAAGTTTCTCAAGCAGCTTATCGTCTGCAATTGCCTCCACCTGCTTATATGCTTCTTTTAATTCCTTATTGTAATATTTTACGGGAGTCGGCATATCTCCTGTGATAATCTCGGACGCATCGTGATAAAGCCCCACAAGAGCAGCTTTATTGGCATCAAGATGTCTTCCGTATCTTGTATTACCTATAACACAAAGAGCATGGGCTATCATGGCAACTTCCATGCAGTGTTCACACAGATTCTCCTGCCTTGTATTTCTCATAAGTGCCCATCTGTCGATGTATTTCATTCTTGAAATAAGTGCAAAAAAATTGTAATTCATCGTTTGACCCCCAATATACATCTAAGTTTTATAACAATCCGAGTGCCAAAACACTATTTGACACCCGGATGGTAATCTTAATTAGTCGAAAACTCTATCTTGACAGTTGAATGTTGGGCATCAAATAACATCTGAGCCTTTTCCTTGTCACTTTCACTTTTTGCTGCAGGCATATAGGATATATCAAGTCTTGTATCTCCATCAAAATTAGGGAACGCATCAAGCGTTGCGATACACTCGTCTGTATACCATATAAACGCAGTATTATCATCAGTTTTAACTTCAGGTTCTCCGTAATAATTTATAAATAATTCCTTGTATTTAGCAAGTCTGTCTGCCCCGTTTTCATCATGCAAAGTAACATACATAAGTCCTCCATCATCCGAGTAAAAGAGATTAACCATAGAAAAATCTTCTTCTCCCTTGCAATCCGAGTAAACAAGCATATCGCCGTTTGATTGGCTAAGAACGCTACTCATGTTAGATTTCTCACCATCTGTAAATCCAAGATCTTTTACAGAAATATTTTTTGAAGTATTCCAATTTGCGTCAATAAACAAAAAGGGATAATCGGAATTAGCCTTCTCAGGTCTTTCTGCTTTTATTTCCTCTACAGATGCTTCAGCAACCGATTCGTCCACTGATACTTCAACAGGTGCTTCAACCACTACTTCACTTGAAGCCTCAATTGCAGCCTCTACTGTGTTATCAATTGATATCTCCTGTGAGCTCTCGTTTCCCGCAAGCTCCTTTGATGCACCGGGTGTGCATCCTGTCAAAACTGCAGCAAAAAGAACAGCCGCAATCAACTCTTTCCTTTTCATAATGTTCTCCTTTTATAACTTTCTTAATGTTTTTATTCAATAGGAATTTCTATTGAATAATAAAATCCGCCATCACCGTATTGCACACATCCAGCCCTTTGGTTGTAAGGCAAAGATGCTCATGGCCTGTTTTTTCTTCTACAAAACGTCGCAGTAATCCCCATTCTGCGTACTTACAAATTACTTCAGAATAAACTTCTTCTATTTTTTTACCAAAAAGAGTTTCAAATTCGACAAGGTCAACGCCTGTCGTAAGGCGAAGTCCCAAGAACATAAACTCTTCCATACGATCTTCAAGTGTCAGTTTCTCAACATTCTCTCTTACTCCGGCATAAGAACCTTTTGCCAAAAAGCAAGATATGTAATCATCTGTATTTCTCTTGTTGGTCCACCTTACATCATCCACCATTGAGGCCGCTCCAAGTCCCAATCCTAGGTAATTTCCTCTTTTCCAATAGACTTTGTTGTGTTCACACTCAAATCCGTCTTTGGCGTAATTAGATATCTCATACCTGTGATATCCATAGCCCTGCAAAATCTCAGCTGTTTCGTGGTACATAGCCCTGTCCGCTTCCTCATCCGGAAGATCGAGATCCATGTCATAAAAAGGAGTTCCCTCCTCCACAATAAGACTGTAAGCCGATATATGCTCCGGATCAAGCGAAACTGCTTTCTTGACGGTACTTAAATACGACTTAAGGCTCTGCCCGGGAAGCGCGCTCATGATATCAAGGTTTATATTGGTAAAACCTGCATTTCTCGCATCTTCGTAGGTCTTTTGCGCCGTCGCGCAGTTGTGTATCCTGCCGATTCTTTTAAGCTCATCGTCGTTAAAAGACTGCACTCCCATGCTGAGCCTGTTGAAACCAGCTTCTTTATATCTTTTCATCTTGTCAAAAGAAGCTGTTCCCGGGTTCAGTTCAATACTTATCTCCGCGTCACCGGCAAGATTGTAATTATCTCTTATATCCGATAAAATGCCGCAGATATAGTTCTCATTTGGAAAAGAAGGTGTCCCTCCACCGAAGAACACCGTTTTAACCATGCTGTCACTATAATCTTCTGCGCTTCTTATGATTTCCTGCGAAAGTGCTTCAAAATATGCCTTCATGACATCTTCATTTGCACTGAATGACAAAAAGTCACAATACAGGCACTTCCGCACACAAAAAGGTATATGTACGTATAAAGAAAGATCTTTATTCATCTATACCGCCTTTTCAGTCTGTGCTGTCAAGTTTAAGTACACTGAGGAATGCTGCCTGCGGAACTTCAACGTTACCGATCTGACGCATTTTCTTTTTACCCTCTTTCTGTTTCTCAAGAAGTTTCTTCTTACGGGATATATCACCACCGTAGCACTTTGCAAGGACATCTTTTCTGTAAGCTTTTACCGTCTCTCTTGCGATAATCTTACCGCCAACGGCTGCCTGAATAGGCACTTCGAAAAGGTGTCTCGGAATCTCTTCCTTGAGCTTCTCGCACATCTTGCGTCCGCGCTCGTAAGCACCGTCTTTGTGCACGATAAATGAAAGAGCATCAACCTCTTCTCTGTTGATGAGAATATCAAGTTTAACAAGATCGGATCTCTCATATCCCTTGAGCTCATAGTCAAACGAAGCATAACCTCTTGATCTTGACTTAAGTGCATCAAAGAAATCATAGATTATCTCATTGAGTGGAAGCTCATATTTGAGTATTGCTCTTGTCTGCTCGATATAATCGGTACTTATGTATTTGCCTCGTCTCTCCTGACAAAGCTGCATGATAGCACCGACATAATCGGTAGTCACCATGATCTCGCCATTTACCATAGGTTCTTCCATATATTCGATCTCTGTAGGATCGGGAAGATTGGAAGGATTGGTCAGATCAAAGACTGTTCCGTCATTCTTGTGCACCTTATATACAACGCCGGGCGCTGTTGTCACAAGGTTAAGGTCATACTCTCTCTCAAGTCTCTCCTGAATTACTTCAAGGTGCAAAAGTCCCAAAAATCCCGCTCTGAATCCAAATCCGAGAGCTTGTGATGTCTCGGGCTCATAGAAAAGAGATGCATCGTTGAGCTGCAATTTTTCCAGAGCGTCTCTAAGGTCTGAGTAGTGCGCTGAATCTGCGGGATAAAGGCCGCAGTAAACCATAGGCATAACCTTCTTATATCCGGGAAGTGCCTCTGCGCAAGGTTTTGTAGAATCAGTTACCGTATCGCCGACTCTTGTGTCCTGAATATTCTTAATGGATGCCGTGAAATATCCGACATCGCCCGCTGTAAGTTCGTCGTTCGGAATAAATCTTCCGGGTCCGAAATAGCCCACCTCAACGACATCAGATTCTGCACCTGTAGCCATAAAGCGAACTTTCATACCCTTTTTAAGAACACCGTCTCTTACTCTTACAAATACGATAACTCCTCTGTAAGAATCATAGATGCTGTCAAATATCAAAGCTGTAAGAGGCTTGTCTGCGTCTCCCGTAGGAGCAGGGATCTTATTAACGACAGCCTCAAGAACTTCCTCAATTCCTATTCCGTTCTTCGCGGAAATAAGAGGTGCGTCCTGAGCTTCTATGCCTATAACATCCTCTATCTCGTCCTTTACTTCCTGCGGCTGTGCGCTGGGAAGATCTATCTTATTGATAACCGGAAAAACATCGAGATCATGATCAAGTGCCATATACACATTTGCAAGAGTCTGCGCCTCGACACCCTGTGTGGCGTCTACTACAAGAATAGCTCCGTCACATGCGGCAAGGCTTCGCGAAACCTCATATCCAAAGTCAACATGACCGGGAGTATCTATCATATTAAAGGTATACTCCTCTCCGTCCTTAGCCTTATAGATCATTCTGACAGCCTGTGACTTTATGGTAATCCCTCTTTCTCTCTCAATGTCCATATTGTCGAGAACCTGATTCTGCATCTCTCTGCTTGTGAGAACACCTGTCTTCTCTATCATCCTGTCTGCAAGAGTAGATTTACCGTGATCGATATGTGCAACTATACAAAAATTTCTTATTTTACTCTGGTCCACAAAACTACCTCTATTCATCATCTAATTTCCATGCATCACCATATGATACCATGATAATAGCCAAAAATCTATTGACAGTTTCTTGAATTTCATCTAATATATTTACCGTATGTAGCATTAACTGTCCGTGTCCGGCTTAATGCGCACACGAACTTACAAATAATAATCATATTATTTTCGGAGGTAACTATGGCAAATATTAAATCCGCCAAGAAAAGAGTTTTAGTTAATAAGAAAAAAGCAGAAAGAAATCAGATGATCAAGTCAGCAGTTAAGACTGAGATCAAGAAAGTTAGAACTGCTATCGAGGCAGGTAACAAGGATGAGGCTGCTAAGGCTCTTCTCGCTGCTACATCTGCAATCGATAAGGCTGAGTCAAAGGGCGTTTTCAAGAAGAACACAGCTTCAAGAAAAGTTTCTCGTCTTGCTCAGGCCGTAAACAAAATGGCTTAATAATTTTTAAATGTGTATATAATAAAACCTCATGTCTTCTCACCGGCATGAGGTTTTTTATTGCTTTTAACTATTCTTTTATTTCTTTCTGATGTTTGAAACTTTCTCTTTTATCTCTTCAAGACTGAGCTTAAACTTCTCAGATACCATGCTCGGGTTACCCTGAATAGTCTTTTCTCTGTACCATTCAAAAAATCCTTTTATGGGCTCCGGAGTAAGTTTAGACATAAGAATACGGTATTTTGCATACAGTTCGGATATTTCATCCTTCACATCATTTACATAACCTGAAGGATTTACATTTATCTTTTCCCTTATCTTCTTAAAAGAGCTTTCAAGTGTCGCACTGAGCGCATCCACTCTAGTCTCTATTCCGCCCTTCACATTCTCGCTCTTGGATGTAACAAGTGCATCAAGTCTTTTTTGCATCTTTCTCATCTCGTCCTTAGCCTTTTCCATGTAGATAAGAACGTCTCTAAGATCGATGGCAGTCTTAAATGCTATCATAAAATCTCCGCCTATGCAGAAAGTTACTATCAAAGTAAGAACAGAAAGTACATGATAGGGAATCGCACGCACCATATGTTCAATGGGAATCTGCAAAAAATGAGAAAATACAACGGTAAGAACTCCCCAAAACAACGTAGATTCAAGGCAGATATGACCCTTAAAATTAAAAGGCTTATGAGAATAATCCCAGTATCTCACTTTGAAAAGAGCTTCCATTGTAACACCGGTAATATACTCAAGCGCGGTTGCACCTATACATCCTGCCACATATACCAAGAGCAGATTTCCGTAAAAAGGTTTTGATACCACAAGCATCATCACGCCGCCGCATCCGTATAACGGCAAAAAGGGGCCTCTCATAAAGCCCCTGTTTACCGGTTTCTTCTCCAAGATAGAGACATATGCAGATTCAAAACACCAACCAAAAAAACTGTAAAAATAAAACAGAAATAACCACTGTATGGGTAGATATTCGAACATTATGCTCTCCTGTTATTGCTATATTATTGCTGTGGATTGGAGAAATCAATCACAGGATACTCGGGAGCCTCCGTCTTCTCTATGGCAATAGCCTCAAGAACAGGGCCTTCTCCGTTGTACTCGGGAACAAATTTCCTTGTAACTTTCGCTGTCACAAGCACCCATTCTTTCTCTGTAAGAGTATCCACCTTGTCATAGTCGCAGGCAAATCCGAGAAACTGCATATCCTCAGCGCAACAAGTCATTGCCATTCTTCCCGGAACAAATCTGTTCTTAGGAAATTCAGGCGGAACAAGTACCATTGCCTTAAACTTGATGTTCTTCCCTTCATATCTGTCGACATGTTCGAGAGCATCAAGATAGAACATTCCGTATCCGAAATTGTTGAGTTCTATCGGATCTGCATTAAGATCAAAAGGAAGATCCTCATCAAGTGTAACATCAACCTCACCGTTCATATCTTCAAATATGATATCCGCTTTCTGGTTGATTGCTTTTACATTTCTTTTAAATGAAGCAAGGTCTTTTAATCCATCGCATCTGTTGAACAGGATAAGATCCGAACCGCGAAGCTGCTCTGCAAGCAGTGATTTCATATTATTGAAATACAACTCAAAATTAGAGGCATCTATCACAGTGATCTGCTGTTCAAGTTTCCACATAACGGGAAGTTTCAGATTCTTGAAATTCCACATGCCGTTGTACTCGATAAGAATACGCTCCGGATTATACTTTGCATCAAGTTTTACAAGATTATCGGGATTAAACTCCTCTTCGTCTTCTATCTTTTCAATAATAGTATTTGTAGACTTAAGAAGTTTCTCTTCATAATCATTTTCGCCCTCTTCACAGACAATAAGAAGTGTCTTTCCGCCGGTCCTGAAATAAGGCTGAGCTATTGTATAACGAAAGAAATCAGTCTTTCCGCTGTCAAGAAATCCATTGATAATATATACCGGTTTCAATTTCTCTCTCCTTATCATAATTTACGGAAAAGCTGCTCAAGCTTATCTTCGTTGAGTTTTGAACCTATTACGCAGATTTTTCCTGTTACATCGGGATTACCGTTTCTAACATCAGCTTCACCGGGAACATAGTCAAATTCAATCCATGTTCCGTCCGCTGCGGGAACAACTCCCTTAGAACGAAGAACAATTCCGTAATCAGAATCTTCGTCAAGCTTTTCAAGCATTCCTTTAATCTCTTCAACAGTGTATTTAACAGGAGTTTCCATTCCCCAGCTTGTAAATACTTCATGTGCCGCATGATCGTGGTCATGTCCGTGGCAGCAACAATGATCGTGTTCATCTTCATCATCGTCGTCATGATGGTGGTGGTGACAGCAGTGATCGTGCTCATCTTCATCATCATCGTCATGATGGTGGTGGCAGCAATGCTCATGCTCGTCTTCATCATCGTCGTGATGGTGGTGGCAGCAATGCTCATGCTCATCTTCATCATCGTCGTGATGGTGGTGGCAGCAATGCTCATGCTCATCCTCATCGTCGTCGTGATGATGGTGACAACAATGTTCATGCTCATCCTCATCGTCATCATCGTGGTGTGCTCTGTATACTACAGTGCCATCTTCATTCACCTCTTTATGGCTTCCGTGATGATGATGGTGATGATGTTCCTGTTCTTCTTCCATTACAAGCTTAAGGAGCTCAGCTTCGAGATCGCTGTTTCCTTCGAATGTATCAAGGATCTCTTTTCCTGTTATCTCATCAAGAGGAGTGGTTATAATAGTAGCCTTTTCATTATGGCTGCGAATAAGCTTAACTGCTTCCTCGATCTTCTTCTGATCCGCTTTATCTGTTCTTGTAAGAATGATGGTTCCGGCATTTTCAATCTGATTGATGAAGAACTCACCGAAATTCTTTATATAAACCTTAGCCTTAGATACGTCAACAACAGTAACCGCACTGTTAAGTTCCATATTGTCGTCTGAATCCGCGATATTCTGGATTGCTCTCATTACATCCGAAAGTTTACCTACTCCCGAAGGCTCGATAAGAACTCTCTCAGGGGCATATGTAGTCATAACTTCCTTAAGAGATGTCTCGAAATCTCCGACAAGTGAACAGCAGATACAACCTGAGTTCATCTCTGTTATCTCTATTCCCGACTCCTTCAAAAATCCGCCGTCGATACCAATTTCACCGAACTCATTCTCAATAAGTACGACTTTGGTTCCGTTAAGCGCTTCCTTGAGAAGTTTCTTTATAAGGGTAGTCTTTCCCGCACCCAAAAATCCTGATATAATATCAATCTTTGTCATTTGTACTCCATTCCGCACATGTTAGTCTGTGCTACATCTACTACAACAAAGTATATTCTATTAACACAGTATCAAAATGTCAAGGAATCGCCGTTTCACTGATATCGCCGTTTTCGACGTCATCTCCCTCTTTTTCCTCATTTTCGGAATGTTGTTCATCCTCATCTTCGGGCACTTTGGTATCATCGGATAATTCGTCTTTTTTCACTTCATCTGTTTCATTTACTTCACTGTCAGATACTTCTTTATCTCCGGCATTTTCGTCGTCTGTTTTGTCCGAGTTTTCCTCGCTTAAAGCCTGTACATCCACACTCTGCGAATTTAATTCCTCTTTTATAGGTTCAGAAAGATTGGACGTATTATTCGTGTTATCCGCAATCTCTTCTTTTTCCTCATCTTTTCCCCCATCTTCTTCATAACTTTTCATTTCTTCAAGACGGGAATTTATATCATCTAAATTGATATCAAGATTTACGATAGGAGCTTTGATGGCTTTTGTAGCTATACTGTTTCTTGACCTGAGCGCTCCGGATGATTTTATCGCAGGAACAGTAGAGTTATATCCGGAATATCTGCCATTAAATTTAATATGTGCCGAGACAACCTGACCGTGCGCAAAGCCGCAAGAAGGTGAATAGCCTTCAACAGTGCTCTCATTTTTATTACACACAAGTACAGTATCGGTTATAACTCTTTCAACTCTTCCGTTTCTGTCTCTTGCTTCCTCCAAAGAATACACGGTTTCTTCATGTCTTGCGTGAGTATCGTTAAATCGCGCTCCACAGTATTTACACTCATAGGAATAAACCGGTGTTCCGTCATGATAATCTTTTACATGACCGCGATTTCTTGTATCTTTGGTCGTACTGATTATATAAGTATTTACTGTTCTGTAGCATGCGTCGCTGTGCCTGTGATAAACAGGAGTCGTGAAGCATCCGCCGTATCTGTCTGTTGCAACAAGATTATCACCGCAATTCTGACCTCTTCCGTCCTTGTGATAATGATAGTCATATTCGATACTTGCCGCGGTATCACCCGAATCAACGACAACCTGTGTCGGTATCTTCTCTATAGCTCTGGCAAATTCCATAAATGTGGCATCCTCTTTAATCTTTACTCCCTTAGTGAGTAATGCGGATGCCAAAAGCTTTTTACCATTACTCACACGCTGAAAAACCTGGTCGAGTTTGTTGCTTATCCCGGCAGTTTTCTCATCGATATATCCTTTAATACCATTTATATTGGCATTTATATTATTGTTTATATCAGAATTGACATTGGTAATTCTTTCGTCGATCTTATCGCCCCTTGCCCTACTTTCTGAATTATAATTTTCTATTTTTTCTCCGAGTGCTTCTCCACGGGCTCTACTCTCTGAATTATAGTTTTCCAGCTTTTCTCCGAGTGCTTCTCCGCGAGCTTTGCTCTCTGAATTAAAATCATCAATCTTTTCATCGACGCGTTTTCCGAGCGCCTCACTCAAAGATTCAAATTCACTCTTTAAATCCGCAACAGACTCTACATTTCTTTTTTCAAGCTCCTTATCGAACTCTGTAAGCTTAGAAAGAAGCTCCTCATATCTTTTGATCGAATCCGTCGATATCTTTTCATTCCCGTTTTTTACCTCGGTTCTGATCGCATCATCAAGCTTTTCCATCAGATCTTTGTTCTGCTTCTTCACATTTTCATATTCAATTTTTATATTCTCAATGTCTTTTCCGATAGCGTCAAATTCTTTGGCAGCCTTTTCTCTTGTCTCACCATTTCCGCTCTCGATAAGTTCTTTAAGACTCTCGATCCTGGTCTCGGTGCTGTTTACCGAAGTATGAATATTCCTAAGGTCCGTACCCAGTCCAACAACTTTTTCTTTGACCGTATCTGTAGTCTTATCGCCCTCAATTCGATCGTTATTGGTCTTTTCATAATATGAATCAATACCTTTCTGATTCTTAACGATCATCTTATCGATATCCGTCAGGTAATTATGCAATTCATCAAGTTTCTCTGTAGTCTTTTCGTTATTCTTATTTTCCTTCTCCACAACTTGATCTCTTGCACTCGCCGCAACAACGGGAGTACTCATGTATATAAGTCCCCCGCACAGCACAAGCGCGATTATAACCGCCACAGTTACAACAAAAGTGTCGTGTCTTCTCAGTTTCTTCATAAGCAGTTTGACAGAATTATTCTGCTTTTCCCAACGTTCTCTTAAATTCATTTCGTTCCTTTCCATCACTTATCAAGCGCGGAAAAAAGCAGACTTTTACCGCACCAAACAGTAATAAATAATATTGTAAAAAATGTGGAATCCTCTCGGATGAATATCCGGGATTTCGTCAGCAGAAAACTGACAAAAATTTATTATACATATAAAAATAAAAATTGCAAGACGTTTTTTTGATGCATCCGCTCAGCGGTTTTTTAGTAGGTTCCTGAGTCCTTGTAGTGAGTTTTTTGTTACTAATTCCTGCAAGTTTTCTGCTATACTTTAGTGTGAAACTATTTTTTTGCGAGGCTTTTTAGTGGATAATAAAACATTCAAAAAAAACGATCTGATTCTTATAATCTGCCTGGCGCTGGCTTCTGCCGTCATGCTGATAGGCATCACCCTTTTTTCAAAAGACGGTGCAACCGTAGTCATCAGTGTCGACGGAAAGACCGTTAAATCTTTTCCCCTTGATGCAGATACAACCTACAATATAGGCGGCTTTCACGGAAGCACTAATATTCTCGAGATAAAAGACGGAAAAGCACATCTGACAGATGCATCCTGCCCGGACAAACTATGCGTAAACATGGGATATATTAGCAAAGAAGGGCAATCGATCATCTGCCTTCCAAACAAAGTAGTCGTTGAAATTAAAGGAAAAACCGAAGATAAAAATAACTTTGACACCATTTCGGAGTAAAAGAATTTATGAATATAAATACCAAAACAAATAAAATAGCACTCTACGGCGTACTAACCACTCTTGCAATAATTCTTGGATATGTAGAAATGCAGCTTCCGGCATTCTTCGCCGTCCCCGGCATAAAACCGGGACTTACAAATATCGTTGTGGTAGTCGCGCTCTACTCACTCGGCGACAAGAGCTCTCTTTTCATCAACTTCGTCAGAATCGCCATAGTCTCCATGCTCTTCGGAACTCTCATGGCTTTCATATTCTCCGCAGTAGGTGGCATTCTCAGTACCACAATTATGATTCTGTTAAAAAAGACAGGCAAATTCAGTCCCATCGGCGTAAGCGCCGTTGGCGGAGTATCCCACAACATCGGCCAGATTATCGTCGCCATGTTCGTAACCGGCACAACCAACATCGCCTGGTATCTGGCAATCCTCTGGATTACCGGCACCGTAAGCGGAATTCTGGTCGGCCTGATTGGTGGAATGATCTGCAGTCACATCGACTTAAAGAAAATCATGTAATGTAAAAAAACTGCCGCACTAAATATTAGTGCGGCAGTTTTCATATATTTATATGTAATGAAGAAGATGTATTAAACAATACCCTGAGCCTTCATAGCCTCTGCAACCTTAAGGAAGCCTGCGATGTTAGCACCTGCAACGTAGTTGCCTTCCATGCCATACTTCTTAGCTGCATCATCAATGCTGTGATAGATGTTAACCATGATCTGCTTAAGCTTAGAATCAACCTCTTCGAAGCTCCATGAAAGTCTCTCGCTGTTCTGTGACATCTCAAGAGCTGATGTAGCAACACCACCTGCATTTGAAGCCTTACCACAAACAAAGAGAACCTTGTTAGCCTGAAGATACTCAGTAGCCTCGATAGATGTAGGCATGTTAGCACCCTCACATACAGCCTGTACGCCGTTAGCAACAAGCTGCTTAGCATCCTCAAGAAGGAGCTCGTTCTGTGTAGCGCAAGGAAGAGCTACATCACACTTAACTGACCATACACCCTTACCTTCGTGGTACTCAGCTGACTTTCTTGCAGCAGCGTACTCAGTAAGACGTGCTCTCTTAACTTCCTTGATTTCCTTAAGAAGTTCAACGTCGATTCCTTCGGGATCATAGATCCAACCTGTTGAATCAGAACATGTTACAGGCTTAGCACCAAGCTGCTGTGCCTTCTCGATAGCGTAGATAGCAACGTTACCTGCACCTGAAACTGCAACTGTCTTGCCCTTGATATCAGAGCCGTTGCACTTAAGAAGCTCTTCTGTGATATAAAGAAGACCATATCCTGTAGCCTGTGTACGAGCAAGTGATCCGCCATATGTAAGACCCTTACCTGTAAGCACACCTTCGTATACGTCTCTGATTCTCTTGTACTGACCGTACATATATCCGATCTCACGTCCGCCAACACCGATATCTCCGGCAGGAACGTCTGTATCAGCACCGATGTGTCTGTAAAGCTCTGTCATGA